>Ga0114949_10000583_pt1 | contig 20083 bp, 24 predicted proteins | sample N074metaG_FD_83505 | JGI IMG/M metagenome (GOLD analysis project Ga0114949, IMG submission 83505) | Deep subsurface microbial communities from Kermadec Trench to uncover new lineages of life (NeLLi) - N074 metaG | ecosystem: Environmental > Aquatic > Marine > Ocean trench > Sediment | place...
AGGGAGTAGTTGGATGCCGCGTTGTAGATGATATTGGGCGTAATCGGCGGCAAGATTTTTACGGAGCCCAGGGCCATCACGTACGGCGCCTGAACACCTGATGCCGCCGCCGCATCGGCGATGTCGCCTAGTCGTGGGCGGAGTTCGTCATAGCGCTCGATGATTCCTCGCATATATCCCGGCATAGACGGCCGTGCTCCGTCCAGCGTGTCATTGGCCTGCGAGATATCGACGACGAGACGGTCGTCGAGTACCAGCCCGACGTAGACATGGTCATCGTCTTCGAATGTACCCAGTTTGAACGGCGTAGCGTCCTGGGCAGCCAGGTACGACGGCAGCGTCACGGTCAAGGCGAGAGCAATACACACGCGTTTCATAGGTCACCCCTGTTATCGTTGTAATCCCATCCGGCGTGCCGACGAGCGGCTTGCCTGTCACCGGAACCCTCTGCAGAAACCTAGTCCTGCAACGAGGCGCTGTCAACATCAATAGACCCGGGGCGGCGGGTGGCACGCGTCGTCTTGACATATCCAGACGGTGTGCTATAGCAGTTGCCTCATTAATGAGTAGCTACGAGCGACGACACGCATCGGGCAGCCCGCCGAACGAACGGCGTGCGACAGTCTCCGACGCAGAGACGCTCGCGACAATGCAGTGCAATCTCGTCCGCTGCATGAGGGGCTGAAATGAAAAACAGGCAAACTATGCGGGCCGCGATACTGGTAGGGCTCTGCATGATCACCGAGACTGTCCTCGCGCATCACGGCTTCGCCGGGCGTTACGACGAGGAGAACCCGATTACCCTCGACGGCATCGTCGTCGAACTCCAGTTCATCAATCCTCACGCCGCCATTATCTTCCAGGTCAGGGATGAGGACGGCAAGGTCGTACGGTGGAACGGCCATCTCGGGTCGGCGACGAACCTGAACAGGAACGAAGGCTGGACCAAGGACACGCTACAACCGGGTGACCGGGTCACGATCCTCGGCGCCCGCGCCATCAACGGCGCACCTGACATGCTTCTCTCCAATGAGAGCAGGATTACGATGACCGAGACCGGCGAAGAGATAAAGAACAGCCTCGGCACCGGTATCGGACAACGGGGTTTCTAGCACGCCGCTGCGTCGCCGGAGCGATCCTGAATATTGGCAGCGTGAGTAGCAAACGACTCCTCTTTCTCGCCCCGATCGCCGCCATGCTGATGGCGTTGTCCTCTCTCGCCCGAGGGCAGGACGGCGGCGCGGAGGAGTTGACCGTCTTAACGGATCTCCCCGGCTTGGGCCGCGCCGAAGATTCCGTAACGTACTTCAAGGCGTCGAACGCCGGAGCCTACGAGCGGTTCGGCGAGTCCGTCGCACTGAGCGCCGACGGCAATACGTTAGCCGCCGGCGCGATTTTCGAAGACAGTAGCGCCACCGGTATCGGCGGCGATCAAGCGGACTTCTCCGCGCCGAATGCGGGCGCCGTCTATATCTTCACCCGCGCCGGCGCCACCTGGTCGCAGCAAGCCTATATCAAGGCGTCCAATACCGACGCGAGCGACCGTTTCGGCTTCTCGGTCGCGTTGAGTCACGACGGCAATACGCTAGCGGTCGGCGCGATGGGCGAAGACAGCGCCACCACCGGTATCGATGGCGATCAGCATGACAACTCGATAGACAATGCGGGCGCCGCGTACGTCTTTACCCGGGAAGGCGGTCGCTGGTCCCAGCAGGCCTATATCAAGGCCTCGAATACCGGGCGACTCGAGGATGGCGACCAGTTCGGCTACGACGTAATTTTGAACGGCAACGGCGACACGCTGGCGGTCAGTGCGATCAGCGAGGACAGCGCCGCCGCCGGTGTCGAAGGCGATCAAGGGGATGATTCGGCTGCCGAGACCGGCGCAGTGTATGTCTACGCCCGTGACGGCGCCGACTGGTCCCAGCAGGCCTATCTCAAGCCCAGACGCGCCAGCGCCGAAGCGCTGATCGGCGGTCTGTTGTTCGGTTTCGCGATCGGGCTGGACGAAAGCGGCAACACGCTGGCGATCAGCGGCTTTAATGAGGATACCAATCGAGGCTCCGTCTACGTCTTCGAGCGTACCGGCTCCGACTGGTCCGAACAGGCCCGCCTCGTGGCATCGAACCCGGAGATCGGCGATGCGCTCGGCTCTGCTATCGCCGTCAGCGCGGACGGCAACACGATCGCGGCCGGTGCGTTTGACGAGGACAGTTCACTCGTCGGCATCGCACCCCCCGATCAAGGCATTGGTGATCAGTCGACCGATCATGCGATCGGCGCAGCGTACGTGTTCGTGCGCCGCAACGACGAGTGGTCGCAACAGGCCTTCATCAAGCCGACCAACTCGCAAGTGAATCAGCATTTCGGCTGGACGCTGGCGCTCAGTCTCGATGGAGCGACGTTAGCCGTGGGTGCCCACTACGAGAACGGTGGCGCCAGCGGGATCAATGGCGACCAGCGTGACACGTCGGCGCAGGATGCCGGTGCCGCCTATGTCTATAGCCGCACCGGCACGACGTGGACACCGCGCGCGTACGTCAAAGCCTCGAGCACATCCGGGCGCGCGGAGTTCGGCGCCTCGGTAGCCCTGAATGACGACGGGTCCGTGTTAGCCGTCGGCGCGCCCCGAGAGTCCAGTGGCGCCACCGGTATCGACGGTGACCAGGCCGATGACTCCGCGGCGGAATCCGGCGCCGTCTACACCTACTGACGCGTTTATATATCGTAAGGCCGGCAATCGTAGATCGGGAGTGTCTCGCCGAGCGCCAGCCACTGACCCTCGATCGTCGCCGGTTCCGTAAACGTACTCGGGTCCGTTACCGTGATGAAGTAATTCAGCCGGCTCTGATCCTCGCTGAGCGTATACCGCTCGACAATTCTGACGTCCTCACTCTGGGGCGTACCGATGTTGTCGAAGTAAGGCCAATTAATATGCGTAGTCGTGACGACGAACGACTCACCCTCCCAGGCTCCCACGGAATAGCCCAGATTAGAGAAAGGCTGATCGGGGGCGGGTGTCGAACCGCCCCCGTGGATCGTCCGGACGATGTCATAGAGTTCCGTCCGCAGCGTAATCTCGCCACCCTGCTCCCTGAACTCGAACGGATGCGGGTTGATCATGATGCGGGGCATGCCCTCTTGCTCACAGCGAATCGCGAAGTTATCCAGCATATTGAACGATGCTCTCGCCGCAATCGCGGCCTCGGAAAACGGATAGTGCAACGACCGGCCATTCGGTCGCGGCACGCTCCAGACCCGGAAGATCCCTTTGTTCTCGGCTACCGTGTCCGGTAACTCGGGCCGACGATCATTACGCCGGTTATTCCAAAGAACCAGCGAGTCACCGTTCGGGAGTACCACGTCGTTGGTCAATAAGACCCGCTCCTGACGCACCGACAGTCGTCCTGTGACCTGCAACCGATCACCGATCTGGAAAAAGTCCTCCGTCACGCCGCTGCGCAACAGGTTGTAGATGGAATTCGCCTCCAACCGCCATTCTTCAGCCTCACCTTGCGCGTTGGTGACCTCTATCGTCAGCGCGATGTGGGGATTTCTCCATTCGACCTCGGTCAGGACGCCCACGAGCTCCCGAGTCTCGTCAGAGAAATACGCGGTCGAGTGATGGCCAACCGCTAGAACCGGCAGAAGACAGAATCCGAGGCAGGTGAGGTGTCTCATCGGAAGCCCCCGCAAGACGCGAACTGATACGATCAGCGGATTCTACCCCACTCGGCACGACCAGAGGCGAATCGGCCGGCGGCTGCGACGCTCGCCGGCCGATACCACAACGAAGACTACGGCCGGTAACTGCTGACCGCCGGCAGGTAGGAACCGGTACGCTCTGCTGGCGCCGGCTCGCTCACGACGGGCAGCGTCAACGTGCCTATCCCTTCGATACTCGCGACGATCGTTTCGCCCGGCTGCAGGAATCGCTGTACGCCGCGGACCGCCGTTCCAGCGCCGGTGCCGCCCGACGTGCCGTTGTTCAGGACGTCGCCCGGGTACAGCGTGATGATCGAGGAACCATACTCGATGAGCTCATAGATCGAGTGAATCATGTCGCCGGGGCCGGCTTCCTGCATGAGGTCGCCATCGACCTCCAACCGCTGGCTCAGGCGCACCATCGGGTCACCATAGAACTCCTTGGGCACGATCCACGGGCCGAGCGGCGCGAAGGTGTCATGTCCCTTGCCAACGAGCCAGTCGGATCCCGGCCGAGAGTCCGGCGGACGGCCGCCCCGATCGGAGATGTCGATGCTCACCATGTAGCCGAAGATGTAATCTGCTGCATCGGTGGCCGAAACATACTTGGCCGTGCGGCCGATCACGATCGAGAGTTCCACTTCCCAGTCAATGCGGTCCCGGCCATATGGGATGACCACGGCATCGCCTTGGCCGATGACGGCACCCTCGGTGGGCTTGATGAAGAGGTACGGTATGCCCCGACTGGCGCGCCGGCGATCTGCGGCCGCCCTCTGCTCTTCGGGTGTATTGGCCTCGTCGACATGGCTGTAGAAGTTAACGGCCGCGTTCAACATCTTGCCGGGCATCAGAGGCGCGAGCGTGCGAACGTCGTCCACGTCGTGAACGAAGCTCGGCCGCGCGTCAGCGTCCAGACTCGCGTTGTTGACCAGGTCGGTGACGATCTCGTAGAGGCGATACTTCAGGCCGTATTCGTATCGCCCGATCAGCGCCGTCATGTTTGCCGGCATCGCGACATTCGGATAAGCGGGATCTCGCTGCAGCTCTTCGTTCGCGGCGTCGAGCTCCACAATGAGCTGATCCCGCAGGACGATGCCGATGGTTTGAACGCCATCGACCTCGAACGTGCCGAGCTTGAACGGTTCTGCGCTCACAGCGCCCGGCCCGAGTTGAGCGGAGACGAGAGCAGGGATAGAAAACGCCGCGAGGGCGACGAAGGTTAGCGTAACTCGCATGGTGGTTATTCCCCGTTATTGTAGTCGTTGTTGAGCGATCGAATTCAGACTGATAATCACTCTGACTTCTCGCCAGGAGCCTGTCAAGCAGGCGTCGAGGCCGCCCCCCACTCTCGGCTCAGCCTGGATTTCCCCCGGCTGAAGCGGGTTCAGCGCTCCAGCTGCGCACGCACGCGCGCGACTTGCTCGACGCTGACGGTGCCTGCACCCTCACCGTACTCTTCTCGACAGTAGGCCAGCACGGCGGCCATTTCAGCATCCGTTAGAAAATCGAAACTCGCCATGAGAACCGCCGGGCCGAAGCCACCCGTTAATACATAACCGACGAGTGCGTCGCTGCTACCCAGGACCCAGGGGCTGCCGCGTAACCCGGGGGTCATGCCGGGCACGCCGCGCCCGTCCGCCATGTGACACGCGAGACATTCACGCCGATAGACCGTCAGGCCGTCGGTCACCGATTGTTCGGCAGACGCCCCCTCGTGTTGCGTGGCACAACCCGCCGTCAGCGCTGCCGCGAGCCAGAGGAGCAACGCCCCGGATACTGCGTACGCCCGCGGGGAAATAGCCGGCTACTCTCCGACGTAGCGTACCTGCCAGACGCGGCCGCTGACGGTACTGGATATATACAGTTCGCCGTCCACGCCTTCGGCGATCCCCGTCGGGCGGTGCACGGCGGCCCCTGGATTCTCGAGCACGTCCGCACCTTCGAATCCCTCCGCGAAGATCTCAAAGTCCGGTCCGGGCAACGCGCCATCGAACGGTACGAAGACGACGTTGTAACCCGCCTGCGGCAACGGCGCCCGGTTCCAGGAGCCATGAAAGACGACGAATGCGCCATCGCGGAATCGAGCCGGGAACTGCTCCCCGGTGTAGAACATCAGGTCATTCGGCGCCCAGTGCGCGGGGAACGTCGCGATGGGCTCGGCATACAGACCCGCTTCGGTCTCTTTCTTCCCGTCGCCCCCGTATTCGGGTGCCAGAAGACGCTTCCCCTGAATGTGATCGTAGTAACTGTAAGGCCATCCATACTTCCCGCCTGCAACGAGGATATGCATCTCTTCCGACGGCAGTTCGGCGCTCTCTTCGACCGTGAAGTATTCAGGATACAAGGTAGCCAGCGCGTCGCGCCCGTGTGTCAGGAAGTAGACTCGTTCGTGTTCCTCGCTCCATTGGATCGCAACGGCGTTGCGGATACCGGTAGCAAACTGTTCGCCATCCTCGACCTGGACTTGCCCGATCGCATCGGCGTCGTAACGCCACACGCTGGCTTGCACTTCGAGGTGTGGGCAAGGCAGTTGCCCTGGAGATCCGCGCGTCCGGAACTCTTCCATACAGGCGTTCGACGGGGCGCCAACATTGACGTAAAGGTTGTGCTCGTTATCGATGGCGAACGTCTTCGCCTCGTGGAGCCGTTGCACCGGGAACCCGTCCACGACAATTTCGGGCTCGGCGCTGGGAATCAACTCATCGCCGTCGAAACTGAAGCGGTAGACGGCCGTCTTGGAGCCGAAATACAAGTCGCCGTCGTGAAACTGTAGCGCGGTACCCGGGATGTTGGTGGCGAAACGCTCGATGACATCCGCGACACCATCGCCGTCGCGGTCCTGCATGGCGACTAGCCCCATCGTACTGCCTCTGCCCATGCGGACGGTCAGGGCTAAATACAGCGTCCCATCGTCGCGGACGGCCATATGGCGCGCGTAACCTTCCATCTCGGCAAACACCGTTGCCTCGAAGCCAGGCGGAATCCTCATTCCGAGTTCGGGATCCATGGGCGCCGATGTGTCGACCGAATACGGGCTCGAAACTTGTGCCGCCCAGAGGCTGGTCGAAAAAATCCCGGCGAGGGCAGCGCTCACGACTCGCCGAATCAGATACCGTCGTCTCATATCGATGTCTCCCCTGGTACGTCCGGGTTAGTGTAGCGCAACCGCGCAGTGGCCCGAGAACCGTTCACTAAACTATTTCGATCTCGATCGTCGCGACGCCGTCGACACCGCCGCGCAGCACATCTCCGCGTTCGATCGGACTGACCCCCGCGGGCGTACCCGTGAAGATCAGATCCCCGGCCCGCAGATGGAATAGCGCGGACAGGTGTTCGATGATCTCCGGCACACCCCAGATGAGCTGCTCTATATCCCCGTCCTGGCGAGGTTCCCCGTTGACCTCCAACCAGATTCGGCCGGAACTCGGATGACCGATGTGCTCTGCGGGCTGCAGCTCCGAGATCGGCGCTGACTGGTCGAAGCTCTTGGCCGCATCCCACGGTTGTCCTCGCTGCTTCGCTATCGCCTGGAGGTCACGGCGAGTCATATCGATTCCGACGCCGTAGCCCCAGATATACTCAGTCGCCTGATCCTGAGAGATGGCGTGCCCTTCCCGGCCGATCGCGACCACCAGCTCGATTTCATAATGGAGGTTCTCAGTCGCGGGTGGGTAGACGACTTGACTACCGCTCGGGGTGATCGCGTCAAGCGGCTTCATAAAGAATATCGGCGGCTCGCGGTCGGGGTCTGAGCCCATCTCCCTGACATGGGAGACGTAGTTCCAGCCCACGCAATAAATTCTATGTAGCGGGAAACGCTCCGTCCGACCCGCGATCTGAACGGATGGGCACATGGGCTCGAATATATATTGCACGGCGTTCGTTGGTTCCCTCCCGACGGTAGATAATTCTTGTTCCAGCGACGGCGGTTCAGCTCCGGTAGCTTCCGTCAGCGCCGCTTCGGTACACGCAAGCCTGTGATTAGTCTCCCGCCGTCTGCCAGCGCAGCTTGGAGCCCGGTCGTAGCACCACTTCTCTACCGTCGGCCAGCAGAATGTTGCTCGTGTACAGCTCAAGGCTGCCGTCGCGGGCCGGAAAACCGGCGACCCTGAAGCGATTACCTACCCGGATCACGTCCCGCGATATCTGTCGCCGCTCGAGGCCGCGGATGGAATTGGATTCGATCTTCCAGATTTCGCCATCTGCCGTGCGCATCGTAAAAGACACATGCGGATTCGACCATTGGACAGCGGTGACCTCGCCTTCGATCTCGGCGATCTGGCTCGTATTGAAGTGCTCAGGAAAGGAATGGTGTCCCGATGCGGCCTGCGGCAGGAGCAGCACAACCGCCAGGACGCTCAGCCGCCTTACTGTCTCGTCCGTTCGGTGTCTGTCCATTCCGAGGTTTCTCTGGTCAACGCGCGCCACTAGATGTCCTAGAAACGAAAGACTAACCCAAGTGTCACGAACGGGAAGATGTCCACATCGCTTAACGCGTCCCGAAGTTCCGCCTCTTCTGCAGCCAGGTCGGCCTCGAAAGCAGGATCCCCGGTCAGCGTTCCGTTCGCCGAAAGGGATATCAGGGGCACGCCTTGATTCAGCAAACCGAAGTCGAGAGCCATGCCGAATCGCCTGTTTCGGGACCAATCCCAGCCAAGACTAACGAAAGACGCGTCTTCCTCGAAATTGATGTCCGCTCGCAGCGTCCCGACCTGGGCCGGAGTGTACGTGACACCGCCCAACGTCACGTCTTGGGTAGCGGTGCTCAGAGCCAATGCGCCATTATTGTTCTGGAGAACCCCCGCCGTGATGCGGAACGCCCCCGTGGTGGGGTGAAAATCGAGGGCGAGAGACACTGAATCCCAGTTCAGTTCAACCTCGTAATCTATCCCAGCCTCTGACTGGTCCACCGAGTACGTTGAGCCGTAGGGCCCGCCCCGAACAGACCAACGATCAGTAAATGAATACGTGTATTCGAGGCCTAAGCCGAGCATGCCGAGCTTTGCAGAGACGGCATGGTATTGCGCGAGGGCCTCTGCGTTCGTCATGGCCAGCGCACAGAAGAGAATGACTCTCGGGTTCATCGACTGCTCCCACAACGCGCTCCGATCGTCGATAGTCTAGCGATTCATCATCGTATTTGTAACTGCGTCGACCAGTGTCTCGATCTCAGTCGTAACGGATTTCGCTATCAAACAGCTTTCGTGAGACAGATTACGCGGCGGCCCGCGTTCCGTGGGCGCGGCAGTTTAGCCGCAGGTCGGCGGATCCTCCGGCGGCGATCTCGAGTGATAGATCTCCTCGCAGGTCTCCACGAGGACAATTCTAGATCTCTCCGATAGGTTGATATATGGCGCACCGCTCTTGACGATGCGGCCGGTGAATTGCAATTCGGTCCCCGGCGTAATTGTGTTCCGATCCCAGCCGAAGTTGGCGGCTAACTGTCTCGGACTCCCCACTTCCGCTTGCCATCTAACGACGTTGCCTTCGTCGTCCTCGACCTCGAAGATGATGCTCGAGTGCGGATTGACCAACTGGAGTACCACCACGGTCCCTGTGACGGTAGTCACTTCGTCCTGATATCGCCCCGCATCCCCGTGATGCGCCATCAGTGGAGCAGCAGATAGAGCGGCAGCCGAAGCGATAAAACCCAGCAACCTGTACTTCATCGAAAGTCCTCTCGGTACTGCGCAACATTATAGGCGATCGCTGTATCAGCCATACGGCTCGATACGCCGATTGAAGCTCTGGCGATTTAACAGATTCTCGGATGCCTGAATGAAACTCCAGGATACATCACGGACCCAGCCTGATAGAAGCCGCGCCTAGTGCGGTTTTTTTATGCGCGGGCGCCGGTGAAAGGCGTCTCGGGAGAGGCTACGAGGACGGCGTGAATACGATGTTGAGACTGCGCTCGTACAACGAGGGGACAGGCGGCGCCGGCAACGGAGACGATTTCGACACCGCCGTCTCGATCGAGCGTATCACGGCATCATTACCGTTGCAGCGAACGACGCGAACATCGACGATGTCACCGCTCGATGTCAGTGTTAGCTGAACTTCGCATTCCAGATCCGCCCTTGCGCTCCTCGGGAGAATCCAATGCCGCTCCATGCGATTCACGATGAGACTGATGTACTCGCCTCGCAGGCTCGCCTCCTCGGCTCTGCGGAGTTCTCCCTCCGCCTCCCGAGCCAGTCGAGCTTGCGCTTCGCGCTGGCGTTGCGATTCTGCCTCCCATAGTCCAGCAAGCTGTGTTTTCGCTTCGTCCAGCAGACGCTCCCGCTCTTCGCGCTGGCGTTCCCGTTCTCTAGCAAGCCGTGCCGCCTCCGCAGCCTGCAGTCGCTCCGAGTCCTGACGCCACTGGAGCTCGGCTAAGCGTCGTTGTTCCGCTTCCAGCGCCAGTGTGTCCGGTTCTTCCGCTCGCAGTGTGATCTGCTCGATCGCGCCAGTTGAGCCTCGCAACGGAAAACGCGCGAGCCCCCTGCCTGTGACCGAGTCATATCGTATGAGTAGTTCCGACCCTCCTTTCAGTTCTTCCACCTGGTCTTCCGTCAACCCGAAGAACACAGAATCGCCGTTGTTACTCAATATCTCACCAGTGAATGCTGGATGGTTATCCACGCGAAGAGCCAGCTTGTTTTCAGCGTCGTAAGAATAATTATCGGCCTGGAACCCAGCGTTCAGTTGGGCGTTATCCGGATAGATCCAGAAACTATCGCCGTCGTCATTCTGAACGGATGCTCGCTCAAGCAGCTCGTCGGTAATCAGGTCCGTACTCACGACGAAACGCCACGCGGGCCGAGGTTCCGCCAACCTGGCATCGAGCGATTCGTCTGCCATCAGGGTTGCCAGTATTGCCGAAGGATTGTCGTCAGTGTGCAAACGAACCAGAGCCTGCAGACAGCCCACAGGGTCCATTGACGCAGTCGTATCCTTTAGTATGTTGTCCAACATTGTGATGCTGAGCGCAGCTCCGAGAGTCTCGAACCGTTCTCCAACGCCGCCTTCCGTCAGTTCGGACAAGACGAAGCGCTTCGCCTCGGCTCGGAACATGCCACAAGGCTCTATGGTCTCGTAACGCATGAAAGCGACGACACCAACGAGTGCAGGGATACACAACACAGACAGCAAGATTTTCACAGCTACTCCCTAAACCCCAGCCTATGGTCGCGTGTCCACGTAGATGAAGTAGTCCACCGCCTCGCCTCCGAAAACTTCATCACCAGGCTGACCATCGTCGCGGCGGTCCGAGGACGCCCGGCGCGCACCACCGGTGTGAACTTGTTCTTCGATGCCCGTGTCCAGCGCACGGCGCGGTCCGTCACGACGGTCGCCGAAATGTCGGTATCCGCAGGAACAGGACGTCTCGTCGCAACCCTCGACCGGAAAGATCGGCGCTTCGGCCGCTAGGAATCGTTGATCGATCAGCGCTCTCGCCGCCTCGCAGGCATTGGGAGGCAGAATAATCGAGACGGCATGATACCGAGTATCGGAAGTCTCTTTGCCTCGTTCTGTCATCGTCGTGCGACGCTCAGCATGAATCGCTCAAACATCTGAGGTGTCCACCAGCCTTTCTGAAGCCATCCTAGCATCGGTCCCAGCTGCCACCTGTGACGGCCGTCACACCATTTTCGCGCGCCCGCCACCTCGCCTCGCGTCTGAGTTCCAAGCCGTACCGTTCATATCGAGTCTCCCGCAGTCATTAGCTCTCAGGGCAACCTGCCGCGGCGCACAAACGGAATTTTCAGGCGTTTCCGTGCCGAGTATTGGACCAAGGAACTTACGATGATATCGATGATCAGACTGAGCTAGTAGATTCGTTGCGGTCCCTGTGAGAGACGGGTTGCAGACGACGAATGGCGAACTGGAGTTCTCGGTGATAAAAAATGAATTCGCGATAGTTATTTTCGGAATGACACGGCGGAGATCGACATGATCGTCCGTTCGATAACAGCCGGCAACGCCTAGACTAAGGTGGCTGCTTACCTAACTTGGTGGCCCGCCTACGTATTTGGCTGGCCTGCCATCTTGTTGGCAATTTCGCTGTCAGCCCTGGGCGTCATAAAGAAGGGCCCAGCGGTACTCGTTTCCGCGGCCGTCATTGCAACCCCGTTCTCTATCTTCTTGGGTGGAAATCCCAGGATCGGGTGGCTCGGGTTCATGATCCCGGTGCTGTTGCTCGGAGCGAGCGTTGCCGTCCGCTATCGCCGGGTGGAGATAGCATGGTTGCTCTTAGTGCCTATCGTGGTGGTCGTCGGCTGGGTGGCAAGTCTGGTGATTCGGCAGTAGCGAGATTCAGAGCGATATCTGCCCGAGTACTGCCGGCGGATGAATTTCAGAAGAGCTCTCCCTTGGGGAGTTTCAAGATCGCTGTCGTGCCAGTCTGCTCCCTCTCTTCTGCCGTGCTGAAGCCGTCTTGATTGATCAGGATCACCGGAACGTCATTCTCTTCGGCGTACTTCACCGCTAGATCGACCGCGGCGTTGAGACGTAAGGGTTCCTCAGTCAGCAGAATGATCTCCCACGGGAACCCCGTGGGATCCGTGCTCTTGAGATAGTGCTCTACGTTCGCGAAGAGCAGGGGTCCGTACGAGGGGTCCCGGTAAGGGGCAATGACGAGGCAGTTCGGATGAGTGATATCGCTCTCGTCATAGCGCGGGATGATCTGAACTTCTTCCGTGTCAGACAGAAGGGCTGAGACCATCTGGGGATCGTCTGAGTGGGTATTCTCGCTCATACCCTGAATAGTGTAGGCAAAAGCGAGCGATCTAATTGAGACCCAGCGCTCACTTTGATCCAAGTTAATTGGTGGCCCGTATCTGCTTACACTCCGCGACTGGCGAACTCGACCAACGGCCGACGGCCTCCCCAAGCGGTAACCAAGCAAAGAACACCTAAGACGACCACATGTGTGGTCATACCATAGTCGCCATTCGCCATAAAGAGAGAGAAGGCGCCGATCATCGGGACAATGAGTCCAAGTGCTGCTATCGCGCGTGTGCGAAACCATAAGACGCCGAGGCCTCCGAAAAATTCAAGCACGCCGATAAATGTGATGAAATTGACGGGCAGATTAAACTCGCCGGCGATGTTCGTCGCCATGCCCCCAGCGTTGATGACTTTTGCAAAGCCCGCTGCGCCGAACATCAATACCAGTGGAAGGGCTAAGACGAAAAAAATAATCGTTTTTAGATTGGGATCGCCACCCAGGATCTCCGTTTTAAACATGTCATTTTCCCTTAGAGTGAATAGCTACTCCCTAAACCCCAACCTGCGGCGCACTTCCACGAACTCGGGTCGGTCGAGGACGGGATCGGCATAGATGTTCGAGCTTATGAATAGAAAGTTCACGTATCCTGGGTCTGGCTCATGGTTCTCCGCCTTTTCAACAAGCGTATTAAGCCAGTCGAGAGCCACGTCGTTCTTGCCTACTGCCAGATTAGCCATCGCCCAGGTTCCTGCCCCGACCACGATACCGCTAGTGGCTAAGTCTTCGACTCGGCCGACGATCCTCTCGGCGTCGTCTATCCGGTCAATCTGTGAGTACGCATAGGCGAGTACTGCCAGAGCGGAGGGATTGACGGCGCTTAGGAGTTGCTCTGCGGTTCGCAGCTCCCGTAGTCCGAGCGCATCGTTGCCACGCGCAATCTCCACTGCCGCTAACAACATATGGGCGATCAAGTCCGCTGCATCCAATTCCACCGCCCTAGTTAACGGGACGACAGCAGCATCGAGGTGTCCCGCAAACAGATTCGCTCGCCCCAAGGTGAAATAGCTGTCCGCATCGTTTGGCTCCAACTCGACGGCGCGTTCTGCCAATGAGAGGGCTCGTTCAGATTCTCCAGCCGACATACTAAAAGCGGCGTACGAGCCCAACAGGAAAGGGTTGCTGGGTATGAGTTGGTACGCTTTTTCATACAGCGCCTGCGCTTCGACCCAGCGCCACGTCAGCCATTCTAATTGTGCCAGCGCTCGATATGCCAAGCCTTCGTTGGGGTCCAGCTCGATTGCGTTCCCGGCGTTCTCACGAATAAGTGTCTCCAACTCAGCTCGGTCCTGCGCCGCTGCCGCATCATAGAGGTCGACTAGCCCAAGAGAGTACCGATCTGCCTTTAGCGCGTAGGCGCGGGCAAAGTCAGGGTCGAACGTTATTGCCCGATCCAACAGACGCTGTGTCGTAGAACTCTCCGTCAAACCCAAGCTGCGCGCTTGAAGAAATAGCGCATACGCCTCACGCGAATCAGTAGGAATCGCCTCGATGCGCTCCTGCTCCTCCAGCGAGAACTCTGCTCCAACTGCATTGGCGATATTCATCGCAATATCGGCCTGCATCGCGAATACGGTGCTTAAGTCGCTTAAGTCGCCCGGGTAGGTCTCCGACCATAAATGACTATTCGTCTCTGGGTCGATGAGCTGTGCCGTGACCAATATGGCATCGCCCGCGTAGCGCACGCTGCATTCCATCACCGCTCCGACATTTAGTTCTTCAGCAATCTGCCGGATAGATGGCGGCGCGTCCGCATACTGGAGCACCGAGGTCCTTGCGATGACATTGAGGTTCCGGAGCTTCACGAGCTGATTCAAAATCTCTTCGTGAATACTGGCCGCGAAATAGGCATCGTCCGGGTTGGGGCTCAGGTCGGCGCAAGGTAATACCGCTACGGAGTTAGGGAGAACCTCTCGCCGTTCCTCCTCGACTGCGGGAGGAGCGGGCTCAGTTTCCTCCGCCGCCGTGGGTGGGGCCTCGAGCAGGGCCGGGTCGAATGAAGCAGGATCAATATCCGCTCCGGCGAACGGCCCGCCGGTGTCCAGCATAAAACGGTCGACGGCAAGGAGGGCAACCGCGATCACCAACACCCCGATAATCACAAAGTTGAATTTTCGCCCGGACACTTTGGTCGCGCTCTCGGAGAGTGGGGCCGACTTGGTCCGCTCGATACCTCGCGGCGTGAGGTCGTAGGCCCAGGAGAGAATTAGCGCTATCGGGAATCCCAGAATAATGAGCATCGTCACGAGAGCGATGGCCCAATCAGGTATCTGGAGAACGGGAAAGACCGTGGATGAAACTTCGACCAATATCCATCCGACAATGGCGTAGGCCACTGCGACCTTGACGACCTTGCGTCGTTTCAACTCATCCCAGATCGAGGCCATGTGTTCCCTTGGATTGGGTGTCGTTCTCAGGGCTGATTCTACCTAGTTCGGGCGGCTAGATGGCCCCAAATCAGGTGAAATGTGGGCGAAGCCCACGGTAGCGGCTCGGATTGCGTCTACCGTCCGTTTTGATACGCTAGAGGGCGCTCGAAGAACGAACTAAGGGGGCCGTCGTGTTGAATCAGATCTCGAATCTACTCGGTCACTACGAAACTGGCCGACTGAGCCGTCGCAATCTCATCTGTGGGCTCGCCGCACTGGCCGCCGCGCCGCACGCTTCGGCGCAGTCGTCATCCAGCTTCAAAGGCGCGGAGATGAATCACATTGCGATAAACGTGTCCGACGTGCAGCGCTCGCGGGACTTCTACAGAGAACTCCTCGACCTGCCGGTCCTCGACGAGTCCCGCAACGCCTGCTTTCTCGGCCTCGGGGAAGGCAACTTCCTGTCGATCTTCCGAGGCAGTCCCGGTCTCAATCATTACTGTATGGGCATTGAGAACTATGAAGTCGGCCGAGTGGCCGATGAACTCAGGCGCCAGGGTCTAGAGCCGAGACAGACTGCTGGAACGGACCGAATCTATTTCGATGACCCTGACGGGATAGAGGTGCAACTCTCGGCCGTGGGGCAGCAAGAAGTCCAGGCATAGACGAAGGGCTACATCCCGGAGATGATGATCAACACACCGTTGGGCAGAGTACTTTGCTGGCTGGGGATCCATGACTTTTATGTGATCAGCAAATCGTTCGAGTTCCGCGCTGGCGCGGCAGTGGAGAAAGTCGAGTGTCATCGGTGCGGCCTTAAAATAACCCGCCAGGGCTGAGGGAGTTATCTCGAGATGAGAAAGCAACTCAAAGACGGATAACGCTGGTGTCACCGAGCGCCCGATACTCGTCTTGTGCGGCCCTTCTTCTTGTTGAGTACTCGACGATAAGGGTCTCTCTGACTCATCCCACGACGCCCGGTGACAGATCAAAGATACGCCCTTTCACGCCTGCTGCACAATCTCCCCTCCCGACTCGAAAGTAGGCCACTGTCGTGCGCCATACAGCGCTTTCGTCTAGATATCAGTCGTATCTGATTGTTTTATAAGGGGCCGGCGTATATCCTCTGCCTACTCACACGAAGGGGGAGCCGCGATGCCTCCGCCCGATCAATTCGACAATCGATGGTACTCAATCGGGGCGATCGTTTTAATCATTCTGCTTGCTGTCGTTCTCGTGGCGTTGTACTACTCGATGGCCCCAACTACGATCTAGGGCGTTCGCCGATGAGTACCGCCTACACCGCGGCTAGACACTGACGCGGCTTACACTTCATTTATGCACGCCTAGATCAGCTGTTAATCCGCATGTCCAAGCGTTCTCGTGTCCAGTCATGGCGTGATTGTGGTTAAGGAGAAAAGTCGTCTGTCCGACCGACAGGGAGATGCCTCAGGGGCCAGGGACTTAATTTCGGCAGCTGCCCTCTGCGATCTCCGAAATAGCCCGGTTGGTTGCGGTCAGTGACGCTAACAGCCACTCGGGCGTATCCGGGACATCGAAAGCGGCTTCGATCATGGTCGTCGCCTCACCGGTGCATCCCCGTTCGGTCAGAGTCTGAGCCAAGTTATTCAGTGCGATCACATGTTCGGGGTGGGTGGCCAACAGGCTTCGATAGGTATGCTCCGCATTGATTAGATCATCCAGGGCATAGTGGGCATTACCTATACCCAATAGCGCGAGAGAACTTCCAGGCCAACGCGTTAGCGCGGCGTGATAGGCCTGCAGCGCCGCGTCGTGTTGACCAACCAACTCCATCCCTGCGACCGCCGTCAGATAGGACCCTTCGTCAACGATCGCGGGAAGTTCGTCGGGGCGCAGTGCTACGACACCCCAATAGTCACCACGCCGCCAGGAGCGAAGGAACTTTGCCTCGGACAGGATATGCCGCTTTATCGATCCCGATCGAAGCACGATGTGTCGTTCTTCAGGGGAGTACCCCACGACCACTGCATAGTGCCAAAGGGGAGCGATCTTGATGCCAAGGTTCTGCAGAATCAGCACGGGCCGCCCGGCTTGCAATTCCGCTGTCAAGGAGGACAAGCTCGGTTCGATTTCATACGGCACGCGCCCATAACTACGTATCGCCGCCACGAGCTCGACTTGAAGGCTGCCCTGGCGTTCAGGTATGTAGACCGCCGAGCGCGCTTCTTCCAGCTTAAGATCTACGCCCGACTGCTTCAGGATGGTCGCCAGAGCCGCCGGGCCGCATTGATCCTCCGCTTGAGGGAAGAACGGCGTCTCCTCCAGCTCCACGCCCGAACGAGAAGGATCTAAAGAGTGGCTCTGCACGAATTGGCTGTCTGTCGCGCAGCCCGACATAAGCATCACGAAGGCTGGCCAAAACCAGCCGGCCGGCGACGCCCGTGGCATGGTCTGCGCTAGAACCGTGTAAATAGGTTCGTAAAGTCTAACAACTCGAGGATCACTAAAACGATCGCCACGATCCCGAGTACCCCGACGACACCGATACCACCAGCCGGCAACTCGCCCAGCTGCTCTGCCAGCATTTGCAACTCCACGTCCGTCATCGTCTCAACACGCGCCGCCGCATCTTCCGGGCTCACACCAAGATCAATCAATGTAGTCCTGACATCGTCGCGAGCGAGTACCGTGTTGATATATGCGATGCGATCCGTTCTCTCTTGAAGATCGATCGCTGTCTGAGTCCCAATTACCGCCGCGCGTGCAGGCTGAAGGACAGGTGCAACTGCCAAGCTGGCAAGTAGAAGAAAGACCGACCCTTGCTTAAAGAGTGATGAAATCATGTCCAAGTACCTCCTAAAATTCGATCGTCACCGCCCAGGATGCGGATGTAGACGGACACCCCGATGACGATCTCAATGAGGGTGTCCCAGCGACTAATCTAACCGCAGGTCGGCTTAGAGAATGTGATGAGGCTCACGCTCCCGGCGTCGTCGGCTCGCCCTGGCTACGGATTCGGCAGCTTGGCTTCGATGCGTAGTAGCGCATCGCGAATCTCGGTCAGAAGACTTCCCTCCGCGACCGGCTCCGAGCTAGGAGCTAGTCCCTGCCCTGTCACATGGTCTCGCTGATGCATTACGCGATTCCGGAAGTCAGCGGCGTTGATGACGCCGATCAGGTTGCCCTCGCCCTGTTGGGCGCCACCTTGACCCGCGGTCTCGATCTTGAGGCCGTGGACACCCAGCAGACGCATCAACGGGCCTTGGAACAGCTTGAGGTAGGTAATTTTATCCAGCGGGATATGGGCTTGAGTTCGAAAGAAGATTCCTTTGCGAACTTCGAGCGTGCGCTCACTGAGTGCACAGTACGTGCGGCGGACCGATTCGCGCGCGACCCACTGGCCGAAGCCGAAGAGTCATATCGGAAGAAACAGAATTCCGACTACCGTCAAAGGCAGCACTATCACACCGACAAGGAAGTGGTATAGGACTGCGGCGTCATCGAAGTCCACAATGACAAATTCGTCGGCTTCGATCATTCTTTGCCACCGCTCAACGGATCGGACGAAGGCATGACGATTCCGTGGGCTCGAAGCCAAAAATCAAGATAAATCAGAGAGCTGGAAGAGGGGGGGCGCAACAAGTTGCTGAACATCTCGATAACACCGACGATTGAACCGCTACACGGATGCCAGCAGGGTCATTGGATGTTTCTGCGACTTATGTCACATGATCAAACGCAGCAGATCACTGCTACTCCGAATAGTCGAGGTCTCAGAGGGGGTTCTGAGGAGGTGTCGACGTTACTGTAGCTAAAAAATAACGCCGGATCCTTGTGACACGATTCTGAAACGATTGAGTGCGTGTCTTCGGATTATTGTGGACCGGCGAGGGCAGCGTCGCCGCGAGTTCGATTGCCTGACGGCTCGTAAGCCTGGATGCGGGTATACCCCAGTAATAACGAGCGGCGGCATCGACGCCATAGATACCCCTCCCGAATTCCGCAACGTTCAGATAATGCTCCAGGATACGCTTCTTGGAAAGGTTTCTTTCCATGCCAATCGTCAGCACAAGCTCGTGCCATTTGCGCAAGGGGTTCCTCGACGGGCTTAAGAAAATATTCTTGACGGTCTGCTGGGAGATGGTGCTGGCGCCGTAAACCAAGCGTTTCTCGGACAAGTTGTATTCCATGGCTACCCTGAGCGCCTCGACGTCGACCCCCTCGTGCTCGTAAAAACGCGCATCCTCGGCAACGATCACGGCGCGGATCAAGTCTTGCGGAATCGTCTCAATCGAAACCGGGTTCCAGCGGATCTCTGACCAGTCTGCGTGACGGTGCTGCTCGAACTCGTAACTGCGGATGAAGCTCGAGCGCTGGATCGGGCCCTCTGTGTACAGATCCCAGTCTGGCCATATCCCGATCAGGTAACCAAAATCCATCATGACCAGGGCCGGCAAGAGTCGCCAACCCCAACGCAGCGCGTGCGTCACGACCGGTACGCGAAACATCGAGCGAATACTTTCGAAGAATCTGGCAACCATCGGCCGGGATGTTAATGCAGAAGTTCCCGAGATTGCTGTGACCTCGTCGCAACTAACATGAAAAAGTATGCGCCTGGAGATCATGCTCCCGCATCAAAGACAGGCCTCTGGCCCGTATGCAAGGAATCCGGGATTACCCGAGTCTCTCCTTTCGGCGAGAGCTGGATTTCTTCAGCCGTTCACGAATGTCGGCGCCCGCACGCAACCAAACAATCACCACCAGCGCCCCGAAACAGGTATAAATCGCGGTGAATACCCACGGTTCGGCCTGATAGAACAGGATGTCGCGCAGCCAGTGTTCAACGAACGTCTCCGTATAACCTGACTGCCCTGCTCGGCGACGCAACTCGTTTTCCCAGATGGTCAGCGGACAGAGCCGCCCGAACCACGCCTGTAAGACGACAACGCCGACCGCAGCCAGATGCGCGACTCGTAACTTACGATTGTGTACCCATGACCACCGGGCCAGAAGACCGGTCAGTATCAGCAAAAAGCCGAAGACAACAAATATGACGAACGCAAGGTGAATGACGAGTATTGCGTCGGCCATAAGACGGTACAGCTCCCCGTCATTCATATCGTGGACCGTATAGGAATCGAACCTATGACCAATGGATTAGAAGTCCCACTTTAACCGAGCGTCGCAACAACGTACAACACGCTCCAATAACCATTTCAGCGAGTTAGAGCCCTCCCCTGTTGCCCCTCGTTGCCAT
>Ga0114949_10000588_pt1 | contig 20069 bp, 22 predicted proteins | sample N074metaG_FD_83505 | JGI IMG/M metagenome (GOLD analysis project Ga0114949, IMG submission 83505) | Deep subsurface microbial communities from Kermadec Trench to uncover new lineages of life (NeLLi) - N074 metaG | ecosystem: Environmental > Aquatic > Marine > Ocean trench > Sediment | place...
CCAAGTAGACCCCTTATATAAAGGCCTATCCAAATCAAAATCCAGAAAAAAGGAAAGCAGGGCCTTGCCGTAATTTCCAAGGCCGAGCTCAGGATAAAAAACGCTGTTGATAATGGAGACTATTACCGCACCCAGGACAATTAGATATAGGACTCTAGTCAGAGTACCAAAAAGAATATGATGGGAAATTCCCCGGTGTTTAAAAATCCAGGAATAGGGAGTTAGAAAAAACTTAAGTACCCAGTTCCTTTTCCCGGGAACAATATCTGTGTCTGGGCCAAATATAAAAGTGGAAAAGAGCCAACCCAATAGGAAAAAGATGGCGCCTAGAAAGCTATCTAGGGACATAAAAACTGCTCCCGATAGGAACCCACCCAAAAGCAGATTAATGGTGTCGTGAACTTTTCCTGAGGCCATAGGTAAAATCTAGCACAGTTTTTCGAGTTTACTTAAAAGATCTGCATTTCTGTGTTTAAGCGCCCCTGCTTTTAAAATCTTAGTTTTATAATTTAATTTTTCCTGCAGGAGCTCTTTATAGGTGGAATTTAAACTTGAGGAATTTAAAAGGGAGGACATGGCCTTTATCCGCCAATAATCCATTCCGATATATTTGTTTGAAAGCTGCCCATCATGGCCACCGTATTTTAAGATCAGCGGGGATGGAATGAAACCGACCTGATAGCGAGAGGTAATTCTAAGCCATAGGTCATAATCTTCACAGACAGGAAAATCCTCTCTAAAGTGGCCAACTTCTTGGAATAACTCTTTTCTTATTAAGACGGTTGATGGACTGATAGCGCATAAATCAAGGCACTGAGAAAAGATATTTCCTCCGCTCTTTTTATGAATTTTTTTTTGATTTACCCTTTTACCTTTCCTGATCCAAATCTCATCTCCGTGCACTAGACTTAAATCTTGATTATTTTGGAGAAAATCAACTTGAATTTTAAGTTTATCTGGCAACCATTCATCATCTGAATCTAAAAATGAGATCAACTCCCCGGTAGCAATACTCAGGCCTAAATTTCGGGCGGCACTTACTCCCCGATTGGGGGTTTTAATATATTTGATTTTTTTATTTTCTTTTATTAAATCTCTTACGTGTTTTTCGGTATCATCGGTGGATCCATCATCGATAATTAAAAGTTCAAAGTCTTGGTAGGTCTGACTTAGGACCGATTCAATAGCGCGAAAAAGATAAGCACAGCGATTATAAGTTGGAATTATAATACTAATCATAAGAGACTTACTGCTTTATCAATAATTTTTTGATCTGGCAGATTTTCCAGAGCCTTAAATACTGAGTCTAGTTGATCTGGATTTCTCATGCCTATTAGAGATAGGGAAATTTTATTGGCCTTGTTAAAACCAAGTGCCATTTCTAATCCGGTATGCCCACTTTCCTTAAGATAGCTTAAAACCTTTTTCATTTTTTTCATTTTTTGATTCTTATCTGATTTTTTCCACCAAGGGGCCCAAGACCGGGCATCGGAGCTTTCAAAATCTCTATCCGGCGTTACCCTACCAGAGATTATGCCTTTATCTAGCGTTCCCCAGCCAATAAAATAAACGGGTTCATTAAGCTTCTCTAAAATGTCAGTTTTAGTGCTCGTGTTGAAAAGATTAAATTCCGATTGCAAAACTTCTATCTTTTCTATTTCCTGTGCTTTGTTAAGATCCTCCATGTTAGTGTTACAAAGACCGATATGTTTTATCATTCCCTTTTCTTTAAAGCGTGACAGGACTTCCATAGGTCTTCTGATATCGGTCCTGGGATCTGGCCAGTGAATCATATAGATATCAAGGTAGTCAGTACTTAGATTTTTCAGGGAGTCTTCCAACATTTTGGTAATAACTCTAGGGGAGTTATCGAGATCCACTCTTTTGTTTTGATCCCAAGTAATTCCACCTTTGGAGACAATAAAAACCTCTTCCCTACACTTTGCAAAGGCCTTCCCCATGCGAATCTCTGAAGTACCAAAACCATAGATGGGAGCAGTATCAAATACTTTAATTCCTCTTTCCCTGGCCTTATTTAATAGGGTAATGGATTCATTTTCTGAAATAGGGCCAAATCCATAACCTTTTCCTTCCCCACTGATAGCTCCCCCACCAAAACCGATGGCAAGATTTTTAAAGGCCTGTTCTATGTGCATCGAGTTAAACCTCCCTAAAGATATTAGTTTATTTAAGCCTTGTTTGACAATAGTAGTTAATAGGCCTTAGTTTTCTCTTCTATGGATCTATTAACCTTCGCTCACCGAGGAGAGGCCAAGGCCTTTTTCCGAGAATTCCCATTCAAACCAATAAATTTTGCCTTTGAAGGTTTATACCTTAGTGAAGGCCATTATTTATTGATTACGGGAGAAGGAATTCAGGCAACTAGTGAAAAACTTTCCGCAGTTTTAGGGGCCTTTAAGGAAATAGAAAGTATTTTTAATTTAGGAGTCTGTGGAGCACTTGATGAGAATTTTAATGAAGGGGAGATTCATCCTATAAGAACCTGTTATATGGAAAAAAACTCTAAAATGGAGTTTAAATCTTTTTCTACCCCTAATATTGATGGTCTTGACTGCGTGTCGGCCCACCAAAGAGTGCTAGATACTGGATACGCAAAATATCTTTCTTATTTTGCCCCCCTCGTTGACCGTGAAGTATGGGCCATCGGATCTGTCTGCTCCTTATTTAAAAAATCTTTTTATTCCTATAAATATATTTCTGATAATGCTGATGGGGAAGAAATCTGTCAGGTTGTTTCAGTCAAGGCAGAAAAAATAAGCGAGGCGCTTTTAAATTATTTTCTACGTTTAAAATACCCCGACAAAATCAAAAAGATTATTCCCGAATTCAAGGGACTTCATTTCACTACGTCCCAAAAAAGGCTTTATAGCTCCCTAATTAAAAAATTTAAAATTAAGGGCATGCCACTAGATAAGATTGTTAATTTATATGAGATCAATGCTCTTCCCCTATCACCGAAAAAAAAAGCGGCAAGAGTCCTAAAAGAAATGCAAGCGGCCCTCTTTCCCTTTAACGAAAAGATAAAAAATGATTTACAGGATATCATAGCTCCCATGGAAGAATTGGGTATAAAAGTAAAGTATCCGAAAAGTTTTGAAACCACAGAAATTGAAATCGGCTCTGTGATAAAAAATGGCCATGATTTATTTAAGCTTATTGAAAACCTTAAAGAGTTTCCCTTAGATAAAATCCACCAGGTCTTAAAAGGAAGAGTTGATGTTTAAAAAAGTCTTTGTTGAAAAAGATATTCTGCACCTAAAGCGAACGCAGGGTATCTTAAATAAGATCTCCTATAAAAAGTTGGAAGAGATTGAAAAAGTTGAAGATATCTTTGGCCGGGTAAAAAAACCTTATCTTCAAAAAAGAACAGAGCTTAATCTTTTTCTCGGCAAAAAGAAGGGAGAACTAGTTAAAGAGGCCCCTGAGGCCTATGGAACCAAGGGTGATCCTCATTTCTATTTTGTTCATGCTTATAATTGTATCTATGAATGCCAGTATTGTTATCTCCAGGGTTACTTCCACTCTCCTGATCTAGTTATATTTGTAAATCATGAGGAAATTTTAAAAGAAATTGAAAAAAAGATAGATGAAACAGATTGTGGTTCTACCCCCTGGTTTCATGCCGGTGAATATAGCGATTCCCTGGCACTCACAAATATTACCGGTGAACTCCCCATTTACTTTGATTTTTTTAAAGATCACCCTACCGCCAAATTAGAACTTAGGACTAAATCAGCAAACATAAGAGAACTTTTAAAAATAGCGCCCCTGAAAAATGTCATCACCTCCTTCTCTCTCTCTCCGGAAAAGGCAATAAAATCTTATGACCTTAAAACGCCCCCTTTAAAAACTCGTCTTAAGGCCATGAAAGAGCTTTTTGGGAAGGGACATCCTATTGGACTTCATTTAGACCCTGTTATTTTTGAAGTGGATTTTGAGGCCTCATATAGCTTGCTTTTAACCGATTTATGTAAGTCCATACCCTTAGAAAAGCTTGAGTACATCTCCCTTGGAGTGGTGAGATTTAGTAAAACAGTCTTCCACCAGGTGAAGAAAAACTATCCGAACTCCCCTCTTTTGGCGGAAGATTTCATCAAAGGAAGTGATGGCAAGGTTCGATATAAAAGACCCATGAGATATTGGATTTTAAATAAGCTAAAGGATCTCTGCATACAATATGGGGCCAACCCTGAAAATATTTATCTTTGCATGGAAGATGAGGATTAAATACCTTCTAAGATATTTTTAAGCTCAACTGAGATTTCCCTTAGCTCGGCAAAATGCTCAATAGTAAGGTCCCTTAATTGCTCATTCCCCTCACTTCTTTTTAAATTCCGATTCACTTCATTTTCATAATTTAAAAAGTGTTCTCGAAGGTCCATAATCTCTCGGGCAGAGGGCCCTTTTATTACGTTATAATCTACCAAACGTCCAAGTTTACCAAAAACCAAACTTAAGTTTACGGGGCTATATTGATCCCCAAGTAGGTTTTCCCTAATATTCACCATTAGCGCCCGTGCTAATTCGTTATCTCCTCCAACACCTTTTAAAGACTCAATGGTCTTATCTAAAAACTCCATACTCTTTTTAGGTCGACAGATCTCTAAACTAAAAAGCAAGGAATAGTAAATATTTAAATCTATTGTGATGTCAGAATTTAAAAGCTCTTGGATTTTTAAAAATGCCTTATTTGATTCTTTCCTACTTAAGGTCTTTTCAAATATTATGGCCAGTTGCTGGGCCATAGGATTTCTATAAAACTCCGCCTTGGAAAATAATTCTTTTGAATTTTTCTCACAGGCACTTTTTCGATTCTCCACCTCTCTTTTGGACTTTCTTAGGTCCCTTTTTAGGTTCTCCTGTGGGGCCTCCTTAACAATTAGGTTATCTAGCTGGATATCTTTGACGATCGGCGCCGGGGGAGGTAATTTGGTGCTCTCTTTTACCTCATTAAAGGTAATTTCCGGAGGGATCGTGGGATTGGTAAACAAAAAATATCCCAAAATGGCCAACAAAATAAAAACAACAACGAACCAAATATTTTTATTCATATAAATTTTGTAACATGAAAAACAGCATTCTTAAAGACAACACTCTTTTGGACCTTGGATTTAAAAAAATCATCTTAGATCTTCCAAATGCATTTAAAAGAGCGGTGGAAACCAGAAACTGGGAGGCCCTTGATCAAGATGCCTTTAAAGTGTGTGGAAAGGATGGTTTAATTTATAAAGAGCTTAAAAGGTTTCATGAATTTACCCAAGTGGAACACTTGATAAACATTCGCCAAGGCCCAGGGGATGAGGATGGGATCTGGCATGATGATGGGTCTCGATACCTCGCCTTCTCACTATCCCTTAATTTTTCTCCTCAAGAAATTGCGGGTGGAGAGCTTTTTCTGCGAAAAAAAGGTGATAAAAATAAAATAGTCACCTTATCCCCACTACCCTATGGAGAAATGATCGTCTTTTTAACCGGCCAATATAATTTTGAACATAAGGTTGGAGCGGTAACGGCAGGAGAAAGAATTAACTTGGCCGGCTGGTGCTCCTGAGGTTAAAATATATTTACTCTGGAGGGCCCATGAAATTAGTTTTACTTATCTTTTTAGTCAGTTTTTCACTTCCACTTTTATCAAACACGAAAAAAGTTAAGACCGAAAATAAACAAAATTGGATGAAGGAATATAAATCCTTTCTAAATCAAAACTCCAAATTAAGAATGGGACAAGAACTTCGCCTCTATAAAAAACAAAGGGAATTTTTAACCACTTATTACAAAAAAAGGATGACTCATCTTAAAGAGCTGGCAAAAATTCAAAAAAATCTAAAATGGGGCAACAAGAAAAATAATAAAAAAATAATGGCCCTTATAACAAAGAAAAAGGAAGAATTTAAAAAGAACTCGAAAGTGGAAAGAGAGGCATTCTTTCAAAAAGATCTAAAAGCGGAAATTGATAGCTTTAATAGGAAGATGAAACAAAGAAGAGGACTTTTTAGTAAAAAGACAGGCAACTAAATGCCCTGAGACTCCAATTTTGAAACCTTTGCTTCAAGCTCTCGCACCCTGGCATCCATCTTCCCCATTTTTATTTCCAGTGCATTTATTCTTAAAAATTTGGACGAAGGTGGCTCCTTTCTTTGGTATTCAAATCCAGGTTCCTTGTATTCATATTTTTGGGCAAAAAGAATGCCTGCCAGCAAAAATCCGCCAATTAGCGCCAACTTTTTCATTTTCTCCCCCCTATGATGTTTCAATTTTACCTGATTTCACTTATTTAAGGGGGGATATAGTAGAAATTTCCCTAATTTTCAAGAAGTCCCTTGCTCATCGCCCTAGATCGATATATATACAAATACTTAATTTTTAAAGGAATTAGCGATGGCACGATCATGTGATCTTACAGGTAAGAGAAGACTAGTTGGTAATAAAGTCTCTCACGCCAAAAATAGAACTAAAATGAGGCAACAGGTCAATTTACAGACTAAAAGAGTTTTTGATCCAGAAACGAATTCGACAGTTAAACTTCGTTTATCAACTAGTGCGATCAGAACGCTTGATAAGGTTGGATCTCTTTCAAAGTTTCTAAGAAAATACAAACATCTTTATATGTAAAAAACCAGGCCGTTATCTAACGGCCTGAATTTCATCTATTACAAATCCCCAATAGTTAACCGAGGAATCAGAACTAAACGTTACGGTTACTGTATCTCCATCGACATAAACGGAAGTTTTATTTTCACCTTTTCCGCTCATCTTATCGTAGGTAACTCCTTTAGCGGAAATTTTTAAATAGTCATAACTGTTTTCCAAATCCATTTTTCTAACTTTAACTCTTATAAATTTTGCCCCCGGTACATGGAAAGTTCTAGTCAGTGAGCTTTTATCCTTATAAGGATGGGCCGATTCAAATGGCCCAACGACAATCGTATCCCAATCACTTTCTTTAGGAATGTTTTTATAAGGTCTCGTATTGGAAAGAAGGTTATAAGCATTTAGACTTCCACTAAGGGCATTAATCTTTCCTCTTAAAGCTGGTGCTGGTTCGGCGGTGCCCATTAGTCGTTCCATCATTTCACTGTGAGACATTCTTCCATTTTGAGAAATTAAAAGACCTAGGGCGCCGGCCACATGAGGAGCTGCCATAGAGGTTCCTGAATAGACCTTATATCTATTATTGTTTACCGTAGAATTAATTTTCTTGCCTGGGGCCGCAATGTCTACGGTATTTTTCCCATAGTTTGAAAAACTGGCAATTTTATTTTGCGCAGTTAATGCCGCTACTGAAACAACATTTGGAATATTATAGCTGGATGGATAGTGAGGCTCCTCATCGGTATTGTCTGACTTATTTCCCGCCGCTGCCACAAAAATGATGCCTGCATCAGAGGCCTTGGTAATTACTTCTTTTAAGGCCTCGGAATACTTTCCTCCACCCCATGAATTAGATATAATATCCACTTCTGCCTTGATGGCATATTCAATGGCGGCGATTGCCTGGTCCGTACTTCCACTTCCGGAATCTGAGAGAAACTTAATCGCCACGAGAGAAACATCTGACATTACTCCGGCAATTCCGATTTGATTATTATGAACTGCCCCAATTACCCCGGCACAATGAGTTCCATGCCCATGTCCATCCATGGGATCACCATCATTGTTATAAAAATCAGCGCCATAGATATCATCAATATATCCATTGCCGTCATCATCAACACCCTTGGTACCCCTTAACTCTCTCGTATTTACCCACATTTGCTCGCGAAGCTCTGGGTGCCGATAATCTATTCCCGTATCAATTACCGCAATTTTAATCTGCTTGCTTCCCTTATTGATTGCCCACGCACGTAGGGCATTTATATCACTTCCTGGTTTACCAGGCACTTTGGCGTTTGGTTCATTAGAACCAGTATTTTTTAAACCCCACTGAGTATTAAAATATGGATCATCCGGAGATTCTAAATCCCTTCCTAGAGATTGCGTACTTACACTTCCCTCATCAATGGATTTTATCACTCTCCAAATATAGTTTGGCTCAGCATATTCAACCGCGGAGTTGCTTTCGAGAGACTGAATGACATTTTGTATAGATTTATTCAGCGAGGCCTTTACAACAACAAAAGATTCATTTACCTTTTTTTTAATTTTAAGAGAAGAATCTAACTTAAGATTTTTACCATCTTTAATCTTTACAATGTACTCCCCAGGGATAATATCCTCATCAATTTTTGCAAAAAGTGAACTGGAAAATAGGATTAAGGTTAGCATTAATAAATAATTCATATCGTAGATCTCCTTAAATTCCTGGTATTGTATGAGTCTAATGGCAATCGGAATGGGGAGGGAGGAGGTAAAATCTTCCTGATAAGGTAAAATATTCCTCTGATGTCTGGTCTCATTTTGAGAGAAAATACTTACATGAGTATTTTAAAAGGCCCGAAAGATCCAGTTATTTTAAAGAAAGTTCCTATAAGAATTTGGCACTTAAAGGATCATTTAATGGCCATCTTGCGCAAACGTTTGGAAAACAGCGGCGGTGATCTAGAAAAGATCAAAGATATAAATGACTTAAAAAGAGAATTCCGTTTTGAAAATCGATGGTTTGGGGAAGAAAGTGAAGAAGAAGAAAAAAAGGATGGGGAAAAGATGACCCTTTTTCGTCGAATAATTGAAGTACCCGAAGATAAAATGGCACACGGACAGGCCATCTTATATGAAATAAATTTCGATAAAATTCATTTCTTTTGTGAACAGAGTTTTTTTATTGGCTCCACAATTATGCTTAAATTAATCGTACCCAAGGCATTTGGAATCGCCGCCATTGTTGTAGATTGCCGGCCTTTTGATTTTGATAGCAAAGTAATAAGTGAAATTAAATATCCCTATAGAATAGTGGCCGAATTTAAATTCACTAGGAAGGGACAAGCTACTCTCTTAAGACAATTTCTTACCGCCATTGATCCAAGAGAGCATCAAGATGTTGAAGTTGAAGAAACGGAGGTGGAAATTCCCACCGAACCTTCTGAGGAAGCACCTCCAGAGATTGAGGCGGAAGAAGAGAAAGAGAGCGCTTAATTATTTTTCTTTGGCAGCGATAGCAAATTTTTGCGCTCCCGCACTTTTAGCAATATCAATAATTTCCAAAGTCTTTTCTAAACTTGAGCTCTTATCCCCTTCAAAAACTACTAATTTACTATCTATAACCCCTAGGGCCTTTGAAATATTGGCCTTTAAATTTTGAAGACTTGATTGGACTCCATCTACAAAAAGGTTCCCCCTCACATCTAAAGACACAAGAACCCCTTCCTTTTTCTTACTTTTAGTAGCTGTTGACGACGTGGGAATATTTATATCAAGGCCTGATTGAAGACTTACAGAGCTGGTCATCATAAAAATAATAAGCAACACCAGCATAATATCAATGAAAGGAGTCACGTTGATATCAGCGATGATATCTGCTTCCTCATCATCTTTTTTGATACCAATACCCATTAACTTTTTTCTACCTTTTGAACTAGCTCTTCAAGACTATTTTTCATTCGAAGATTTAGGGTATTAATTTGTGCTTGGAAAAAGTTATAAAATAAAACGGCCACAACCGCGACTAAAATACCCGCCGCAGTAGCAATGAGCGCCTCGGCAAGTCCCGTAGAGACAACGGCAAAGCCTGTCTTGCCAGATTTGGCCATGGAATCAAAAGACTTAATGATCCCTACAACAGTTCCAAAAAGACCTATAAATGGGGCCAGATTGCCGATGGTTCCAAGCAACCAGAGAAACCTTTTTAAAACTAAATGGGTTTCAGAAAGTTTTCGGGAAATATTTTTTTCCCATTCATCGTGGGCCAGCTCTTTTCCTTCTAAAACGGCAAGAAATGGAGTTTTTAAATAAGACTCAGCACTCTTAACAAGACCAGTGCATTCAATTATTTTACCGTCCTCGATAAGTTTTAACGCCTTAGCGTATAAACCTTTAAAATCCCTTTTAAATCTTGATAAAAACCAAATCTTTTCTATAAATACGGCCCATACCACCACTGAACAGATCAGTAGGGGGTACATGATAAAGCCACCTTCGCTAAAATACTCAATAAATCTCATAATTCTCCCATAGGGCAATCTATACTAAATTAAACATTCATTATAAAATGGGGAAAAGTAAACAACAAACTGCCCCGGGAACATGATGCTTAAAAGACCTAATACCTCATATCTTATCTTGATGTCATTTGCGCTAGTGCTATGTGTTAGTGCTATCATGAGTGAATTGTTTCGCGCCCCCACTTTAAATTCCCATCAAGCGCTGGTTCCTAAATCTTTGTTCTTTCAAGAAAATCTACATACTGCAAAAGAGGTTTGGCTGAAAAATAGGTTGGGTGAATTTCGGTTTAAAAAAGGGCCAAGCGGTTGGAACCTAACAGTACCAAGAAAATTACCAGCAGAAGAAAAATCATTAGCGCGAATTTTTCAAACCTTAAAAAACATTAAGATAAAAAAGGTTTACCTCAAAGATCCTCTAACCCTTTCTAGTTTTTCTTTAGATGATCCTCTTATAGAAGTTAAGCTAATCCATGAAGATGGTGATCAAGATGAGATTAAATTTGGTATGATGGATTCCATTTCCAATTCCACCTATTTAACGGTCACGGATAAAAACGCTATTTTCCAAATTGATATGCTTAATTACTCGTTGGAAAAATTGAATATTGCAGATTTTATTAACCCGAGGATTTTCTCTCAATCACCAATGAAAATCACTTCGGTAAAAATTTTTCAAGGTACTAAATTAAAATTAACCTTGAGTCAAAAAGAAGGAAAATGGCTAGGAAAAAATGGCCGCGCGCTGGCCTTGCCTAAGGTTCAGGAATACATAGGAGATTTAACCAGTTTAAAAAGTGATGTTATTTTAGATGAAATACCAACCAAGGTGAAAAAGAGAATCGATACCTATCTTTCAAAACCTTTATATACGCTAGAAATTTTAGATGAGATGGGGAACAAGTATACTTACAACGTATCAACCATAATAAATTCTTTTCCCAATCTTAAAATTGAAAGGAAGCAATCCTTTATTATCACAGCATCAAACAGAGATCACCCCTACCTTTTAAGTAAAAAATACTTAAAGCTATTCAGTAAGCGAGATCGATCTTTTTAATTATTTTATTTCTTTATGAACGGTGTGCTTGTTTTCGTATCTACAATGTTTTTTAAGTTCCATTCTATCAGGAGTGGTCCTTTTATTTTTGGTTGTAGTATATCTGCTGACCCCAGGTTTTCCACTGGTTCTACAGGTTGTGCACTCTAAATGAATTATAACTCTAGGTCCCTTGGCCATGGTAATCTCCAATTTAATTAAATATTCAGTGGCAGACCTTACTAGGGACTGGCTTGCTCTGGCAACTGAAAATTGTTAAGGTTTGTGCAAATTACCATATAGGAGCGCTAGTGAGCGAGCAGTGGAATACCATCACATCTGATAATTGGACCTTTTGCCAGTATAAGTCTTTAAAATTAAAGGCATTTATTTCTTTGGGAGGAACTCCAGATAACGGCATTGTCTATTATGTGACCTGCACGGACCTTGAAGATAAAAAGGAATTTTTTCAGACTGATTACCAAAGCATCGAAAAGGCGCTAACTGACATCAATCATCGCTATGGCCACTGGCCTCTAGCAGACCTGAGAGCTACTGATGATGAAGGTGGCTGTGGAAGTTGTAGTGCCCACTGACCTTTTTTCCCACCCAAGTTGACAGACAGGCCAAAATTGGCGAAATTACTGCCTTATTTCAAACCTGCTGTTGTATTAGAGCAATGGCCATAAAGGATCCTAAAATGAAAGACGGAATTCACCCAGAATACAAAGACGTAACTATTACTTGTGTTTGTGGCACCATCTACGAAACTAGAAGTACTGCTAATATTTCAAAAATAGATATCTGTGGCGCCTGCCACCCATTTTATACTGGTAAGCAAAAAGTAATGGATACGGAAGGACGAATTGAGAAATTCCAAAAGAAATATGGTTCCGCTTTTGCTGACAAAATCGCCAAGGCCAAGGAAAAAGCTAAAAAATAAGCTTATCTATTTTCCATCAAAATATAATCACGCTCATTTTCCCCGACATATACTTGTCGGGGCCGGGCAATTCTTGATCCTTTAAAATCAACTAGCTCTCTCCACTGCGCGTACCAACCCGGCATTCTGCCAATAGCAAACATAACCGTAAACATATCGGTTGGAATACCAAGTGCCCGATAGATAATCCCTGAATAGAAATCTACATTGGGATAGAGCTTTCTATCTACAAAGTAAGGATCTTCAAGAGCGACTTTTTCAAGTCCCTTGGCCACATCTAGCAGTGGGTCCTCCACTCCTAGTTGTTCAAGAACGGTATCTGTTGCTTTTTTAATAATTTTGGCCCGAGGATCAAAGTTTTTATAAACTCTATGCCCAAACCCCATAAGTCTAAATGGATCTTCCTTATCTTTGGCGCGATCAAGTGCCTTTCGATAATCCCCACCATCTGCTTGAATACTCTCAAGCATTTCCATAACCGCCTGGTTTGCACCACCGTGAAGAGGTCCCCAAAGAGCACAAAGTCCCCCTGAAATACAGGCGTAGGGATTGGACTGGGCGGAACCAATAACTCTGACAGCTGAAGCTGAACAGTTTTGTTCGTGGTCTGCATGAAGAATGAGAAGAACTTCCAAGGCCTTTTTAACCTCATCAGAGGGAATTTCGCCAAACATCATATTATATAAATTTTGCACGTAGGATAAATTTGGATCGGATCCAATTATTTTTTTGCCTTGTCTATGCCTAAAGAAACGAGCAGAAATAATACTGATACTTTCCATCAGTTGCCCGAGTACCTGGTCCTTATCAATTTTAGTAATATCCAGGTTTTCCCTAGGAACAAAGCACGATAGGGCGGCAATAGCAGAAGCGGCCACACCCATAGGATGAGCAGTTTTTGGAAAATCATCTAAAAGAGCACAGATCTCAACCGGAAGAGTGGGTTCCTTTACGGTCCTTTCAAATTTTTCTAGTTCTGTTTTACTTGGAAGTTCTCCATGATTTAAAAGGTAGGAAACCTCTAAAAAGGATGATTTTTCGGCCAATTGATCAATGGGGTACCCCCTATAACGTAGAATACCTTTTTCACCATCTAAGAATGTGATTTTAGATTTGCAAGAACCGGTATTTCCAAAGCCATCATCAAGAGTGATGTAGCCAGTCTCGGCCCTAAGCTTAGAGATATCAATGGCCTTCTCATTTTCTGTTCCTTCAATCACTGGCAATTCAATTTCATTACCATTTAATTTAATTTTCACGTACTCGGCCATTTACCACTCCCAGTGATGCTAATTTTAAAAATATGTAGAAAGAATTACACCTAACGACGAAATTATTCAACCAATTATGCTGGAGACCAGGCCTTTGGATCATCATGCCAATTTTTTAGTGTTTGCAAGTCTTTATCGGTTAAATTCAAGGTGTTTTTTGCAACCCTTAAAATGGTAGTGAAGTCCGTCAAAGAGTATAGTGAAATCCCAAGCTTTGGCAGCATTTCATTAACTGCTTTCATCTCATAATTAACAATACAAAAGCAGGCCTGGGGTTCAAGTCCAGCACCTTGTAACGCCTCTACTGCTGTCCTTAGACTTGAGCCTTGGTTGACCAGATCTTCGATCAAAATGACTTTATCACCGGCCTTGAAATCACCCTCAATTTGATTTTTCTTGCCATGCTCTTTGGCCTTGCCGCGAACATAGATCATCGGAAGGTCTAGCTTTTCCGCCACCCAAGCAGCATGGGGTATCCCCGCCGTGGCCAGGCCGCAGACGGAATCAAACTTTACCCCGGAGTCCTTAATTTGCTGAAGAAGCCCCTCAACGATTTTTTTCCTTTCTAAAACATGAGAAAGGGCCTTTCTATTGTCACAATAGATAGGGCCTTTCAGGCCCGATGCGTAAGAAAAAGGGTTTTTTGGTGAAACTTGGAGGCAATTGATAGACATCAGGATCTGAGCTATTAATTCTTTCATATTATGCTGCTCGTTATTTTGACTAACCTACTCAAAGGTTGTTAGGATTCGTTTGTTAAAACTTGGTAAGTTCCTACCACCCCAGGGAGAGAAAATGAAATTAAAAAATTTCTTTTTAAGTCTATGTATATTCATGACTGCAACCGCAATTTCCAGTGAAGGAAAAAAATCTCTCAATAACCTGATCTTTGGTAGCAAGGTCTATTCAACTGATAAATCAGGCCAAGCAAACTACAATATAACCTTCAATAAAGAACAGGCGCTTCATCATAAACTGTTACTAACAGCGGCCGGAATCACCATTATACCCTCACCTACCGGACAGGCCATGGCCTCAAAGGTTGTGTACTTTGAAAGAAGAGGTCAATCTCTTTATTTATTTGAAGTTCTTGATGGAAAGCTAACAACAACTTCTCTAGATACTAAAAAGTTTTTAGCGGAATTTCCCATCGTTTCTGAAAATGAAAAAACCCTTACCATCGATTTCAAGAAAGGGATGAGCACCATTTTTTATAAGAGTGGCATGGGTGGTTCTGAAAAAGATACCCCCATTAAAGTAACGAATAGTTTTATCGATAAAGTTGAACACCGTGGTAAATATCTTTTCATTGATCAATTCATCCATTATGAAATTCCTGGAACTTCAGAAAATGGCGATTGGCGCATTAAATACACTTTCTCTACTTATGAGAAAAATGAAAACTTCAAACCAAGAGAGAGCTCTAAATTAAGAAAAGTTGGATACTTTCACGCCTATCCACAACTAGATCCAGAGGCCGACGAAAAAGATAAAAGTGCCATTTTAAATATCTTAAGATTTGATCCTAATAAGCAAATAACTTATTACATCTCATCAAATGTACCGGCAGAATGGAAAGAGGCCGTCAGAGATGGGATTTTATATTGGAATCGTGCATTTGGCAGAGAATTCTTAAAAGTAGAGGATCTACCCAAAAATATTGGGGTCCATGAACCAGGATATAATATTGTTCAATGGATTGATTGGAAAACTGCTGGTTTTGCTTACGCAGATATCCAGTCAGATCCTCTAACCGGTGAAATCCTACAAACGACAGTTTATATGACTTCCTCCTTTGCCATTGGTGGGCTTAAAAGGGCCAAACGGCTGCTTAAAAAAATGTTAGCAATTTTTCCAAAAGATGAACCTGCTGCAACGGCGCTCATCCTCAAAGGTTTTGATTCAGCAAAAAAATGTCAATTCCACATGGAAACGTCCATGGCCCGAGATGCCCATACTATTTTAAATGAGCTCGAGGAAAGAACAGAAGAAGAAGGCAAAGTAATTATTAAAAGATATGTATCAGACTATATTCGAGAAGTAGTGGCCCATGAAGTTGGACATACTCTAGGTCTAAGACATAATTTTGCCGGAAGTACCCACACCAATATTTCTCATGACAAATGGGAAGAGCTAACCAAAATGTATTTTTTAAGCGGTATTGTTCCGGAGGGCATTTATCCCTCATCTACCGTAATGGATTATACTCCTAGTTTTTCCGCTGCTATTCAAGGTGGTATGATCAGACTTGGCAGAGAAGCTCTTGAGTATGACAAAAAGGCCATTGAGTGGGGTTACTCAGATGACTTGGATTGGGAAGAAATAGATTTTCCGCTTTTTTGTACTGATGATCATAAGGCCTTAGGTATTTTTCAAGACTGTAAAACTTGGGACTACATGGCCAACCCTGTAATCGGTAATCATAAGTACTGGGAAGAAGCGCCTTCAATTCTCGCCTATTCTTTATTTACAACGCTTGAAGAAGAGTTAGAAAAAGGAAAAGGAAAAAGTATTAAAAACATCCTGCGAAAAGTTAAGGCCTCTCCTAAAGAAAATGCTAAATGGATGGCCTCAAACCTTGACCTCATCGTAAAGGCCGCGTCCCCCAATGCCACATTCTTTTCTATCTTTGAAAAATACAGCTACGCTGGCGATATTGAGCACGAAGAATACAAAGCTGAGGTAAAAAAGCTTCAGGAGGAATCTTTCGCTAAATGGGGAAGCATTTCAAAAATTATCTTTAAGGACTTAATCCCTACAGAAGGAAATAAAATCCCATTGATAGAAAGGACAAGAACCGAATTTGACCTATACCTTACCATGTTGAATTTACCGCAAGATAAACTTAGTGAAGTAAAAGCTTTTTACAGTAAATATTTTGTGTATTTTGAAAAAGAATTTTTACTTAATCTAGCAAAATTTGGTCAAAAGTGGTCCTTCAATATTGAAGATAAATCGCTAGTGGAATTAATGACTAAATTCGCTGACAAAATTTTATTTGCCAAGACTGATGAAGTGATGGCCATTTCATCAGTAGGAAATAAAATTTTTAAACCTTATTTTCATTATAAATCAGGTGATGACGACCTTAGGCAACAAGTCATCAGCTTTGCTAATACTTCTTTTTATCCAAAGACTCCAAGTTACAAAAGAACCAAGAAAAAAATCACTAAAGTCTTAATTGATAAATATATTGCTGAAAAAGACCGAGTTATCGCTAGCAGAAAACTAGAAGACCTCGATGATGGAGTCTTTGATTGGTATATGTTTGAGGCCGCAAGATTTCTTCCCATCATGCCAAAGAAACTTAAGTTGTCCACCATGATGGAAATGCAAGAAATTTAAGGGCATGGAGTACCCTGTCCCACTTGTCGAAGGAACCATAATTAAGCGCTACAAGCGCTTTCTTGTTGACGTGGAACTACCTAGTGGTGAAATCATCACCGCTCATTTAGCTAACACCGGTTCTATGAAAACCTGTTGGGAACCCGGTTGGAAATGCCTGTTAAGCTTTCATGATAATCCTAAAAGAAAATTAAAATATGGACTTGAAATGATCTCCAATGGAAAAACTTGGATTGGAGTCAATACCCACCTGCCAAATAAAATTGTTCTTGAGGCCATAAAAAATGGTGAGATAAAAGAACTGACTGGTTACGACTATATTAAACCCGAATACAAAGTAGGAAACAGTCGTATTGATATTTTTATGTCCAGGGGTGATAAGAGTTGTTTTGTTGAGATCAAAAATGTCACCCTGCTGGGAGATAATAAAACCGCTCTGTTCCCCGACGCCAAAACTGAGCGTGGTCAAAAACACCTACGAGAGCTTACTCGACTGATTAAGGAAGGCCATCGGGGTGTTATGTTTTATCTGGTGCAAAGAGAAGATGTGGACCTGTTTATGCCGGCCGCGGAGATAGACCCTGAATACGCATCTCTGCTAGAAAAAGGCCACAAAGCAGGACTAGAGATACTGGTCTACCAATGTAGGGTGGGTAAAGATGGAATCAGTATAAAAAAAGCACTTCCCTTTAAGCTACCTTCTTAATTAAATCATGGAGGTTACGCCCCTTTTTATTTGAGCGATTTAACTCAACCACCTGATTTTGATGATTTTCGTGTTTCTTACCCCAATGACTCGGATGAAAAGGTCTTTTCTTACTTGAATCTAAGTCTTTGAAATTATTATTAAATGGTTTCTTGCTTGTTTTCATGGCCTACCAATTATTATAACATATCTCGCCTTAGCAGGAGTTAAAGATGAGACTATTTAAATACCTAATTTTGTTAACTTTTTTGCCTTTATTTTCCCTTAGGGCACAGACTTTTGTCTATTGTTCTGAAGGCAGCCCCATTGCTTTTAATCCCCAGGTAACCACTGATGGCACTTCTAATAATGCCGCCTCTTATACCATCTACAACAGGCTAGTTGATTTCGCTCCAGGGAGTACGGAAATTGTTCCATCGCTTGCAAGCTCCTGGGAAGTATCAAAAGATAAACTCTCCTACACCTTCAACCTTAGAAAAAGTGTTAAATTCCACACCACTAAATACTTTAAACCCACTAGAGAATTTAACAGCGACGATGTCTTGTTTTCATTTAATCGTCAAAAAGATAAATTGCATCCCTTCCACCATGTGGGTGGGGGCATTTATGAGTATTTTCAGTCCATGGAAATGGGAAAACTGATTAAAGAGATTAAAAAAATTGATGACTATAAAATAAAAATTGTGCTCAGCTATCCTAATGCCGCATTTATGGCCAATATGGCGATGCCCTTTATGAGCATCCTCTCTAAGGAATACGGTGAAAGCTTAACTCTTAAAAAAGAACAAAATAAAATTGATCATTATCCCATAGGTACAGGCCCTTTTCTCTTTGTAAGATACATTAAAGACAACCAAGTGAGATACAAACACCATAAGGGATTTTTTGGTAATGTTCCGCAAATTAAAAATCTAGTTATCTCCATAACCCCGGATGCTAATGTTCGTTACCAGAAATTAAAAACCGGTGAATGCCATTTCATCTACGCCCCGGCCCCCTCAGATCTTCCCGCCATGAAAAAGAATGCAAAAATTAAAATTGTTGAAGGACCAGGACTTAATATTGCCTACCTGGCCTTTAATACCGATAAAAAACCGTTTGATAACTTGCTCGTTAGAAAGGCCATCAGCCATGCCTTAAATAAGGCCGCTTATATTAAGGCCATCTACATGGGCCATGCCATGGTGGCGAAAAATCCCATACCACCTGGTATATGGTCCTATGATGATTCCATCAAGGATTATAACTTCGATCTAAAAAAAGCGAAGGAGCTTTTAAAGCAGGCCGGATATCCTAACGGTTTTGAAACGGAAATTTGGACTCTTCCTATAACTCGCCCTTACAACCCTAACGGAAAAAAAATGGGAGAGATGATGCAGGCGGATTTGGCCAAAATTGGTATCCGAGTAAAACTTATCACCTATGATTGGGCCACCTATCTTTCTAAGGCCAACAAGGGAGAGCATTCTCTCATTCAAATGGGCTGGACCGGCGATAATGGTGATCCGGATAATTTCTTAAATATTCTGCTAGGATGTGCCTCTATTAAGTCAGGTTCTAATCTATCTAGGTGGTGCGATAAATCTTTTAACAAACTTATTGTTGAAGCGATTAGAGAAAATGACGTGGCCCTTAGAACCAAGATGTATAAAAAGGCGCAAAGAATCTTTAAAAAAGAAGCGCCATGGGTGCCCATCGCCCACTCCGTTGTGTATCGGGCCATGCTCAATGAGGTACAAGGTTACAAACTATCCCCTTTAGGCCATGATATTTTTTCCAACGTAAAACTTGAAAAAAGAAAAAAATGATTAAAAGGTTTTCCTTTCAATTAATCAAAATGATTCCCACTCTCTTTGGCATCTGCCTCTTGGCATTTTTATTGGTTAGGCTGGTGCCAGGGGATCCGGTGATGCTCCTTTTAGGAGAAAGAGGAAACACTCCTGAAGTCTACGCCATGATGAAAAAAAGTCTAGGCCTAGACCTTCCACTCTATCAGCAATTTTTTGTCTACCTTAAAGGCATTTTCAGCGGCGATTTAGGCAAGTCCATCATTACCGGACAAAGTGTCACTGAAGAATTCTTCTCCCGTTTTCCTGCAACCGTAGAACTATCCTTAACCGCCCTCATTTTTGCCTTAACCTTGGGTATTCCTATTGGTGTTTTGGCGGCGGTTAAAAGAAATACCCCCACTGATTACATCCTGATGAGCACTTCCCTGGCGGGATACTCCATGCCTATTTTTTGGTGGGGGCTGCTGCTTATATTATTTTTTTCCGTGCACCTAGGGCTCACCCCCGTTGCTGGCAGACTCAGTGTGGCCTACTATGTGGAGCCATGGACGGGATTTATGTTAATCGATACGTTGCAAAGGGAAGTCATCGCTGAAGAGGGACTCGCCCCTTTCTTTTCCGCCATAAGACATTTAATCCTCCCAGCATTTGTCATGGGAACCATTCCCCTAGCAGTAATTGCTAGAATGACTAGATCTTCCATGCTTGAGGTTCTCGATGAAGACTATATTAAAACTGCCAAGGCCAAAGGCCAAAATAATTTCAATATTATTTTTAAACACGCCTTAAAAAATGCCCTTATTCCCATCATCACGGTCATAGGCCTTATGCTTGGAGGACTTATCACCGGGGCCATTTTA
>Ga0114949_10000590_pt1 | contig 20066 bp, 14 predicted proteins | sample N074metaG_FD_83505 | JGI IMG/M metagenome (GOLD analysis project Ga0114949, IMG submission 83505) | Deep subsurface microbial communities from Kermadec Trench to uncover new lineages of life (NeLLi) - N074 metaG | ecosystem: Environmental > Aquatic > Marine > Ocean trench > Sediment | place...
CACTGATCAACACAAACTAGTCAGACAATACTTCCCACCGCGCATACGCGGCTTCCAGCTTTTCCTTGACTGCAGTCAGTTGCTCAAGCGTCTCACTGCTAACGGTGTGATCTTGCTGGTAAAAATTCGGCGCTGAAATTAGCGCTTCCAGCTCAGACTGTTGCTGTTCCAGTTTCTCGATAAGCTCCGGCAGCGCATCCAGCTGCCGCTGATCCTTGTAGGACAATTTCTTTTGGGCAGGCACGACAGCCGGTTCATTTTCGACGGCGGCCGCCGACCCGAGGGTACCGCCTTCATCCGCTGCGTCCTGCTTATCAATGCTATACAGCCTGCCGCCCCGATCTGCCCAGTTGCTGTAGCCGCCAACATGCTCTTCAATATTGCCCCTGCCATCCAGCACCAGAATACTGGTCACCACGTTGTCCATGAACTCCCGGTCGTGGCTGACCAGTAGTACCGTGCCCTTGAACTCCAGCAGAATTTCTTCCAGCAACTCCAGGGTTTCTACATCGAGGTCGTTGGTCGGTTCATCCAGAACCAACAGGTTGGCGGGCTTGCTGAACAGTTTGGCGAGAATCGCACGGTTCTGCTCACCACCCGACAGTGCCTTGACCGGCGTTCGCACCCGGTCTGGAGCGAACAGGAAGTCACCCAGGTAGGAGATAGCGTGCTTGCGCCTGCCGTTGATCTCGATGAAATCCTGGCCACCGCAGACATTGTCGATGAGGTTTTTCTCTGGGTCGAGGTGAACACGCAACTGATCGAAGTAGGCCACTTCAAGTTTGGTGCCCAGTATGACCTTGCCCGCGTCGGGCTCCAGCTCTCCCAGCAGTATCTTTATCAGGGTCGACTTACCGGCGCCATTGGCGCCGACAATGCCGATACGATCACCGCGACTCACCAGGGTGGAAAAATCGCTGATCACGGTCTTGCCATCATAGCTCTGCGACACATGCTCCAGCTCCGCCACACGCTTGCCGGAACGATCGGCACTCTCCATTTTGAATGTCGCGTTGCCTATTTTCTGCCGGCGCTGGCTACGCTCTACCCGCATGCTTTTGAGCGCTCGCACACGCCCTTCATTACGGGTTCGCCGCGCCTTGATACCCTGGCGAATCCATTTCTCCTCTTCCGCCAGTCGCTTGTCGAAGAGCGCATTTTCCTTTTCTTCAGCGGCCAGCTGCTGGTCGCGAAAGGTCAGGAAATCGTGATACCGACCCTCCCAACGACGCAGATGTCCCCGGTCCAGTTCAACGATAGTATTGGCCACCTGCTGCAGAAAGGCGCGATCATGGGTGACAAAAATAATGGCGCCCGGGTAGCTCTGCAACTGGGCTTCCAACCATTCGATGGCCGGGATATCCAGGTGGTTGGTGGGCTCATCCAGCATCAGGATATCCGGTTCGCTGACCAGCGTTTTACCCAGCGCAACCCGGCGTCGCCAACCGCCAGACAGGCTCGACATCAGGGCATCCCCGGGTAATTGCAACTGGCTGATCACCGAGTCCACCTTCTGTTGCAAGCGCCAACCATCCCTGGCTTCCAACGCAGACTGCGCCTCGGCCAGGCCCTCCATATCGCCTTCCAGAATACAGTGGTGGTAACGGGCCAGATGGTCACCAACATCCGCCAGGCCGTGGGCAACAACGTCGTACACGTCCTGGTCATCGGCCCGGAGTAAAGCCTGGTCGAGGTAGGCGATTTTTGTTCCGCGTCGCAGCCAGCGCTCACCACTGTCCGGCGCAACCTGGCCAGTGATCACTTTGAGAAGCGTGGTCTTGCCCGTGCCATTGCGGCCCAACAGGCCTATGCGGTCCCCCGCACGCACACTGAAGTCAACATGATCCAGCAAGGTATGAGTGCCGTAATGCACATCGACTTTGTCCAGCTTGAGCAGTGGCATGAAAACAGTACTTTATGAATGGCAGGCGATTGTACGTGATGCCAGGCGCCTCAGGAAGCGCTCGCGGAGGCATTGGCAGACCTGCCACGAGATCAGCATCAGAAAACCTGCATTAAATTGTAAAATTTGGTTGCCCAAGCCAGCGAGAACTGGTCTCCTACACCACAAGAAATAGCAAGATACCAGGATATGGCTACAGAACCCGTTATAGGCGTTATTTGTGAACAGAGTACCTCGGTGCTGGTTGGCCGCGTCCGCGCTGCCGGCTACAAGGCCATCCGCGTGTCACCCGAGCAACTGGTTCCCGATACACTGCCAGCGGTCGATGCCTGGGTAGTCGATTGCCCCGATAACTCGGTTGTGGCAGATGCCATGGCCTGGATAGAAACCCGGGTATTGGCTCTGAGTAACCGTCCGGACCTGTCCGAGCTGGCAGAATACCGCAACTGGTGTGATCGAATTATCCGCACACTGGACAAGTGGAACGCCGATTTCTGGCAGGGTAACGGCAAGAAATCCGCATCCACCTCACAAGCCTACGCGGATGTCGAAGCTGTCTGGATCCTGGCCGCCTCTGCCGGTGGTGTGCCTGCTGTGTCTGAGTTTCTTGCCGCCCTGACACATATCCCACGGGTTGCCTTTATCTATGCACAGCATATAGAAGCCGACCAGCAGGAACTGCTGGAGGCCATTGGACACGTCAATCGCGATCTTCCCTGTGCGCTGGCGATAGGACGCCACTGGCTCAACCCCGGCCGGCTGCTGATCGCCCCGGCCACATGCCAGGTGCGTTTTAGCAACTGGGGCGAGGTTTTCAGCACACGTGAACCCTGGGAAACACCGGAAACGCCGCACATAAACCAGGTGATGATGGCCATGTCTGGCCTGCAGCCTGCACCTGGCGGCGCCATCATATTCAGTGGAACCGGCACCGATGGCTGCGACGGCCTGCGCGCATTGCAGGCGGTAGGTACCAGGGTATGGGCACAAGATCCTGAAACCGCTGTCGCTCCCTCCATGCCACAGACTGCCATCGACGCGGGCCTGGTATCGCGAACAGGATCACCACAGGATTTAGCCACCGCATTGTTGGAACTGTATCCCTCACCCACCACCTCCTGACCCCCCGAAATGACGCTTGAGGTCATTTCAAATCGATAGTACTCACTATTTTTGGGACATCGGTCACAAAACGCCCAGGCCCGGTGGTGAACTGGCTTGACCATAGCCGGTCCCGGAGTATCTTGGAATTGAAAGGGCACCCAGCGGACTGCATGCAACGGCAGCAGGATAACAATACCCGGATGGTGCAAGGTGAAACAGATGACGCAACAGACGTATAACGACAGGAATCGCGCCAAACTCGAATCGGTACCTGCCAAGAGCCCGCACAGGAAATATCTTGTGCTGCTGGCGATGCATATGATCCACACCGACGATGCACTCGTGCTGAGTGAAGCGGCCGACTGCAGCGAGCGTACTTTCCACTATGTAAAAAGTCGCCTGAGCAAGCAAGATGGTGTCATCTTCAACTATGATCGCAGCGCCGGGCGCTACGTCGTCATTCAATCGGGTGTACTGGATTTACCTCGGGTCGCGGAACTCATGAAAAGACACTATCCGATGCGTTACGCCTTTATCGATAACTTGAGTAAAAGCGCCAGCCCAGGCCGTGAGGATCAGGCTTTCGCCCTGCGCCGCGCCAGCTAGTCAGCCAGAAGTTTCGGCAAATCCGGAATCAGGTAGTTTCGCTCACCGAGCGTGGTTGCTCCCACAAAGTACTCTTCTTTCGACGCCCTCAAGGGCGACAGGTTTGATGGTTCAATACGTCCCTGCGCCGCAGTTCCACAAAACGCCAGGGCGCGGAAAGGTCGAGAAGACGTCTTCTGCCCCTTGAATACACCAAAGGTAGTCATCTCTTCGCGATCGGGTTCGGGCAGGCCCAGCATGGCATCCAACGATTCGATCTCCAGCATATGACCACGCCACTCTATCTGGCCTTGATTTGGCTGGCTGTCGTCTTCGGGCGGCAGTTGCTGAACCTCTGCAAGCACCAGTAGTGGCAAGATAACTTGCCTGCCATCCACCAGCGGGAACATGGCAACATCCAGTTTCTTGCTAGGCCTTTTTTTGGCCATCATTACTCTCCCTTCTCATCCCTGTTTAGCTGGCCAGCGCGGTCTTGCCGAGGTAGCGCTCGACGATGGCCCTCAGACCGTCCACACTATTTGCGCCTTTCGCCATAAAATCGGTAGCCCCTACCCGCTGCGCCTCTGCGCGATGTTTGTCACCATCACGCGAAGAAACAACCACGGTTGGTATAGCCTCAAAAATCGGCGCACGACGCAGGTTGGCGATAAAATCAAAACCGTTCATGTTCGGCATTTCGAGGTCGGTAAATATAAAGTCCGGCAGACGTGTCGTCTCAGAGAGGTAATCCAGCGCCGCCTCTCCATCTACAGACGTCACCACTTCGTAGCCCAGACTCTGCAAACGCTTTTCATAGGTCCTGCGCATCATGACCGAATCATCCACGCAGAGAATAAGCGTGTTCGTGTCAACCTCCACCGTGGCGGCAGCGACCTGCGCATCGGCGTAATCAATCTGGCGTATCAGTTCATTCAGGTCTAGTGCCAACACCGGCTGACCGTCGGATTTCAGGGAACCACCCGCTATTCCGGGTACACCGGTAAACTGTGCCCCCAGGCTCCGAATCACCAGCTCTTCGGCATTGGTTACAGAATCCATATAAAAAGCCACACGGCGGCGCTCGTGATGGGCGAACAACACCGGTACGAACTCGGGCATCGAGTCTATGCTCGGCGGTGGCAGGGTACCGCGCACCACTCCAAGATATCGCAACTGATATTCCTCGTCACGGAACTGGATGTGGCCATCATCGCCGCTCGCCGCACTGGCAATTTCATCGCGGGAGCGGAAGTCAGAACCATCGAGGGATGCCAGGGGTACTGCTACCTGCTCATCACCGATTGTCGCCAGCAATGCGCCGTTGATCATGATACTGGCAGGAATGCGTATATCGAACTGGGTAAAAAAACCCGGCTTCGACTGTACATCGATAAATCCACCAACTTGTGTAATCGCCTGGTGGACCGCATCCATACCTACACCGCGGCCCGATATAGCCGTCACCTCATCCGCGGTAGACAAACCACTATTGAATATCAGCCGCAATGCCGCCTCGTCAGAGAGTACATCGTTTGGCTTGATCAAGCCTCGTTCCACAGCTTTTTCAAGCAGGACTTTGGGATCGATACCATTGCCATCATCGAGTAATTGAATGACGAATTCAGATCCCTGCCGACGAATAATCAGCGACACATTACCAGTCTCACTCTTGCCGCGTTCGGCTCGAGCCTGCGGCTGGTCAATACCGTGGTCTATGGAATTACGCAGCATGTGCTCCAGGGCTGTCTTCAGGTGCTCAAACACACCGACATCGAGACCACCTTCATCACAGGTGAATTCAAAATCCACCTGCTTGTCCAATTGCCGGCTAACCTGGTGAACAAGACGTCGAAAGCCCGGACCCAGTTTAGAAAAACTCACCAGCCGCAGCAGGCGCATCTCCGTTTGGTTGTTCTCGACCAACCGGCCCGCACTGATGGTTTCCCTCATCGCCGAGTTAATGTGCTCACCAAGCGCCCGGGCCTCTTCGGCCAGGTCGTAAGCCGCTTCCCGCAGTATAGCCGCTAGGCTTTGCTTCTCAGTGATGCGATCCATCTCCAGTGGGTCGAACTTTTCACCCGCTGGCATCGCTTCAGTCTTTGTCTGGATTTCGATATCGAGCTGCAGGGAAAGTTTGTCCACCACATTCTGTATCCGCAGGGCCAGGCCCTGTACTTCCTGTCCATCCTGCTTGGCACTGTCGAGAGCACGCCGGCTCCGCACATTATTCATACTGATCTCCAGACCAGTATCCAGCATGTGATCAATCTTGTGGGTTGAAACACGCAGGGTATCCACACGGCTTTCCGCCTGCGGCTCCTCGACTGGGTCGTTTGCGCCAACATCGCCTGACACATTAGCGGCACTATTCAGCGCCGCGGCCTTCTCGGCATCCCAATCGATGTTCTGCGAACGCATGAACCGCGCCGCCTGTTGCAGGCTATCGACCAGGGGGTAGACCTCATTCAGCCCAGCCTTGGAGGTAATCGTACCCTCGTATTCCAGGTCACAAATCTTGCTCTCGAATTTGTGAATCAGGGTGCCGAAATTTCGCACACCCACCGAGTTTGCGCCGCCCTTGATGGTGTGCAAGGTGTTCTTGAGACGTCGTACGGCAGCCTCGTCCTTCTTGGCAATCTCCGCCATCGCCGTATCAATTGATTCCATATAATCATCGAGCGTTTCGATGAACAGCTCCATAAGCTCATCATCTATGTCATCGGCAACCTTATCCTCCGGAGCTGGCTCCGGTTCCATCGCCGCCTCTGGCTTTGGGCTGGGGGAGCCTTCCTCTTTTTTTTCCGGCTCTACCGTTTCGGTTTCCGCAGCGAGATCTTGCGGGGCTTCCGGCTCGGCCTCTGGCTCGGCTTCCGGCGCGGCCTCCAATTCAGGGCTGGCCTCTAAATCTGCCGAAATATCATCGAGGTCGACCGTTTCCAGTTCGTGCTCAACATAGTCATCTCTCGTGAACAGCTGATCTACTTCAAAGTGCCTCAGCGCCGCATCGCTGGGTTGATTGGGAGATGCTACAGGCGGAGCGACATCGGGAAGAGCGAGTGCCGACCTGATAAACTTCGCCACCATATAGTGCAGCTCGGCAACGCAATCCTCGTCCTCATCGATATCCAATAACTCACTCAAGTAGCCCTGCAGCCCCTGTACTACATTCGTAGACAAGGGGAATTTGAAAAATTGCCCTTCGCCGTTGTCTATCAATCCAAACACGGCATTGCTGGCCAGCTGCTCGATTACAGGCAGGTCCAGGAAATAACCCATGGTTGATTCATCCAGCGACAAAAACTCAGCATCACGCAATTCAACCAGGGCGGGAATCAGCGAGCGGATCAATACATCCGCATGCAGGTTTTCTGTGGCTTCCGCCTCCGCCGCTTCGAGTATCGCAGCAACACCAGCAACCATTTCCCCGGCATCCTTCCGCGACCAGATATTCGCCGGCTCCGCCTCTTTTTTTCGCGCGGGTAATTCGGTCACGCTGGCCGGTTTTGATACTTCGGCAGGTCGACTCAACTGCTCAAGCAATGAGGTCGACTCCTCCACAACGATACGCATGGATGCCGGTTCAAAGCGTTTTTCGGCCATGGCAGCGGCAATACTATGTGGAATGTAGAAGTCCTTCGTATACAGCGGTACCCGAATGCTCAGCAGCCTGGTGATTTCAGGCAGGCGATCGGTAACAGCCTGGGCAAGTTCAACAATTTCTTCGCTGCCCTGGATATAGCCATCCCGAACAGCGTTGAAGATCTTTTCCATGTCGTACATAAACTCACCGAATTCAAGCAACTCGATGGTGCGCGCACTCCCTTTCATAGTATGAAATACAGCGCGAATTTCCAGTATCACCTGCTCTTCATTCAGCTCAGCGGCAAACCTCGGCACCGCGTCCTCAAGTTTGCGGATATATTTGCCCGCCTCTTCCACAAACAAGTCCACCAGTTCCTCGTCAATATCAACTGATGGATCCTCCAGCGGCGCATCCAGGCTCCGCTCTATCCGCTGAGTGCGCCAGGAGTTCAGTGCTTCCTGCCATGGCACACCTGCTTTGTCCTCCTGGCCACCACTATGTTCAGCGGCAGCAGGTAAGAGTTCAAAAACATTCGTCCTGGCCGGCTTCGATTTTTCCTTTGGAGAAGTCTTTGTTGCTTCCGGCTTCACCTTGTTTCTGACTTCGATGGTGCCAATATTACTCAAGTCCAGTTCTTCGTCCATCGCACTTTCATCGACCGGTATATCGCCCTGCGAGGAGTCGAAGTCAAGAACATTATCTGTGCTTGCCGCGGCATTCACGCGCTGACTGATAAACGAAGCCAGCATCTTTGCCCGAGCCGCCGCACGCTCCAAATGTTCGTCTGCGTTGCCCAGGGGATCCGCCGTACGTCGTTCCATATACTGCTCGAGGGCCGCAACGGCCTCGGCAAAGCATGCCATCCCTGCATCATTAACAATCCCACCCAGACCAATCGACTCGCGGATATAAGACGTACAATCCGCCAGCACAGCGTACTCCTGCTTTTTCTCTGCCAGCAAGCCGAGTACAGACAAAACTTGCTCCATATCCGCCGCGGCTTGTTCCGCGTAGGCGAGCTCTGGAATACCCGCAAGCAACTTTTCAGCCACTGGCACAATATCTTTGGGGGACGGGGTTTCACCCCGTTCCCAGTTGGTAATGGCTTGCTCTACTTCAGGATCGTCAACCAGGGTCGCTGCTCGATACAGGGGTCGCATACGGCTAAGCGGAGATCCGTCGCCCCTGCGCACTTCTTCCATAAACTCCAGCAGATCTTTTCTGGCAAATTCACGGTTGATGCTGCACTTCATATCATTCAGACACCTCACCGTCTGGCCCATGATAGCGACGTCGAGATCGTGCTCCATGCTATCCCCGTGCGCATACAGCCCGTGCTTGAGCTTGTGTTCCAGGCTTTCCTTGACAGCAACCAGGGCGCCACCAAAGTCCAGCAATTCAGCCTGCTCTACAGGCTCCTCGCGCAGTGACAATGCCTCCAGTGCCGCGTGCTGTTCAGCGATGGTTTCAGAGTGGGTATCCAGTCCTATTGCCTTGAGCTGAATACTCACCTGCCGCAGTCGCGGCACGATGGTATTTTGCAAGTTTGCATTACTTGAACAGATGTTCCTGTTCTCAATGGTAATGAACTCCATCACCTCCAGCAACTGACTCATGGTATGGCTGAGGGCCTCCAGCAGATCATCTTCCTGAATCAGTCGGCCCGAGCTTTCGATCCGAACATCGTCTACGTTCTGCACGCCAAATGTATCCCGCAGTGTCTGCTGCAACACCGTTGGTGACGGCGTTTTGGCGATGTAGTACAACATCTTCTTGATGAAAGGCGTTGGGTTGGTCTCGTCTATCGCGGCACTACCCCTGCGCGCCAGGGATCTCAGAAACACGAAGCAGTGCTTGAATATATCCACGATGACTTCATCGCTGACTGCGTGGCGCTGCGCCAGCGCCTCTATCAAGCCGGTATAGCAACGGAAATAGGGCTCCATGGGTGTGCCCGCCAGTAAAGGCGCAGCATGTTTACCCACCGCATACAGGCGCTTGAGAGCTTCATGGTCACGATTCAGGGCCAGTTTGGAATACCGGTGCGACAGTTGCACTGCACGTGCGCCAAACTGCCTCAGCTTTCTGTCCTCCGCCAGTTGAGGTACTTTTGATATACCAGCCCCAGGCTTGATTGGCGGGTTAAAGAACAGGGAATCAGGCAGTGGAGGACGATTACCGAAGTGTCGCATGTCATTGATAACGTTGGCGAGCACACCTGCCGATACCTCTCGTTTGGCGCGTACATTCGCCAGATAAGCAGGCAGTGCCTCCATCGCTGCCACCAGATCCGTCATCGCAAGCTTTCTCGCCTCACCGGCTATGGCACCATCGATGAGCTGGCTGATAACACGTTCGATCTCTTCGGTTAGCAATGCTGCCGGGTCCAGCGTACAAAGGCGTAAAACACCGGTTGCAGAGTGCACGTTACAAAGCGCTTCCTGCAGATGAATTGACTCATCCGGCTCCCGCTCGTAGGATTTCAAGCAACGCGCAGCCGCCTCCATCTCCTCGCGCAGATATTTTTCGATCCAGCCCAGGGCTACAAAGTCAAAATACTGAGTCATAGCTGATTTCCATTAGCGTACACGGTATGCGTTAAGAGTTTCTGGTCGCCAGCGTGCCACCTCTGACGACTTCCAATTGGGCGCCTCTCCTGCACCCAAAACCAGTATCCCGCCAGGTCGCAGTCGCTTCACCAACTCGCTGATGATGTGGTTTACAAGCTCGTCCCTGAAGTAGATCAGCACATTCTGGCAATAGATAATATCCAGTTCTGCATAGGGGCATGTTTCAATATTCTTCAGGTTGGAAGTGCCGAACCTGAGCTTGTTGCGCAGTGATTTATCCACCTGCCAGCCATCTTCCTCCCGGCCGAAAAAGTGCCTCATGCGATGTGCTGACAGTCCGCTCACCTGCTTGTCAGCATAGTGGCCCGCGGCCGCGTAGGTTACTGCACTGGGACTGATATCAGTGGCCAGCACTCGCCACTTCTGCGGGGTATAGGCGAACTGCTCAGACGCGATCATTGCCAGCGAGTAGGCCTCCTGGCCCAGTGCACAACCTACCGACCAGATCCTGAACTCGTAGTCTTCACTTGCGACCTCCCTGGCTCTCCTTCTCAGGTACTCACCCACCGCCGTCATCGATTTCTTGCTGCGAAAAAAACTCGAGTCCTTAACGGTCAACTGATCGATCAGGGCAAGCTTCTCCGCCTGCCCCTCAACACTGGAATCTACCAGGCGCTGGTATTCTTCCAGCGTAGACACACCGCAGGCCAGGAGTCGAGGGTAGATGCCTTGCTCCAACACCCTCTTGCGGCCTCGCAACAGAATGCCGGTAACACCCTCTATCCAACTCTCCCACTGCGGCATGTCTTTGTCCGCGATAGAAGGGAAATTGGGTGTCGACGCCATCAAATTGCCCTCGTCTCCAGCTCCTCATTAGAGGGAGACAAAATCGGTTCATCGCTCAGCTCGATGTCAAAATCATCAGCTCCTGCCCTGGGCTTTGCAGACCTCGATGAGCGCAGCGCAACGACCTCTTCGTCCTGCAGATCAGCGGAGGTCTCCTGTCCAGCATCGTCTTCAGAGAGCTTGAATCGCTGCGTGTCTTGATGCAGGCGGTCAAATAACTTTCTCAAGTCATTGGTGGCGGAATCCATACGGTCCGCGGCACGTTGCGTTCCCAGCGTTTTTTCCAGAATGTCACTCACACTATCGGTCACTCGACCGGAGGATTGGCCAGACTGCTGAATCTGCTGTCGCATGTCACCCATGTAGTTACGGGTGTTCTCGCTCAGGGAGAGAATGTGTCCAAAGCGTTGGCGAACATCCACAGCGATACCGCTGAGCTTGACCAGCGATTGGGTGGCGCCCTCCATGTTCCGATTGGATTCTGCCATGCGGTTACTCACTGAGCGTATCGCGCGGTCCGCCTCCTGAACAATATCGTTGGTCTGGTTGGCCAACTTACCGGTCTCGTCAGCAATACCCGCAAATCGCTGACCACCCTCACCAGCATAGGAAGCCGCCTCAATACGGGTGTTCATTGCCAGCGTGGAAATAGCGTTTGCAACCTCACGAATCTTGAACAGCAAGTCGGCGACGATATCAATGTCATCACCGAGGCGCTTGCTGGTTTTGGCTACGGTCTGCTGGGATTCCCGAATTTCCTCAACACTCACCATCAATGTTTGAATACCAACGTCCCCTTCCCTGGCCGCTTCCACCGCCTCGTCAGAGGCCTGACCGGTTGTGTCGGCCAACTCAGCCATATGGTTATTAATCAGGCTCAGTTCACTACTGGTCGACGCGGTGTCTGCGACAATACCGCCAACCTCTTCCAGGCTGGTCTTTACATCACGAGACGCAAGAGCAGATTCCTCTACCGCCTCTTTCACCTGCAAGCTGGAATTATTTACCGAGATCACAACCGAACGGATCCAATCCAGCAACTGGTTGATAGCAACCGCCAGAGGCTGGGTAATACCGTCGGTTTCAGTCAGGTCCCGCGACAGGTTACCCTCCGCCAGTGGCTGAATCTCCCGCACCTTCAACTCAACCTCTGCCTCTGTCGCCTCGGCCTGCGCCCGTGACTGTCTCTGCTGTGCCCGGGCACTATTCATTCGCACAATAATCAGCGCCAGCAACAAAAGGCTCAGGCCGGCCAGATAGGTCGCTGTGCGCGCGGAAAACTGTCGTGCATCAGCCAACCGATCAACATGAACCAGCGCACTACCTACGTCCTCACTGAGTGATGGAGCGATCTCGCCAATTGTCGCTGCGGCGTCTGCAGCACGTACAAGTTCCGCATGCGCATTGTAAATCTCGTTTACTGATTCGCTGATCTGTGCGTATAACTCCGCCGCCAGAGTAAGTATTTCTATGGCGTCCTTACCGCGAAGGCGATCAATGTCGCGAAGGGAATCCCCATCACGCAATCCTTCCATATTGCGTTGGAACAACCGTGCATCCTGCTTGAACTCATCAGCCGCATTCGGCGCGGTCGCACCACCTTCAAGGATACGGTCAATATTTCTGCCAATGCGCTCAATCAGCCAAAGCTGTTGTTGCGCCGCAAGCAGGGTGGCATTGGAAACAACCGAGTCCACCAGAATATCAACCAGGTCTGCGTAGTGGGCCTGGATGGTCTTGATGTTTTTGTTGAGGTTACCGGAGACATCGCGGATAAAAAGAATCCGTTCCTGTGCAGACGCAAGCTGGTCAACCGCCTTGCTCACAGGCTGCCAGTTGCTCTCAATACGATTGGTGTACACAAGCATGGAGGGTCCGGGTGGTGGCAAACCCTCGTGACCGTCTCGCAATTCGCTCAGCTGTTGGGGAAACTGGGCGCGGGCTATTCTCAGCGCTGCGAATGCAGGCCTGGCCCCGGAAAATGCATCCCGCGCGCTTTCACTGATATCCTGAGTAGTAACCCTCAGCTCAGTGGCCGTGCTCCGGTACTGTTCATCCCAAGCGGCGCCCAGTGACATCTGCCACAGGTTGTAGGCAAAGGCTGACAGTGCGCCAACCAATCCCAATACAGATAGCGCCATCAAAGAATCGATTCGACCACGTTGTCTTGAAATAGAACGACTCATTGCCTTCCTCCCACCCTAGTTCATCAATGCAACACCGGCTTCCATGAAGTCAGCATCACTTAATAATTTTTCAATATCGAATACGGCGTAATCACCATCATCCGAGCGAAACACTCCACGAACGAATGGTTCCAAATGCTCAGCTACCGATATATCTTCGCGCATATCGTCCACCGGAAACCTGACACCACCGAAACTTGCGTCGATCACCAGGCCCGATTGAATACCCCGACCGGTAACAATCAATGCCTGCTTGCCATTTGAAGTTTGCTCTCCCTTGGAGAGGAAGGCGCTGAGATCAGCGATCGAAAGTACACGACCTCCAATATTGGCCAGGCCACGCACCCATTGTTTTACGCCGGGAATTGGAATAGTTGGCGTGAGATCCACGACTTTTCGCGCTTCTCGCATGCTCGCGACAAAGCGTGTTCCCAAGACCTCGAAGGCAGCGCCGTACCAATACTCGATATACTCTTGTGCCAGCGGTACAGGTGCCGCCGTGCTCTCAATAACGGCGGCCATATCCACCAGGCACTTGAAACTGGACTTGGCCATCAGGAAGCCTCTCTCACCGCCAGGAATTGCTGCAGTACTTGCTGCAGGGCTTCCATCTCCAGGGGCTTTTCAAGATACGCCGAGCAGCCTCTGTCCTTGGACTTACCCATGGTAAAAACATCGTCATGGGAGCTGAGCATAACCACGGGAGTATCCCTGAACTCTCCCCTGCTGGCCCTTATAAGCGTCAGCGTCTTGAATCCGTCCAAGGGTTCCATGGTGATATCCAGCAAAACCAAATCAGGCTTGACGTCTTCAAGCTGGGTTACCGCGTCCCAACCATTCTCGGCGGTCGTTACATCGCAGCCACACTGCTCAAGCATCTTTGTGGCCTTGATCCGGATGATTTTGTCATCGTCAACGAGCAACACCCGGCCTCTCGTGCTGTTCTTTTCTTGAGACATGTCCACTTTCTCTCCTGTGCCAGCAGGTATTATTTCTTCGCACCCGTATACGCGGTGCGCTCAACCACTGCACAATTATTCTTCGGAAACAATAGCTTGGATAGAAAAAACTGGTCTTTTCGGCAGAAAGCGCCCGGCTGGCGCAACATAACTGCGGCAGCACCACCGGGCCCGCAAGTAACTTGCGTTCAAGCTCGAAAAAGTCGTATTTCTGCAGTTTCGCGCGCATTTTCCTTGTTCTACTCTTTTTGCTGGTGCACTTTTAACGCGAAACACAGATCGCAGGGCATCTACTGGAAGTGAAAATGCTGGTGCAGAAAACAAGCTACCTGATCAGCCTGCCAGTCGCGCTGCTGCTTGTATGCAGCGGCGCGCAAGCCCGTGTTGATCTGGAACCCGTCGGGCTGGCGGTTTATACCGAGACAGCCCGCGACGTCTATGTAGCTGCGTTACTACTGCCACCAGGGAGCGACCTCGACAACGTCTACCAGGCACCAGGCCCCAAGGCCATGGAGTACCGAATAGCGTTACGACGCCTCAGCAGTCGCGGGTTCTCTGGTATGCTGCTACTGCAAGCCGAGCTTGGTTCGGACTCCCGGGCACCTGAGCAGGTAATTGTTGCGGTCAGCAAATTGAAGAAAAACATCAAAAGCCCCTTGAAACAGGGTGACCAATTTATCATTGCACTTTCGGCGAACAACGCGACGACCTTCTTGCTTAACGGCGTTGAATTGCTCAGCGTGAACGATGACTCAATATTCAACTTTTTCCTGGCCGGTTGGGTTGGCGAGTCAAGTTCGACATTTTTTCGCGACACCCTGCTCAGTGGCAATCTCGAAGCCGGAACATTGGCCCGGTTTGAATCGCTGACTCCCACAGACGAAAGACTGGCAACAATTTCAGCATGGGGAGCACCGCCACCAGTACCTTCAACAACGCCAACCCCAGCACTAGCGCCCCAGTTGGCAGTGCCCCTGCAAGTAGCAGTGGCCACTGCAGTCACAGTGAAACCGGAAACCACCCCTCTCTCAGCGGCGGAGCGTGTTGCAGCACCGGTTGCCAAAAAAGCCCCGGCGAAGAAGCCGACCCAGGTCGCTGTTGCAAAAAAAGAGATGGCTTACGAGCCTGACGCACCAGAACTCGATGACAGGGAGTACCAGCGCCAGTTGAATCAATACGTTACCCTTATCATGAAAAAGGTCTTTGGCAAGGTCGTTTATCCCCGGCGGGCTATTCAACGGGAACGTGAGGGCAAGGTGGAGTTACTGGTATCCGTGGATGAAAGCGGCAAACTGCTGGAGGTTTCCCTGGATAATTCCTCGGGCTATGACATCCTCGATACTGCCGCCAGCAAGGCCGTGCGCAAGGCTGCCCCCTTTCCGGAGCTGACCCTGGTAGCCAGGGAAGAATTTCTGGCTGACGATGGCACTAGCTATATCATGCCAATACCTATTACATTCAAGCTATACAACTGAATCTGGTCCTGGAGACTACGAGCGATGCCGACATCAGATTACCCACTTACCCACCGAGCCCTCGTTTGCACGCGGATGGACATGTTTCGGGACCTGGGAAATGTCAACGTGTTGAGCACTCAGGGCCCGGTATTGCCCAAACTGAAGATGGATCTTGCAAATGCCTCGGCGGAACAGGCCAAGCGTATTATCGAAATTTTGTTCCCGGTATTCCTGCACAACCTGATACGGGCGGAGAGTTTTCCGCTCAGGGAAAAGCTGGCAGGCGCGCTGGCGCAGATGGAAGACAATATTCAGGACAATGCAGAGAATGCAATGGTGCGGGTGTTGTTAACTCGCGGCCTTACGGGAGAGGTATGTGATCCCGGCGGCTTGCCTGAGGATATCGACGCCAAGCGCGCAGTAGCGCTCTACCTGGCCCGGGAACACTGGGACACTATGTACCGCACTTTTCACAGGCGACTTGTAAATGCAATGGTAAAGCAGAGAAAGGAAATCGCGAACTGGATCACATTGGAGCAGAAGGCAAAACTGGAGGGAGCGTAGTTCAGGCGCCCCCGGATACCGCCAGGTCATCAAGCTGTGGCGACATGGCCAGTGGGCGGTTATCAAGATTAACAGCCTGCATCACGCTGGAGCGCCAGTGATCTGTGAGTGCGTCAGTGATCGGGGTGATCAGGCAGCGGTCAAAGCCCTTATCGTCATTGACTTGTACCGGGGTCTTGTTGGGCGTCCAGTCGCCATCCATTAGCCGGGGTTTGCGCTTCGACCAGAACCAAAGCCCACGCTTGTCCTGGAAGTAGAATTTTGCATCCACCGGTAATGCCACCCGTTGCCCGGCAATCATGGCGTACTTCTTGAGCCGTGTGAGCTTTGCCGTCGACGGCTTGTCTACCGATGATTGTTGTTGCTGCAGAGTCATTGTCTGCTCCTCTTGCTGCATTTGAGAAAACCTGATCATGCGCTCTCTATTTGTACTCCGATTGATGAAAAAGTGAACGACAGCTGTCACAAAAATGAAATTTCGCGGAAAAAAGGGCATCCAGATGTGCTAAAGAGCGGCTCAGCGAGCCGAATCAGAGCGAGTTATCAGCGCCTACCCAGACCATAACGCGTTCTTCCAGGTAGTCATAAAAAGGGTTGTATCGCAATCGCAACAACCAGTCAGAGGATACCTTCAACAGGCCCCGCTCACCCTGGATAGCCATCTGGCCCAGGAATAGTGTGGCGGGATCATCCGGCGCGTACTGGCCGTATAAGGGATCCCCAGGGGCGAAGGGCAGGGCCACATGTGACAGGGAAAGTACCCGTGGGGGCCAGGCCAGTTCCAGCGCATCCACTGAGCTCACTCCTGCGGAGAAGGGAAACTTGTGCCGCGCATTGACCTGCTTGCTCTCCGGCGTGGTATTGCTCACCAGGGTAAGTTGAAAAGGCAGCGTGGCATCCTCCATCAAGCGTCGCGTATGCGGTCCGGGATCAGATACCAGCAGTATCGAGGCCTTCGCGGTGCGGTTGATATCGAACAACACCAGCGCATGCCTCCGCGGAGACAGTTTAGCTAACAGATTATCGATAACAGCGTCGTTGCTGACAGTAGCGTCAACAGTGGATTTCAATACCAGGGTCGGTGGCAAAAGGTGCCGCGGGCTCTTGCCATCCCAGGCTGCAACACGTCGACTCACTATCCTCGTCAAGCGATAGACTTGCTCGGCGGCCTTGGTGGCAAAAGAGTTGTACTTATAGGGGTCGAACTCCGGTTCGATCTGCAGCCAGGCCAGATCGCCCAGGCCTGGCAGCAGTGACAGGCGCCGCTTCCACTTGGCCATGGCGGCCGCGGGGCTGACACCGATAGCGGGAGAAATCAGCACCAGGCTCGCCGGTTCGACTCCTGCCTTTCCCTCCATCGCATCCAGCGCATAGTTGATCGCCAGGGGGGCGCCGGTGGAATAGCCCACGATATGAACGGGTCTCTCGCCCAGCTTTTCGCCCAGGTATTCTATTGCCAGGCGCACCGCGGCGGACATGTCCTCAACGCTAGCCCGGGTCAGACCCACGGGCGCGGTACCGTGCCCCGGCAGCCGCAGGACCAACACCTGGAAGCCTTCACGGTGAAATTTCTCGGCCAGTGCACGCAAGCTGTAAGGGGAATCAGACATGCCGTGCAACAGCAATACGCCACCCCGGGGCTCCTCAACAGCCAGTTCTACACTGCGATTCCAATCAGGTGTCCGGCCCCGCGGATCGGCTGCGCTACCACTGCTATAACGAACCAGCGCAAACTCGGGCCCGGTGGCCGTCTCCGCGTAAACCTCTTCATCCAACTGCTGAAACAAACGCTGTTCAAGGCGACGGTAATCGTCGAAGCTGTGGATCTCATCCAGCTTCTTTACGGTGAACTCTTCGTTGAGGGAAGCGGTGTGCCAGTGTTCAAGCGACGAGCCACCACAAGCGATGAGGAGGGGGAGTGCAATAAGGGCGAGTAGAAAGCCTTTCATCAGCGCCCCCGGGTCAGCACCGAGTAGACCCGGCCATCGGCTGCCTGTATCTGGTAGAGCAGGCGACTGCGAGGTAAGGTTTCGTTCGACAGGCGCAAAAACAAATCATCAAAATACTCCGGTGTCTCCAGGCTGAAGTTATGGAAATTGCGGGTACGGTTGACCGGTGTTACATCAACCAGCGAGATCACCCTGTCTCCAGGCTGCATCATACCCGCCACCCCTATCGCTTCCTCGAACTGGTCCGGACTCAGGGTGCTCTCGCCTCGCCGCGCCTCGCGATTGACCAGTCGGCTGACCAGCAGGGCACGATCGTTCGAGGAAACATATACCGTGAGATGCTTTGCCAGTGCCAATATTTCGTCGCGAAATCTCTCGTCGAATTCATCCTGGCCAACATCGGGCGCGGTCAGCACCACGTGTTCAATTTCCGGTATGGCGTCGGCGAAATCACTCTGTGCATAGAGCTTGCTGAAGGCATCAGCCACCACCTGCCCACCCATGCTGTTGGCCACCAGCCACAGGCGCTCCGGTTGCACCTCGCGAATGACTATTTCCAGAACCTGTGCCAATTCCGCCCCGGAAGCAACAGCCACTTCGTGTGCCCGTCGATAGCCCCGCAGTGAGGAGCCCTGGTCACCCGGCCAGTCAAACAGCAGTATCGGTGCATTGATATCCAGCACGTGCCCGAGGAAAGCCGTTTTCCGCAGCGCCGATTCATAAGCTTCACGAAACCCATGCACCACGATCAACAAGGCGCGATGGGGAGACTTCTGCACCTGCTCACGCAACTGCTGTACGAACTTCTCCCGCTCAATGCTGCGCACACCCCTGAGATGAATCTCCTCATTCTGGAACCATTCGGTGGGATTGATCAGCATACCCAGTCCCAGGGAGGGTTTGATCTCCGCATCGAAAGAACCGAACTTCAGGGTCTCCTCCCTCTGGTTGCCAAAGCGTTCATCGATGTCACCCTCCTCGTGACCCACCACGCGATTGGAGGCATAGAAGAACCGGTAGCGACCGTGCTCCGCCAATTGCGCCACCGTCATACGGCGAAACAGGAAAGCCTCGGCGTGACGAATGGCGGCGTCGGTCGAGGAGAAGTAGATGGAATAGAACCAAACTGCACCGATGAGCACGATGCCAATCAGGGACAGCAATACCCAGCGTGCGCGACCTTTAGATAAACTCATAGTGTTCGGGTCTCATCGTCCAGTGATTTTTCCAGAGCACTAGTCTACTAGAACTAGTAAAGCAAGGTCATCCAGTTAGCACATTGGCTAGCGCGGCGGCGCGGTAAGCAATCTGGTAAGCACCAGGGTCGTGAACTACAATCAGCAGCTGATCCAGGGAGTCACCATGGCCATTCCACAAGCACTGAATCGACGCAACTTGTTACTTGGCCTCGCCGGTCTGGGTATTGCCGGAGTGGGGTATCGATACTGGCCGGAAGACGGGCTCAGGAATCGCTGCCCGGTAGAACCTCTACCCAAATCATTACTGGAGCATGAGCTGGTGCAGGCTGCCTGGGAAGGGATAGATCCCGCTCGTTTCCGGGACAATCACGTTCACCTGGTTGGAACCGGCGACAGCGGTTCGGGGCTGTGGATCAACCCGCAGATGCAAAGCCTGGCCCATCCCATCCAGTGGCTGCAGCGGGCGTTCTACTTCAATGCGAGTTGTACGGCGGATGACGGACAGTCCGACCTGAACTACCTGCGGCGCCTGAATTGGCTGCTGGAGCAATTTCCCGTCGGCGTGAAATTGATGCTGCTGGCCTTCGACTATTTTCATGACGAGCAGGGCAAGCGCATTCCGCAAGCCAGCGCATTTTATACGCCCAATGCCTACGCAGCAGAGCTTGCCCGGAAGCACCCCGACCGCTTCGAGTGGATCGCGTCCATCCATCCCTACCGGGGGGATGCAATAGCCGAACTGAAAACCGCCGTGGCCCGGGGCGCCCGCGCCGTCAAGTGGCTTCCTCCCGCCCAGGGCATGGATCCGGCCTCGCCCCTGTGTGATCCGTTTTATGAGGCCGCCGCCGAGTTGAATATACCTATCCTGGTGCATGCGGGGGCCGAGGCCGCGGTACACGGCGGCAACACGGAAGATTACGGCAACCCCCTGCGCCTGCGGCGCCCGCTGGAACACGGGGTACGCATAATCGTGGCCCACTGCGCCTCGCTGGGCAGCGCACCGGACCTGGACAGCGGGCCCGACGGTCCTTCCACACCCAGTTTCGAACTGTTCTCGCGGATGATGGACGAAGCCCGGTACGAGGGGCTGTTGTTCGGTGAAATCTCTGCTGTAACGCAAATCAACCGGGTAAATAATGCCCTCGAAGCCCTGCTCAGGCG
>Ga0114949_10000593_pt1 | contig 20004 bp, 45 predicted proteins | sample N074metaG_FD_83505 | JGI IMG/M metagenome (GOLD analysis project Ga0114949, IMG submission 83505) | Deep subsurface microbial communities from Kermadec Trench to uncover new lineages of life (NeLLi) - N074 metaG | ecosystem: Environmental > Aquatic > Marine > Ocean trench > Sediment | place...
CTTGGAGAAGTTTCTCGGGGACATCCCTGTCCCCGATCAACCGGGCTTTGCAAGTGTGAGACCCCGTCTGGGGCTCGCGTGGTCCGCCTGTAACAGACCACGGAGGGGAAGCTACTCGGATTCCGGGCAGCTGTCAAATGTATCCACCGTGTTCGGTTATATACGCAGCCAGGTCGAATTCTGGGGCATTCGGGCAGGGGGTGCCGTCCTTGACGCCGCAGGTACGGCATTCGTACATGAACATCGCGTTCAGACGCCACTTGCAGACCGGCGGATTGACCGGCGGCTTGTAATCGGCCTCCTCCTCGGGGACTTCAGGCACGGGGGCCGCTCAGGAGCCAGCCGCGCAGGGTCAGCGCCCGCTGCTCTGCTATATCAACGGCCAGACCTGCCGCCAGGAGGGCCAAACCGCGCCTCCGCATGGTCAGCCGGGCGTGATTCGCCTTGACCTGGTGCTCCGAGCAGCAGTATTTCTGGTTGGCCCGGAGGCGGGGGTACTCTTCCTCACAGAGGTGGCAGTTGGCGAGTATCATGACGAGCAGCGGCGCAGTTGTTGGTTGTACATCTTCCGTCCTTGTACAAAAATAATGGACATCGAGCAGAAGTGTACACCAGATAGATGTCAGAAAAACGTGTCGTATTTTTTACCAGGTTCCCACAATTCCCGGGCTCTGGGCTATCTCAGATGTGGGGGTAGGGACCGTTCCGGCCCCAGGGAGTCCCGGAAGGGGATCGACTGCCTCCGAGAATATGAGGCTCATTCTGGAACCCCCCGGCCCCCCTGCCCCTCAGTCGACTCGCTAGGGCGGGGGAGCGGGGGCCGTGCCTACTGGGTCGCCGGGCCGCCCCCCGGGTGCTTGGATGCAGGGGGGTCGGGTGCGCGTCGCCCGAGGAACCGCGTGCTTACTGGGCTGCGGGCCTGCCGGGCCAGCTGACCAGCGGTACTACTGCCCCCTGCAGTAAAGGTACACACTGGCATCTGCGACCACTGACAGATAAGGAACGACACGATGCACGACCTACCAACGATCACCGACCTGGTGGATGCCGGCGCCCTGTTTGCCTGCAGCCACAGCGGCGGCAAGGACAGCCAGGCGATGGCCATCCGACTGCGCCAGCTAGTGCCAGCGGATCAGCTGGTGTTCATCCACGCCAACCTCGGCGATGTCGAGCACGCCGGGGTCATCGACCACATCCACGACACGCTCCTCCCTGGTGAGCACCTCGACATTGTCGTTAGCCACTGGGGCCTGCACGACCTGATCCGCGACCGCCGGGCGAAGCTCGACGCGCAAGGCAAGACAGACACGCCTCACTTCCCGGATGCCCAGAGGTATTGCACCAGCACCCTGAAGCGCGACCCGATAGAGAAGCGCCTCAAGCAACTCGTCAAGGAGCACAGCACCAGGACGCGATCCGCGCCGGGTTGGGCTGGCCGCCGCGTTCACATCAAGTCCCTGGTGGTCGACTGCCAAGGCCTGCGCATTCAAGAGTCAGGCACCAGGGGCAAGCGCCTCGGCGCAGTCGTTAGCCACAACCCGCACGGCGAGTACCTGAAAGAGAACAACCGACTCCGCGCCCCTACTCTGGGCCGCCGGGGCTTCCTGTACTACCCCCTGGCTGAACTGTCAGCGGATGAGGTGTTCGACATCATCCGCGAGGCGGGGCAAGAGCCACACCCGATGTATGCCGCCGGCAACGACAGACTGTCGTGCGCCTTCTGCATCTTCGGTTCGAAGAACGACCTACGCAACGCCGCCAGGGCCTACCCTGATCTGGCGCGGCGCACCATCGCCCTGGAGACCGAGACCGGCTTCACCATGGCGCCAGACCGCATACCACTGATCGATAAAATCGGAGACCTACTATGAGCCTTACCACAATCGTTAGAATCGAGGACGCCAACGGCGACCACATCGAAGTGCCGCTCTTTCAGCTGCTGCAATGGAAGTTTGCCCTGCGCCTGGAGATGAAAGGGTTGAAGCACTCCAGGGGCAGCGTGTACCGCCACCTTATGAAACTGTTGAAGGCGCCCAAGGGTTACACCCGGGAGCAGATGAGCTACTACATCGACACCTGCTACCAGGACATCAGCCGACAGATATTGGGAGAGGCGGCATGAGGATACACCGCAACCTGCACAACGCCCGACGCGGAGGCCCGCAGTGGGTACACACCGTCAAGGGCAAGGTCGAGGCCTACCTGGACAGCGTGCTCCTGGTGAACGTCACCACACGCATCCAGCCGGCCGGTCAGGCCAAGTGCCAGACCAGCGGCGTGCGCTCGGTGTGTGCATTCTTCGATGGCGACCTGCCGACCGGGGCATACGTTGGGACGGGCTCATGGGACAAGGTGGTCTATGACCCCCGCGTCGATGACGCCTTCCTGGCTGGCCACCCCTCACTGGTAAAGTTGGGCTCGACTAGCCTGCGCCGGTGGAATGCGGCCGACGCCGTGCGCCTCGACGCTGACGGTTCGTGCCTGGTGCTCGGTGCGAGGTGGGTATGAGACGCCCGCACCGACACACCATCACCGACATCAGCGGCAAGGTCTGGCATGGCACCGTGTACTACACGGCCAGCGGCCAGTGCCTCGGCTGCTACATCGATATCGACCTGGAGGCGATCCGGCGCAACCCGACGCTTCAGCCATGGTCCCGAGGAGGACAATCATGAGATTCGCAGAGTGGTTCGTTAGCTCTGAATGGCCCCGGGTGTTCATCATCCTGGCGGTAGTGTTGGTGGTGTTATGGATCGCGTAGTGGGATGTCTGGGCGGGGGTGTTGACAGCACCTGCCTCGTAGCCATGGACGTGAACCGTGACACCACCGCCAAGTGGCTGGGGATCACCAGGGAGGCACTCGACAGTGCGTTCCCTCGCCCCTCGGTGTGGCTGTTCAGCGACACCGGTGCAGAGCATGACGGGACCTACGATAACGTCAACTCCCTGCAGCGCCTGCTGGGCGACCGCTTGGTGATCGTGCGCCGCAAGGGCGAGACGATCATGGAATGGAACCTCAGGCTCGGCACCGTGCCGCTAATGCCTGGGGCTTCCCATATATGCAGCCTCAAGTTCAAGGGCGAGGTAATGCAGGGATGGGCCAAGGAACACCTCCCTGGTGAGGCCATCCATTGGATCATTGGCATCGAAGCCGATGAGGGCAAGCGCGCCAAGCGGTTCCAGAAGCCCAAGGGCGATGAGGGAGTCTATGACTACCCGCTGATGTCCCTGGGGCTCACCAGGGCGCGCTGTGAAGCTCTGCTGGCACACCTTGGATGGGAGGTGCCTATCAAATCATCATGTGTCCACTGCCCCTTCAAATCAGAGGAGGAGCTTCGGTGGATGTACCACAACGACTCGAAGGCGTGGGATCAGTGCGTGGACGTGGAGGATGCCTTCCGCGCCGCCAGTCAGGTGAAGCACCAGCGGTGGCTGGACAACGGCCAACCGCTCAACAAGGGGGGCCGTGCGCCCAAGGGAATGTGGCGGAAGAACTCATGGGAGGAAGGCGCCCGGCTGTTCGCCAAGTCCATAGGGGGGCGACGACTCTCCCTGGTGGAGTGGGCGGCGCGGTTCGACGCCGAGACCACCCCTGACATCCCTATCAAGGACATCACATTGCAGGGGGAGATGAAGCTATGGTAACCAGCGACAGCCTTGTGTCGTTCATCAAGGAGCGCACACACCGGGCACGCATCACGGCGGAAAGAGTACCGTTCGGTGAATACAACGACTGCACCGTGCGCGCCACAGCCATCGCTACCGGCGCCGAGTACGGGGATGCCCATGATATGTGGCGGACGCTTGGCCACCGTAAGCATCGCACTGCGGCGTTCTGGCACCATGCCGGTAATATCTTCGACGCCATGGGGTACGACCTCAAGACGTTCGCTAAGCCGGCCAACGTCAAGACACCCATCACGGCCGCGAAGTTTTTGCCGGCGGACGGGGTGTTCCTCCTGCTGACCGCCCATCACGTTATGTGTATGCGCGATGGTGTTGTCCAGGACAGCTTCAAAGAGGATCGGATCAGGATTTACAAGGTGCTCGAATGCACCAGCAACGCGCCGGCGATCATGGCGCAAATCAGTGACCAACTGGAGATGAAACTATGGAGATAATTTTCCCTGACCTTGAACGCTACCTGCTGGACAATGCGCCGCCGCACGTCGCCCGCAGCATCGCCCCAGAGACCCTGGAGGACCTGCAGGCGGCTGGACCTGGACCGATGGTAGTCTGGAACGGCGCCAGCACCAGGACCATCTACAGCGCCCCTGAGGTGAACTTCGCGTACCGCGCCTACCATGACGCCACGCACCTGGCCCACGGCCTGACCACCTCCCTGGAGGATGAACACCGGGTATCGGTGTTGCACCAGGAGCACGCCCACGCGGCCGGGTTGCCTTGGTTGGATCGGGCCGCGCTCTGGTTTGACAGCCAGGGGCAGAACGAATACTTCGCCAAGCACGGGGAGTTCATGACTGACCAACGCGCCTTCGTTCTGGCGTGCATGGCACTCGGTTTGAAACGCACACTCAATACAAAATGGTGAACACGATGGACGGAATTATTACCTACTGCGACAAGGAACTGCTGATCGGCGCACGCTACTATCACCGCGTGCTCAAGCGAGAGGAGGGTGCCCACATCAGCACCTCTCACCGCTACCTGATAACCCTGGTCAGGACGTTTGGTGAGACAGCAGCCTACGCAACCGTGGACGCGACTGCTCCCTGGTAGATCGGCGAGGGTCGCGTGCGGCCCTCTGCGATCCATCCCGGATCAACTGGAGAATAGACTATGGACATCCAATGCAAACACTGCGGCGAGCCCTGGGAAATCGCAGGCCTTCATGAGCTTGTTGGCGAAGGACTCTTCGACGACTTTGAAGAGGCGCGCGCCGACTTCTACGAGAACGGCTGCGGCACCTACTCAGGCGGCGGCGTACCGTGCGGCAATGAGCCCTGCGTATCTGAGGAAACCCTGGAGAACATCGACATGCTCCAGGAGGCACTCGGCGACGACGTGGACGGGCTGGCCGCCACCCTCGAAGACTTCTCAGCCGCGGGGATCCTGTAATGGACAGACAGGAAATTTTCGACACGGTCGCAACGCATCTCATCGCTCAAGGTGAGAAGTGTGAGGATGAGGGCCGGTGCCAATACAGGGGCACCGGTGACCTGAAGTGTGCTATCGGCATTCTGATCCCCAACAACCTCTACCGTGTGGGCATGGAGGAAAGCGGTATCACCTACCTGATACACAGCTACCCGGAGGTTAAGAAGCTCCTGGGGGCGGACGACCGCGACACTGCATTACTGTTGAGCGACCTGCAGACAGTACACGACACTAACCACCCCGTTGAGTGGCCAGAGCGGCTCAAGGCGGTGGCGGAAGAACACAACCTGGAGTACAACCAAGCATGAAAAGACTCGACGTTCATCAGACCACCTACCGCGACTACAGCAAGGGGCCGGGAGGCACCCTCGCCAAACAGTACAAGGTGATCAAGGTGGCCAACGCGGTACACCCCTGCGTGGGTGACACGCTGACCGTGGCTGAAATCCACGACTTTTGCGACAGCAATGACTGGGAGGTAGAGATCACATGAAGCTCCACAACGACCCCCACCCGACGATCCGGAAGGCCCTCAACCGAGGGTACCGGCCGATTCGTTACCACCGTGTACGGCCGCGCAACGCAGCCGCCGGGAAGCACTGGTGCAGCGAGTACTTGAACGGATGGATTTACAAGACATCCGCCAAGGGCCTGCACTGCTATTTCTCATCGCTGGGCAAGATCATCCTTCCCAAATCCGATGAGGAATACATCACCGACCTGGAGGTGACCACCGACCCCTGGCCCAAGCGCGGGGATGTGCCACTGCCACGCAAGAGGTAGTCGAAACCGCGGGCAACCGCGGTCTGCCGGTGACTTGCCGCCCGGTACTGAGGAGACAGGCAAATATGGAGATGAGACCAATGTTTAACGTGAAAAAGTTCAGGGCCTTCGTGGCCTCGAAAGGTAGCAAGGTGATCAACCACCGCTACAACAAGGAATCGAGTAGCTGCTGGTGCAACTGCGCCGTGGGCGCCTACTACCGCCACTCCACGGGCAAGCCGCGCCCGGAGTGCAGTGCTTCGGACTACAGCAAACTCAGCAATGAGATTGCCGTAGAGTTGCCCGGGGTGCTACTCGCCCTCAACAACTACACCCCCCGCACCTATGCGAAACTGTTGGAGTTGATATGAAGATTGAGTTTTTGGGAGATGCCCATGTGCAGGCGCAAGAGGCGCTAACACATCTGATCGGGCTCAACATCGAATGGCGCTGCACAACGCTGGAGGCGTTCACCGCGGAGCGCGACTACCTGGCCGGCCACGGCCAGCTACGGGAGGTGTTCCGCGATGAGGACACCGGCTACCTGGGCGTCCGGATCGCTGAGACCGTCGACGACTTCAACACCTTCGACGACGACCTCTACGAGATCGTGTTGGACAAGGTCTACCCGACCGCCACAGGGCCCGGCAAGTTCTTCGACTATGACTCGTTCAGTGTGGAGGTGCAGTAGTGGAGACGCTAACAGAACTGCGCAACCGCATTCAGGAGTTCGATGAGGAGTGCCGGGCGTGTGAGCACACCGACACCGGTGACGCTTGGGATCTGTTCAATCTGCTACAGAATGAACTGAACCATCACATCGACGCCGGTGAGTGGTACGTCAACCTCTACGCGGTGGAGCGCGTGCTAGGCGGCCCCGAGGAGGGTGGCTGGTACTATGACCGCGGCACCTACGTCGAGAGCATCCCCACGATCTGCGGGATCTTCCGCACCAAAGAGGAGGCGGCTATCTCGGCTAAATCCTTCAACGATCACCCTGGCGACTCGCACCTGACTGCGATACATGAGAGTCACCAGGGCCAAAATTACCCACTGAGGACACCCTGGTATGAGTGATCTGTTTATCGTCAAGCACAACGTCACCAACGAGTTCGTTCTGGTGAAGCGCGGAGTGCAGGGATACTTCGGCGTCTCTATCCACACCCAGAAGGGCGCGGATGAGTTCAACAAGGAGGCGGGTAACACCGCCGCCCTGGTGAAAGCCGCCCTGGTCTGCTCCATGTTCGGATGGGACAGCTTCGACGAACTGATAGGTACCTTCGCCGAGAAGGCCAGCAAGGGCGACCTGCTGCTGCGCACCCACTTGGCCGAGGCCCTGATCGAAGAGCGCCTCAACTGGCGCCACTGGGCGGCTGAGATGATGGGCGAAATCCTGATGGATGGCTGGGTCGGATACGCTGACTACACCCTGAAGGAACTGGTGCAGGAATACGTGGAGTTGTTCGATGGGTCCGCCTCTGAGGTGAAGGTCGACGTCGACCTGATACTCGATGAGTAGCTACTACTCCCCGCTGTGGCATTGCCTGGACGCGATCCAGTGCTGCCGCAAGGCCAAGGCCAAGGCCCTGCACTGGGGCCGCGTCCGGGACGGCGACCTGGAGGCGTGCTTCGACGCGGAGTGGTGGGACGCTTACTCTGACGGACAATACGAGGTGCTCATGCGCCTCGGCATTGACCCCTTCGCCAAGTGAGTAGCTCCAACGCCTTCTATGCCCGCTACAAGGCCGGCCAGCCGCTGTTCTATGTCGGCACCGGCCAGGGCACCTCTCTGGCCCTGGAGACCCAGGCGCGGCAGCTATCACTGCAGCACCCGGCAGCCCGATCGATCCACCTAATGGTCAACGGACGCGAGACCTACATCTTCCGACCCTGACCATCCAACCGGAGAATCGGAAGCCGGGCACCCGCCCGGCTTTCTTTTGCCCGGGTCGCAGGCTCGCCGGGAGGATCCTGTTCCTGGGGAGCCAGGGCGTTACAGAGTTCACCCTATATTACAGAGCCATAATATTTTTTTTCCCAATACCCATAAAAAAAGAAATCCAAATTGACATCTAGGGTAAACACTTAAACGCCCTGGCTCCCCAGTAGCTGGTACTCAGAGATACCAGGTCGTCTCACGTAGCGGATCCCAACCCCAAAACGCAAAACGTCGACCCGAGGGCCGACGCCTTCACGAGGCCGCCGCAGATCACCAGCTATCCGACCCCAACATGTAGATCAGCGAAATGCCCGCAATCACGGCGACCGTGCCCAAAAAGTACCAGGGGGCGACCGCCATGAGCGTGCCAATCCCAACGATCCCGGCCGACGGCACCACCAGCAGCACGATCCCCCGGGCCCAACGCCACCACCACACCTTCATCCAAGTATGCCAGGGCAGGTCCGTAGGCAGCATCAGCGAGGTGGTCACGCTGGCCTTGCGCCTCAGGTATTTCCACATCATCTCCAGCCCCTCCTGATCTGCTCTCGATACCAGTTGTCGACGCTCTCTAGAGGTAGTGGTGACGGCCGAGCCGCCCCGCAGGCCGACAGCACCCCGCCCCGCATCATGCTCTCCACTATCACCCTGGCCCTGATCCCCAGGAGATCCTGGGAATACCCCGAGGGCCACTCCACCAACCACTTGTCCAGCCCCGCGGCGTCCACGAGCCGGCGCGTCCACATGTTCAGGTCATTCTGGGCTGCTACGTTGGCTGGGCTGCCGACGCGCTGGACTGCCTTGGCGCATTGACGCCGCGTGAAACTGTCTGGCGGGCGGGCTGCGGGTAGGATCTTCATGATCGTCGCTGCCCCCCTGTCCGGCGGCCGTGCGTGACCACGCGGCGGTCGTTTCGCCGGTTACCCCAGGCCATGTCGCTGCAGCGCCGCGGGTCGCTTGCGCGCCGGTCAAGGTGCAGGGGTGTGAAGCGGCGCTCTCCGCCCTGGCGCCGCTCTATCCGGAGTTTGCCGGACGCCTGTGCCACCCAGGTCTCCTTACCTATGCGGTGCTCCTCACCCTTGAGCCGGGTGACCTCCCCCTTGAGCCGGGACACCTCCTTCTCTAGCAGCCTTATCTGCTCGCGCGGGGTCCAGGTCATGCCATTCATATCAGTGCCTCCTGGGCCTGTTCAAGTACGGTGATGACGTCCCGGCAGGCCGTCTCGGTGACCCCATTGAAGTCTGAGGATTTAACCAGGGAGTCCATGAACCGCATGCTCGCCGCGAGCGCGTTGGATAGATTCTCCTCCACCGTCACAGACACGGCCGGGGAGCTGTGCTGGTAGAGGGTTTCCACCTCCAAGCGCCCGGGCGTTCTGCGCAGGATCCGCGTCTCCACCAGGTAGGCAAGGCCGGGCTCCATTGGGATGTCAGGGCTGTAGTGGGTGTGCCTTTGGATGCTCTCGTCGTTGTAGACGTACGTGACAAACTTCATATCAGCGCCTCCGCTATCGCCCAGACGACCATACCGGCCAGGAGGATCCGGCCCACTGTCTGTGAGTCGTCCCGATCGGACACCCCGGCGATGCGCGCCAGGTTGACGAAGATGTCGGTGGCCGCGTGGCCGATGCGAATGAAGTCCAGCCTGAGATCGTGAAAGGCCAGCCGCGGGCTGATGTCGTCCCCCGGGCCGTAGTTGTTGCCGACCTTAGTTCGCAAGGCGTCGATGATCGCGCGCTGCGCTATCAGCCGATTCTCGAGTTCTGTTATGCGTTCGTTGCCGTACACGCTCATGCTTGTCTCCGCTGGCCAATGAATTTCCGCCGGCCGCCGTAGGTGTTGCATCGCCGGCCGCCGTATCTGTCTACCGAGTCGCCCATCATATCGCGCCTGTCCGTGCTCCGAGTCACCCTCTGCCGGCGTTTGCTGAGCTGGCGGCGCTCCCCGCCGTAGCGGCGCTCAGGGCCCACCAGGCGGCTGCCGTCTGGTCCGGCGTGATAGGTGACGTCCTTAGCCGGCGGCGGGGACGAACCCTGCCAGGCCATGTCCGGGTACGCCTCCCGGAAGGCCCCGACTGCCGAGCGTGCTTTATCGCGCTCCATGTGGGCGACCCTTGCGCGCAGCTCCCCGATCTGCCTGTGTAGGAGCCTGTTTGCAGACACCAGATTCATGATCCGTTGCTTCTTGTTCATGCTGCTTTCCTGTAGTTGAGCGGCCTCGGCAAGCCGCAGCGCACGCAGCGCGCCAGCTGTCCGATCCGGTGGTCATGTCCCTGGCGCCGGCAGGGGCCACGCTTCTGCGTGTCCCCCATGCCGCCCTGGTACCCGGTGCGGGTGTTGGCCCGCGATCTGAAGCTGCGCTGGTTGTGGTGGCTCATAGGTCTACCTCCAGGTGGATGATCTCGATGATGTTGACCATGGGGATGGAGACGAGGTGCCGATAGCTGCCGCCCTCGGTGTTGTCCGAGCACACCACTAAGGCCGTGTCCGTCTCCTCCATAAGGAAGCCGAGGGTCCGCATCTCTACGGGCTCAAAGTCCTCCCCCTCGACGTAGTACCGGCAGCTGTTGATCCAGGCGTCACCCCAGCGCACCAACACGATCGGCTTCAGTTCACTCAGTTTCATGTCGTCTCCTTGCGCGCAGCTACGCGCTCACCCACATTCATCACAAGGCCGCCGGAGAGCAGATTCAGCGTGGCCTCCGGAGGCCCCCCGCCCACGGTGAGCAGGTTGTCCAGGACGTGGATCGCCTCCTCAAGGGTCTGGACCCAGTACCCGGCGATCTCCGTCAGGAAGCCGTGGTTGTGATAGTTGTCCTTCTCCATCACCAGGACGAGAGGAACCCGGTGGGCGTGAGCGAAGCCAAACTCCACACAGGTCCCAATCGATACCCGGGTAGCACCCAGGAAGTTGGCAACCATGGCGTCACAGGTACTGACGTCGTTGTAGTCCCTGGTGACGATGGCCTTGTTGGTGGAGATGTAGTGTTGGCCCTCGGTCGCCAGCAGCTCCTCCTGGCCGGTGAGGTGCTCCTTGCCCCGCATAGGGGACAGGCACCTCCACTCGCAGCCGTTACGCACTGAGGCGTACTCCATGAACTCACGCCACCCCTGGGCAGCCTCCCCATAGCTCAGGCCCGTGATGGGCCCGGCCAGATAGACTGTCTTCATGAGTGGGACTGCTCCTCTGCGATTTCGTCGTCGTTCCGGTCCCAGTCGTCCAGGTCCAGATTGACCAGGGCAGTACCGAGAACGTCCGCGTCCCGTTCCTCTTCCGTCTCCGGTTCGATGTAGAGGTGGCTGACTTCCCGCACGAATTCCTCAGGGTGCGCGTAGTAGAGCGTCCCAGAGTCGGCCCTGCCGATCTTCACGCAGTTGTCCACCTCGTCCCGATTGGCCGTCGTTCGCAAGGCCTTGACCTTGATGAACAGCTCATCTTCGGTGTCGAAGAACAGGTCCCCGATATCCAGTTGTGCGAACCACGTCGGGTCCAGGCAAATGCTTTCCGGTACTGACATTAGAAATCTCCTTCTGCTACTTGAAAACAGGTGATCCCGAGGGACCGCCACATTTTGACGACCTTGTCGCGGTCGTCGAATACATAACTGATTACCCAGGTCCCGCCGATGGCGTCTACCCAGGCCGCCTTCAGTTCCTCGTCGGGTGTGTTGTCGCCCTGCGGGCGCATGAACAGCAGGTCGTACTTGACGCCCCAGTGAGCGAGCCAGCGGATGGTCTTGCGCCGCACTGCATCCGAGCGGCCCGAGAAGATATGGACCTTGACCCCCTGAGCGTATAGATGCCGGTTGACCTCTATGACTGCCTCGATGGGCCTGTCATCGTTGCAGGCCTCGAAGAAGGCATCCCAGTCGGGCTTCCAGTCCGGATCCTGCTGGTACGACCCGATGATCGGCCGCTGGATGAAGTGCTTGCGGTGTTCGCAGTCGGCCAGCGTGCCATCGAGGTCAAAGATTACGCAGCTCATTGGTTGGGTCCTGCTATGTGGATGGAGGCGTCCAGGTGGACAACCATGACGTTGTTGTCGAACTGGCGGATGCCGGCGTTGAAGGCAAGGTCCACCGCGTCTACCGCAGTGCGGTATCGGCTGATGACAAGGTAGATGGCCTTGTCTCTATCTTCCGTCTCGAATACGTCCCCTATCACCAGGTCCTTGGCCGTGAGTTGGAAGGGGTCGGCGTTGTGTCGATGAATCTCCATTCAGTATCTCCAGTTGCACCAGCCTCAGATCCTAAGGGACCGAGGGCAACAAGTCACTACCGTTCGTCAGACAGGCTCTGGTAGTAGTAGGTGTGAAGGAAGCCCAGGGACGCGCTAAGGTCCAGGTCGTTCATCTGCCACAGCCACAGCGCCCGGCCCGAGCGGCCGTTGCCGTCGGTGAAGGGGTGTAGGGTTTCGTACAGCTGGTGGGCTTGGAAGGGCGTGAAGTCGTCGAGGTTCTCCAGGATCCACTTGAGCCGATCCGGCACATAGGGGCCGCCGCCGGGAGGGACGTGCATGCCTACGCGCACATCCATACCAAAATTTTTCCGGAGGAGGGCCCCCGGTTGAATGCGCTCGACGAGTCGCTCCAGGTCCCACACGTTAAGGTGGGGGAGGCTCATCAGGTGGGACAGCGAGCCGGTGTCCTCAAGGGAGACCCCTGAGATACCCTCTATGTGGTTGCTCTCGCGGGCGAACTCATCTAGATCTATCAAGGGGGTGTCTCCTCAAGTTGCGTCGGATTATCTCTTCTTGCCGCCTCAGGTCGTTGGCCGCCTGATTTACCGCCAGGGCGATCGGTCGAACCTTGGCCTGTGCGGGGTGCAGGGGCGGATGTAGGACGTGATCATTCATCTAGGATCCCCACCAGCTGTTCCTCAGGCAGGTGAACACAGAACTCACCAGAGCCGTGTGCCCGCCCGTGGCCGGAAACTCTTGGGGTGTCCTGGCAGGTCATCGGAAAGTCTCGCGGCCGCCCGGGCTCGGACGGTATGTCTAACCCTTGGAGTGCTCTCGCCTCTCGCTGCTTGCGGGCAATGAAGGCTCTCCAACCGGGGATGAACTCACTCATGGTAGTGGCCGTGGAAGCAGTGGAGCAGCTCATGCCCCAAGGACCGGGTGCGCCGACCATCAACCAGGGTAGGCCTGATGACGTGAATGTAGCACCGGTCGGTGTAGTACTCGGTGAAGCCCAGGACCCCGTGGTCGTAGAACTTCCCCGGGTACTCCAGGTTCAGGGCCCGCTTGTCATCGTAGTAGATAACCGTAACCTGCATGGTTACACGGTCAAACTCGGACTTGATGTCCTCGGCCTTGGCGTAGGCTGCACAAAGCAGGAACGCCACGCCGATGATCAGCGCCCTCACTTGCCAAACCTCCTCTTCATCTCTTCAACCGTGTGGAACATCCTCAGCGCCCGCTTACGCAGCGCAGAGAGCTTGTCGTTCTTGTACTCGATGACCACCTGGTTCTGGATGATCTCGGCCCGCACGTCGCGCAGGAGGCACTGCAGGCCGACTGAGCGGGTTGACTGCTGCCACTCCACGATCCTGTCCAGCAAGGAGTCGGTGTCGCTCTTAGGGCGGAGGGTGTTGATGTTGAACATGGTCTCGTCCTCAATGTGGTGGAGCAGGCCGGAATCGAACCGGCGTCCGTCCAGGTCCCCGTGGGGCTCTACTGTCCGTCGAAACCTAATCTCTGCCCCGTTGTAATGCTTCAAGGTCTATCAGAGTCCTAAGGCTGCTCCTTTTTACTCGCCCGCGCAATATTGACATTTCAAGCATCTCTCTTTCCTTGACCTGGGTCTGCCTCGGCGGCGGGCGCCGGCGGGCGGATTGACGGGCCAGGACGACTGCACTGATGGCGCCCCTGATTTGAGCCTCGTGATCCTCGTCGGTGGGCACCCACTCACTGAACTCAGTGGGGCACTCTGTTGGCGCGTTCTTCAGCAGCCGCCGAGTCGCCCAGTGGTCCCAGAGCCAGTAGCGTATCCAACTAATCATTGTCTTCTCCTTTGAGCCATGAAAGGTAGTCCGGGTCGTCGAGCGCGGTGGGCGGTGGAGGTGTAGGCGCCGGCAAGAGCCAAACCCGGAAACTTAGCCACTGCCAGCGGAACCACCACCGGTCCCAGTAGATGGACACATCCAAGGGCCCGATCCTCACAGCTCGTCCTCGTCGTCGTAGCCACCAACCGTGTGGTCCTCGATGTTGTGGCCGCCCATGGGGTACGTGGGGTGATCGTCGCAGACTAAGTTGCCGCAGCCGAAGCAGTGGAAGTCCTCTTCCTCTCCCTCAGGGATCACCCCGTCGCAGGAGGGGACGTCGCAGTAGATTTTCTCACTCATTGGTGTCTCCCGGATCTAGATCCTCGGTTGTAGTCGACAGCACCCAGCCCTTGTAGCAGAGGCTGCCGTTGGATTTGATTCGCTGCCCGAGCACATGGTCGAGCATCGCGTAGGTTTCACTTCTCGAGACGCGGCTTCCGCCGTTCGGGCCGTACTCCTCGCGGTACCACACCCGGTAGGCGTCCCAGACTTCAGAGGCCTTCAGGCGCACGCCGGCGTCGGCAGTGCTCACACATGCAGAGCAGAAGGCCGTGATGGGGTTGGCCCTGGACAGCCAGTTGTTCTTCGCCTCTTCGCACGTATCGGGCACATCGAGGTGGCCACGCATACGCAGCCGCTGCAGGCCGGCCAGGAACCGGTTGAAGATCCCCGGCAGCTCCTTGTACATGGCCATCCGCTTCCGATCGTCTGCGATGCCCTCATCGACAAAGTTGAATGTGAAGGGAATGACCTGGGCCCGGTCGCGCATCGCCGTGCTAATGTCGCGGACCCGCGGAGGGTGGTTGGAGTTGATCATAAAGAAGGCCCGGCTGATGAACCGGACACTCTCCTTGAACTTGATCTCGGCGGTGATCTCCTTGTTCTCGGAGAGGCGCTTTATCAGGCCGTCGTCCAGGGTGTGGGAGCGTTCCATGTCGTCCTCTGTGATCACCAGCTTGCCGATCAGTGACTGGTAGGCGAACTGGCCCTGCCAGGCTGAGTCGCTGAGAGACCGAGAGAGCACCGCCCCGCCCAGCAGCTGACTGATGATTGACTGAACTGTGGTCTTGCCGGTGTTGGTGGGGCCCAGGAACAGGACCCACAACTTTATCCAGCGCGACATCTGCATGGCGTACCCGCACAACTCTTCTACGTGGCGCACCATCTCCTCAGGGTCGTCGGTGTCGCTGAACGCGCGGCGTATAAACTCATCCCAGAGAGGGCATGTCGCCGCCGGGTCATAGCTGGTATCGACCCGGATGGTGAACCGGTCGGCGGGGTCGTGCTCCTTGGTTTGAATCTTGCCGTTTTTGTCAACCCACAGTGTACAACTGGAGCAGTTTATAACCGGGGTCTCGTAGTTCCTCATTAGATTGAGCGGGTCGTCGCGCTCCGTCAGTGCCGCCTGGCGCTGCCGAATATAGAGGAGGATGGCAGCAGTGATGGTTGTGGTGTCCCGGTCGGCCATGTAGGCGAGCAGGTGCTCAACCCCTTCCGGGTCTCCCTCTTTCAGGCGCACGATCTCATCCTGGATCATGCCACCAATACGCTCGTCGTCGTCCGGCGCCCACAGCCCCCGTTCGAAGGTCCAGAACATTTGGCCCGTACGGAACAGCAGGTCTCCGTTGTCGAATACCTTCTCTAGAATGTACTCGGCCAGCTGCCGCTGCGCGTCATCATTGTTTGTGCCGACGAGGTCTCGGCGGTTGCGCTTGATGGTGGCGAGCACGTCGGCCTTGGCCGGGGCCGCCTCTCCGTTGTCCTTGTACTGCTTGACGATTGTGCCGGCGATCCGGGCCAGCTGAGTAGGCGTATAGTTGCCGGCCGCAGCGAACAGCTCTGCGCGCTCCAGGTCAATCTGATTGCTGGCGATGAGCACCAGGAACTCGTCGAACTCGGGAGGGCCAGCTGGCCCCTCACCGGCCGTCAGGTCGTCAAATACTATCTCCTGCCGTGTCTCTCCCGGTGCCAGCTCGTCCTTGACCTCTGGCAGATCCGCCACAGCCCCCACCATAGCCTTGTAAGAAGGCCAGGAGGTGGGCTTATTCCCCTCATCCCCTTTCGAATCCAGCTCTCCATACTTGTGGATCCGGACGAGATCAAAGGCGTTGTGGAGTCCAAAGGCAGGGTCACTTTCATGGTGGGAGTAAAGCTGCGTTCCGAAATCGTAGACGATGGCGCCCTCGGCTGAGGATCCGGCATCGTAGGTGTATCGTTCATCAATCGTAGTTCCTGAGTAGGGCAGATCGAACTCGCCGATCGCCTGGTGTATGTCGAACGCACGGCAGAAGGCACCAATGACCCCCTTTTTACCGGGCGCGTATTCTACACGTTCATCGGCAAGGCGAGGAGCATGAGTATTGCGAGAACTAACAGGCCAGGTAAAAGGGTCCAGGACATCAATAGTTGCCAGGACGTAGTCCGGGTTGAGCCACTCCCCTTCCCGGTCCTCAGCGAACCAATCCGCCCCGGTCGAGTGGCTTGGCCAGAACATGACCCGGGCCGGCTGGAACGTCGTATCATCGAAGAGTTCAAGGTCAAGCATCTGGGCGATGCCCCTGGCCACGGGCTCGTACTCGACAAGAGATACGCGGCGAGACATTGGGAACACGAGCCGCAGCCGTGGGGACCCGTTGGAGTGTTTGTGCGTGGTGTGGACGGCATAGACATATCCCTTGAAGGCTTCCCTTATCAGGTTGATGATCCCCACCACCTCGGCCAGGTGGTCCAGATCCAGACATATAAGGTCGCGGAACTCCAGCTCATCCTTTCGGCGCTGGGTGCCGGAGAACTTCCCGCCAATGAACCCGCCGACATCCTTGACCGCCAGCTGGGTGTCACGAGGCGAGGCCATGTATTCCTCGTACGTCTCCTTCGTGACCACGGGCGTCAGGAGACGCTTGAGCAGGTCGACCCACTCAGTCTCCACGTTCTCAATTCTCGCCGTGCCGCGTGTTTGGTCAGCTACAGCTATCCAGATCTTTCTCACTTGCCGCTCCTGTTACAGGCTTTCCGCGGCCTTATGGCCGCGGATAGGAAAAGGCCCGGTTACTTGCCGGACTTTTTAGCGGGCGCTCTTCGACGACGTCCGGATGGTGTCTTCTTCTCCCCATCAGGCTGCTCTTCGTCTGAGGCAGTGTTGACTTCGATGAAGGTACTCATCTCTTCCGCGGTTTCGAAGAACAGGTACGGCTCCAGGGTGGCGTTCGTCAGAACGCGCCGGAGGTTGTATTTGTCCCCAGGGAAGAGGCACAGCCAACTGTCGGCACCGACAGAGTCCAGGACTATGCCCTGGCCGCTGATTCTCTCAACGACGCCTTTCTCGTTGATGACGGGGATTAGGAAAAATAGGCCTTTCATTTACGCATCTCCTTGTAGTGTGAAATTATCATACGCTCAATCACCATCCGGCGGGAGCGGTCCTCCGTCGAACAGATAGTGTCCAACTTCTTAACCGCAGCACGAGACAGCCGGACGTTCACTGCGATCTTGTTCGGCGGTTGAATCACGTTGGGACTCCTGTTTCAAGAAGTGGCATTGTGCAACAGGCTGTTGACATCCGTCAAGCGAAAGGGTTACTCTCCGTTTTTGCCTGTCCAAGGGGAATTGGTCTCCCCCTCCAGCTCGGGTTCGCAGACCGGGGGACGAACATGCGACAACTGGGTGTAAGGCCCTCCGAATTTACCACAGGAGATGACCGATGACCGAGGAGAAGGAGATTTCGATAGAGGAGGGCGTGGAGATCGCCTGGGACATTGCGATTGAGTTACTGGCGGAAGCCTTCATCAAAAGCACAGACGGGAAAGTGTCCCCGGCTTTGGCGATGGCTATGATCGAGCGCCTGGCCGCAATCCACTACACCTCCTACAAAGAGGCCTCGTTTGTCCAGACGGAGGCCGACGAACGCAGCCGAGAGCTGATCACCGCGTGGTACGACTCTATTCGTATGCAGACGGAGATCAAGGCCCTCAACTCCCTCCGCGACAGCTACCCTGCTGAATCGCTGGAAGTGGTCTGGGCCGGACAGCAGTCCATTCTCAACAATATCTACGGCACAGACCTGGAAGGAGAGCTGCATGTACAATCTGTTGACATACACTGATTACCAGGTCCCTGGCCGGGAGATCGAGCAGCTGATTTCCAAAGTCGACATCAAGGGTGACAACCTGGATTGTGATGTTCCCTTCAGCAACATCGTGCTCCGCGTCGACCGGAAACGGCGCGTGTGGCTCATGCCTGGGGCCTGGGGTGCCAAGAACGAGCCCCCGCGTCAGTGCGGCGTGGATGCCTCTTATTCATGAGAAACTCAGGCCTGTCTCCTGCCAAGATGGTCACCAGGGCAGAGTTCCTGGCCTACTACACCTGGCTGACCACAAACTTTTCCGTGTGGGAGCAGGATCCGGTGGTTCTCGAGACGGACGACGGCAAGGATACGTTCCTTGTCGTCTACATCCGCCTTGCCCCGCCCGAGTTGGACACCCTGGGCTACTTCTTCCCCCCGATGGGGGAACACCTCGGCGAGTACTTTGCCTCGCCGGACTTCTACACCCTCTACTTGGAGATACACCACAATGTTAGAAACGGAGATCAAGAAACTGACAGCAGCCGTCGAGCGGCTATCGACTCTGCTAGAGAGCGGCTCGCTGCCTGTCGCCGAGGACAACCCGCCTGAGGGAAAGCCCGAGACGGAGACCCCTGCCCCGGATGTGGAGGACTCCTCTTCCGAAGCTACAACCACTGCCCCTGGGGATGCGGAAGAATCCACTGGGCCGACGAGGGATGACGTCCGTAAGGTCCTGGTAGCTGTGCGCGAGGCACACAACCAGGAAGCCGCGATCGGTCTCTTGGAGACGTATGGCGGTGCAGCATCGCTGCCGAAGGTTTCTGAGGCGTCCTACGCGGAGATCATCCAGGCCGGTAAGGCGCTGCTGTGAGCAGAAAACTGCGACACGCTGAAGCACTCTGTCGTGAGATGGTCTCAATGAACGGTTTTCCTATGTGGGCCAGCGCGGCGGACGCTATACACAAGGCCGCCGAGCTGCTGGACCTTATCGCTGCTGAGTTTGACAGTGATCCCATGTCCGTTCAGTGTTTCGATCTGCGCATCGTGGAGCGCGTGAAGGAGATAGCAAGAGATGTCTGAGGAAGCACACCATCCGTTCGGCCCCAGTGCATCCGAGATTTGGATAAACTGTGCGGCTGCGATCAAGGCCCAGGCCGGCGTACCCGACATAGAAAACGAGTACGCCGCCCACGGGACTGCGGCGCATGTCCTGGCCGACTGGTGCCTCCAGAAAGGATTCCCCCCGAGCGAGTACCCGTTCAAAGACATCACCCTGAAGCGCAGGGATGGCGGCGAGGACTGGGTGTTCCCGGTGGACGAGGAGATGATCCAGGCGGTCACGACCTACCTGGACATCGTCCTCGACGAGGAAGGCGGCGAGCACTTTGGCGAGCGAAAAGTCTACTATCCGGACATTGTCGAGGGGGGCTTTGGCACCTCTGACCACGTCTGGGTGAACGATGGCCACGCCAGGGTCGACGACCTTAAGTATGGCAAGGGCGTCCAAGTCTTTGCCGAAGGGAACACGCAGCTAATGCTGTACGGGATCGGCGTGCTCCGGGAGATGGACTTCCTCTATGACATCGATCGCCTCACCCTGAGGATCATCCAGCCCCGGCTGGACCATGTCGATGAGTGGGAGATCAGCAAGGACGACCTGGAGGAGTGGGCCGAGATCCCCCGCCAGGCCGCCATCATCGCCAAGGAGCCCCGGCCCCCATTCAACCCCGGCTCACACTGCCGGTGGTGCCGCGTGAAGGACGTGTGCAAGGCCCGGGCGAAGTACGTCCTGGACCTGGTGCCCTTCGACCAGATGGACGTGGATGAGGATCGCGTGCTGCTGGATCCGGAAGACCTGGCCATCATCTACCCGCACCTGGACGACGTCATCGCCTGGGCCAAGGGGCAGAAGGCCGAAGTCGAGCGCCTGCTTGAGGCCCGGCAGAAAGTTGGGGACTACAAGCTAGTCCGCGGCAAGCGCACCCGCACCTACGACAACGACAAGAGCGCAGATCGCGCCCTGGCCCGAGCCGGCCTGTCGGCAGAGCAGCGGTACAAGACGCGGGTCCTGATAAGTCCC
>Ga0114949_10000594_pt1 | contig 20000 bp, 14 predicted proteins | sample N074metaG_FD_83505 | JGI IMG/M metagenome (GOLD analysis project Ga0114949, IMG submission 83505) | Deep subsurface microbial communities from Kermadec Trench to uncover new lineages of life (NeLLi) - N074 metaG | ecosystem: Environmental > Aquatic > Marine > Ocean trench > Sediment | place...
GCGGTGGCTGGTCTTGCGGCCGGCGGCGCTGGCCACGCTGACCTCGCCGACGATACGAAAGCCGCCGTCGATTTCCGACGTGTCGTATTTCCAGCCGGACATTTTCTCCGGTTGCCGGGCCTGTTCGTAAATGGCTTTTTCGCACTTGTCGAAGGCTTGGTCGCTTTCGCTGCAGCCCGCCACGGCCAGGAAAAGGATCGCCGCGAGAGAGGCCCAAAACAGTCGCGCTTGCATTCACGCCTCCCGTTCGCGATTGGAAAGACGATAGTCTAACCGCCCCCCGGGAGCGCGCAAGTACCGCTTATTTGCCGCCCTTCTTGGCCATTGCCTCGAGCTTTTCCGAGCGAATCGTGTTGCGGTTCAGCGCGGCGTCCTTGTCGCCGTCCATGCCGAAGGCGACCGCCATGAGCTGGCTGTAGAACACCACGGGGATCTGGTAGTCGGTGCCGAACTTCTTGTTGATGGCGTCCTGGTACATTTCCACGTTGGTCTGGCACAGCGGGCACGGCGTGGCGATGACGTCGGCGTCGGCCTCCTTGGCGGCGGCGAGGATTTTCTCGATCAAATGCAGGGTCTTGTCCGGGCTCATCACCGACACCGAGCCGCCGCAGCACGATGTCTTGGGATTGAAGTCCACCGCTTGGGCACCGCAGGCCTCGACGAAATCGTCGAGGAATTCGGGGTCGTCATAGGTGTCGTAATTGCCGCCCGCGTCGGTGTTGGCGAAGGGGCGGACGGTCTGGCAGCCGACATAGCCGGCGACCTTGAGGCCTTCCAGCGGGTTGGTCACGCGCTCCTTGACCTTGTCGATGCCGACATCGTTGACGATCACCTCGCAGGCGTGGCGCACCTGGAGGTCCGCGTCGTAGGACAGATCGGCCGCCGACAGCGCCTCGTTGACCTTGCGGCGCAGCGCCACTTCCTTCTTGATCTTCTCGTTGGTGCCGTGGGTGTTGAGGTAGCACGCGGCGCAGCCGGTGAGGATGTCCTGCGGCCCCTGCTGCTCCGCCTTGGCCAGGTTGCGCCCCGACAGCACCGTGGTGGGCAACGCGCCGCCGGCGATATGGCCCACGGAGGCGCCGCAGCAGTTCCAGTCGTCGAGCTCCTCGAGCTCGATGCCGAGCTCCGGCGCGATGGCGCGCAAGGACTGATCGAGATGCGCCGCGCTGCCCTGCGAGCTGCAGCCGGGATAGTAGGTGTATTTTTTCATTGGGCCCTTCTGGCCACCGTCGTCGGTCATCGCCTTGCTTTCATTGGTTCGAATTTGCGCCCGTCCCCATCGCCGTCACCCCGGAATGCCCACCTCTCCTTCCCGTCGCCCCGGAATGCCCGCCAGGGCATATCCGGGGTCCATCTCGCCGTGGAGACGCATGGACCCCGGCTCTCCGCGTTCGCGCCGGCCGGGGTGACGAGGAGAAGCGCCATGGCTCAGCTCCCGCTATCGCGTTCCGCGATCTCTTGTGCTTTCGCAAGGATAGCCTGCAAACCCTTGGTGTCCTTTATTTTCTTTGGCGCGCCGATATGCATGCGGCCGGTGCGGATCATGCCCCACGCGATCTTGATGTTGGCCAGCGCCTTGCGGATGCCGGCCACCAGACCGAACGAGAAATAGTAGCGCGTGGTGACCAGGCGCTCGTCGGTGCGGCCGAATTGGTGGGTGCTCCACCAAAACGCCTTGGAGAACCGCGTGGTGTCCTCTTTGCCGGCGTAGCCCAGCTCCACCGCCTTGGTGGCGAGGTCCTGGAGGATATAGCTCACCGGCACGCCGCGCGGGCAGCGCACCACGCAGCGATAGCACGAGGTGCAGTTCCACATGGTGTTGGCGCTCAACACCGCTTCCTTCATGCCGGCGCGGATCATCATGAACAGCTTGCGCGGGCCGTAATCCATTTGCGTGCCGATCGGGCACGAGCCCGAGCACACGCCGCATTGCATGCACAGGCCCAGCTTGTCGCCGCCGTCGATATTGTCATGGACCCAGCGCGCGAACCCAAGGTCGTATTTGCGCGCGGCGTCTTGGGGGAGCGGCGCGGTCACGCTCAGAAGCCCTTGAAGGGGTTGAAGCCGATTTCGTCGATGCGGGCGACGAAACGGTCGATCACCTCGGGCACGCGCGCCGAGTCCGCGATCGAGACTTCCTCGGCCACCACGCGCTCGGCCTCCAACTGCATGCTGGCCAGGGTCTCGCCGAACTGCGCCATGCGTTCCTCGGCGATGCCGCTGCCCTTGATGAAATGACACTGGTAGTCGTCGCCCGACTTGCAGCCCATCAGCATGATGCCGTCATAGCCCGCCTCCAGCGCGTCGGACATCCAGACCTGGCTCACCGAACCCAGGCAACGCACCGGAATGATGCGGGCGAAGGCGCTGTAGTGGCGGCGGTTGATGCCGGCCATGTCGAGCGCCGGATAGGCGTCGTTTTCGCAGGCCAGGATCAGAATACGCGGCTTCTCGTCGAACTCGTCGGGCACCTCGACCGCCTTGATCATGTCGCTGACCATCTGGACGTTGTAGTTGTCGAAGCTGATGGTGCGCACTGGGCAGGCGCCCATGCAGGTGCCGCAACGCCGGCAGCGCGAGGCGTTGACGATGGGATAGTTGTCTTCCGTCTCGTCGATGGCGCCGAACGGGCATTCGACCGTGCAGCGCCGGCACTGGGTGCAGATGTCGAGGCCGATCTTGGGCAACGACAGGTCGCCGACGCGGGGATGCACTGAAGCCCCCTGCCCCGCGCCCTTGATCGCCTGGATCGCCTTGAGCACCGCGCCGGCGGCGTCCTCGGCGCATTCGGCCATGCCCATGGGCCGGCGCACGGGACCGCAGGTATGGATGCCGGTGCGCCGCGTCTCGTAAGGGAAGCAGATGAAATGGGAGTCCGCGAAGCCGTCGGCCAGGATCGGCAGATGCGGGCCCTGGCGGTATTGCAGGTTCAAGATCGGTCCGCCGGCAAGCGGCGCTTCTTCCGCGCGCGGCCACGGCTCGCCCGCTTCCGCGACGAACCCCGCGATATTGATCGGCGCCACCGGATTGATGTCCGACACCAGCAACTCCGCCCCCTTCTCGGCCGCCGGCGCGTCCATGTCGGTGGCGTTGGGCACCATGCCGGTGGCCAGCACCACCAGATCGAGCCCCACCATCGGCACGTCCTCGCCGAGCAGCGCGTCCTCGACCAGAACGGTCAGGTCGGCGCCGACCGACTTGACCTTGCCCTTCATGAAGATCACGCCGGCGTCCTGGGCCTGGCGGTAGAATTCTTCCGCCGTGCCCGGCGTGCGCATCTCGTCGTAAATGATGTAGACGCTGGCCTCGGGGTCCGCCTCACGAATCTGCAGGGCCTGCTTGATCGACACGCCGCAGCAAATCGACGAGCAATAGGGCAGATGGTCGGGATCGCGCGAGCCGGCGCACTGGATGAAGGCGACCAGTTTGGCGGGCTCCCCATTGGACTTCCGCCTGACGCCGCCGTCAGCCAGCATATCCTCGAGCTCGATCCCGGTCACCACGTCGGGCGTGGCGCCGTAACCCAAATGGCCCAGCTTGTTGGGATCGTAGGCGCGCCATCCGGTCGCCACCACGATGGCGCCAACCGCCTCGTCGCGCGACGCGCCGCCCCATTTGATCCGAACAGTGAACTTGCCCGGCATGCCTTCGGTGCGCGTCACCTGGGCCTCGGTCATCACCGTGATCGACGGGTCGGCCTCGATGTCGCGGACCAACTCGGCGATGTCGTTTTCTTGCGGGTCGCGGTAGGGCGCGCGGTGGGGCATCCGTTTCGACCACCGGTTGGCCCAGCCGCCGAGCCGGTCCGATTTTTCCACCAGCAGCACCGCATGACCCGTTCGCGACGCCTCGCGCGCCGCGTTCAGTCCGGTGACGCCGCCGCCGACCACCAGAATACGCTCATTGACCGCGCTCTCGGCCGCCGGCTCCGGCGGGCTCGTGTTGGCGGCTTGCGCGATCGCCATGCGAACCGCGTCGGCGGCCAGCATTTGGGTGTCCTCGTCGCCGGCCGGGTGGCTCCACACGACCTGCTCGCGCATGTTGGCGCGCACCACGGAGGCCCCGTCGAACTGGAAGCGGTCGGTCATGACGCGGTGCGAACACGCCACGATGATCGGCTGATTGACCGCGCCCGACGCGATATCGGCGGCGATGGTCTTGACGCCGTCGTCGCTGCACAGCGCTTCGTGGCGGCGGCACAGCGGCACGCGGAGTTCGCCCGCGATCGGTTCCAAGTCGTCGAGGGAGATCGCCTCGGCGATGCCGCAGCCCTGGCACAGATAGACGCCGGGCTTGCGCTCCGGGGCGGTCACGGCCGCGCTCCGCCGCGCACGGCCTGGATCGCCCTAAGCGCCGCCGCCGTCGCCGATTGCACGGACTGGGAGACGTCCAGCGGCGCGCCCGCCACGCCGGCGGCGAACATGCCCTCGCCGGGTTCGGGCACGATGAAACCGTAGTCGTCCATGGTCAACGACACCTCCGGTGCCTGACCATCGGCCATGGACGGCTTCATGCCGACCGCCAGCACCACCAGGTCATAGGGCCGGGCGTAGATTTCGCGGCTTACCGTGTCCTCGCCGCATACCACCGGGGCGCCGTCGTCGTCGATCGTGATGGCGCCGGGCTTGGACTTGATGAAATGGACTTGCGGATCGCTCCGCACGCGGTTGTAGAAGGCTTCCAGCTTGTCGTGCGCGCGAATGTCGATGTAGTAGATATCCACCTCGGCGTCGGCGTATTGCTCGCGCAGATAGGCCGCGTGCTTGAGCGAGCCGAGACAACAGATGCCCGAGCAATAGGGCAGATGGTTTTGGTCGCGCGAGCCGGCGCATTGGATCAGCGCAACGTGCTTCGCCGGTTCGCCGTTCGATGGCCGGACGATCTTCCCGCCGGTGGGACCGGTCGGCGCGGCCAAGCGTTCCATTTCCACGTTGGTGATGATGTCCGGGCTCCGGTCGTAGCTGTACGGCGTGATCAGCGAGGCGTCGTAAGGCGTCCACCCCGTGGCCCAGATCACCGCGCCGGCGTTGATGTCGAAACGCTGGGGCGTCTCGTCCAGGTCCACCGCGCCATGCGGACAGGCGGCCTTTATCTTGTCGGCCTCCGCCGTGCCGATGGCCTCGGGCGCGACCACGTAGCGCATCGGAAACGCATGCTCGTGCGGCAGATAGGCCGCCTTGACCTTGTCCATGCCGTAGTTGAACGGGTTCGGGACTTCCATCTCCGTGGCGTCGGCGCAAGCGCCGCAGGCGGTGCATTTGGCGTTCACGTAGCGCGGCGTGGTCTCGACCGTCACCGTGTAGTCGCCGCGCGCGCCCGCGACCGCCACCACGCTGGTCATGGTCAGCACGCGCAGGAGCGGGTTCCTCTTGATGCGTTGGAAATTGATCTCCAGCCCGCAGGTGGGATGGCACAGCTTCGGGAAATAGCGATTGAGTTGCGCGACCCGTCCGCCCAGCGTCGGGCCGCGCTCGATCAGCACCACCTCGTAGCCCATCTCCGCCGCCTCGAGAGCGGCCGTGATGCCGGCGATACCGCCGCCGACCACGACGATGGTCTGGCTTCGTGGCGTTTCGTTGGACATGGTCGGGGCGATCCTGCCGTGGTTTGTGGTGATGCGGCGCCGCACTATAGGGCCTCGCGCCGTCCTTGTTTAGAGCCAGTCGAAGTGGAATTATCGCACGCCGTGGACCTGTTAATGTCCTGTTTTTCATATGGAAATGGCCGCGTGGACAAGCGGTCGCGCGTCGGCGAACCGATCGCGCCGTTCACAATTTCCCCGGCGCCGTGTATTCAGATGCCGCCGGCCCGAGACTTGTCGAGAGGACGCGATGTCGAAACTGGTTCCGCCCCACGGTGGCGGCGTATTGAAGCCGCTGTTAATGGCGGAGGCGGACCGCGCCGGGGAACGCAAGCGCGCGGCCGGCCTGACGGCGGTGCCGATGACCAGCCGCGAAAGCTCCGATCTGGTGATGCTGGCCATGGGCGCCTACACGCCGCTCGACGGCTTCATGGGAAGCGCGGACTGGCGCGGCGTCTGCGACGACATGGCGCTGGCGAACGGCCTGTTCTGGCCGATTCCGATCACCCTGTCCTGCGACCGGGCGCTGGCCGATTCCATAAGGATCGACCGGGAAGTCGCGCTGATCGACACCGAGTCCGGCGACATCATGGCGATCATGGAAGTGGGCGAGAAATACGTCATCGACAAGGAGAGGGAATGCGCCCGGGTCTACAAGACCACCGACGCCGCCCACCCCGGCGTCGCCAAGGTAATGGCGCAAGGCGCGGTCAATCTGGCGGGGCGGGTGCGCGCGCTGTCGGAGGGACATTTTCCCGACACCTACAAGGGCCTCTATTTGCGTCCCGCCGAGACCCGCGCCCTGTTCCGGCAAAACGGCTGGTCCAAGGTCGCCGCGTTCCAGACCCGCAATCCCATGCACCGCAGCCACGAACACCTGGCCAAGATCGCCATCGAGGTCTGCGACGGCCTGCTGATCCACCAGGTGCTTGGCGCGCTCAAGCCGGGCGATATCCCGGCCGCGGTGCGCATCGCGGCGATCGACGCGCTGGTGGAGAATTATTTCGTTCCCGGCACCTGCGTTCAGGCCGGTTGTCCCATCGAGATGCGCTACGCCGGTCCGCGCGAGGCCCTGCTGCACGCGCTGTTCCGCCAGAACTTCGGCTGCTCCCATCTGGTGATTGGGCGCGACCACGCCGGCGTCGGCGATTATTACGGCCCGTTCGACGCGCACCATATTTTCGACACCCTGCCCGCCGGCGCGCTGATCACCGAGCCGCTGAAGATCGACCTCACGTTCTACTGCTATCGCTGCGCTTCGGTGGCAACCAACCGCACCTGCCCGCACGACGAGAAGGACAAACTGACCGTATCGGGCACGCGGCTGCGCGAAATGTTCGCCAACGGCGAAACGATTCCGCCCGAGTTCAGCCGGCCCGAGGTGCTGGCCGTGCTGCAAGCCCATTACGACAGACGGGAACCATGAGCACGGACCATCGCTACTACGTCGTCTCACCGAGCGGCGCCGCCGTGGTCGGCTTCGACAACGCCGAGGTGGCGGCCCGCGTCGCCGTGGAATATGGCGAGAGCGCCCATATCGTCGACACCCGGGCCACGCCCTATCACCCGATGGCCGAAATCGTCCGCGACGGCGCGCCGGTTTTTCTCGAACACGGCGCCTGGGACACCCGCGCGAACCCCGAACTGAACCTGATCGAGGCGGTCAAGAAAGGCTGTCCCGCCATTACCCGCGCCTTCCTCGCCAAGACCGCCGACGTCGACGCCGCCGATAAAAATGGTGGCACGGCGTTGATCTGGGCGGTGGCCAAGGGCGAGCCGGAGACGCTGCGCCTGCTCATCGCCGCCGGGGCGGACATCGGCGCCCGCGACGCCAAGGCAACCACCGCGCTCGACCTCGCGCGCCGCAAAAACCGCGCCGACCTGGCGGAAATACTGGAGGGGGCCGGCGCGAAGGATTGAACACGCGTCCCCTCTCCCGCCCGGGCGGGAGAGGGAGGGGCCCATGGCGTAGCCATGGGAGGGTGAGGGTGGGGAACCAGCGGCAAACAGCCGGGCCTCGTGCCGCTTGAGAAAAACCCCCTCACCCGGTCGCGCTTGCGCGCGCCCACCCTCTCCCCCTTGTCCAGGGGGCGAGGGTTCTTCGATCGATCACAATTCGGTGTATTTGCGGCTGTTGCCGCGCGCCTTGCCGATCGGATATTTGGCGGCGTTGGCGTCGATCTTGTCCGACGCCGCCTGGGCGAGGTCGATGCCGGCGCGCTCGGCGATCAGCAGCAGATACAGCAGAACGTCGGCGCATTCCTCGGCCAGGCGCGCGCGCCACGCGGGGTCGCCGGCAGCGTCTTCGACCGCCGCGTCGTCCTGCCATTGCGCCAGTTCCAGCAGTTCCGCGGCCTCTAGGTTGAGCGACAGCATCAGGTTCTTGAGGCCATGGAACTGGCGCCAGTCGCGCGCGTCGCGGAATTCGATCAGGCGGGCGGTGAGATCGGCGAGATCGGGCGTCATCCCCCGTGCCTGTTTTTTGCTGAAATCGGCCGTTTCACGATAGATAAATTCCATGACGCGACAAAAATGATAAATTTTTCATCCCATCTGGCCCTCGTTATAGTTGCGCCGTGTCCCTCGACAGACCACCGCGCGCCACGTTATATCCCACCATGGCGAACGCGCCGGTTGTTGCCTCGGATTAAGGGATTATCTCTTTGACGGGGGCAGATGTCGAACCGGTTCGCGGCCCGCTTGGCCGCGGCCGAACGCAGCGAGGAGAAGAGTGAATGCCGACATTCGTGCACACCGACAAATGCGACGGATGCAAGGGCGGCGAGACCACCGCCTGCATGTATATCTGTCCGCACGACCTGATGAAGCTCGACGTCGAGCGCATGAAGGCGTTCAACCAGGAGCCCGACCAGTGCTGGGAATGCCTGTGTTGCGTCAAGGCCTGCCCGCGCCAGGCGATCGAGGTCAGACCCTACGCCGACTTCGTGCCCATGGGCGGCGCCGCGATCCCGCTGCGCACCGATTCAGCCATCATATGGACCATCAAGTTCCGCGACGGCGAGGTGAAACGCTTCAAGTTTCCCATACGCACCACCCCGGTGGGTAGCATCGACCCCTATGGCAACAAGCCCGAACCCGGCGACATCAACGACCAGAGACTGTTCACCGAGGTCGACAAGGCCTTGCCCACCATCTGACACGGACGTTCGTCCGGCGTACTTTCCCCGGCGCGTCGCGCGACCGGGCGACGGGAGGATCCCTCGTTCATGACCGATAGCGAATTCGGCAAACCTGAAATCGTCGAAGTCGAAACCGACATTCTGATCATCGGCGGCGGCATGGCGGCGTGCGGCTGCGCCTACGAGGCGCGGCGCTGGGCGCCCGACGACATGCGCGTGATCATGGTCGACAAGGCGGCCGTGGACCGCTCCGGCGCGGTGGCGCAGGGCCTGTCGGCGATCAACACCTATATCGGCGAGAACACGCCGGAAGATTACGTGCGCATGGTCCACGCCGACCTCATGGGCATCACCCGCGACGACCTGGTCTACGACATCGGCCGCCACGTCGATGAAACGGTGCACCTGTTCGAGGAATGGGGCCTGCCGATCTGGAAGGAAAAGGGTTCCGAGGGCGTGGCGCTCAAGGACGGCGGCAAGCCGGTGCGTTCGGGCCGCTGGCAGATCATGATCAACGGCGAAAGCTACAAGGTGATCGTCGCCGAGGCGGCCAAGAAGGTGCTGGGCATCGAGAATATCTACGAGCGCGTATTCATCGTGAAGCTGCTGCTCGACGCCAACGACGACAACCGCATCGCCGGCGCGGTCGGTTTTTCGGTGCGCGAGAACAAGGTCTACGTGTTCCGCTGCAACACCGCGCTGATCGCGGGCGGCGGCGCGGTCAACATCTTCCGGCCGCGCTCGACCGGCGAGGGCCAGGGCCGCACCTGGTATCCGGTGTGGAACGCGGGCTCGACCTACGCCATGGCGGTCGATGCCGGGGCCGAAATGACCATGATGGAAAACCGCTTCGTGCCGACCCGCTTCAAGGACGGCTACGGCCCGGTCGGCGCGTGGTTCCTGCTGTTCAAGTCCAAGGCGACCAATGCCTACGGCGAGGACTACTCGGCAAAGAACGCATACATGCTCAAGGACTTCGCGCCCTACGACACCGCCGCCGTGATGCCGACATGCTTGCGCAATCACGTCATGCTCAAGGAGATGAAGGAAGGCCGCGGGCCGATCTTCATGGACACGCCGTCCGCCATGGCGTCCCTGGCCGAAACAATGACGCCGAAGGAAACCAAACATTTGGAGGCCGAGGCGTGGGAGGATTTTCTCGACATGTGCATCGGCCAGGCCTCGGTCTGGGCCGGCATGAATATCCGGCCCGAGGAGACCATGTCCGAGCTGATGCCGACCGAGCCCTATCTGCTGGGCAGCCACGCCGGGTGCTGCGGCCTCTGGGTGTCGGGGCCCGAGGACCTGAACTCGCCCGACGACTGGAAATGGGGCTACAACCGCATGACCACGGTGAAGGGCCTGTTCACCGCCGGCGACGGGGTCGGCGCCTCGGGGCACAAGTTCTCGTCCGGTTCGCACACGGAAGGGCGCATCGCCGGCAAAAACATGGTCCGCTTCGTCCAGGACCACGCCGATTTCAAGGGCGCGCTGAAGACCGATCTCGAGGCCCTGGCCCAGGAAATCTACCGCCCGGTGCGCACCTATCTCGAACACAAGGACAAGACCACGGACGAAGACATCAATCCCCATTACATCCTGCCACGCATGTTCCAGATGCGCCTGCAGAAGATCATGGACGAATATGTCGGCGGCACCTCGACCTACTACACCACCAACAAGGTGATGCTGGAAATCGGCCTCGATCAACTGCGCATGCTCGAGGAAGACAGCGAACACCTGCGCGCCAAGGACTTGCACGAACTGTTGCGCGCGTGGGAGAATTACCACCGCATGCGCACGGCGGAAGTCCACCTGCGCCACATTCTGTTCCGCGAGGAAACCCGCTATCCTGGCTTCTTCTACCGGGCCGATTTCCCGGACCTGGACGAGGAAAACTGGCACTGTTTCGTCAACTCGCGCATGGACCCGGAAACCCACGAGTGGACCATGATGAAAAAGCCCCACGTATCCCTGGTCGATCACGGCCACTGAGCGCGCGAGGCGCCGGATTCGAAAAGCGAGGCCGCCACTTGAACGGCGCCCTCGTTTGTTGTTTGTTGTTTGTTCGCGGGGAGCGGTGTGTGCGGGCGCGGAGGTCGTATGTCGCGTCGCCTCTCCCAAACCCGACATGGCCGGATCAAGCCCGAGGATGACAATTGGTAGTTAATTCGTAATCCGAATGATACTGCCGAAGACGTTGCGGTGACACAGGAATTCGTGATGTCTGACCCAACCAACGACGATCTCGACGGGCCCGTGTCGGCGGACGCGGAAAGCGCGGCGCGGGACCAAATGGAGCGGCGCGCGGGCGACACGGAAGTCAATATTTTCGACGGCGTGCGCGCGGAGGGTGGCGGGCCGGTGCTGCCGGTGCGGCTCAAGCCCGCGGACATGTTCGCCTTTTCGTGTCACCGCGGCATCTCGTGCTGGAACAAGTGCTGCTACGGCGCCGATGTCACCCTGACGCCGCGCGATATCCTGGTGCTGTCGCGCCGCCTGGCCATGCGCCCGGCGGAGTTCCTGGTCAAACACACCACGCCGGCGGTGTGGGAGCGGGCCGATTTGCCGGTGGCCAAGCTGAACATGTCCGGCGACAAGGGCGCATGCACCTTCCTGCACACGGAAGACGGCTGCACGGTCTACGAGGACCGACCCGCGACTTGCCGCTACTATCCGCTCGGCCTCGGCGTGTTCAAGACCCGCGAGGCCGACGACAAAACGACGTTCCATTTCCTGGTCAAGGAAACGCACTGCAAGGGCCACGACGAAAGCAAGCTGCAATCCGTCACCCAGTTCCGCGCCGAACAGGGGGTCGAGGCCTATGACCGCGTCAACCAGGGCTGGATGGATGTCCTGATGAAGATGGCGTCGTGGAAAACCCTGGGCGGGCCGGGCGGCAAGGAGGTCTCCGAGCAGACCAAGCAGATGTTCTACATGGTCTCGACCGACGTGGACGCGTTCCGTCGCTTCGTCTTCCAGACCAAGTTCCTGGACACCTATTACGTGGACGAGGTCGTGATCGAGGCACTCCAGGTCGACGACGAGGCGCTGCTCGGCCTCGGCTTCGACTGGATGAAAAATCTGCTGTTCAACGAGCCCACCATCACCATGCGCGAAGAGGTCCTGCAACACGCCATCGCCACCACGCGCGGCGAAATGGGCGGCGTTTAGCGCACCACGCGACCTGATCGACCCGTCGGAAAAGATCGGGTATGGTCACGTCCGCTCACGATAGAGCAACGCCCGACAGAGGCGCGGCGGTCGTGGGCGGCCGGGATAAAGGGAGGATTCGGCATGGCGGTGCGCCGTCCATCGAAGGTGGACTTGCTCGATCTGAGCGAGCGTTATCATCTCCAGCTTACCAAGGACGAGATCGACGACTATCACGAACTGATAGCCGGCATGCTCGACGCCTACGACGCGCTCGATCAGTTCCCCGATCCGGTGCGCGAAGTGACGCCGGCGGTGCGCATCGTCGGCGCGCGCCCCAGTCCCGAAGACGATCCGCTGAATGCCATCGTGCGACGATGCAGCGTCAAGGCGGCGCCCGAAATTAATGGGCCGCTGAGCGGCAAGCGCATCGGGTTGAAGGACACGGTCGCCATCGCCGGCATCCCGATGACCTGCGCCTCGCGCATGCTCAACGATTACACGCCCGACATCGACGCGACCATCGTCAAGCGCATCCTCGAGGCCGGCGGCCATATCACGGCGGTCATGAACACCGACGATTTCGGCTTCGCCGGCACCGGCCATACCAGCATTTACGGCGTGATCAAGAACCCGGTCGATCCCAACCATTCGCCGGGCGGCTCGTCCGGTGGCTCCGCCGCCGCGATCGCCACGGACCTGGTCGACATCGCCATCGGCGGCGACCAGGGCGGCTCGATCCGCATTCCCGCCGCGTGGTGCGGCATCGTCGGCCTCAAGCCCACTCACGGGCTGGTCCCCTATACCGGCATCGTCGGCCTCGACCTCACCATCGACCACACCGGGCCGATGGCCAAGACGGTCGATGACTGCGCGCTGCTGCTGTCGGTGATCGCCGGCAAGGAAGACACCTGTATCGATCCGCGACAGCCCGACACCGTGCCGGTGCAAGACTATCCGGGCGCGCTGAGCGGCGACGTGAAGGGCCTCAGGATCGGCGTGGTGAGCGAAGGCTTCGGCCACCCCGAGTCCATGGCGGAAGTGGATTCGGCGGTGCGCGAGGCGGCCAAATACCTGGGCTCGCTGGGCGCCGAGATCACGGAGGTGTCGATCCCCGAACATATGACGGCGGTGCCGATCTGGCTCGGCATCATCGTCGAGGGCGCGGCCAATAACGGCCAGCACGGCCTGCACGCCTATCAGACCCGGGGCTGGTACAACCCGCGCCTGATGGCCCATATCCTGCGCTCCGGCCAGGCAAACGGCGGCGATTCCTCACCCACGGTGAAGCTCGGCGTCCTGGTCGGCCAATATCTGCGCGAGCAGTATCACGGCACGTTCTACGCCCGCGCCCAGAACATGGCCCGGGTGTTGACCGAGGCCTACAACCGCGCCCTCGACAACGTGGATCTGTTGCTGATGCCGACCGCGCCGATGACCGCGCACGACATTCCGCCAACCGTCACCGAGGACCGCATCACCTCGATCGGCATGGCGCTCAACATGGCGCAGAACACGTCCGTGTTCGACGTGACCGGCCACCCCGCGATCAGCGTGCCGTGCCGCGACGTTTCGGGGCTGCCGGTCGGGTTGATGCTCACGGGGCGCCATTTCGACGACGCCACGGTGCTGCGCGCCGGCCACGCCTACATGGCTTCGTAAACGGAACAAATAAGAGTCTCAGGGAGAAAGTTATGACCGTTCGCCGCCCCTCGCACGAGGACATCATGGACCTCAGCGACCGCTACAACCTGCAGCTCACCGAAGCGGAACTGGACGATTACCACGAACTTATAGCCGGCATGCTGGATGCCTATGACGCGCTCGACCAGTTCCCCGATCCGGTGCGCGAGGTGACGCCGGCGGTGCGTATCGTCGGCGCGCGCCCCAGTCCCGAAGACGATCCGCTGAACGCCATCGTGCGCTGGGTCGATGTCAAGGCGTCGCCGGAAGCGAGCGGCGTGTTGAGCGGCAAGCGCATCGGGCTGAAGGACACGGTCTGCATCGCCGGCATTCCGATGACCTGCGCCTCGCGCATGCTCAACGACTTCACCCCGGACGTGGACGCGACCATCACCAAGCGTATCCTCGAGGCCGGCGGGCATGTCACGGCGGTCATGAACACCGACGATTTCGGTTTCGCCGGCACCGGCCACACCAGCATCTACGGGCCGATCAAGAACCCGGCCAGCCCGGACCATGCCGCCGGCGGCTCGTCGGGCGGCTCGGCGGCGGCGGTCGCCACCAACCTCGTCGATATCTCCATCGGCGGCGACCAGGGTGGCTCGATCCGCATTCCCGCGTCATGGTCGGGCGTGGTCGGGCACAAGCCCACCCATGGCCTGGTTCCCTATACCGGCATCGTCGGCATCGATCTGACCATCGACCACATCGGCCCGATGGCCACGACCGTGGACGACTGCGCGCTGCTGCTTTCGGCGATCGCCGGCAAGGAGGACACCTGCATCGACCCGCGCCAGCCCGACGACGTGCCGGTCCAGGACTACACCGGCGCGCTGAGCGGCGACGTCAAGGGTCTCAAGATCGGCGTGGTCAAGGAAGGCTTCGAGCAACCCGAGGCCATGACGGAAGTCAACACGGCGGTGCGCGAGGCGGCCAAGTTCCTGGGCTCGCTGGGCGCCGAGATGAGCGAGGTTTCGATCCCCGCCCACGCGGCCGCCATGCCGGCCTGGATGAGCATCGCCATCGAGGGCGCGGCCAATAACGGCGCGCACGGCCTGCACGCCTATCAGACCCGGGGCTGGTACAACCCGCGCCTGATGGCCCATATCTCGCGCTCGGCCCAGGCCAATGGTGGCGATGCCTCGCCCACGGTCAAGCTCGCGACCTTGATTGGCAATTACATGCGCGAGCAATATCACGGCGTGTTCTACGCCCGCGCCCAGAATATCGCGCGCGGCATCACGGCGGCCTACGACGAAGCGCTCGGTGGCGTCGACCTGCTGCTCATGCCGACCACGCCACAAACCGCGCACGCCGCGCCGCCGTCCGTATACGAGGACCGCATGACCTATATCGGCGTGGCGTTGAACATGACCGGCAACACCGCGCCGGTCAATCTGACCGGCCACCCGTCGTTGAGCGTACCGTGCCGCGACGTCTCCGGGCTCCCTGTCGGTCTGATGCTCACCGGGCGGCAGTTCGACGACGCCACGGTGCTGCGCGCGGGACACGCCTACATGAACGGGTAGGCCCATGGTCAAGGCGGTGCGCCTGCACAGTCCCGGCGGGCCCGAGGCGCTGGTCTGGGAGGACGTCGCGCTCGGCGATCCGGGTCCCGGCGAGGCGCGCGTGCGGCACACCGCCATCGGCCTCAATTTCGTCGATACCTACCTGCGCGCCGGCCACGGCGCGTTCGGCGACACCGACCAGCCCGACCCCCTGGAATACCCCTGCGTTCTGGGCTTCGAGGCGGCGGGCGTGGTCGAGGCGGTGGGCGATGGCGCGGGCGACGTGAAAGTCGGCCAACGCGTGGCCTATGCCGCCCCGCCGATGGGCGCCTACGCGGAAGAACGGATCATGCCGGCGGACGTGCTGGTTCCCCTGCCCGACGCGATCGACGACCGGACCGGCGCCGCGATGATGCTCAAGGGCATGACCGTGGAATATCTCTTGCGCCGCTGCTTCGAGGTCAAACCCGGCCAGACCATCCTGGTGCACGCGGCGGCCGGCGGCTGCGGCCTGATCGCCTGCCAATGGGCCAGCCATCTCGGCGCCACCGTGATCGGCACCGTCGGCTCCGACGAAAAAGCGGACCTCGCCCGCGCGCACGGCTGCGACCACGCCATCGACTACGGCCGCGAGGACGTGGCGGCGCGGGTGCGCGAAATCACCGGCGGCGCCGGCGTGGCGGTGGTCTATGACGGGGTCGGCGCCGCCACCTTCCAGGCCTCTCTCGACTCCCTCGCGCCGCGCGGCCTCTTGGTGCTGTTCGGCCAGCCCTCGGGCCCGGTGCCGCCGCTCGCTCTCGGCGCCCTGACCGAGCGCGGCTCGCTCTACCTCACCCGCCCCACCCTGATGACCTACATCGAAAAACGCGACGAAATGCTGGTCGGCGCGCGGGCGCTGTTCGACGTGGTCGCCCAAGGCGCCGTAAAAATCGCGGCGCGCCAGACCTACCCGTTGAAAGACGCCGCCCAAGCCCACCGCGACCTCGAAGCCCGGCAAACAATGGGCTCGACGGTACTGCTGCCCTGAGCGCGGCGTGCCTTCATTCCAAAACTTAACACTCGGCTATCGCCTCAAGGTGTCAACGCGACGTCGGGGACCCCAGTGGGTTCTACGGCCGTGCCGCGCGGCATCTGGGCGATGGCGAGTGATGGAATTCAGTGATAAAACCGCGCCACGATCAGACGCGTTAGATTTCGTTCGCCTGGAGCGTGGCCAACGTGCGGACCAAGAAGCGCAGCATCAAAAAACTCCTCGTCGCCAATCGGAGCGAGATTTCCATCCGCGTGATGCGGGCGGCGACCGAGCTCGGCATCTCGACGGTGGCGATCTATTCGCGCGAGGACCGCTTTGCCCTCCACCGCTACAAGGCGGACGAGAGTTATCTGGTCGGCGAGGGCAAGGGGCCGATCGAGGCCTATCTCGATATCGACGATATTATCCGGATCGCCACCGAGGCCGAGGCGGACGCCATCCATCCGGGCTATGGCTTTCTGTCGGAGAACCCGGTTTTCGCCGACGCCTGCCGCGACGCCGGCCTGATCTTTATCGGACCCGACGGCGACACCATGCGCCGGCTCGGCTCCAAGGTGAAGGCGCGGGAACTGGCGCTGGAGGCCGGCGTGCCGGTGGTGCCGGCGACCGGTCCCCTGCCCGCGCTCCCCGAGGGCGAAGCGGAAATCAAACGCCGCGCCGAGGACATCGGTTATCCCATCATGGTCAAGGCCACCTGGGGCGGCGGCGGCCGCGGCATGCGGGCGATACAAGGCCCCGACGATCTGATCGGCATGGTCGAGGAGGCGAGTCGCGAAGCGGCGGCGGCCTTCGGCGACGGCGAGGTCTTCCTGGAGAAGCTGTTGCGCAACGCCCGCCACGTCGAAGTCCAGGTGCTGGGCGATCACCATGGCAATGTGGTGCATCTTTATGAACGCGATTGTTCGATTCAGCGCCGCCACCAAAAAGTCGTGGAGCGCGCGCCGGCGGTATTCCTCGACGAGAGCGCCCGCGCCTTCCTGTGCGAGCAAGGCCTCAAGATCGCCAGGGCCGCCAACTACCGCAACGCCGGCACGGTCGAATTCCTCCAGGACGCCGACAGCGGCGCGGTTTATTTCATCGAGGTCAATCCGCGCATTCAGGTCGAGCACACGGTCACCGACTGGGTCACCGGCATCGATCTGGTCCAGGCGCAGATCAAGATCGCGCAAGGCGGCCGAATCGGCGATGTCGAGAGCAGCGGCGTGCCGGCCCAGAAAGATATCCGGCTCAACGGCCACGCCATCCAATGCCGGGTGACGACCGAAGACCCGGAAAACAATTTCACGCCGGATTTCGGGCGGCTGACCGCTTACCGCAGCGCGTCCGGCTTCGGGATCCGGCTCGATGCCGGCACCGCGTTCAATGGCGCCTTGATCACGCGCTATTACGATTCGCTGCTGGTCAAGGTCACCGCCTGGGCGCCCGACGAGAAAGGCGCCGTCAACCGCATGGACCGGGCGCTGCGCGAGTTCCGTATTCGCGGCGTCACGACGAATTTGCGCTTCCTGGAGACCCTGATCAATCATCCCAAGTTCCCGGCCGCCGACTACACCACCAATTTCATCGATGAGACGCCGGAGTTGTTCCACTTTCCGGTCCGCCGCGACCGCGCGACCCGGCTTTTGAATTTCATCGGTAACGTCATCGTCAACGGTAACGTGGAGGTCAAGGACCACCGGCCGCCGGCCCATGCGACGACGCCGCACGCGCCGGTTTTCGCCGGCGACGATGTCAAGCCCGGCACCAAGCAGTTGCTCGACGAATTGGGGCCGGCGAAATTCGCCGACTGGATGCGCGACCAGAAGCGCGTCCTGGTGACCGATACGACGATGCGCGACGCCCACCAGTCCCTGCTGGCGACGCGGGTCCGGACCCGGGACCTCACCGATATCGCGCCGGCCTACGCGCATCTCGTGCCGGAGATGTTCTCGATGGAGTGCTGGGGCGGCGCCACCTTCGACGTCGCCATGCGCTTTTTGAACGAATGCCCCTGGCAACGCCTGACCGAGTTGCGCCGATTGATGCCGAATCTCCTGACCCAGATGCTGTTACGCTCGGCCAACGGTGTCGGCTACACCAACTATCCGGATAACGTCATCAGATTCTTTGTCCGGGAATGCGCCAACGCCGGCATGGATTTGTTCCGTGTTTTCGATGCCCTCAACGAGGTCGACAACATGCGGGTCGCCATCGATGCCGTCCTCGACACCGGCCGGCTATGCGAGGCGGCGATCTGTTACACCGGTGATATCTCGGACCCGCGCCGGACCAAATACGATCTCAGTTACTACGTCGATCTGGCGCGTCAACTGAAAGACGCCGGCACGCATATCCTGGGCATCAAGGACATGGCCGGGCTGTGCAAGCCCGAAGCGGCGCGCATCCTGGTCAAGGCGTTGAAAGAGGAAACCGGCCTGCCGATCCATTTCCATACCCACGACACCAGCGGGATTTCGGCGGCCAGCGTGTTGGCCGCTGTCGAGGCCGGCGCCGACGCCATCGACGCCGCCATCGATTCGATGAGCGGCCTGACCTCGCAACCCAATCTCGGCTCGATCGTCGCGGCGCTGAAAAATACCGACCGCGACACCGGCCTCGACAGCCAGGCCCTGCGCCGGATATCGACCTATTGGGAACATGTGCGCGCGCTCTATTCGCGCTTCGAGGCCGACTTCCGGTCGGGCGACTCCGATGTCTACGCCCATGAAATTCCCGGCGGCCAGTACACCAATCTGCGGCAACAGGCGCGCGCGATGGGGATCGACCGGCGTTGGCCGGAAGTCGCCACGACCTACGCCAAGGTCAATCAGATGTTCGGCGACATCGTCAAGGTGACGCCGACCTCGAAAGTGGTCGGCGATCTGACCCTGTTGATGATCACCGGCGACATCACGCCGGAGGATATTCTCGACCCGGAAAAAGAGATCGCCTTCCCGGAATCGGTGACCCAGTTCTTCAAGGGTGAATTGGGCCGCCCCCACGGCGGCTTCCCGGCCGCATTACAGAAAAAAGTCCTGAAGGGCGAGAAGCCACTGAGCGGGAGGCCGGGCGCGGTGATGGAGAGCACCGATCTCGACGCCGCCAGGGCCGAGGCCGAGCACAAGGTCGGCCGCCACATCAGCGATTCGGAACTGGCGTCCTATTTGATGTATCCGCGCGTCTTCACCGATTACGCCGCGCATCGGCGGACCTACGGCGACGTCAGCAATGTGCCGACCCGCGTGTATTTTTATGGCATGGCGCCGGGCGACGAAATCACCATCGACATGGAGCGCGGCAAGTCGCTGATCGTGCGCTTGCTGGCGTTGGGCGAGCCCGGGGACGACGGCACGCGGACGGTGTTTTTCGAACTCAACGGCCAGCCCCGTTCGGTCAAGATCGACGATGAGGCATTGGAATCGACCCGGCCGGTCAACCGCGTCGCCGACGCCGCCAATCCCAACCATGTGGCCGCGCCGATGCCGGGCATGATCGCCAGCGTCGTCGTCGAGGCCGGCCGGAAAGTTTTGCGCGGCGATCGCCTGGTGTCGATCGAAGCCATGAAAATGGAAACCGCGGTTAACGCCGAGCACGACGGCACGATCGGCGAGGTCATCGCCAAGGTCGGCATGCGGATCGGCGCCAAGGATTTACTGATCGTTTTCGACGACTAGAGCAGATCGTGGTTGATGGGAATCGCCATGGGCGATCCCATCGTCCGCGTGAATCTGCTCACCTCTATAAGCTAGACCGGATTCACGGGATCGATCGAACCCCAAAAGTGGGTTCGATCGATCCTGATCCGGTCTAGGAGCCCGTCCGGGACAGGTCACGGGCCGGGCCGCCTACCGTGACCGGCGCGTTATCCGCCATCCACAGCGCCGGCACTCCACTGTCTCGACCGTCCCACCAGGACCAAATCC
>Ga0114949_10000595_pt1 | contig 19998 bp, 10 predicted proteins | sample N074metaG_FD_83505 | JGI IMG/M metagenome (GOLD analysis project Ga0114949, IMG submission 83505) | Deep subsurface microbial communities from Kermadec Trench to uncover new lineages of life (NeLLi) - N074 metaG | ecosystem: Environmental > Aquatic > Marine > Ocean trench > Sediment | place...
CCAACCTGGGTTGTACTGATGGCCAAAGGTGCCAGACCCACAATAGTCGTCGCTACCGTCATCAATATCGGCCGGAGTCTGTCGCGTCCACCTTCAACAATAGCCTGGTTTCTTGGCATACCCCTCTGGCGCAGATTATTGATGTGATCAATGAGCACGATGCCGTTATTCACGACAACGCCAATCAGAATCATGATGCCGATCATCGCCATAAAGGAAAATGTCGTACCGGTAGCGGCAAAAAACAGGAATACGCCGAGCACCGAGAACGCAATCGATCCAAGAATTATTGAAAACGGCAACAGCAAAGATTCAAATAACGCCGCCATCACCAAAAAAATACAGGCGATACCGAGCAGGATGTTGGTCAGCATCATTTGCCCTGTTTCATCCTGGCGGTCGAAGCCGCGACCGAACTTCCAGCTATAGCCCGGTGGCAGTTCGTACTCGTTCAAGAGTGACTCCACTTTAGGCCTGACATCGTCCAGTGAATTGTCATCATCAAGCTTCGCGGAAATGATGATCGCCGTTTGCCGGTCCTGGCGGCGAATGTCGTCCGGCGCGTATCCAACCTCAAAGTTTGAGACGCTGCCGAGCGGAATCCGCTGCCCTTTGTCGGTGTACAAGGGCAGGTCGGCCAGCTGCTCAAGCGTTTGCCTGTCGTCAGCACGGAATGCGAGTCTCACCGCGACTTCACCGGTTTCAGTGCGAAATTCTCGCAGATTTTGCCCTCGCATTGCGGTAGCGATGGTCTGCGCGATGCTCTCGGTTGTCAGTCCGGCAGCGGCGGCACGCACGCGATCGATGGAAATGCGAACTTCGCGTGCGCCGAGTTCGGCATCGGAGCGGACGTCCTTGAGCCCCTCGACACTTTCAAGCGTGCGGATGATGTCGATGCTCATTGCATTCAAGCGAGAGGTAGAGTCCCCGGATACCTGGATACTAAATGCTTCACCACCGCCACCACCCTGGCTGTCGCGCTGGAAGCTGGGCTTGCCAATCGCGATAACCGGCAGGTTTTCTTCGATGCGCCTGATGATTTCTTTGGTTGAAGCGGTTGCCTCGTCCTCGGGTGTCAACAGCAATGTCGATTGAGCACGATCCTTGTCGTAGTAGCTGTAGACGGAGCGGATGTTGAACTCTTCTTTGTTGTCGAAAAAATATTCCTCCATGACATTCACGGTATCTTCGACTCTTTTTAGCGGGTGCTGCCCTTCAATGTGATAGGGCAAGTGCAGGCGTCTGCCGCTTTCCTGCGGAAACATGTCGAATTTCACAAGATCCAAAATAATTGGAAGCATGCCAATGACCAAGGTCGCGGCAATTCCCAGCGATGTCCAAAATGGATGCCTCAATGACCAACCCAGGCTCTTCGAATAACGAACTGTAAGCCGCGACATGAATGCGCCTTCTTTCGGCGGTGGCGGTGGCTTGATTCTGGCGGTTAACATCGGCACCAGCGTCTGCGCAATAAATAAAGAAGCAAGCAACGCTACGATAATCGTAATGGCGACGTGGGTCAGGAAAACGCTGATATCGGTTTTGGTACCGAACATGATAGGAACGAAAACGATAATTGTGGTGAATGTCCCGGCAATAACGGCGAGACCAACATCTTTTACACCGGCAAGCGTTGCCCTAATCGGCTCATCTGGATTTTTCGCTCGTTGATTGAAAATACTTTCAGTCACCACAACAGCGTTATCGACAAGCATGCCGACGGCCAACATCAGGCCCATCATGGTTAGCATGTTCAGGGAGAGGCCCAGGAAATACAGAGCGCCCAGTGTGATCGTGAGAGAAAAAGGAACAGTGGCGGTGACAATTAAAGTCGTCGCCACCTGCCGAAGAAACAGATACAGAACCAACAGCGCGAGCAGCGCGCCAAGCATGCCGGCAGTAAGGAGGTCGTTCAAAGAATCTTTTACATCCTGTCCCTGATTATCCAGGCTGAAAATTTTGATGCCACTCATCTGTGGCAGCTTGGCAATCTCTTCGACTTCAGCGAGAACGCGGTCTGTTACTTCCACCATGTTTGCGCCAGTCGACTTGCTGACGGCGAGTCCAATCGCGTACTCTCGATCTAGGTGCCGGCCGTAATCCCTGGCCGGAGTGAGCAATTTGACATCCGCGACGTCGCGAAGCCGCAGGTTGCCGTTGCCGATCGGAAAATTCCGAATTTCCTCAATAGACTTGAACTCGCCTTGCGGTCGAATGCTAAATCGCTGGCCGCTATCGGTAATTCGTCCAGCGTTGACCGAAAAATTGCTTTGTTGCAAGCGCCGTTGAAGCTCGTTGATGTCGACGCCGAGCGCGGCCACTCGCGCCATATCCAGAAGGATACGGATCTCTCGCTGATCCACACCCTGCAGCTCAACTTTCGACACACCTTCGAGACGTTCAATACGCCTTTTCAACAACCGGTCGAGCATGTCGTAGCTGTTGCTCAAGTCGCGATCGCTCGCGATTCGAAGCTGCAAGACAGGTTGGTCCGCCAGGGAGCCTGTAAAGACGAAGAAGCGCTCGATGTCGCCCGGCAGCTCATCGCGAATGGCGTCTATCTTGGCGCGAGCCTCGATGCCTTTGGTGCCCATGTCGAGATCCCAGTCAAACTCCAGGAACACCATGGACGAGTCCTCACTCGAGGACGAAAACATCGTTTTGACACCGGACAGGGTTGCCAGCGTTTCTTCCATTGGTCGTGTAATAAGGCGCTCGATCTCTTCGGGTGTAGAGCCAGCATAGGGAACTTGAATGAAGATACCCGGAAACTCGATGTCCGGAAACTTTTCAAGCGGCAGCAAGCGTGAAGCAAGCAACCCGATGAAACCGAGCGCCACAAAAATGACAACTGTTGTAACGGGACGGTTAAGAGCGATTTCTGTGTGTTTCATTTTCTGATCAACTGGGGACCAGCTCACCTTCGGTGGCTGCCCATTGCTTGCGGTCAAGCAATGAGTAAACAACCGGTATGACGAGCAGGGTGAGCAAAGTGGAAACCAGCAACCCGCCAATAACGGTAATCGCCATCGGCGTGCGCATCTCCGCGCCCTCACCAAAGCCAATCGCCATGGGTAGCAATCCCAATACCGTCGTCAGCGTCGTCATCAGAATTGGCCGCAGGCGCTCTCGTCCTGCTTCCAAAATAGCTGCCGTCTTCTCGACGCCCTGGGCACGCAACTGATTGATAAGGTCAACCAACACGATCGCGTTATTCACGACAATGCCGGCGAGCATAATGACGCCGATGAACGCCACGACATTGATGGTTGTGCCGGTAACGAACAACGCGAGCACGGCGCCCACTAACGCAAGAGGAATAGTGAACAGGATAACCAGCGGGTGAATCAGCGACTCGAACTGTGATGCCATCACGAGATAGACAAGGAATATGGCAAGCAGTAATGCGAACTTCATGGACTTGAATGACGCTTCCATCTCTTCATTCTGACCGGCCACGGTTGCGGTAACGCCGTTTGGCATCGGCGTACGATCAATAATCAACTGTGCTTCAGCTGCCGCGGCGCCGAGATCGCCGAAGGCGATGTTGGCGGAGATCAATGCGACGCGTTCCTGAGCAATCCGCCGAATTTCGGCCGGGCCGCGGGAAACACTGACTTTGGCAACGGCTTCAAGTGTTACCGGCCGTTCGGCCGCCGGGTTAATAATCAGCTGGCGAATCTCTTCGATGCTCGCCTGTCGTGTATCGACGCTGCGAACGAGTACATCAATTTTCTTGTCGTGCAGTGTGAAGCGCGTTGCTACCTCGCCTCGAACATTTGCAACAACACGATCTGCTATGTCGCGTACAGAAAGCCCGAGAGCCGCTGCGCGTTCCTGGTCGAAAACGATCTGGATTTCCGGGTTGCCCAGCTCGATGGTCGTCTTAATGTCGGCAAATCGACCCGATTCGGTCATTGACTGCAGGATATTCTTGTTCACGCGATCCAGGCTGTCCAAATCGAATCCGGCGATTTCAATCTGAATCGGGCTCGCGAAACTCATTAACGCTGGCCGGCTGAATTCGTATTGTACGCCCGGGATCTGTGCCAACGCTTCGCGCATGACGTTCATTGCCTGATTCTCTTTTTCCCGGTTGGAGCCTGCCTTCATCGTTACATTCAAGCTGCCTGCGTTTTCGCCCGCGTCTACCGGATTTGCGTCCAGCCGATTCCCTGTTCCCGCTACCGAGTAAGTCAGGTCGGCGTCGTCAATGTTCAGTGTTGATCTGTAGACAGCCTGGATCGCGCGATCGGTTTCTGAAATTGGCGCACCAGGAGAAAGGCGCAAATTGACGCTGAATTCACCTTGGGATAATTGCGGAATGAGCTCGGAGCCCAGTCGCGGAATCAGGGACATCGTCGCGACGAATATCGCGACCGATCCAAGGACGACTGCGGCGCGATGGTTTAGTGACCACCGCAACAAGGGCTGGTAAATTACCGCCGAGGCATCGCTGAATCGCTTTAGCAGGAATCGCGGCAGCCACAGAATTATCCAGAATAACCATCGAATGGCGGTTACCAACACGCCGATGAGCCAGACGATGAATGAAACAAGTTTCGTGAACAGCGCGAAAAGCCACTGGAACCCCCGTACCAAAACGTTTCTTTTCGGCTGTTCACGAAAAACATGATCTTCGGCCGCGTAACGCGAGCCCGTGCCCGACGCCGCCAGCATCGGGATTAAAGTAAGCGCAACCAGCAACGACAGTATTAGCGCGAAAGTGACAGTCAGCGCCTGATCACGGAATAGCTCGCCGGCAATGCCGCTAATGAATACCATCGGAAAAAATACGGCAATGGTTGTCAGCGTCGAAGCGACTACGGCAGAGCTAACCTCCGTTGCTCCGGTTCTTGCGGCCTCGACCGGACCAAGTCCCAGTTCTTTCTTGCGGGCGATGTTTTCCAGTACAACGATCGCGTTGTCGACCAACATGCCCACCGCCAAAGCGATACCACCCAGAGACATGATGTTGAGCGATACGTTGTTGCTGTACATCAACAGGAATGTGCCAATGACGGATACCGGAATGGCGCCTGCGATTATCCATGTGGACCGGGCGTCGCCCAGGAATCCATAGAGAACCAGGATGGCGAGAATGCCACCAGCAATCGCCGCGGTGGTGACCTGTTGAATGGCTGCCGAAATATATTTCGACTGGTCGTAAATCTGTATGAGTTCGAGGTTGTCAGGCAGCGATTTTCGAATGATTTCCAACTGTGCCTGTACACGTCGTGCAACCTGCACTGTGTTCGCGTCGCCTTCTTTATAGACAGCGAGTTCGACCGACTCCTGCCCGTTAACCCGTGTTATCGCCTCTCGTTCTTTATAACCTCGCGTCACAGTGGCAACGTCTCGCAGGTAAACGGGTCTGTCCGCGACGTTTGCGATGATGGCGTTACGGAATTCGTCCACAGTCTGAAACTCATTCAAGGTGCGGACCAGGAATCGTTGGTCGCCTTCCTCAAGCCGGCCACCGGAAAGGTTTACGTTCTCGGCGCGAATACGGTCCGCGACGATCTTGACGCTTAATCCAAGTTGCGCCAGCTTTTGCTGATCGACCTGGATTTGAATCTCGTCCTCCAGGCCGCCGCTGACCTTGACGGCAGCCGTTCCTTCCTGTGCTTCCAGGTCGTTCTTGATCCTGTCTTGTGCCAGTCTGCGAATAGCTTTGAGTTCACTCTCGGATGTATGGTGAACAACACCATCTTCCGAGGATTGCAGCAGTCCAAGCCGCATTATGGGTTCGGACGACGGGTCAAAGCGCAGCAACATCGGCCGCTTCGCTTCAAGAGGCAGCTCGATAATGTCCACTTTCTCACGGACGTCGACGCCCGCGATGTCCATGTCGGTGCCCCAGACAAACTCCAGCGTGACATCCGACTGTCCGGAACGCGATACTGAGCGAACAAGGCGAACATTTCGAATAACACCAACGGCTTCTTCGATTGGTTTGGTCAGAAGGTTTTCCACTTCGAACGGGGCCGCGCCGGTAAGCTCCGTGCGAATTGTAATTGTCGGGTAAGAAATATCCGGCAACAGATTCACGCTCAATCGGTTTAACGAGACCATGCCGAACAATACGACTGCGACAGTCACCATCCAGATAGTGACGCGGCGCTCTGTAGCTATTTCGATCAGACGACGCATATCAAACTACCTGATTCACTTTTCAACGCTGCTGCCGGAGTCTTCGGCCGCGTCAACGCTTGCCGCGCTTTCCGGCGTCTGGTCGCTATTGATTACGACGACTTTCGATCCATCCTTGAGCCCACCCTGGCCGATGGCCACGAAAACATCGCTGTCAGTCAGGCCGCTGACGATTTCCACCAGACCTGCTCCTGTGAATCCCGTTTCAACCTCGCGCCGGTGCGCGACTTCATCTTCTACAACGAACAGGGATATCGTTCCGATCTCATCGATCAAAGCGCTGCGCGGTACTTGTAGCGCATTCGCGTGCATGTCGTACACAATGCTGATACGCGCAAACATGCCCGGCTTGAGCTGGCGCGTTTTATCCGATACTTCGATCGTGATCTTGAATGTGCCGGTAGTTGGGTCGACTACCGGGCTGACGCGAGCAACGGTTGCTTGAAACAGTTCACCACCGAGTGCATCAATAACGAGTGCCGCATCCTGCCCTGGCGCGATGCGCCGAAATTCTCGTTCGGGCACATGCAAATAAGAGACCAGAGGGTCGAAGCTGGTTATCTGGAATGTGGGCGCTTCGATATTCAGTGTATTTCCGACCTTGATGAAGCGCTCGGACACGACACCATCTATCGGTGCGCGAATATCGGCATAACTTAACTGCAATTTAGCGAGCTGGTTGGTTGCCTCCAGTGCCTCCATTTCGAATCGCAGCTTTTCAATTTCACCCGCGCTGATCAGGCCTCGATCAATCAGGTCAACATTGCGCTTGTAATCACGCTGCAATTTCGCGAGATTGGCCTCCGTCTGCTTTTGTTCCAGTCGCAGTCGGTCACCGTCGAGTCGCGCAAGTATTTGGCCCGCTTTGACATCGTCGCCTTCTTCAACATAGATCTTGCGAACTTCGCCGCCAACTTTCGCTATGACGGTCGCATCGGAGAACGCTTCGACCGGTGCGGTACCTGAATAGGAAGCGTAAATGTCACCGCGCGTAGCTTTAGACGTTTCCACCGGGATCGCCGGAGCTTCTTTTTCAGATTCCTCTGCCGATTCGCTCTCGGCGGATTCTTCTTGCTTTTCACCTTGTTGGCAGGCTGCCAATAGCATGAAAGCGAGCACCAAACCAGGCCACTTATGCCATGGTTTCATTGCAAACTCCATGAGTTCCCCGAGTGCAGCTTCAGCCGCTAACAAGATCTGACGTTCGGTTGCTGGCAAGCACACGACTGCCGTCACGCAACCCTGTCTGGCCGGTAATAACCACTGCCTCGCTGGCGACCAGCCCACCCAGTACTTCGATTATGCCGCCGGATTCAATCCCGGTTTTTATGACGCGGCGTTCAACCTGGTCGTCGCTAACAACATAGACAACGGCGATACCGTCTTCGGTGAGCAGGGCCGCAGCGGGTATTACGAGTGCCGATTCATGTTTTTCATAGGCGATGCTGAAGCGGGCGAACATGCCCGGGGCCAACTGTCCGTGACCATTGTCGATATACGCTGTCGCCCGAAACGTACCGGTAACAACATCGATGGTTGGGCTGATTCGATCGATGGTGGTCGCAAACATGACTTCGGGTATGGCATCGACGCTTAGACTCACCGATTGCCCTTCGGCAAATTTCGGCAATTCCGTTTGCGGAATCTTCAGGTGTGCAACAAGCCGTGAAGTGTCGGTAATACGAAATACCGGATCGTTTACGTAGACCTGGCGGCCGATCTTTATGTCTCGCGACGATACGATGCCGGCGATCGGCGCTCGAATGCGGGTGTAACCGTAATTGAGATGCTTCAGATCGTAGCCGGCCTGCAGTGCATCCATATCGAACTTCAGACCTTCGTATGTCGTTGCACTTACAAGTCCGCGCTCGTGCAAATCTCTGAGACGCGCATACTCGCTTCTGGCCTGGTCCAACCTCGCCTTCGCCTGGAGCATCTCGAGTCTGAGCAATTCACCGTCCAGTTTCGCAAGGATCTGGCCTTGCTTAACAAGAGCGCCTTCCTCGACAAGAATTTCCACGACCTCTCCTGCAACCCGCGCCAGAACGGGTGCGTCCGAATCGGATTCAAGGGCGCTGGTTGTCTGGTATGTCGCGTATATGTCGGCGTGCTGCGGAAACGAAACCTCGACTGGCAACGCAGACGCTTCGTTTTCTTCCAAGTTGTCGGCTACTTTGGCCTCACCAACACCGCAACCGCTAAGCGCGATGGCGAGAATTGAGGCGACTGCCGTGATTCCTGCTTTTCTGATCATTTTTCGTACCTGGTTCAGGGTAAGTTCCCTAGGGTATATTGGTGTTGTAGTGGAGTATAACACTAGATAACCATAACGCAATACATCCTATTTTTGCTCGAAAATTAAATAGTTGTTATTTATTAGTAAGTTATGCATAACGATCATTTTCGACTCAAATGTTGATGTCGAGTCTTATCGCGGGCGCAGGCCCGCACCAACAATGCCTGTTGGAGCGCCTCTGCAGGCGCGATCGAATTCGACTCGCCTGCTATTAGGATGCGCGGCAGCCGGATTTGGACTGATTTTTCTTAAAGAAAGTATTGCGACAGGAAGGGATTCATCATCCGGTCATCCGGATCGAGTTGCCGCCGGATGTTTCGAAAGTAGGCAAGCCGCTTGCCGAATGCGCTGCTCGCATGATTGACACTCAGGCTGCGGGTTTGATTAAAGAACGCGTAGCCGCCCCAGTGCTCGGCAAATTCCGCGAAGTCGATAGTGAAATCTTCCCAGCCCCGGGTTTGAGTGGACACAGCACGCAATGCGAACATCGGCTCATCAAATGATGGCGACAATATGGCTGACTGGTCTTTCGACAAACGAAATCCAACGGTCGGCATATCGCAGCGGAAGCCGCTTTCTTTTTGAACTCGCTTGCAGAAATCGCGGTAGGTTTGCACAACAACCGAAAAGTCAGCCGCTGGAAAAATCCAGGTTGAATATTGCAACGGCTGTGATTTGTCGCGGCCTGGCTTGCGACTCAGCGTGGTCGAATTGCTGCCGGAATTAACCAGGCGATTGTTGACGATGCCCTGAGTGGCTTTGCTTATCTGGTCGATGATTCGATAGCGCACACCGGTCATTGGCACGATGCGTGTAATGGATTTGAAAATATGCGGCAACACAGTGCTTTCACCCCAGTCTTTGAGCTTCCACGGAATTTTTCGACTGGCGCGTGCTTCAGGACTATAGCGGCGGAGATCCAGGTAAACCCGATCCTGAAATGGCATCAGGTAGAATTTTACGCCGATACTCGTTTTCGAAAGCGATTCTGCGGCGGCGGCAAATTGATCTATGCTGCAGCGCCTGTGGGTAGCAACAAAACCGCGTATGGGTCTAACTTTCAGAGTGGCCTCACTGATGATGCCAAGCATGCCGTAACTTAATCGAAACACATGCAGCAGTTTTCGGTTGTCATTGATAACATTTGCCTGCCTGCCACCGGGCGTCACGATTTTCATAGCGACAACCTGTGATGCAAAAAAAGCACCGTCATCGTCGATAGTGGCGCCGATACAGCCGCCGGCAATCGCGCCGCCAACAGTCCGGTCCATAAGGTCATGACTGCCAGCGAGTTCCAGCCCCTGTTTCGACAGGGTATTCGCCACCGTGCCGATTCGGACGCCGGCCTGAACCGTTACCGTGTCGTTGTACGCATCAACGTTCAGGATCTTGTCCATGCCGGTCATGTCAATGACGGTGCCGGTAGAGGACGCGTTGCAATCTGTTGAAGCGCTGTTCGCGCCCATGGGCCGGAACGGGCCAGTGAAGCGTGACGATGGCCCCAGTATCTCCAGCAACTCTTTGAGGTTTGCAGGCCGGGTAATGGCAGGCCCTGCTGGTGCTCTAAAACGGTATTTTCCTGATCGGCGTAAACTGGCGGCTTTGGCGGGCATGGCGTGACTCCCAAGTCGTTAACTCCCCGGACAAATGCACGCGTCGAAATTGCGGACCGATGAGGGATCAGTAGTGGAGTCGCCTGCAGGCCCTGCGGACGAATGTCCCGGAGCGATTGCAACGATGGAATCGTTTTGGCAACCCCGCTGTCGTAGGTTTCCCCTTAGACCGGTAGCTTTGCGACCTCTTCTTTCAAAGAGTGTGCCTTTGTCATTCAAAAATCATCGTTGCACAGGGTCCGAAAGCTGTCAAACATTCGGTCAGGCAATTTACGCATAATGTTAAGTCGGCAATTTATAGTCCGGCATTAACAGTTTGAACGGCTAATCGCTACTCATGGTCGAAAGTCATGCCGAGGCTTATGGCAAATCCGGTCTTAAGTAGCTCAACTGGCTGGCCTGCAAATTGCACTGCCGTACTACCGGCTGGTATCCAGCCGCTAACGCCAAGCTGCAGGCGATAACGCCAGTCGCCGCCGAGGTCTGCGGCGGCGAATCGCAAGCCGGTGCCAAATGTTGCCGTCGCTTTGCCGGCAGCCTCCGATTTCTCATTAGCAAGCAAGCCGTCGCCCAGCAACCTTTCGCTGCGCCAACCGGCGCCCACTGCGCCGTACGCATTGATCCAGTTCAGAGGGCCGGACAATTGCCGCTCCCACTCCATGCCGACAGTTACCTGCCGGGTTTCGACATACAGATCAGGATTGTCTTCGTATTGGGGTTCACCGAATCGAGTATCGATCACGATCGACTCGCGCCAGGTTGATTCCACACCGGCGAATAGTTTGCTTTTGATTTTCCCGGCCAGCTGTATTTGAACATCCGGCAACAGAAAACCGAATTCGATACTGGCTCGCGGAACAGAATTTGCCCTCGGAAAAGACTGCCGCCCGTCGGCAACAAGTTTGAGCTGACCGTAAGAGGCCTGGTTATTAAACTGCTGCACGGTTTCCAGGATTAATGCCCCCCAACGCAATCCAACAACGAATGCCAAGTCATCCTCGGCAGCGGCAGTGGCTATCTGCACGATGTCCTGGTCATAACCTGATCGCCAGTCGCGCCTTAAGCCCATCCAGATATCGATCGAATTCCTGGACGTTACTGCGTAGACGCCCAACGCGGAATCCAGTTGCAGATCGCTGGTGAGCAGGGAGCTTGCGCGGACCCAGTAGCCGCTGCGCCAGCCACCAAAAAAACCGTCGCCCGTGGACATATGAAACTCATCATAGTGGTCAGCGTCGATCCAGAGCGTGAGATCGACGCCGCTGGCATCAACATAGGGCAAACTCATGACGTCGCTGTCGACGATACGGTGAAACCCGTTTTGCATCGGTTCCCCGGAATAATCACCGGCTGCCCGGAAGCCGCTGCCCGCGGTCAGCCGGCTAATTGTCGACGAAGATTGCCGGTCGATAAACCGATAGCCGAGTGAGCCGGTGAGCTGATCGACCCGTCCGCTAACCGGGCCTTCTTCGAGCGTCAGCGTGCTGTGATCGAGCAGGGCAAACCATCGCTCGCCAAATTTTGAGCTGATGATGATCTGTGCGGTACGAAAATCGTCAACCGAGCCGCCGCGACCGAGAAAGTCGTTGCTGAAGTTAAGGGAAAAATCAGGATCGGTAGTGGGTACCAGTTGAGATCGCAAACCGGCGATCTCCCCGGCGTTTACATTCAGGCAAATCGAACAAACTACGACAAAGCAAAAAGTCCGGTGAAACTGAAATCGCACGCCGACTACTTTTCGGCCAATAGCCATTCGGTGGCATATCGTGCCTGGAACGAATAAAACGGGTTGTATCGGGTGCGCAGAAAATAATCTGACGACAATGACAGCATACCGAGTTCGCCGCGAGGCGCGATTGCGCCCAATACAAGTCCTGCGTCGCTTGCGCCGACGCTCTTGCCGTCACCATACAAGGGGTCGATGGAAGGAAACGGTATCGCAATGTGGGACAGTGAATAAATGCCGAGCGGCCACTCAAGCGCAGTAGCTTCGATCACAAACGAGCTTTCGCCGGCAGCCATCGACGCGGTGCTGATCGAGAGATTGTGGGGCGAGGTGTTTCTCAGGATGGTTACCTTGTAGGAATGAGGTGCAGTCTGCAGGAAGTACTCGATAGGGTCACCTGGCATCTTTCGCATGAGGTGAACGATTGTGCTGTTGCGATTTACATCGTATACGACTAGTTCGCTGCTTTGTTGAGAAAGCTTGTTAAACAATCGGCTGACAACAGCTTCCGAACTGACCGTGTTGTCGACCAGTGACTGAAATGTGAGTATCGGCGGCAACTGACTGGTGCGGTTTGGGTCGTCAAGCAGAGCGTTTGTTTGTTTGGCGAATTCGTAAATCTCCCATGCGGCACGTTTCGGAAACGACGTAAATTTGAATGGATCAATTTCCGGTAACACCGACAACCACTGGAATTTTTCGAAGTAAGGAATCCAGGAGATGGCAGAATGCAGGTTGGTAATTATGGCTGCGGGTGTTACCGAGATGGCGGGCGACAGCAATATAATGCGGTCCGGGCAGGGCAGTTCATCGTCGTCCTGACAGCGAAGAGCGTAATCGATGGCCAACAGGCCGCCGTTGGAATAACCAACGATCAACAGCGGCTGGCCAGGTTGACGAATTTCCATCGCGCGCCGAATCGCGATTCGCGTCGTCGCCGTCCAGTCTTCCCAGCGAGCCTGCAGCATGCCACCGACCGCGAAACCGTGTCCTGGCATGCGCGGCACGATCACGTTGAAGCCTGCACCCACAGCCGCTTGCGCCATTGGCAGCATTGAGTACGGCGAGTCGGTCAGGCCGTGCAGCATCACAGCAACACCGCTAGCATTTGCCGCGCTGAGCTCGAAGGATCGGTTCCAGTCACCGTCGAACTTGTTCGGATTGGTCAGGCTGGACTCCGAATAACGATCCAGCAAGCTGTCCGGTCGGAGGTCCGGGTCGATTTTCTGGTCCAGCTCTGCGGCCAGCTTGTCTTCTATTTCAAGGAACGTATTCCAGTCAGTATCCGCCTCGTCGGACGCATCAAATTCACTGTCGAAGTGAATGCGATACTCGATACCGAGATCGGGGAATCGCCTTGCATCGAATGCCCTGACGACATAGATGACAAATGCGATGGCGACGAAGATTGCGGCCAGCCGGCTCAGGAATTTGGACAAGCGCTGCATGCCAAAAATAATATCAGGCATACGCCATAAATGCTCTGACAGAATACAGGCGACGCAAATAGTATCCAAGCCTAAAGCGTGTCAGAATCCTGCTCGAATGAATGGTTGCCATAGCAAGGAACACGAAATAATCAACGTGCGAATTCATACATTGTTATTGGTCGCCATACTTCTGTTTACGGGATTGTGGGGTCAGGCGCATGCTGATGCTTGCCTGCCACAATTCGAAGACCGGCCAAAAATAGCACTTGTTCTGGGCGGTGGAGGGGCGCGTGGTGCCGCGCATGTCGGTGTTATCAGAGCGCTTGAGGAGATGCGGATTCCGGTCGATTACATCGTCGGCACCAGCATGGGTGCGTTGGTAGGAGGCCTCTACGCCACCGGCATGTCCAGTGACGAGCTGACTTCGTTGATGACGGAGATTGACTGGGCAGACATGTTCGTTGATAAGGCTCGTCGTCAGGACCGACCATATCGCCGTAAGCGCGATGACAACCTGGGACTGTATGCTGCGAAGATCGGTCTGTCAGAGGGCAGCTCTCGGCTGCGGCCCGGCGCCCTCGCTGGTCAAAAAATCGAATTTCTGCTGAATTCACTGGTTGGCGTCAGGAATCAAACCCGTGATTTCGATGACTTGTCAATACCATTTCGTGCGGTTGCCGCCGATATCCTGACGGCAGAGGTTGCAGTCCTCGACAGCGGTAACCTCGCCACGGCTATGCGCGCAAGCATGGCGTTACCCGCAGTATTCGATCCGGTAGAGTACGAAGACAAACTTCTGGTCGACGGCGGTGTATTGATGAATGTACCGGTTAGCGTCGGCAAAGACCTCGGTGCCGACGTCATCATCGCAGTCGATGTTGGCTCGCCACTCGCCGGCAAAGAGAATGTAAAAAACCTCTTTCAGATTCTCTACCAGTTAACCGGTGTTGTTACTATTGTAAACACGCGGCAACAAATCGAATTGCTGGGCGAGCGCGATCACCTGCTTGTCCCACGGATCGATGATGCCATTACAACGGGCAGTTTTGCCAAGGCAGCGGATGCGATTCCTGCTGGTTACGACGAAGCAATGAAGAATCGGGATGCCCTGTCGAAACTGGCGATCGATGAGGCGGCATGGGAACGACGCAGTACATCCCTGGCGTTATGCGTGGACGGCTTGCCAACGATCGATTTCGTAACCGTCAATAATGGCTCTCGTTTTTCCGATGAGGTGATAAAACGGCGGCTCGCGATCAAAACCGGGCAGCCTCTCGATCTCCAATCGCTCGAAGAAGATGTTCAGGCCATTTATGCACTGGGTTTCTTGCAGCGCGTCACATTCGAAGTAATACAAGACGGAGATCGAACCGGGCTTGAAATCGAAGTGGTGGAGGATGCGCGAGGCACCGATTTCTTTGAATACGGCCTGGGAATCAACTCAAGCAATTTTGACAGTTCATTCAATATGCGACTGGGTTACCTGAAAACCGATGTTGATGAGTACGGAAGCGAGTTTCGTGGTCTGGTTCAGATCGGCGAAGACCTGGGTGCGATGGTTGAACTGTACAAAATGATGGGTCCGGACATGAAATACGTGTTCCTGCCAAGATTTGCCGGAGAACGGGCCGACCTCATTGTATTCGACGACCAAGGCAACAAGTTGTCGCAACTGGAGGTCAGCGAGAGTTTTCTTAGCCTGGGATTTGGCCGCGAATTTGGCAATAACGCTCTGGTTCTCGCCGGAATTAACGTCGGCAGTGGCAAGGCGGACATAAGTATTGGCGATCCCGGGTTTGACGAATTCGAATTTGATCGTGGTGAGTATTTCCTCGCCGCTAATTACGATAGTCAGGACAATCGCTATTTTCCAGGTGCAGGATCATTCATCACAGCTGCATTTATCAAATCGTCTCGATCTTTGGGTGCTGACCAGGAATTCGAACAATTCTCATCGCGATTTACTCATGCATGGACTATCAACAGACATTCGTTCCTCGCCACAATAGAAGCGGATGCATCGTCGGACGATGCCATCCCCGTGCAGAATCTCTATCGAGCCGGCGGCTTTCCACGTATGTCGGGGTTCGAATACAACGAGCTGTTGGGCGAGAACTTCGGCATGATTGCGGGCGGATACCGATACAAACTCCTTGAAGGCAGCCTGTTCCCAGGCTACCTGGGCGGAACCCTGGAATACGGCAATGTCTACCGGGACTACTCCGACCTGTTTTCAGACGGAATTCTGAACGGTAGTATCTATCTGGGTATCGATTCGATTATTGGACCTATGTACTTTGGCGTGGGCTTTGGAGAAGGTGGCCGGCGAGTCCCATTCTTGAGTATTGGCAGTATTTTTGCGCGTGACAGCCTGACGCGCTAGTCCGGACGGGGCATTTGGTAGTAACATGCACGACTGCCCGGAGTATCGGGGATATAACGACAATACAAATGGAGTTAGAATGAATATCCTAAAACCGAGAGCTGCCATTAGCTCGCTTTTAATTTTATCTTTCGCACTGATAGTAGGTGGCTGCTCGTCAACGCCACAAGTCGATTCGGCTTATGATAAGGCTGTCGATTTCAGTCAATACAGGACTTATAACTTTTTCGCTGATGCCGGTCCTGACAGCACCAATTACAAGAGCCTGTTCACGCAGTACATGACCACAGCGATCGAACGGGAAATGGAAATGCGCGGATACCAGAAGTCCGAGAACCCGGATCTGCTGGTTAACTTCAATGCAAATTTCCAGGATAAGACCAAGGTAACAACGTCGCCGTCGATGGGCGGGTACTATGGTTATCGCGGCGGCTACTACGGTGGCTGGGGTGGCTATGGGATGGCAACCGAAACTCATGTGAGTCAATATACGGAAGGCACCTTCAATATAGACCTTGTTGATGCTCGCAAAAAACAACTGGTTTGGGAGGCGGTTCTCGTCGGCAAGATTAAAGATGACTCATTCGAGAATTTGGAGCAGAAAATCGATAATGGCGTGCCCAGATTTTTCGCTAAGTATCCGTTTATCGCGGGGCAGGCAGCTCCGGTTGCGCCCGCCGAATAATTTAGATGCAATATAAAAAAGGCGCCTTTGGCGCCTTTTTTTTGCTCAAAATATTTTTCTACAGTTGGCTGTCTATTGGCATGATTCTGTAAAAGCCGGCAACAAAACGATTCCACCAACTTGTGTTGGGTTCTTTGTCGTGGATGATCACCTCTTCACCATTAAACTCACGCCACCGCAGTTTGCCTTTTTCGTTCAGGAAGACTTCGTACGCGTTGTCTTTTATTTTTTGATCCATTCCGCTTAACATGCTCTCTGCGACCGCGCTGGAATGGATAATTACGCCAAGCTCCGTATTGATATTTGCTGATCGCGGATCGAAGTTGAACGAACCTATGAATACGTCATGGCGGTCAACCATAAATGCCTTGGTATGCAGCGTCGCGCGCGCCGCTTTTCCGGCCACATATTCGGATCCGCTGACATCGGCGTCTGGCCTGACTTCATAGATTTTTACGCCGGCTTCCAGCAGCGGCTTGCGTGACGGCGCATACCCGCCGTGTACTGTTTTCTGATTATTGGCCGCTAGAGAGTTCGTAACGATTGTTATATCGACACCGCTTTTTTGCAGTGTTGTGAATACTTCGACGCCTGCTTTTCTCGGGACAAAATACGGCGAGATGATCAATACTTCTTTCTTGGCCGTCAATATGGTTTGTTTGAGCACCGTCGTTATCGATGCAGCGTCCTTCGCGAGCTTTTTGTTCGACTTTTCGGGCGCATCGACTGCCAGCGTGTACGGTGCCCACATAAAGATCTCGTTTCCAGGCTCCAGGTAGTGGCCCACCTGACGTCTTACCGCTTCCGCGTAGGGTGTGTCCTTCATCGCTTCACGTGACTCAATGAGCCTCTTGCGCAGCTCGACCAGATCGGCTTCCGGGTCGTCGGGCATTTTTGCAAACGAAGGAATCGGTGCCGCAGCCCGATAGTTCCAATAGTCGTCAAACATGTTGGACACGTCCTGTACTACCGGACCGACACAGAGCACATCCAGATCGCCAAACTTTGCGTCTTTACGAGCGCCGAAATATTCTGCGGCTATGTTGCGACCGCCAATGATCGTAACTTTGTTGTCCACAGTGAATGACTTGTTATGCATTCGCCGATTGAGGCGTGAAAAATCAGTGACAAAGCCCAATCCGCGCGCAGATCGATTTGCGAACGGATTAAATATCCTGATCTCGAAATTCGGGTGGGAATCGAGTGCCGCCATGCCGGCGTCATAACCCTTGGTCAGAATATCGTCGAGCAAGAGCCGAACCCGGACTCCACGGTCGGCGGCTCGAAGCAAGACTTCAATAAAGATGTTGCCGACAACGTCAGGCTTTATCAGGTAGTACTGCGCATCGATCGACCGTTCTGCCTGCTCAGCCAACAACAATCGCGTTGCAAGCGCGTCAATCGCATTGTTCATTGGGTAAAAGCCGGACTCACCTGCTGGACGGGCAGCAACCAGGCTGCTGGATATCTTTCCAAAATGGGTATCGTCAGTGTCTGTAAATGCACGACTGTCTTCTTTCGGATAGTCGAAATCTATGCTGGCGCATGCAGCCAGCGCGCCACAGGCGGCGATGAACCCGATCAGGCGGTGTTTTTTCATCATAATTTTGACCCCAACACCCGTGCGGAGGTGCGTCTCTTATTTGCCGCATAACATGGCAGATTCGTGGCTTTAAGTCGAGTAACGGCGGGCACTTGATCGCTTAACTGAAACCGGCCAGACTCTGGCAATATTGGCTGTCATCGCCTTGCTGATTCGGGAAAACTATGCGCGCAAGTTTGACATTTGAGAGGGTTAGGGGACTTGGCTCTCTGGCAATACTGGTCATGCTGTTAACGCCAGTTGGCACCGTACTCGGCCAGGATGAAGCTTTAGAGCCAGAACTCATTCCCCTGACAGAAGCCGATGCCTTGTTACTTGATGGCCTGCTGGAAAAGATCGAGGCTGACAGGGCGACCATTCGCACTCTAACCAAGCGGCTGGATGGCGCAGAAGGGATTGTAAGGACCGTCACCTATGCTCGCCTTGATCTGATGTCGACAGACTTGCTCAAGAGCGCCCTCGAGTTCGCAAAAGAAACGATTAAGCTGGAAGAGCAAGGCAAGGACCCGGGGGAATACCGACGCAGCATTGAAAAGGATTTGGCAAGGCTGCCTGAAGTAGCGTTCGATGCGCTTGACCGCATTAGCGCAACATTCTCCTACAAGAGTCAGAATTTGTCTGCCATGGAGCTGGTTGCGGAAGACCAGCAATTGTTCAGAGCCATCAAGGCGGCCGACGATATTTATCAGATACTGTTTGACTTTCAGACCGTTGCAGGTGTTTTGGAAATAGAGACAGATGAAGTGCGCGCAAGGATTCGCGATGACATCGAAAACGCTGCAGCGAATCGATCAGTATTTCTGGATATGGCGATAAACGCTGCAACCAACCTCCGGGCCAGTGCCGCCATCCTGCCGGAAGACACAGAAATCGCAGGTGAGCTTAAAGCAGCCGACGCCAGGGTTAAGCTCACAGCCGCAGCGCTACAGAGATCTATTAGTTACTTGAATACTCTGCAAATCTACTCCCGGCATTACCGGCAGCAGGTTCTTACCGCGACAGGCCAGATCACGACGGATATTCTTGACGTTGGTGTTATCGCGGGCCTGATCGCTGGATGGTCTGCATCGCTACTGGATATGGTGATCGAGCAGGGTCCAAAATTGCTGCTGAAGGTTTTCCTGATGGTCCTGATTATTTATTTGGCGATCAGATTGTCGCGCCTTGTGGAAATGGGAATCAATCGCGCCCTGGATTCCTCCCGAGTACAAGTTTCACACTTGTTGCGACGCATGGTTGTGTCGACCGGAAGAAATCTGACCGTCATGATTGGAGTGTTGATAGCGCTCTCGCAAATCGGAATATCGCTTGGGCCGCTGCTGGCTGGTCTGGGTATCGCCGGCTTCATCATTGGCTTCGCAATGCAGGATGCCTTGTCCAATTTCGCCTCCGGACTGTTGATTTTGTTTTATAGGCCGTTCGATGTCGGCGACACAGTTGAGGCGGGTGGCGTACGCGGCAAGGTTCGGTCGATGAGCCTGGTCAACACCACTATCATGACATTCGATAATCAAGCATTGGTTATTCCAAACAACCTGATCTGGAGTACAGTGATCAAGAATGTTACAGCTCAAAGAACGCGGCGTGTTGATTTGACCTTCGGCATTTCCTACGGCGACGACATCAAAAAAGCGGAGCGCGTTTTTCTCGAGATAGTTAAAGACCACGAGAAGGTTCTCGACTCCCCGGAGCCGATGGTTCGTGTGAATGAATTGGGCGACTCATCAGTGAACTTTATTGTTCGACCGTGGGTCAAGACAGAAGATTACTGGGACGTTTACTGGGATATTACGAGGAACGTCAAACTCCGGCTCGACGAAGAGGGCATCTCCATACCATTCCCGCAGCGGGATGTGCACATACACGAATCGAAACCAGCTTAAGGTGCCAAACGAACCGAACCAGGGGTCACGCCATGAATAAAACAAATGTTCTTGTTATCGTCAGCAGCATTCTCATTTCGACTGCCGCGAGCGCCGGTTCTGTGCTCGAACTGGCGACGCGTGAGTTTAAACAAGATCCACCCATCCTTGGCACCGTTCACATTACGACCGAGGATAGTTCCAGTCATCTGGAAATCAAATCAATAAGCAGTAACGAATCGGGTGG
>Ga0114949_10000596_pt1 | contig 19982 bp, 18 predicted proteins | sample N074metaG_FD_83505 | JGI IMG/M metagenome (GOLD analysis project Ga0114949, IMG submission 83505) | Deep subsurface microbial communities from Kermadec Trench to uncover new lineages of life (NeLLi) - N074 metaG | ecosystem: Environmental > Aquatic > Marine > Ocean trench > Sediment | place...
ATACCAGATGTGACGTCATATAACCGGCAAATAACATTGGAAATAGTGCTCTTACCAGAACCGGTAGTCCCAATGATTGCGATTGACTGTCCTGGTGCCACCTTAAACGAAACATTCTTAAGCGCTTCAATTCCTGAGTCCGGATAGGTAAAGCTGACATTGTCAAATATTATTTCTCCGTTGATTTTTTCCTTCAACTCCTGAATTGAAACAATATCCGTTTTTACATTAAGGAATTCATTAATTCTCTTTTGAGAGGCCGCCGCCCTTTGTATGAGACTGGTCACCCATCCCAGCGATGCAACAGGCCAGGTGAGCATGTTTACGTAAATAATGAATTCTGCAATGTAGCCAATAGTCAGTGAACCATCGATGACCTGGGAACCCCCAACGAAAACAGTTAACAGAACGCTTAACCCTATCAGACCCATCATTAATGGGAAAAATAAAGCATTTACAAATGTTAACTTCAGCGATTTATCGCGGTACACCAGGCTTTCCCGGGTAAACTTAAGCGCTGAGTCCTGTTCCCGAACAAATGATTTCAAAACTCTGATACCGGAAAAAGCTTCCTGAACAAAGGTGCTCATTGAGGACAGGCTTTGTTGTATTTCCTCAGATCGTTTATTCATGATATTACTTACATAATAGATGCTGATAGACAAAACCGGCAGCGGAAGTAAAGAGTAGAGGGTAAGTTTTGGATTGACTATGATCATATAAGAGATCACGATAATGAACAGGGTTATTAGATTGATCCCATACATTATAGCTGGGCCCAAATACATCCTGACACGACTAACGTCTTCTGAGATCCTTGCCATAAGATCACCGGTATTGTTTTGCCGGTAAAAGCTTAAAGGCAAGGTTTGGTAGTGCTGGTATATCTCATTTTTCAGATCGTATTCAATCAACCTGGACATGACGATGATCGTTTGTCGAACAAAGAACAAAAAAATACCTCGTAGCACTGCCATTGCGACTATTAGCAATCCGGCGATCAATATGGATTTGGCAAATATGCCGTACAGGTTCTCCTGTAATTCAGTACTATCAAATAATCGGTACAGGTCAATATTCTCGTTGACCAAATTGATTACATGCCTGACTAACTGAGCAGGGATAATGGCAACAACATTGGTAATAATTATGAAGACGGTTCCAAGCAGCAAATAGTGCTTGTACTTTAGCAGATATTTATTTAGATATTGAAGTTCTTTCATATCTTAAAATAGAAACGGGCAAGTAAAGTTTTTGTTGGAAAACCACCAAAGGTAAACTTACACAAGATTATGATCAGGGTGTTTAACCACTTTGAATTAATCCTCAAAAAGGGGTACTTTTGCCCATGTTTACTGTCATTAGCTACATTTTTTAAGGAATGCTAAACCGCAGAAATTTGCGTATCAAAGCAATGCAAACGTTATTTGCATTTCAACAGCTCCGAACTTCTAATAGACAGATTTCTTGGGAAAGACTTGAAGAAGCCTCAAAGGATCTACCAGGGACGGCTCCTGACCAGGTTGCAAAATTGAAACAACTTTTTAAGCAACAGCTGATTGAACCTGGCAACCTTCCTAAAGAGTTTACTGAAGAGCAAAAGGCCGGTATAGAAGCTGAACTGTCCACTTATAACCGTCAGATTTCAAAAGACCTGAAATTTCTACGTTCACAGATGTTGTTGGAAGTGGAGGACGTCCACAAACTATTCTTGTGGGTATTGGCTTTGTTTTTGGCATTGGCCGACTTCGAGGGTATGTTACTTGCTAAGTCATTGCTGCAAGGAAGACAAAAAGTATATTTGAAAGACATGCGCTCAATTGAAGTGCTTCAAAAATCTTTGGCTGACACTCAATTGCCATCGTGGGATGCAAATCAGGACCGGGTTTCACAGTGGTACAAAGAGATAAAGAACCATCAGGGATTAACTGAGGAATTTGGTAAAGAAACTAGCGGGCTGGATGCTGAGGTTAAAAAATTGCGCTACATATTTAAATCCATTTTATGGAAAAGTGAATCTTTCCAAAACTTTTTTGAAGAGTACGATCGCGGGTGGATCGAAAACAAGGATATTATCAAAAGTTTGGTTAACAAGACGTTTAAATCCATTACTGATGAAGGCGTAGTGTTGGCACCTCTTTCCTATCAATGGGAGGACGACAAACAATTTTTCGCGGATATATTCGATACTACTATTAAACATGAGTCTTGGTCAGAGAAACTGATAGCTGATAGTAGTAAAAACTGGAAAACGGATCGTATAGCACAGGTTGACATGATCTTGCTCAAGATGGCTCTAAGTGAGATGATTAATTTCCCTAGCATCCCTGTTAAAGTTACAATTAATGAATATATTGAAATGTCGAAAAAGTATAGCACACCCAAAAGTAAAAAGTTCATTAACGGCTTACTGGACGTTCTGGCCAATGACCTGATGGCAAGCGGAACCATTAAAAAAAGTGGCAGGGGGTTGATAGATAATAAGTAACCATAACCATGAGTAAAACGACAGATAATTTATTGTGTTTTTTAGCCGGCGCCGCCGCTGGTGCCATCCTGGGAATCCTGTACGCTCCGGATAAGGGGACCAATACCCGGGAAAAACTTGCATTTAGATTGGAAAAATATAAACTAAAGCTGGAAGAACTACTCGAAGAAATTATGGAGGGACAGACCGAGCCAATTTTGAGTAATGCACGTTCAGAGGGCGAGAAAGTAATCCAGGATGCCAAGGAAAAAGCTGAGAAACTCCTGGAAGATGTGGACGAGCTGATTGGCCAAATCAAAGAAAAGAAATAACCCAATGCAAAAGGAGGTTACTTTAATTACCGGGGATGGTATTGGTCCGGAAATTACCATTTCCGTAAAAGAAATTTTCACTGCGGTTGGGGTTCCCATTCTCTGGGAAGAGGTCAATGCCGGGATTGATAGTCTGAATAGTGGTGATGAATTAATACCGCAGTCATTAATTGATTCCGTAAACAAAAATAAAGTTGCTTTAAAAGGGCCAATAACCACTCCAATTGGTAAAGGGTTTAAAAGCGTAAACGTCCAGCTTCGGCACATGTTCGATCTATATCAAAACATCCGGCCCTGCAAGTCCACGCCGGGAGTTAATTCAAAGTTTGATAATGTTGATACGGTGCTGTTCCGGGAAAATACCGAAGGATTGTATGCCGGATTGGAGTTGTACGATGAGCGCCTGGAGATGGCTGATTCGATAGCCAGAGTAACCAAAAAAGGATCGCTGCGTATTATACGGGCAGCATTTGAATATGCCCGTAATTTTAGCAGAAAAAAGGTCACTATTGTGCATAAAGCTAACATCCTCAAATGGATAGGAAAAATTTTTCTTGATGCGGGAGAAGAAGTTGCCAAGGATTATCCGCAAATTGAGGTCAATGACCGTATAATTGACAATATGTGCATGCAATTGGTTATTAGACCTGAAGATTATGATGTGATAGTGACTACCAACTTGTTTGGAGATATTCTTTCTGATCTGTGTGCTGGTTTGGTGGGCGGCCTGGGCATGGTTGCGGGTGCCAATATTGGCGATGAAGTGGCAATTTTCGAGGCGGTGCATGGGTCTGCGCCCGATATAGCAGGTCAGGGTAAAGCCAACCCAACAGCTATAATTAGATCATCGATTCTTATGCTGAAACACTTAAAATTGAATAGTTTTGCAGACGCTATTGATTTATCGTTGAATAAAACATTAGCAGACCCCCAGCTTTGTACTGCTGATTTGGGGGGATCATCCAGTACCAGACAGTTTACAAAATCGGTAATTAGTAATTTGAATTAAGAAAAAATTAATGTTGTTATGAAAACTATTAAACTCAACCTTGTTGTTGTATTGATGCTGCTCACTGCTGTAAGCTGTGATAGTGTATTAGAGTCCAGGGTTTCGGAATTGGAACGTCGGGTTGCTAAACTCGAAAATGGCGGAGCTACGGCAACTACCACCCTTAATACCACACCAACCACTACTACCATTCCAGCCGGGCCTGAGGTTAAACCTGAAGGGCCCCTGCCCGAATTTGATTTCTCTTCGGAAACTTTTGATTTTGGAGCCATTTCGGAAGGTGAGGTAGTGGAACATATATTTTCATTTACCAATACTGGGGAGGCCCCTCTGATCATTCAAAGTGCTTCGGCGTCTTGTGGCTGCACTGTGCCATCCTATTCTAAAGATCCGGTACCAGTTGGAGGCACAGGTGAGATTGCCGTCAGGTTTAATAGTAAAGGGAAAAAAGGAAATCAGGCACCTACAATTACCGTGACTGCGAATACATTTCCAAAGGTGTTAAAATTAAGGCTGAAGGGTACTGTGAATGCGTCTGGGTAGTTGTCAAAAGTTGAATTAATAACATTATGTTTGAAATTATATTGTTACAGGCCGGTGGAGGAGCCGGCACTATGAACTTGATCTTTATTGGGGGAATACTTTTAGTATTTTATTTCTTTATGATCCGTCCTCAACAAAAGAAACAAAAAGATCAGAAAAAGTTTATCGGTGATATAAAGAAAGGGGACAAGGTAGTAACCTTGGGAGGAATACACGGGAAGGTGACGGCTATTGACGACAATACCATTACACTTGAGGTGGATCGTGGCGCTAGAATTAAAATGGATAAATCTTCTATTTCACTGGAAGCCAGTAAACAATACAAGAAGGAGTGATCCCCCGCTCCCCTTGAGGTAAATAATGGAATCGATCCAACGATTATGGCGTAAATCAGGAAAAGTCAATCACCACAGATGGAAAGTAATTTCAATGTGTATTTTGGCGGCTACTACTTTCTGGTTTTTTAACGCCCTAAACAAGTCGGATTATACCACCACCATTAATTTTCCTATTGAACTGATTTATCCAAAGAAGGACAGTTTAATAGTAGTGGGTGAATTGCCTAAAGCCTTAAGAATAAATGTTACCGGTGGTGGGTGGAACCTGATTCGGAAGTCATTTGGTATTGGTACTAATCCGCTGCTGGTAAGAATTAATGCCCCTGTAGACACCAGATATTTGCTGGGTAATAGCTTGGTACCCTTGATCTATGATCAAATTACCACCTTCAGATTGAACAGCGTCATCACAGACACTCTTCATTTCCATATCGAAAAAAAGCGTCAACGGACCATAAAGTTAGTGCTGGAGGACTTGAATCCGAAGGAGAACCACGTAGTAGTTGATATCCGGGTTGACCCTGATACTATAGTTGTTACAGGTCCTGAATCATATGTCAATAGCCTGGCAGATTCGATGATTGTGGAAGTTGCGAGGAAGAATATTACTGGAGGTTATGACGAAGTTATTGATATCGAGTTTGAACAAGAACAACTACACTCAAATCCAACTCAGGTATCTGTCAGCTTTAAGGTAGATCCTTTGACCGACCAGGAGTACTTTGCTCAGGTAACCACCAGGAATTTCCCATTGGGCTATACCCTTGATATGAATTCTACTGGTTATGTGGTAAAATACCAGGTAGCATCAAGTTATCAGGATTCTATCGGGACACACTCTATTGAGGTTTATGCAGATTTTGCCGAAATGAAGCCCGATTCAACAATAAAATTAAAGGCCCAAACAAACAACCGGTTGATTATGGAGCTTAAGATGGATTCGACGTTTCTACCGGTAATCAAAGAAAGGTAAATTAATGGAGGTAGGAATCACAGGAGGCATTGGAGCAGGAAAATCCATTGTTTGCAAAATATTTAACACCTTGGGCATTCCGGTTTACCATGCCGATAGCATAGCCAAACAATTGATGGAGGAATCCACCAGCCTGCAGAAACAAATAAAGATCGCATTTGGAAAGAATAGCTTCCATCAAACCGGAAAACTGAACCGGCGGTATCTGGCTGAACTGGTGTTCTCCGACCCGGTAAAAGTACAGGAGCTAAATAAGTTGGTTCACCCCGAAGTAGCTAAAGACTATACTAAATGGGTCGATAATCACGAAAATAAATTTCCATACATCCTAAAGGAGGCGGCGCTATTGATTGAATCTGGTTCATACAAGCAACTGGATTATCTGGTGACGGTCCTGGCGCCAGTGGAGCTGAGGATTACCAGGGTACTGGCTCGCGACACCCATCGGGAACGCAAACAGGTTGAACTGATTATTTCAAGGCAATTATCAGATGAGCAAAGGATATACGAATCAGATATGGTATTGTACAATGATGGGAAGCAACCTTTAATTCCACAAGTACTTGACTTGCATGAACGATTACTGGGCCAGTAAGTTAGCTGGAAGTTGAATCTGGTCTGAGTAGAACTTCATTCTGGTATGAAAGACCGGGAGTAATTCAACACGTTCAATCATGTCCCTCTTATGGTTGTAAAAAACCTCCACATAAAAATTATTGAGCAGGTACAAATTAATTTTATAACCATAGTACCTGATGGCCACAATAAAGTTCCCGTTTCGAAATAGTAAACTTATCTTCTCTTTAAGAGAGAGGGCGTTAAAATCTTTATGTGTAATGCAATCCATGTCTTAAACAAGAATACATATTTTTTCAGCCAATAAAAAGCGGATGTAAGGTATTTGGGCCAGATCTTTTGCTGAATTTAAGACCAGCAGTTATGAGGCAGGACTCATAGAGACCATTGAAAAAGTAAGATTGCAATTGAATAAGCTGTCTAAACGAAACGGCCGAAAAAAATAAACAGCGCACCAATCAGGGTTTTATTCGTCAAGAGATGGGTGGCATTTGGGTGGAAGATGGGGTTCGAACCCACGACCTCTGGTGCCACAAACCAGCGCTCTAACCAACTGAGCTACAACCACCATGAATTATAGGAATGCAAAATTAGGCGTTTGATTCCATTTTGCAAAGTTAATCTGAATATTTTAACCAGGATTTAACCATCAAATTGCAATCGCTGGCCTTTAACGGTATAATCAAATGTTCCGTTTTTGTAGACTAATTCTCCTGATACCAGGGTGTGGGTGATCTGTGAATGAAAGGTGGTCCCTTCGAATGGTGACCATCCGCATTTTGCAATTATGTTTTCTTTTTTCACTACCCAGGATTTGTTCAGATCTACCAGCACCAGATCGGCAAAATAGCCCTCTCTTAAGTATCCACGATCCTTGATGGCAAAAATATCAGCCGGATTATGGCACATTTTCTGTACTACCATTTCAAGGGAGATCTTACCTTGCCGGTAGAACTCAAGCATGGCCACCAGACTGTGTTGAATAAGAGGACCTCCAGAGGGTGAAGAGAGGTAAAAGTTACTTTTTTCTTCCCAGGTATGAGGTGCATGGTCCGTAGCAATAACGTCAATACGGCCATCAAGTACTGCCTCCCAAATAGCCTCCCGATCTTCCCCAGACTTTATTGCGGGGTTCCATTTAATGGCGCTTCCTTTAGATTGGTAGTCTTTATCAGTAAACCATAAATGATGGATACAGGCTTCAGCTGTGATCCGTTTACGCTTTAATGGCTTGGTTGACTCAAAAAGAAAAGTTTCCTTTCCTGTTGAGATGTGTAGGATATGCAGACGGGTATCAAATTTTTTGGCCAGCGCTACGGCTTTTGAAGAACTCAAGTAACAAGCTTCTGTGGATCGTATTTCTGGATGGCATGCAAACGGTATCGCACGCCCATATTTTGACCCAAAATAATCCAGGTTTGACTTAATGGTTTCTTCGTCTTCACAGTGTGTGGCGATGAGAAGATGAGCTTCAGAGAATAGCGCTTCGAGGGCTGCCTCATCATCAACCAGCATTTTTCCGGTGCTGGAACCCATAAATACTTTAATACCACAAACTGTTGCAGGGTCTGTTCTTAGTACTTCATCCAGGTTATCATTTGAGGCGCCCATGTAGAAGGAGTAATTTGCCAGGGAATTACTGGCTGCAATTTCAAATTTTTCCTCTAATAGGGACTGCGTAAGTGTTGGCGGCTTGGTATTGGGCATTTCCATATAGCTGGTAATACCACCGGCGACTGCAGCTTTGGATTCTGAAGCAATATTGCCTTTATGGGTAAGCCCGGGCTCACGGAAATGTACTTGGTCATCAATACAACCTGGTAGGAGAAATTGCTCCCGGGCATCAATGACCAGGTTCCCAGGATCGCTTAAATCTCTTCCTATTTTGTAAATACGCTGCCCCTTAACCAGTACATCAGCATGGAAAATGTGCCCTTCGTTAACCAGGGACGCGTTCTTGATCAGGATAAAGGCCATCTGTACAATTATACGATATTTGGATATAATATTTTAGTTTTGAGTAACCGTCGAATGATTGATATGGACATTACAGGATTTCAAGATTTCAAATTAAATAAACAGCTGCTGCAAGCAGCAGCGGAGGCCGGCTATCGACAACCTACTCCTATTCAGAAAAAGGCGATTCCAGTGATATCCGCAGGACACGATGTAATGGGCATCGCACAAACCGGCACCGGAAAGACAGCTGCCTTTGTATTGCCGTTGTTGATGAAGGTTAAGTATGCCCAGGGTGACAGGCCCAGGGCGCTTATTATTGCTCCAACCAGAGAGTTGGCAGCTCAGCTGGAACAGGAAGTTGTGAAACTCAGTAAATACACGGACTTAAGGTCTGTAGCCATTTTTGGTGGGATTGGTCCGAAATCGCAGATTGAAGCGCTTGAGCAGGGGATTGATATATTGGTATCGACACCGGGCAGATTTATTGATTTGTATCGCAGGGGAGTTATACAGGTCAAGGACTTAAACACGTTGGTTCTGGATGAGGCAGATAAAATAATGGACATGGGTTTTATGCCTCAAATCAGGAAGATTCTGGAAGTTATACCTGTAAAGAGACAAAATCTGTTGTTTTCCGCTACTATGCCACCCAATGTGATCAAGTTGTCTGAGGAATTTCTGGAATACCCTCTGGTCGTTGAAACCACGCCTTCCGCAACCACCGCGGAAACCGTAAGCCAATATTGCTACCGGCTACCCAATTTTATAACTAAGATTCACCTACTAGAGTATCTACTGAGAGATAAAGAGCGTTTCAATAAGGTGATTGTCTTTGTGAAAACTAAAAAAGTGGCTGACAATATTTATAAATACCTGATGCGTTCGACCACAGGTGAGATCAGGGTGATTCATAGTAACAAGGGTCAGAACACCCGAATAAATAGCCTGGAATCATTCAAGAAGGACACGGTACGTGTTTTGGTTAGTACTGATGTCTCAGCCAGGGGCATTGATGTCACCATGGTAAGTCACGTAATTAATTTTGAAGTTCCTGTGGTATATGAAGATTATGTGCATCGGATTGGTCGGACGGGCCGGGCATCAAATGCCGGAGTAGGTATCACCTTTTATCACCCGGCAGAGCAGTACCATTTAAAGAAAATCGAAAAATTGATTAAGAAAAAAATTAAAGAACGACCCATTCCTGCCGAGGTTGATATTGAAGAAACCAGCTTTGAAGAGTTGCAGGTAATGAGACGCGCCATAGATCGTCAAAGGCAACTTGAGGACCCTAACTACCGGGGAGCCTTTCACAAAAAGAAAAGTAAAAGACCTAAGTATAAACCTTCTAAGAGGAAGCGTCACAAAGGCCGCTCTTGATAGACCCGCTGATAAGTAAAATCTCAATAATATATTTATACACGTTCCACAATTAGAGTAGCTTTATTCTTAATATCTTCTATATTTGTGTATAGAAAGATGGAGAATATCTTTCTTTCCATAGCTGGTTGAGAAGATCTTGGGGGCAAGTATTCTGTACTTCCCTCAAGATTCTTTTCTTGGCCTATTGGTTCATTCGAATCCTCTCCTCTCTGTTAGCCAGTTCCCAGGTGCAATGAAAAATAAGATCGGTTCGTTTTTTCAACAGATCGAATCGGATTTTTTCTACTGTATCCGTTGATTGGTGGTAATCTGCATGGGTGCCGTTAAAATAAAATATAATAGGGATATTATACCTGGCAAAATTGTAATGATCAGACCGGTAGTAGAACCGGTTGGGATCATCCGGGGAATTGTATTTGTAGTCCAATTCCATATGCGTATATAATTGATTCATCTGTTCATTAATCATATGCAAATCCATAGAAAGTCGGTCCGAGCCAATTATATAAATATATTGGTCTTGGTCTTCATGTAGAGGATCCACCCGGCCAATCATGTCAATGTTTAAATTGGCTATAGTCTTATCCAGCGGCCAGACGGGGTTTTTTGAATAGAAATCCGATCCAAGAAGTCCTTTTTCCTCACCGGTAAAGGTCAAAAACAATAAACTCCTTCTGGGTCCATGTCCATTGGACTTAGCAATAGTAAAAGCCTGCGCCATTTCCATAAGCGCGGAGGTTCCGGAACCGTCGTCATCAGCTCCATTGAATATCTGGTCACCCTTTTTGCCCACGTGGTCGTAGTGCGCAGTGATTACCACCAACTCTTCTTTTTTGTCACTTCCTTCAATAAAGCCCAAAACATTTTCAGTTTCGAATTGTTCTGAAATTTTCTCAATTTTTATATTTATTGACGACGATTTGATCTTTCTAAGCGGATTCTTAGAAGTCTGTCTGGCTTTCTTCAAAGCGTTTTTTAACTTCAGCAAGTCCACATCTAACAATTCAGCCAGTAACTCAGTGCTGCCCAGGAATAAAATGTTCTTACCTGGTTGCTCTTTTTGAGTGGTGATAGATGTTGACTCGAAAAACCGGGCATTTTTGTCCAAATAGTTTTCGAATTCAGATTTATGATCTGTGTTCAATACAAAGAATGCGATAGCTCCATTTTCTCTGGCAACTTTCATTTTAAGCTGCCGTTCATTTTGAGTTTTGGCGATAAACGCTACCATGCCATCTACTACGTCCAGGCCCTGATAATCTTTTTCTTCTCCATCGCCGACAAAATGTAATGACATTTCGTTGGGTGGTGAAACATTAGCATTCCCAAGATAGAGAAGGTCTTTCAAATGCATATATTTATGACCATTTGATTCTATATAGATTTCCTTATGAAAGTTTCGGTACAGCAGGAATTTTTGCAGGTAAAGACTATCAGAACCTTCTATTACGATTGGACGAAGTCTGTTGTCCCGAAAATGTTCTCTGATAAAGGCTGCGGCCATTTTTTGTCCTCGGCTACCGGTCTCCCTGCCTTCAAGTGCATCGGATGCCAGTATGCTCAGGTAATTTTGCAAATCAGCTTCACTGATAGTTTTAGCATATTGCTCAGCTACTGAATTTGGTTCCAGTGGCAATTGGATTGCAATGTCCAACTGTGGATAAACGGGTAGATTGCAGAAAATAATCAAGCAACCAATTATTATTAGATGTTGCATATGCGCCAACTTTCCTAACTAAGATAGTAACAATCTATGGTGGATCTCAAAGGAAATTTGATAAGCGGCTTGAGACCACAAAAAATACCAGGCTAAGTCAAAAAATGGCAATTAAATTTTACATTTGTAAAGCTTATTTGGGTCGTTAACCCGCACAAGACTATGAGTGTAAAGATTAATGAAAATCATCAATTCTACCATCGCCACAATGGACCTGGGGAGGATGAAGTTAAAGAAATGCTTCAGGTAATTGAGGCCTCAGATTTAGATCAGCTGGTAGAACAAACCATACCTATGGAAATAAGGCTGGACCAGGACCTGAACCTTCCGACCGCACAGACTGAATACGACTTCCTGGCATCTTTCTCTAAATTGATGAAAAAGAATAAAGTGTTTAAATCCTACATAGGGTTGGGATACTATAATTGCAATTTGCCTTTGGTAATTCAGCGTAATATTTTGGAGAACCCCGGCTGGTACACTGCTTATACTCCCTATCAGGCTGAAATTGCCCAGGGTCGTTTAGAAGCTCTGATAAACTTTCAGACAATGGTTTCAGACCTGACAGGTATGGAAATTGCGAACTCTTCATTACTTGATGAAGGAACAGCGGTGGCTGAAGGCATGAGTATGTTATTTAACCTCCGTAAAGGTGATAAAAAAAGGACCACAAGGTTTTTTGTACATGACAAAGCATTCCCACATACCATTGAGATTCTTCAAACCAGGTCTCGTCCTTTGGGGATTGAATTGGTGATAGGCCAACTTTCAGATTTTGAAGTGGACCCATCAGAATATTTTGGAATTTTAATTCAATACCCTGATTTGGAGGGAGGGTTTGAGGACCACCAGGAGATTATTGCGGAAGCTCATAGGAACGGAGTGTTATCTGTTGTTGCCGCTGATCTTTTGAGTCTTACCTTACTAAAGGCGCCTGGAGAAATGGGAGCAGACGTGGTAGCGGGTACCACCCAAAGGTTTGGAGTGCCCATGGGTTACGGGGGCCCTCATGCAGCTTACTTTGCTACCAGAGAAAAGTATAAAAGACAGCTTCCCGGGCGCATTATAGGAGTATCCATAGATAAGGAAGGTAATAAAGCATACCGTATGGCTTTACAAACCCGTGAACAACACATTCGTAGAGAAAAGGCCACCTCTAATATTTGTACTTCACAGGTTTTATTAGCAGTCATTGCCGGGATGTACGCGGTATACCATGGGGCAGAGGGTCTTAAAAAGATAGCCTCCAAAATAAATGGATTGACCATTGTTCTTGCAAGGGGACTTGGTCAACTTGGATTTAATATCTTCAACCCCAATTATTTCGATACTGTAACTATTCAAATGCCCAATGGCGCTCTATTGGAAAGCATAAAGGTGCTGGCATTACTAAACGAATGTAATTTCAGGTATGATGGCAATGATTCCATTGGGATTTCACTGGACGAGACCACCAAGCTTGGGGATGTAGAGCAGATACTCAATATTTTTGCTAAGGCTACTCAACAGGAGAGCAGAATACATATACAAGAACTGTCACAGGATCTTGACTTTCAATGGCCGGACCATTTGACCAGAGAAAGTGATTATTTAACCCATCCTGTTTTTAAGAGTAAACAGACCGAGCATCAAATGTTGCGATACCTAAAAAAGTTGGAGAACAATGATCTTTCACTGGTACACAGTATGATTTCTCTGGGTTCATGCACCATGAAATTGAATGCAACCGCTGAAATGATGCCAATTACCTGGCCGGAAATTGCTAATATTCACCCTTTTGCTCCAAGGGATCAAGCCTTGGGTTACCGGGAGATGTTTACGGAACTGGAAGGGTGGTTAAGTACAATCACCGGGTTCGAAGCCACTTCCCTGCAGCCGAACTCTGGAGCTCAGGGGGAGTTTACCGGTCTTACTGTAATACAGGCTTATCATAAACATAATAATCAAAGTGATCGCAATATCACCTTGATCCCTTCATCGGCCCATGGTACAAACCCTGCCAGTGCAGTTATGGCGGGTATGCAGGTGGTGATTATTAAATGTGACCAACACGGAAATATTGATAAGGAGGATTTAAATGAGAAAGTTTCATTTTATGAGGCAAGGATTTCCGCTTTAATGATAACCTATCCTTCCACTCATGGAGTTTTTGAAGCACAAATCAAGGAAATATGTGAAACGGTACATAAGGCAGGAGGGCAGGTATATATGGACGGCGCTAATATGAACGCTCAGGTTGGGTTGACCAGCCCTGCAAAAATAGGAGCGGATGTTTGTCATTTGAATTTACACAAGACCTTTTGTATTCCACATGGTGGGGGAGGGCCAGGTATGGGACCGATTTGTGTGGCAGCCCATCTGAAGTCCTTTCTACCAGGCAGCCCAATTATCAACATGGGTCCGGAGCATGCGATCACCGCGGTCAGTGCCGCACCCTGGGGAAGCGCCAGTATCTTGTCCATCAGCTATGCATACATTGCATTAATGGGAGGATATGGTTTAAAAAGGGCCACTGAGTTGGCCATACTTAATGCCAATTACATGATGAAAAGACTTCAGGGGTCTTATGAAATACTTTATACAGGATCACAAGGTCGATGTGCGCATGAAATGATTATTGACTGTAGGTCATTCAAGGCATGTGGTGTAGAGGTTGAGGATATAGCCAAACGACTAATGGACTACGGCTTCCATGCTCCAACGGTTTCATTCCCTGTGGCCGGTACCATGATGATCGAACCTACAGAAAGCGAATCAAAGGAAGAGTTGGACAGGTTTTGTGACGCCATGAAGTCTATAAGAGAAGAGATCAGGGATATTGAAAGCGGTGGGGCGGATAGTGAGAATAACTTGCTGAAGAACGCGCCTCATACCGTGCATATGGCATGTATGGATAATTGGAAATATCCCTATAGCCGACAACAGGCAGTTTATCCATTACCCTATGTTAGAGAATCAAAATTCTGGCCATCTGTGAGCCGAATCGACAGTGCATATGGAGACAGGAATTTAATGTGTAGCTGTATTCCGGTGGAGCACTATCAGGAAGGGGAAGCCATAAATTCGTAGCTATAGCTGTTCGTAGCCACAGGCTACGGAACACTTGACTTAGTTGATTAAATTTCCCACGTAGGTTTTTGACTTCACTAAATCTCCATTTTTGCTATACATTTTGACATCACCTTTGATGATGCCTTGTTCATATGGAGTTTCTCTTTTTACCGTTCCGTCCTTGTAATACTCTACAATTATGCCATGTTCAATGTCATTTTCAAAACTGGCCTGAGTGCGTAACTCCCCGTTTTGCCAGTATTTCTTAAATAAACCGTTTTTTAAACCTCTTTGATAATTCCCCAGTCGATTTTTGGTACCTGAACGGTAGTAATCAATAAAGTAGCCGTGCGGCAGATCATTCCGGTATTCTTCCTCCGATTTTAATCTACCATTGGACCAGTATTTGACCATAAACCCATGCAACTGGTCTGCCTTATAATGTGTAATGGATCTGACCTTATCACCTGATAGTTCAACCCATTTACCCTGTTTTAATTTTGAGGCATTCACTTGATTGAGTTTGTGGGTGGTGGTTCTGTAAAATCGTTGAGCTTGAAGGAAATGAGAGGAAGCAAGTAATATCAGGAGAGACAGCAGAAATTTCATTTAGGTTATTGATCTTAATAAATTCCTTAATAAAGTATAATTATAAAGAATTATGGACACTCTGTCAAATGTCAACCTGATAGAATATTCCAGGTAATTCAGACATGAACGTGACGTTCTGCATGGTATGACGACCTTACGAGTGGCCCTGATTCTACATACTTAATACCGCGTTTCAAACCTTCTTCTTTATACTTTTCGAAAGTATCGGGATGTATAAACTCGGCTACCTCAATGTGTAGTTTAGTTGGTTGCAGGTATTGTCCAAGGGTAAGAATATCCAATCCATGCGCCACCAAATGATCCATGGTTTCATATACTTCTGCCTGTTTTTCTCCCAGGCCAAGCATTATTCCTGATTTGGTCCTTTTACCTGCTTCTTTAGTCAACTGTATCTGTACCAGGCTTCGATCGTATCTGGCCTGAGGCCTAACCGGACGATACAATCTTTTAACAGTTTCCATATTATGGGACACCACCTCTTGTCCGGCGCTGATCATTCGATAAAGTGAATTCCAGTTTCCCTTAACATCCGGAATCAAGGTTTCAATAGTGGTTTGAGGACTTAGCTCCTTTACCTTGACTACCGTTTGGTACCAAATTTCAGCTCCCCTGTCCTTTAATTCATCGCGATTCACAGAAGTTATTACCGCGTGTTTTACACCCATCAATCGTATTGCTTCTGCAATTCTTGCTGGTTCTTCTTCATCGTATTCCGGAGGGCGACCGGTAGCAACTGCACAAAAGGAACAGCTCCTGGTACAAACATTACCAAGGATCATAAACGTGGCGGTACCTGCACCCCAACATTCGCCCATATTGGGACAATTCCCGCTTTCGCAAATGGTATGGAGCTTAAATTTATCAACCAGTTTCCTGACCTTTGCGTATTCCTTGCCTACCGGGAGTTTCACACGTAACCATTTGGGCTTTCCAGGACGTTCAGGACGATCAGTGGATATAACCGGAAGTTCAATCATCGTAATGTTATGAAACAGTAAAGTTATAAAGGATTTGGTAAAGGAAGAAGTTATCTTCTACGACCGTAGAACAAGGTTACAAAGAAAGAAGTGAAGAACTGCTTGTTACTGGCATTTGGTACTAAAATAATCTCCTCGGTAAACCCCTCAAACATTAATCCCAACTCAATCCCGGATACATTTGATTTAAAGGCCCCGAATTCAAAACTAAGTGCCGGTTTAAGGTTTAATCCAAATTTTACCTCGGACTCACCGATGCCCTGTAGGATGTTACCAGTTCCCAGGATACTATTAAAATCTACATGCTTTTCCGGATCAAACGGCTCGTTTACACCTTGGCTATTTTGGATATAATAAGGTGCTAGTAACCCAATAGTTGGACCACCAGCTAGTATTGCATGAATCTGTAACCCTTGAAATGATGCCTTCTTGAATATTACCTGTTCCCGCCCATATTGAAAACGGATCGAATAAAGGTAGTTTTCTTTGCCCCAAATAAAAGAATTTCCATTCAGTGGGTTGGATATCCTCGCTTCTTTTGGATGTTTCACGTTCATCAATTCCAAGCCAAATGTTTGAAATTGATTTTCATTTAATCTAATACTTTTCTTCAGCACAAAACCCCCGATAAGTCCCCCGTTGGTATTCTTATTAACTCCCCATACGAATTCACTAGTGTACTCGTAATCCTCCGAATCCTGAGCCTGAACTGTATATCCTACTAATGTGAATAAAAATATGAGAAGAAATGCCTTGTGAAATCTCATATATTTCTTGACCTTAACCTTTAAATGTAACCATTTCTCTATTAACAGAAAAACAATCCATTTAGTTTATAATATCCTTGAAATGAGCGTGTGTTGGTGACCAAGAACCCATTAATGCCCCCTAATTATTTCTGAACAGAGGTCTGGCTTAGCGCTTCTTTTATTGCCCTGTGACTAATTCTTAGATGGGAGCAATGAAAAATGCATTTGCCTCGATCAATTATTAGAATTTGTGGTGATTGGTGCCTCACCTGAAATTGATCTTCAACAGCGTTAGATACCTCTCTGTGTGATATTAAATCCAGGAAATAACCTTGAATATCCATTGGATCGGCCTCCCAGGCGTGTTCCAGCCTGGAACATACAAGGCTACTGACCGAGCATCGCGTACTGTGTTTATAAATCAAAACCGGTTGTTGGGAAGATTTTTCTGTGATATATTCCAGGTCTTCAAGAGTGTTAAATGCTTTCCAGTTCATAATTAATTATTCCAAATTTCTCGTTCCTTTGGATCGTACTTGGGCTTTTTGTTTTTATTTTTCAAATGTTTTGGCTGATCGGCATTTTTCCGGGTTTTAGCCAAAAGTAATTTCCATCTTCTGGACAGGTCATTCCTTTTGTTAGGATCCTTTAAGCGCCCTCCACTATAGGTAGCGCTTGGATGGAGATCTTTACCTTTGGTACGCCGTACTTTGTAGTTGCCAGCGAAAAGTTGTTGTTCACGGGATTTCTGCCGGTAGTCACGATTTTTAAAGAAACGGGTGGAGGTTTTAAAGTCACCCTGAAAGTCCAGCCCTTCAGTTTTTATTCTGGAGTTGGTTCTTACTTTATAATGACCGGCAAAGGTGGTTCCTGGTGTCTTAACCTTTGCATTGGGTTTTACCCTTAGATCACCAGCATAGCTGGTCCCTTCAGTTTTTACTTTTTGGTGGCGTTTGACTTTAAGGTGTCCCTCAAAATCAGCGCCATCCCAGCCAACAATTTTCTTGGGACTGTCGAGGTGGCCCCTGAAGGTAGTTCCAGGACCTTGAGGAATTTCCTTTGCCCGCATACCCTTGACCGCGTAAGTACTGGCACGTGTATCGGGTTTTACCTTTTTAAGTTTCATGTCCCCGGCCCAATCACCACCATAATCATAAATCACTCGATTTGGTACTTTCATATTTCCCTTAAACCGGGTCCCGGGAGTACCTTCGATAGCTTTATTTCCCTTTAAATTTCCTTTCCATTGAGCTCCCTGCTCCTGCAACTTTATATCAGGGACCCCGCCTTTCTTATAATTTCGGCCTCGCTCTCCATAGATAGTAGCTCGTCCACCTGCGGTAGAAGTAGCACCTGCGGTACTGTGTCCGGCATATGTAGTACCATCATTTCCGCCCCTGATGGATTTGGGCCGTCCTTTACCGGCATAGCTGGTTCCATCATTTCCGCCCCTGATTGATTTGGGCCGTCCTTTACCGGCATAGCTGGTTCCATCATTTCCGCCCCTGATTGATTTGGGCCGTCCTTTACCGGCATAGCTGGTTCCATCATTTCCGCCCTTGATTGATTTAGGCTGTCCTTTCCCGGCAAAGCGAGTTCCATCATTTCCACCCTTGATTGATTTAGGCTGTCCTTTCCCGGTAAAGCGAGTTCCTTGAGTCCCGGCTGGTGGTCCTTGTTGACCTGTCCGTTCCTGGTAACCTTTACCTTTCTTGTCGACCTTTTTGGTCGGATTTCCCTTTAGGTGGGTTGTTTCCACAGATACTTTATCTCCCCTGTAATTAGTACCCTTACTACCACTTATGGATTTTTGTTTACCCCTACCGGAATATTTGGTCCCCTTAGTTCCTCTGGGTGGGTTGTTCACTCCAATCCGTTGTTGATACTTAACACCGCTTGTCTGCTTTTTTTTCGTAGGGTTGCCGGCAATTTTAGGTTCAATTGGAACAGGGTCTCCGCGATGGCGGGTACCTTTACTTTTCTCAATGGATTTTTGTTTTCCCTTGCCTGCATATTTGGTTCCTTTGGTGCCACGAGGCACTTTCCCTCCACCTATTCGCTCCTGGTAACTTCTTCCAGTGGTTTTTTTATTCTTTTTAGTGGGATTTCCCTTAACTGTGGGGGTTGCAGTCGGCTCGATCTTACCCTGGTACTGTGTGGCTTTTTTGTTCTTCTTTTTTTTAGCTTTTTTCTTATTTACTGTTTCAAGTTTCTTTGAATGTGTTTTGTCCTGAGCAACCGATGTGCTTACACTTGTTAACAGCAATCCAAAAGATAAAAGAACCACCATGCAACCTCTGTAAGCTGAAAGCCTCAGCCCAGATATGCGCAAACGGAAACGATATATGGAAAAGTAAGTATGCAAAACGATCTGAAACCTCGCCAAACTAACAAATTAATAACGAATTTTTCCCATTTATGGGATAACTAGGGCCTAATTATTACATCGGCAATAATAAGACTAACAATTTGTATCAAAAGTTCCTGAAATACCGCAAAATCTTGTGTTAAGCTCAGCATACTTAGCAAAACCAAGTTTGCTCTTTTTGCCCATATTCCTAAAAATTTGGGTAACCATGACCGAATTTTGAATATTTGGCCTCCTAGTGAGCATAAGGTTGTCGATAGTCATGATAATGTCACAATCTGACCTTCGGTAATCCCAGTATTGCAAGCAACTCATTGATTTCGCAGGTTGCCTTTTTCTTATCAGGAGGTTCTCCACAGTGAAGAACCAACCAGCCAAAAACATGTGCATAAATCTTTTGGCTTTTATACGGGCATCTTTTTTTGAAAACCCCATCTCTTCGAGAATGCTCCCTACAATTTCCAGTCGAGCCTTTTCAACTTCAATAAGAATGTTTTTAATATTGTCCAGTTTTACGGCAAGGTTCCTTAACTGGATCCATGTAAGTCCTTGGACTCGATCCTTGTAAATAGCGCGAATAAGGGTTTGGAATTTATCTTGAGGTGTTTCCAACAGTTTAATTTTCTCACCGTAAGCGAAAGTCCCTGACCAAGCCCAGTAGCGAGCCAGGTGAACAAAGAATTCCTCTTTGGATTTAAAGAGATGATAGAAGCTCGATTTAGCGATTCCCACATTTCTGGCGAGGACATCTATTTTGAATGAATAGGTACCTAAATACGCCATCATTTCCATACCTAATTTCAATCAGGGGACTTCAGCTTTTCTGAGATTTCCATATTCATAGGTTTAATTATAAATCCAAATGGGGAAAGCACGCCAACTTCTTGTGGTATTATTGTTTTATTTAATAATAGATATGTAAGAGTTA
>Ga0114949_10000598_pt1 | contig 19975 bp, 21 predicted proteins | sample N074metaG_FD_83505 | JGI IMG/M metagenome (GOLD analysis project Ga0114949, IMG submission 83505) | Deep subsurface microbial communities from Kermadec Trench to uncover new lineages of life (NeLLi) - N074 metaG | ecosystem: Environmental > Aquatic > Marine > Ocean trench > Sediment | place...
AACGTCCAAATCAGCCCTATATACATATAGAGGCAAATCGCTGAAAAAATCATATTCAGGCTGATTTGTTCCGTCTCAAATAAGAAACGGAAAATAAAAATGCTGATATAGCAAAGAAAGACTATGTAGAATACGCTTGCGATATATACATCCCAAGGCGGCGGAAATAATCCACTCCACCAGTTCGCCAGCAAGGTGGGTACTGCCAAGGCTATTCCAATCTTTAATTCGCGAGGCTGTTGGGCAATAAGATAGAGACTGGCTAGCAAGATGAGAGAGAGCATCCCCCTCAATGCCACACCACCCATTATCTGATTCTCAAAATAAGCAGGGACCAGGAGCGATGCTATTAGGCAGAAAAGCAAAAAGGCAAAACCGAACTTGGGTTCAGTTGCAAGGCGCTCGGGTTTTTCAGCAGAAGTCATAAATCTCTTTCGCGGATCAACGCCTTTAATCAAAGGACCTTGAAAATTTACCAAGCCTTTTTCATCCAATACTTATTTCTCAAATCCACCTCCCAAAGCGAGGTGTAAATCTACCCGTTGCGCCAGTTTTGCATTTTTAATTCTGATGAATTCTATCCGGGAGCCCAGCAATCGGGTTTGCATTTGCAACACACTTAGGAAATCGACATCGCCAATTTCATATTGTGTTTTTGCTACCTGCAAAGCATTTCTATTCTGCTTGACAGCTATCGCAAGCAGTTCCTTGCGTTGACCCAGCAAGCCTTCATTGGATATCCCTGTTTCAACTTCGCTAAAGGCCACCAACGCAAACTGTCCATAATCCGCTAAAGCGGCCTTCTGTTGGGCAGTCTCAATTTGTACCTGCGCCTCCAGGCTGCCCCCCACATCTAGCGGTGCGACCAGGTTTGCGCCTAATGTGAAAAAGCCCTTAGACCCAATGAGGTCGGTCAGCTCACTACTTGAGCGACCCCCTGAGGCGGTAAGAGCTATCCTGGGAAGTTTGGCCGCTTTGGCCGACTTAACGCGTTGGAAGGCTGCTGCCACTCGGCGTTCCGCCGCAATGATATCTGGTCGTCTTTCAAGAAGTTCTGACGGTATTCCGACAGGAATAGGCACGAGAATCTCCGTAAACTCACGGGAAACTTCCAATTCCGCCGCGGGATACCTGCCTAAAATAACCTCAATACTTCTGACAGATTGCTCAAAAGCCCCTTGCGCTTGCCTTTGTCTCTCTTCAGCGCCGGCCAAGTCGGCTTTTGCCAGAAAAACATCCTGTGGCTGTGCCGCACCCACCTCCAATTTCGTGTTCACGATATCCAGCATTTGGCGGTGAATTAGAACCGACTCTTCTGCAAGTTTCTTTTGGAGATATATTTCCGTAGCTAGAAACCAGGACTTTGCCATTTGCGCAACCAGGGACTGACGCCCAAATTCAAAATCGGCTTCACTGGCCTTATAGGATTCTTCGGCCGCACTTGCAGCTGCGCCCAGTCTTCCCCAAATATCCAACTCCCAAGTTACATTTAGGGAAGCGCCCCCTAAATTGCTGGTAGAGCCACTCCGCACGGTGCTTTGGCCACCAGCTCCGATATTAACTGCAGGAGCAAGTTGTGCGCCAGCTTGTTTGGCTAAATTTTCTGCCACCTCCAAGTTAGCCGCCGCCGCGGCCAAACTACGGTTGTTTTTTAAGGCTTCAATAACCAAAGCTTCTAATTTATCATCGTTGAAAGTGGACAGCCAGCCCGGTATCACATCTCCCGAGATCACCCCGGCCCACCGTGACTCAGCACTGGGCGTGTCATGCTTTTCAGGAACCACGGTCTTAAATTTTGGAGGAATGACTGTCGTCTCAGGTAATGCCTGCTCAACTATTTCTGGTTGAGTGGGTGTGGGGTCTGTGGCGCAAGCGCTCATAAATAAGGAAAACAATATTAAATAAGTTAAGCTCTCCGTTCGTAGCATAGAGGTGTAGGCTTTCATTTTCAGAGTCAAATGCGGTTAATGAAAAGGAAAAATGTAATTCATCCAAGCGGACATCCTTAGCAGAATCTTTCTCATGATTGCCACATGGTGAAAATGTTCGCTATACACAGCCGCTTGCGCGTAGGATCCACCAGGAATTAGAGCGGAATAGTTTGCATACTCGGGATCAGTGATATTTATAAGAACCGGCACGCGGCCCGGCCTCGGTGCCATTTGCGGACTAACCAGGTTTCCCGTTGCCTGAACCTGACCTTCAGCCAATGCCGGCAATACCATTCCCACTTCACCGGAAAACACCTTCCCAGGGATACTATCAAAAGCCACCTCCGCTTCACTCCCTACTACTAAACGAAGCAAATAGTTTTGACGAAACCAGGCCACCAGATAATGGTCCTCACTATGCACAAAGACCATAACGGGTCTCAGTGGAAGGTTTTTCGCCATCATGCCGGGCCTCAAGACTACTTGAGTGGCATAGCCATCGGTCGGTGCCCGCACGGTCGTCTGGCCCAGTTCAAATTTTGCCTGTGCAAATTGGGCCCGCAGATCATTATATTTTGCGGTTGCCGAATCAAGATCGCGCTTACTACCTGCTTTCCGTTTAAATAATTTTCCCGCTCGCTTAAAATCCGCTTTCGCGCCCGATAAAAGTGATTTTATCGAGTCAACCCGGTTTTGATAAGGTTCTGGATCTATGCGAAACAGAACATCGCCTTTTTTGAGTTTGGCGTTCCCTTGTACGGGAACCTCCACCACTTTTCCGCTCACCGTAGGCACAATAGGCGTGGTGATAAAATACAGCCGGGTATTTTCAGAATAAGGATGATTGTAGTTCATTGTAAAGGTGAGCGCGCCAATGAGGATAACGCCCCCCATTACCGCGGTGGGCACGCTCCACTTGTTGAGCGGGATTCTAAAGACCTTAAAAATGACAATGCAGAGGGCGGTGTAGGTGAGCATCAGAAGTAAGTCCATTACTCTATCTCCTCCCTCGATTTCTTTTTAGCCCGCGCCGCGCTGGTTACCTTTTCCAGTTTTTCTATTCGTTCATCCAACCGGGAAAGTTGCTCCTCAAAATCAGCTGACTGACTACTTTCCTCTTTCTCTTTGGCAAAACCCCAACCTCGATCTTCACGGTAGAGGGTCGCCCAAATCCAAAGGAACGGCCAAATGACATGGAGGGTGAAAAGACTGATCCAACCGGCAACATGAATCGCATCCTGCTGAGGGTGTTTGCGATGAACTGATATTTCGTAGGGGATATCATGAATTGCAATGATTCCATAAAAAATGACGATAGACGCAAAAACCAGTATTCCAAGAGCAAGGTAATCCAGCATTATGTGTCTCCCAAAACGCATTTCATACTGTAAAATGTTCCAGTGCCACGCGCCTGATGCAACGGTTCAGACTATTCACCGTCTTCAAAAAACAACTATGTAAATAAAGCTTGATCAGGGTCACGTATTACCCTTGAGTCTATTTCCCAAGGCCCTGGCCCAAGGATTGGCGGTAACTCCATGGACTAAAATGCTCAGCGTAACAGTGACGGCAACCGTCACAATGATCGTATCTCCATGCGGCAAATCGGCGTTCAACACTATAACAGCAAATACAATACTGGCAAGTCCACGAGGACCGAACCAACCTAAAAACAGTTTTCCTTCGGTATTTAAATTGACGCCCACCAGAGAAATATAAACCGGCAACATGCGGATAACGGTTAGGCTCAGTACGGCATAACCCACGATTGACCAGTTAAGATAATCAATAGAACGCCCAACTACCGCGGAACCAAATAACACCCATGTGATCAGTGCAAACGTTTCACCGGTACCTTCAGCGGCTCGTAAAAATTCGTCCCGATGGTTTTTAGTCATATATCCAAATAACAATCCCCCGCAGAAGGATGCGATAAATCCACTACCACCCACAAATTGAGCCGATGCAAAGCATGTAATCGCCAGGGCAATAACAGGGATTTGAACCCAAGTATGCGTCAACCACTGCCGGGACCTTGCAAACCGTAGCAGGAGGACAGTCAACGAAGTTAAAGTCACACCCACTATCAAACCAATTCCAATTTCCTCGGCTAACAATGCCATTGCCAGATGCCAACCGCTACCCTCGCCATGCCCGCTGGTACCAAGCGCTAATGCAAGAAAGGCAAAGAGAATAGGCACACAGATGCCATCATTCAACCCACTTTCCACGCTTAGGCCCTGGCGAAGATCAGCAGGTACGGATTCATTTTTAACCACTGCTTGTCCCAGCGCGGCATCGGTTGGTGCAACAATGGTTGCCAGCAACGCCACTTCGATCAGGGATAAATTGTCAAATAGAGCTACTCCAAACCCAAAACCCAGCAACAGGGTTAATGGCAATCCTATCAATAGCAATCGTAGTGGAATTTTTGCTGAACTGCGAAGCACCTTGAAGTCAGCACTGGCCGCATCGATGAATAATACCAGCGCCAAGGTCAACTCAGCTAAAATTTTCAGGGTGTGCGCTTCTGCTTTTAATGACAGGAGCCCTGCGCCTAACGGACCTATGCAGAATCCAAAAAATACAAATATTATGGGACCCGTAAGGCGTGATTTCTCCACCGCGCCAGCCACACAACTGAACAGGAGAGCGCAACCAGCAAGCAAAGCTAAATCCAGATACATGGTATCAACTCTTGTTGGATGACAACCTGCAATTAAACACAAAAAAAAGCAAAGGGCCGTCAGTCAATTATAACTTGGGCTATTCTGTTCTTAAGTTAACCCCAAAACCCGGTTCATTGCACCAAAGGAATCTGCCTGGCGAGTTCGAAATTTATAATTGCATCCAGTTTGTTTTCTAACTGGAAAAATCGAGCTACTTTTTTACCAGGCAGTATCTCTTGAAATTTATCCACAAACGATTGCTTCGTGCTCAGTCTCAAGCGTTTATTATGTAAAGACCCATTCAATATTTTCAACGCTTTTTCATCAGAGAGACTTTTATTTTTAAGAGCATCGGCGAAATCGGTAATCAGTTTAACCCGCCGACCATTGATAAAGTCTAGCTGATCCTGATATTCCCGATACAGTTTCCAAAATTTTTCTTTTTCGGACGGGGTAAAATTCATGTTTTTGGCTATCAGCTGCTTTTTTTGAACCTTAATGATAGCCCGGGTCAATTCTATTTCATCCTGGTTAGCTTCCAGGGTTCCCTGGGCAATAGAGAAATCATTTGATCCCATTCCAAAAATAAATACTAAAGCCAACGCCAACGTTTTAATCCAATTCATAACTACCTCCGCTTAGTGTTTTTTAAATTCAACAAATGATATTCACGTGTTCATTAACATCTCAAAAAACAATTTAACTTTTAATCAGTATTTAATGTTGTACTAAAAAGTTTTCCTGGAAGAAAAGAAACTTTGGGTTCTTCGTAGGTTCCTTCCACACTAAAATAAATATGTATAAATTGCTGGTTTTCCTCATTCCCTCCAACTAAATTTCTAACAATAGGAATCTTTTTTAAGATACTGCGAACCAAACCCCCAACCACAGGAGTTTCCCCCAAAGCATTTCCTATTCCGTTTTCAGGCAAAACGTCACCGATCAAAGGTATCTCTGGAATTTTACTACCCACAGTCCCATCAGCTTTGATTGAAGAGAGGGACGTATCTACAATGGATTTCAGTGCGTCAATAGCTTTAGCGATGCTTTGCAGGGGCCTTACCCTCACCTCTGCGTGAAGAGTTCTCTTGGACAAGTTGGTATCCCCATACACTTTAACTTTAATAGATGGGCTCATTAAATCGAATCCTTTTGTGGATAACACACCGTTTTTGATTATGCAACTGCCTCCCATGTAATCATAAGGCAACATCCCGTCTTTAGAATTTGTCGGGAGTTTAAAGTTCATGGCGCGGATAATCGTACTCGCGACTTGGCCAACTTTTAAGACATGGCCCTTTTCTGATTTGATATTTAACTTGCCTGAGAGTCCTCTTAAAAAATCATCAGATGAGAGGTCACCGAAAAAACTTCCCCTAAATCTCAATGGACCTTGAATGTGATCCTCAATGAAATTTTCCAGCCGCAAATCCTTTCCCAGAATATCCAATTTATAGGAGGTGGTCTTCAGGTTGTAGTTTCCTTTTAAGAGCAATGTCCCATTCTTCGGTAGTATCTTTCCCCGCTTCAACTCAAATGAAATTTTTGAAACAAAGGTCCTTGCCATTACGTTTTTAAGGGCGATCTCGTTAATTTTAATCTGGCTCATATCAAGGTTCATAAAAAAGCCTTCATTGCCTTTTGGTTTAAAAGAAACCAAAGTCTCTTTTATAACCACTTGAGTTTTGTCAAAATTCAGGGCGATTTTTTCCCCCGAAAATTTTCCTGATATATTGAGCTCTCTAAAACTTTTGGCGGGACCTCTCAAATGAACCGTACCGGTCAGCTGACCCTTTTTTGGAAACCAGTCTTTTTGAATCAGGGGTTTGATTTTCGGAAAGTGAATAGAGCGGATGATCAAATGCGAGTCGATGACAGGCTCCCATACCCCCTGCGCATCCTTTTTAAGATCCAGATTTCCCTTAACTTGGATCTCCCCGCCAAAGACGTGCGCTTTCACTTGGTGAGCCAGGCGGCCGTCCTGCCATTCGCCCTGAAAATCAATATATGGTACAGCCATTTGCTTCCCATGAATTGGGATGACCACCTTTTGAACTTGGAAATCGCCCTTCACGTGAAGAGCCTCAGGGTGCATCACCGGCCCGTCAAGACGAATGTTGCTGGTGAATTCTCCCGATTCGGGGAACGAGTCCACCTGAATCAAGGGTCTGAGTTTAGCAAAATGCAATGATTTGGTAATCACATCGGAATCGATGACAGGAGCCCAGTTTCCCTGCTCGTCCTTATGGGGGTCCAGCGTTCCCTGGACGCGGATCTCTCCACCAAAGATTTTTGCACTGACCTTATGGGTCAAACGTCCGTTGTGCCACCTGCCCTGGACAGCAATGTCAGACAAGGCCACTGGCGTTCCTTGAATTTGGATGGCCGTTTCCGGCACGCTGAAATTTCCCTTTATGCGGAGTGCATCCGGGCGCATCACGGGACCTCGAATGTGAACCGTTCCGCCGATCACTCCTGCTTCGGGGAACCAGTCCTGTGCAACCAATGGCCGGAGGTCGGCCAACTGGACTGATTTGGAAATCACATCCGAATTGATGACAGGGTCCCAGGCACCTTTAGGATCCTTTTTTAAGTTGATATCTCCCTTGATCCTGATTTCACCGCCCAAGACCGACATTCGCACATCATGTTTTAAGTGGGACCCAGACCATTGACCTGCGCCATCGATTATAGCAAAGTGAACTTTCTGACCTTGGATGGAGACAGTAGTCTTCTGGACCCGTATTTGCCCTTTAGCCTGGAGCGCCTTGGGTCGCGTTACGGAACCTTTCAGGTGAACTTTACCGCTGAGCGATCCCGTCTCGGGGAACCAGTCCTGCGCAACCATGGGTTTCAGACGGGCTAACTGAACGGAGTCGATGACCACGTCCGAATCGATGATGGGATCCTGGTTAGCCTTTCCGAGCTCCAGCTGACCTTTGACTTGGATATTTCCATCAAATACATTTGCCCGAATATTGTGAACCAGTTTTTTATTGGACCAGGTTCCCTCTGCCTCTACCAAAGGAAAACGCACACTGCCGGTCTTCGTTTCTATCTCAAGATCTGAAAAGTTCAAATTTCCACTACCCTCCATCGCCTCTGGATGCTTCACCGGGCCTTTTAAGCGAACCGTACCGGTCAGGAGACCTTTCTCCGGAAACCATTCTTTTTGAACCAGGGGTTTGATGTCCGGCAAGCTGATCGACTGTATGGTCACATTCGAGTCGATGACGGGATCCCAGTCGCCCTTGCCATCGTTTTTAAGATCCAAATTCCCCTGGACACGGACCTGTCCTCCAAAGACCTTCATTCCGATTTCGTGGGTCAGATGCCCGTCGTGCCATTTGCCCTGCCCATCGATGTCTGACAAGGCAACTCTCGTCCCTCGAACTCGGATGGCTGTCTCTGGTATCTTGAACTTTCCATTCACACGGAGTGCTTCAGGGCGCATCACGGGACCCCGAACGTGAACCGTTCCGCCGATCACTCCTGCTTCGGGGAACCACGGCATTGGTTCAGGAGAAATATTTTTCAATTCATGAAAATCGACATTTTCAAAAGTCAGATGAGAATCCAACGTACCCTTAAAGACAGGACCCAACGGATCTTCCCGGAAAATTTTTCCCTCAACCACGAAATCACCCGAAAACACGCTCCAGTTAATTTTGTGTATCAATTGTTGATTTTTCCATTGAGCGGCAACCTCGAAAGTTGGAAAGGAAAGGGGCTGGCCAGAGTGGACCAGGGTAATTTCTGTAATTTTCAGCACCAAATCCAAAGTTGCGCTTCGAGAAACGGATTCAAAGTCAATCAATGTTTCAACAGGAGTTTCAAATTTCAAACTCAGGCTGTCGAAGTTTCCTTTCAAGAGCATTCCTTCATTTAGGATTTTCCGGGCCTGAGGAACCCAATCCAGCACCGGCAGAATATCCGTTGCTTTGAAAGGTTTAAAATTCAGTGTGGCCTGTAAGACCGAATTTGAAGAAAGAAGGTCATTGGCCCGTATCTCGCCTACCGCAACAAGGTTGCCAGTGCCGAATTCCAAATCATCCAGTATCAACTCGATCTGGTTTTCCTCTCGAACGATGCGCATCTGTACCCCAATATCCAACGGGATTTCTTTCCCCGTGCTCTCATCCTGGAAAATGACTTGACCCGCTATCAAATTGATTTCAGCCAAGGTGAGGTTGGGATTTTTCAGGAAATCACGTAAGACTCGAAGCCATTCTGGAAAAGAATTAATTTTTTGCACTGGTAAGGAAGGGGTTGGATCAGAATCAAGTGTATTTATTTTAGCTAGAGTGTTCGGTCCGGCTCCCGGTTTGACTGAAATTTTTAAAACCGGTCTAATAAGTGTAATGCTATCGATAACAATCTTTTGTTGCAGAAGAGGTAACAGTTTTAATTTGAGCAACAGTTCATCTGTAGACAGAAGCTCCTTTTCCTGATCGGCAGAATAGATCTGAAGCCCTTTACATTTAAACTGCAATCCCCGGGAAAAACTCCAGTCCAGGGACTCGATATTAATATTCAGACCCGTAGCCCGAGTCAGAACGTGTATAACGGGTTCACGGAAATTATTCGGGTCAACAGAGAAAACCACAGCCATAATTATGATCAGTATTCCAGCCAGGCCCGCCGCCAAAATAATTAAAATTCGAGGTTTTCTGTTTTTGACAGGAGAGCTTTTCCGAGGAGGGATTTTCCGTTTTTTATTAGGAACATCCATAGGAGAAAAAATGAATTGTTAACATGAATTAAAGAAAGCTTGGCCCGTTTATATCATATTTGAAAAAAAGTAGGTAATGATTTGGCTGGAAGACGGCATGTAGATTTCAAACCTGAAATTCGGCTGAATTAAGGGGGCTTCAACAAAACCATTAGCGGAAACCGGATAAAACCTGGTAACTTCTTTCAAACTATTTATCGCGATCCTCATCCAGACTTTTTCTTAGCATCCCAGCCCATTTCCTTAATACATCCTGGGTATTCTCCCAGGTTTTCATATCATCTGGTCGAGATCCCTTCTCAGATATAAGGCCCATTAAAACCACTGCACCCGTTTGATAATCCACAAACTCGAATTCCGCGGACGCCCCTCCGAGATTGATATCGCTTTTCCCAGGGGACCCGCCACTGGCAACGCCCCTAGGTTCCAGATCGGTAATGGCGACCTTAATATGTAGCGTCCCAGCTTGCCTTTGACCAAAACCAACCAATTCATATTTATCTTGGATCGCCTTAATCAACTCATTCCGAAAATATTCCGTCAGTTTGTTGATTTCCGTCGCATCGATGCCTCGTTTCCTACCTTTTTTCGATAAAAACGCGATCACATGATCAATATAAAACTTAGAATACTGGTTGAGAATGTTTTCCTCACTTCTATATACATATAAACCTTCATACTTGGAGCTGGGCACCAGATTCCCATAATCGCTTAGGAAACCGGATTTCTCTGGCTTTTGAGAAGCGCAAGCAAACAAGCCTAATAAAAGAGAAGCCGCAAAAATTCCGGAAACAGTCCTTAAAAAAAATTCATAAAATCGACTGCTTTTAAGTTGTTTCATTAACATTATTACCAGGATAAATATTTTTCATCATACTCAGTATTCACTTGAATCAAGGGTTTTTTCTGTGAGCTTCATCCATGCGAGTGATGAGCCGCTTGGACCAACGCTCTATGACTTCCTTAACAAGGCCGTATTTGGAGGATTTATTGTAAACCCTGCCTTTTTGTAAATCAATCACTGCGACCACAACCTCACCTGTAAGCGCATCAATAAGTTCGGCTTCAGCAGAAGCGCCTCCCCAAATGGTGGCCTCAGATATCGTGGCGCGCATTCGGACCAGCGGTTGAAACGGCTCCAGGTTGGTTATGGCTACTCTCAGAATTAAAGTTTGTGACCCAGGCTCGCTAACTATGGAATAGTTGCTGTTTTTCAGTTCTTTTTTCAACCGATAATAAAAATAGTTAGCAAGTTTTTGCATATCCTTTTGATTAATATAGGGGGGAGCGCTGGGACTCAAGATCTGGCGGATTTGCACCGGTAAAATAATGAAATTTGAATACAGGTTGAGCGGTTTCCCAGGATTAAAATAGGAATATGCCCCCTCTGCATCCGCAAAAGGGCTCTTGGTCAACTTAGAATAATCATTAAGAAATCCCGCATTTTTAGGTAAATTTTCTGTAGCGCAAGCTGAGATTCCGATAAAAGCTAGGCCGGCAATTAGTTGGAAAGATCTCTTCGCCGAATTTTCAATGATTCCCAATGCCTCTCATCTCCATTTAAGATAATGTGGTTTATTTTTCCGAAAAGCCTGTCCCAATCTTACCAATATTGATTGGGACAGGACCTCCCTAAATTTAGCTAAATCAAAAGTCCCTTCTTGGGGCCCGGTTTAATTTTCGTTGTTGTTGTAACCTTTGATCATAGGCATCAGGCCTGCATAAAATTCCCCTATATTCAATTTGTGCATAAGCAGTTCTCCTGTCTTTCGGCGGAACCAAAGTACCTGTATAAATTTTACATAATTCCTTTGATGTCATGGAAGTTGCTTGATCTGGGCTTATTTTCGCACACGCGAAGAGGAATACGCTCCCCAGAAAAGAACTTAAAATCGGATTTTTGAAATAAGCATTCATCACCCTCAGGAACTCCGCTTGGCAACAACGGTTCCCTGAATTGGCCCTCCAGATAAAATATCCTCAGCAGGCAAAACAGTAATAATTTGAATGTTGGCAAAGGGAATGATCTCAAGCTCTTTTTCCAACTGAATAACCAAAGCATTGGAATTCAAAAGCTCTTTCAATTTAGAGCCAACCATTTTCTGCTGTGCTTGGGGTTCAATTTCATAATTCTGCTCATTTCCGTTGGTGAACTTGATAGTTATTTTTCCACTCATTGGTTAACTCTCCTTAATTAATGTTAGCAGGGAAGAAATCAAAACCTCATAATTGATTGTTTCTTTTAACTCCACTCGTCATTACTGATTCGTATGATGGGTAAAAGTATAAATCCTCATTGAGGGTGTGTCATTAAATGTCTTAAATGTCTAATAAGTTTTGTTTGTTTTTTTAATCTATATGCAAATTCCCTGGTTGGGAAATATTAAATGCCATGATTCAGCTTTTTGGAGCAGTGTAGCATAGGGTGAACGGGATATTGCGATCCACAGCTAAAAATATATTTTTCAGTGAGATAAAATCAATGTCAAGGGCCAGATCCACCATAGAGGTGAATGAATAATGGATTTCATAAAATTAAAATTATCAAGACACTGAACCATCAAATTTATGACCCCAGGCCCCTAAAACCGTCACCATTTCAAAAAAATAAAATTTAAAAAAATTCTGCTTTTCTTCCCTGTTCTTTAAAAATTTAAAATATTTATGGTAAGTTGTCGGAATTGTGTTTTTTCCTGAACATCGCTTATTGACTTTTAAAAGTGGTCACAACACTCACCGATTAAAACTCAGGTGAATATGTTGATGCGTTCCATCCTTTTTGTTTTCTGTTTGATGGCTTACAGCGTTCCACTCCTTGCCGGGGAACCGGAGCGTATGGTGCGTATACCCTCCGGAACCTTTTGGATGGGTTCCGATACGGGCAATAAAATGATGCCCTCAGGAGGGCGCAATAATGAAAGCCCTATTCATAAAGTTACTGTGGATGGGTTCTGGATGGATATCTACCCGGTAGCTAATAGGTACTACGCCAAGTTTGTAAACGAGACCGGCTACGTAACCTATTCGGAAGTCCCGCCGGATCCAAAAGATTGGCCGGGGGCACTTCCTGAGATGCTCTACGCCGGCTCGGTGGTGTTTAAACAACCCAAGTCCAAAGTCGATATGAGAAATTTTTACAACTGGTGGGAACTCAAAAAGGGTGCAGATTGGCGCCATCCAAAAGGACCAGACAGTAGCATTGAGGGAAAAGATAACCACCCGGTGGTCCACGTGACTTTTAAGGATGCTAAATCGTATTGCCAGTGGGCAGGAAAAGAAATGCCTACCGAAGCGCAATTCGAATATGCGGCCCGCGGCGGGTTTGATAAAAAGAAATATGCCTGGGGCGACCAGCCCAGACACCTCACCGAACGCCTGGCAAATCTTTGGCAGGGCAAATTTCCTTACACCAATGAGGATAAGGATGGTTTTCTCGAAACCTCTCCGGTAGGAAGCTTTCCGCATAATGGTTACGGGCTTTACGATATGGCTGGCAATGTTTGGGAATGGGTCTCCGATTGGTACCATCCCGGTTACTTTAAAAACAGCCCAAAGAAAAACCCGACGGGGGTCAAACAGGAACAAAGTTTTGATCCGAATGAGCCGGGCAACCCAAAAAGAATCGTAAAGGGCGGCTCTTTCCTTTGCAGTGAAAATTATTGTACGGGGTATCGGCCCAGTGCGCGCATGGCGACCGATCCAAGATCAAGCTCCAACCATAACGGATTCCGTTGCGTTAATAATTAATCAATCTGTTTTCAATTAAACCGAGGAGGGAGAAATGAAATTACTGAAAGGGTTGATAATTATTTTTCTGAGTGTTGGCATCGCGCTTTCCAGCTCACCGCATGATGCCCAAGCGAAAACCAAGAAGCCGAATATCCTGGTGATTTAGGGGGATGATGTCGGCTGGTCGAACATCAGCGCCTACAATATGGGTATGATGGGATATAAGACACCCAATCTCGATCGCTTAGCAAAAGAAGGCATGCTTTTTACAGATTACTATGGACAGCAAAGCTGTACCGCCGGACGGTTGGCGTTCATCACAGGACAACATCCATTTCGCACCGGACTTCTGAGTGTTGGCCTACCGGGTTCACCGCTCGGTCTTCAGCCGGAAGACCCTACAATAGCTGATCTCCTCAAAGGGCAGGGCTATGTTACCGGGCAATTCGGCAAGAATCACTTAGGAGACCTCTACAAGTTTTTACCTACTGTGCACGGTTTCGACGAATTCTTCGGCAGCCTCTATCATCTTAATGCAGAAGAAGAACCCGAGGATCCGCAATATCCACATCACATTCCCGGATTTTATGAAAAGTTTGGATATCGTATTTTTTAATCGGAATATGGATAATTAGGGTGTTGGAATCCAGATTATTGTTATTTAAGGAAGAGCGTGGTGGGTAAGGGCGGGTAAAGTGCGGCTTGAAGTTTCGACTTTTATGCAGGGCGTATTCAGCTTTCTTAAATTCTTGATTTTTTAGGTGCTGATAATGGGAGCCGGGTGGGGCTCTTGGCATGAGCGCGAGCGCTGAGAATCAGCATTTCAATAATTTAGGGTTTTAAAATGGATTGGGTCAGGTTTTGATAAGATTCGGCGATACGGGCCGTTGTCTACATCGGCGGCAGTCACCTTATCCCAGGCTTGGTGGAATTGGAGTTGAATCTACCTTTGTCAGCCAGAAAAAAACTTTTGGTCATTTACAACCCCAAGGCCGGGGCGCAGCGGAATATTTTTGATGCCACATTGAGTCGCTTGCGCGACCTGGGGGTTGCAGTTGTAGTCCGGGAAACCACCGGACCGGGAAGCGCCCGCGACCTGGCGCGGTCCGCCACCGAGACCGGCGGCTATGACGCCGTCATCGCCGCCGGTGGTGACGGCACCGTCAACGGAACGGTGAACGGGTTGTCCGGCCATCCCATTCCTTACGGCATCATCCCGATCGGCACCGCCAACGTGCTGGCCCTCGAAATAGGATTAGCGCAGGATGCGGAAACCGTTGCCCGCACCCTGGTCGAAGGCCCGGTCCGAGCCATCGTGCCGGGAGTGATCAACGGCAGGTTGTTCCTGTTGATGGTGGGGGCCGGGTGGGACGGGCGGTTGGTGGCTCACACCACGACCCGGCTCAAACGGCTTTTTGGCAAATTTGCTTTTCTGGGGCACGCACTCCAATTACTTTGGCAAAACCGCGTGCCGCGATTGCGCGTGGTGGCGGAGGGCACCCGTCACCCCGCAAGTTGGGTCATCGTCAGCAATGTGGCCCGCTATGCGGGTTCGTTCCTGCTGGCACCCGAGGAATGCCTGGAGCGGGCGGGATTCACGCTGGTGCTGTTCAACCGCCAGACACGCCTCGGATTTCTGCGCGATCTGGTGTCACTCGCGCTTGGCAAAATCGAACGTGCCGATTCTATCCAATCCATGAGGGTTGCAGAGGTTGTTATCGAGGGAGACCCCTCCGAACCGGTGCAGGCGGACGGTGATTTTGTGGGGTACCTGCCGGCCAGGATCACATTGGCGAACCATTCGCTGAATCTGATCGTGCCCGCCAACCATTGCGCGCCGACTGGCATGCGGCCCTTGGGAATCCAGCGTCACGTGTGATATCCCCCATTAACTTCATGCCTCGAAGGGGTACGGGCCGGTTGCTATTCCCGGGTTTTTGAGTGATATTGAAGTTGTAACGGCCGGAGCGGCTTATGGAGGGTGGGGCCGCAGATTAAAGTTCAATTTTTTCAAAAGGAGGATTCATGGTCAAAGTATTTTTATGTTTGGTGTTGATGATTGGCCTGGCATCGTGTTCCACCATTAAGGAGAGATTCGGAACCGCCGTAGAGACCCCGCAATTGAACGCTGACCGTGGTCACTGCCGGGATGTGTCCGAAAAGGCCGTGGCTGAATCCACAAAGAATATTATTAAGAAATCAGACGAGAAAAGGAATGCGTACAAAGCCTGCATGAAGAGTAAGGGCTACGATCGTCACGGCCGGCCCATCGCGAAATAGGTTGGATGGGTTCGTTCACCTGGCCTCGGATGGCAAGCCCGCCTGCGATGAACGGAGTGGCACGGGAGTCAGCTTTTTTCCTGATGGGATTCAAGATCGAAGGTGGTGTCGCTGGTCCAGGTGAGGGTCATGTGTCCGGGGATGCGGGTGGCCTTGTCGAGCCGGGCGGTGCGCAGTTGTTCACAGGTGAAGCTGGAACCACGCAGGTCGGCGCCGCCAAGTTGCGCCCCGGTGAAATTGGCCACTTTGACGGAGCTTCCAGCAAGGTTGGCTCCCGTCAGATCGGCTCCGGCGAAATCTGCGGCCATCATATTGGCTTCGCTCAGGTCAGCGCCGATCAGTTTGGATTCCCGAAAATTGGCGGCGACCAGGTCCGCGCCCCGCAAATTAGTTCCTTTGAGGTCGCAATTGTCCAGGTCGGCCCCATTCAAATTCATATTGCTTAAGTCTTTGCCGGCCAGAGAATCTTTGGCGGCTTCGACTTCCCTGCGTTGAAGTTTTCGGTCTTCCAACATCGGGCATAATCCTGTTGAGAAATGATCCGCGCAGTGTAAACCAAAATGGACGCATCATAATAACACTACTTTTAAGGGTTTTTTACCAATGGTTTCCTCTCCACCGAGGTTGGGATGAAATGTTTTAAGAAAGAAATCCTGGTCTTTACAAGGCACAACGGATGAATCCTGCTTGCTCGCGGCTTTTTATTTTTGGAATGGGTTATTGTGCTATGGCCCTGGCCCGGATTCTTAAGGAGGACTCCTGCGAAATAGCCGGGACTTGCCGTGAGCCTGAACAGAGGGAAGCTTTGCGCCAGGCAGGTTATGCAGTCCATCTTTTTCAAGATGGCTCCTCTGAGAATGAAGTGCGGGCAGGCTTGGCGCGAGCCGAGAATGTTTTGATTACGATTCCCCCGCCGGCTACGGGCGGCGACCTGGTGTGGGAGACGTTTCAGGATGATATTTTGCATCATCCCCGCCTGCGTTGGCTGGGTTATCTTTCAACCACCGGAGTGTATGGCAACCACGATGGCGGTTGGGTGGATGAAGACTCGGAATTGAAACCGATAGCGGAACATCATCGGCGGCGCTGGCAGGCTGAAACCCGGTGGCGCCATGCCTTCCAGAGTCATGGCGTGCCGGTACACGTTTTCCGGCTGGCGGGGGTCTATGGTCCGGGGCGCAACCCACTGCACAAAGTAATCGCCGGGCAGGCCAGGCGGATTGAAAAACCCGGCCTGGTGTTTGGCCGTGTGCATGTGGAGGATGTTGCGGAGGTCCTCAAGGCTTCCATGGCGCGACCTCATCCCGGAATTATTTACAATGTTTGTGACGATTTGCCCGCGCCGCCGGCGGAGGTCACCGAGTTCGCCTGCGGTTTGTTGCACCGGCCTCTGCCGCCGCTGGTGCCGTTCGAGCAATCGCATCTTTCGGAAATGGGGCGGAGCTTTTACCTCAACAACCGGCGCGTCAGCAACCGGCGCATTAAAGAAAAACTAAAAGTTAAACTGCATTACCCAAATTACAAGGATGGCTTGCGGGCATTGTTGAAAAGTATTCCAGAAGAATTGAAAAAGCACTGATGAGCACGGATTCAAATGGTCCCTCCCCTTTTCAAGGGGAGGCGGGGAGGGGTTGAAGATAACCACCCCCTGGCCCCTCCTTGAAAATACGGGGCTATTTATTGTCATCCTGAGCGCAACGAAGGAACTCAGTTGCCTTTTACCTCCTTGCAGAAGGGAAAATATTATCGTCGGCGACTTGCCGGTTCCCCTTCTTGAAGGGGCCCGTGGAGAGAATATGGAAGATTGGCCTTATCGGGTGGTGGCGTTTGCCGGTTTTTTCATTATCGCGGGAATTGCCTGGGCCGTGGGAAGCCGGGCGCGGCTCAACGGTAAAACCCTGTGGGGCAGTCTGGTCCTGATCTGGCTGATGGGCGGATTGACTTTTTGGCTTCCCTGGTCGCGTGCTGGAATGCAATGGCTCAACGATGTTCTCGTCGCTCTTTTGTCGGCGTCGCAGAAGGGCAATGTATTTTTGTTCGGCCCTTTGGCATTGGGACCGGGTCAGGCGTTGCCGGATGGCACCGCATCGGTAGGGTTCGTTTTGGCCATGCAGGTCCTGCCGGCGGTGATTTTCTTTTCCGCTTTGGTCGCGGGGTTGTACCATCTCGGCATCATGCAATGGGTGGTGCGCGGCTTTGCCCGGATTTTTTACCGGGTCATGGGTTTGTCGGGCGCCGAAGCCCTGTCGGCCTCTGCCAATATTTTTGTGGGAGTGGAGTCGGGCCTCACCATCCAACCCTACCTGCAGGCCATGACCCGTTCCGAGTTGTTGACGCTGTTGACTTGCATGATGGCCACCGTGGCCAGCACCGTGTTGGCGATTTATGTGATCGCGTTGGCGGATGTGTTTCCGCAAATCGCCGGACATCTGGTTTCGGCCTCCATCATCTCCATACCTTGCGCTATTTTGATCAGCAAGTTGTCCCTGCCCGAGGATCAGACTCCTGAAACCGCGGGCCAGCTTCCGGAAGATAGGGAGCAACCGGCATCGCGGGAGGCCCATCACCTGAATCCAGCCACGCCGCCGTCGAATTTAATGATGGCGTTGATTGAAGGCGGCGGCCAGGGTGTTAAAATGGCGGTGAGCATCGCCACCCTGCTCATTGTGGTTCTGGGATTGGAGGCGGTGGCGGATTTGTTATTGGCGCAATTCCCGCAGGTCCTGGGAGCGCCGTTATCCATCACGCGTTTAATGGGCTGGCTCACCTGGCCCTTTGTGGTTCTGTTGGGGCTGAGACCGGAAGAGTGGCAGTTGGCTTCGGAAATCCTGGGGTCCCGATTCGTGGAGACCGAAGTGGCGGCGTATTTCACCTTGGCTCATGCGCAGGCGATGACACCCCCGGCATTTTCCTTGCGGTCCTTGACAGCGTTGACTTATGCGTTGTGCGGGTTTGTGCATTTGGCCAGCATGGGGATTTTTGTCGGCGGGTTGGCGGCGTTGATTCCAACACGCGTTCGTGATTTATCGTCTTTAGGGTTGCGGGCTTTGTGGACGTCGTTTCTGGCGACCCTGTTGACGGGTTGTGTGGCGAGTGTCCTGGCCTGAGTTTTCAGGGGGCGGGAGTTGAAAAAAAAGCAGACCCCAAGTGCCAGAAAAACGACAGAGCGATGATCGCCACCGCAATGAGGGCCACCCGCACCGAATTTTTTTCCTGCCTTTTCTTTTTCTCTGAAATTTCGGGTTCCAATTCCGACATGGCACTCTTGGGAAAGGTTTTATAAATCTCCCAATTCATCTTCCTCAAACAGTTCCTGCATGGTGTGGGTATCGTTTTCTTCCGTCAGCCGCTGGTCCGCCCGGTCAATGAACTCGTTCACCGTTTTTAAATTTTCCTGGGAAATTTTGCATAAAACCAGGCGTTGCATGAGCGTTTCTTTTTCAAAATGCTGGAGCAGTTTGCCGAAACTCCCCATCAAAAATGAGGAATACAGAGTGTTGACTCCGGAAAAGTCCAATTCCACCGACTGCCCAGCCTTTACTTCAGGATAAAGCAGTTGATACAGTGTGTCGCCTTCGCCTAATGCCGTACAATTGGGGCCGATCAATTCAGCCAAGTGAATTCTCATGCAAAAAGCTCCTCCCTATCCAGCTATGGCAAACAAGCCACCAGCGCTGGCATTATTCCGGTTTATGGCTCCAAATCCAATAAAAAATTCAGGATTTTTAAAAAAGCTGTTTATTATTAAAAATGGCGGGACGGGATTACAGAAGGTGGTGTCCCACCCGCAGGAAATTCTGGTTTGATCCAGGCTTCTTATCAGGGGGCGCATGAAATTCATTGAGTGGCTGTTGCTGGCAATTATCGCGGGACTTTCCGTGTCGGCGGTTGCGAATCCGGCGTCCTCTTTCGCTTCGTCCACCGCACTCCGTTACGTTCCTCTGGGCGATTCCTACACACGCGGCAAAGGGGTGCCGCAGGAAGACACCTGGCCCATGTTGCTCACCCGGCACTTGCAGGCGGAAGGCATCGATATTGAGCTGAGTGTCAACCCGGCACAAAATGGCGCGACCCTCAAAAAAGTTCTGGATGAACAGGTCCCCATACTTTTAAAAAAGCGGGCCACCTTGGTGACCGTGCTCATCGGCGTCAACGATTGGGTGCGGGGTACAGGAAGCCGACGGTTTACCCAACGGCTGAAACGCTTGCTGTCCACTCTGCTCGATTTTCTGCCCGCCCGCGAACGGTTGCTTTTGATCACGCTCCCGGATTTTTCCTGCTCTCCGCTGGGAAAAACTTTTGGCTATGGGAAAAGCGCCCCCAATGGTTTGACTCGTTTTAACAATATTATCAAGCGGCAGGCGCAGGAGAATGGCTTGTGGGTGGTGGATCTGTTTCCGCTGTCGAGAGAGATATGCCAGGACCCGGGAATGTTCACCCAGGGTGAGTTGCACCCATCGAGAAAACAATACGTCGAATGGGAAAAACTGATTTATCCAATAATGCGGAATATGTTGAGTGCCGAAAAAGTGAGCGAAGAGCCTTAACTCGCGAGGCAGGTGACTTTTTCGGGAATGCGAAAAATAAAAGTGGCTCCGGATTGCTTGGTGCTTTGTGCCGTGATGGTCCCCCCG
>Ga0114949_10000602_pt1 | contig 19960 bp, 21 predicted proteins | sample N074metaG_FD_83505 | JGI IMG/M metagenome (GOLD analysis project Ga0114949, IMG submission 83505) | Deep subsurface microbial communities from Kermadec Trench to uncover new lineages of life (NeLLi) - N074 metaG | ecosystem: Environmental > Aquatic > Marine > Ocean trench > Sediment | place...
AAAACACTTTACCAACCCCCACCGTGCGCTGGCGCGTTGCAGGATTGGCACCCACTACTATGACAATGGATGTTTCCTTGAAGAGGACCAGATTGTAGAACGCGCCGATTTGCTTAAGGATATTCCGGGGATTATTGTCCATGGTCGTTTTGACATGGTTTGCCCTTTGGGAAATGCTTATACATTGCATCAGGCGTGGCCAAGTTCCCAGCTTTACATCGTCCGCGAGGCGGGTCATTCGGCCACGGAACCTGTGTTAATTGATGCTTTGATCAGGGCGACCAGAAGTATGTCGTTGCGATTCGAGGATGAATTTGGTGTATAAGAGACCCAGGCGTTGCTCGGCCTGATTCAGCGGGTTAGTGAAGCTAAGGTCGTTGTTGATTCAGAGACTACCGGGCAGATTGGCCGTGGCCTGTTACTTCTATTAGGTGTCCAAAAAGGTGACACCGGTACCAATGTATCGAAGATGGTACACAAGGTCTTCAATTACCGCGTGTTCCCGGATGATAAAGGCCACATGAACCTTAGCCTCAAGGATATTGGTGGCGGGCTTCTCATTGTCCCACAGTTCACTATTGCTGCAGATACCGGGAAAGGGCTTCGACCATCGTTCTCCTCAGCGGCCGCGCCAGAACATGCGAATGATCTCTTTACTCAATTTGTCAGTGAAGCCAGTGAACTACTCCCGGTCCAGACGGGCGTTTTTGGCGCTGATATGAAGGTTGGCCTTATTAATGACGGACCAGTGACTTTCATGTTAAATACCTGAACCGGGGATTTCACCCTGGCCTGGAATTTGTTTTTCGGGCGAACAGATACGATAAGGAAGATTGTTATGGCTGACTTGTTCGCACTCTCTGACCAGATTTTAACGACAGGAAGGGCTGATGTGAAACCCTTCATCAGGATCAACCATGAACTTTCAGAACTCGACGATGGCCTTTCGTTCGTGGAGGCATTTTCCAATACCGTCAATTTTTCAACGGACGACGGGTTGGTCGTTGTTGACACAAGCAGCGTCCTTGGCGGCCAAATGGTGGTTGATGCCATCCGGCAATGGCGGCCGCGAGATCGATTTAATTCCCTGATATACACCCATGGTCATGTTGACCACGTCGGTGGTAGTGGTGCGTTCATTGCGTCAGCAGATGATGCCGCTACGCCCAAAGTTGAAATTTACGGACATGAAAATGTAAAGCCCCGATTCAGTAGATATGAACTAACTAACGGTTACAACCAGGTGATCAATCACCGCCAGTTTGGTTCAAAGATAGAAGGCAATTGGCTGCCATTAAGTACTGGGGAGCCGACGACGACATACAGGTCTTTCCTCAATATCAAAAAGGGCGGGCTGGATCTGGAGCTAAATCATGCCAGGGGTGAAACCGACGATCACACCTGGATATGGGTACCAGAATATAAAGCTGTCTGTGCGGGAGATTTCTTTATCTGGAATTTCCCGAATGCCGGGAACCCGCAAAAAGTCCAGCGATTTCCCTTAGAGTGGGCCGCTGCCATGCGGGCAATGGCGGCGAAAGAACCGGAATACTTTCTTCCGGCACACGGATTGCCCATCAGGGGACGTGAACAAATTGCCGAGGTGTTAGTCAATTGCGCACTGGTTCTTGAAGGGCTGGTCTCAGATACCCTGTTAATGATGAATGAAGGTGCGCGCAGAAATGACATTGTTCACAGCGTCAGAGTTGACGCAAGTTTGCTGGATAAACCTTACCTGCGCCCACTCTACGATGAACCTGAATTTGTTATTAATAATATCTGGCGTTTGTACGGTGGCTGGTACGATGGCAACCCGGCCAGTTTGAAACCAGCGACGGATGCCAGACTTGGAGTAGAGATTGCTAACCTTGCCGGTGGGAGTCTTAACCTTGCCAATCGGGCAATGGAGATCGCTGACAGCGGAGACTTACGCCTAGCCTGCCACCTGATCGAACATGCTGTATCTGCAGATCCGGAAAACAAAGCCATTCATGGCATCAGGGCAAAAATCTATCAGTCCCGGGTTGCACAGGAGTCATCATTGATGTCGAAGGGCATATTCCGTCATGCTGCAAAAGAGTCTGATACCAGGTCAAATGGGTAGGTTACAAAGTGGTCTGGGTTACAGCAGCATTTTGCCCATGCTGACCCGATCCTCGATCGTAAACCCCAGGGAACGATAGAAGACAACAACTTCTTTGTTATCTCCCCGAACCTGCAAATTGACCTTAGCGCAACCTGCGGCATTGAGTTTCTCAACGGCGAACTCGACGAGCTGCCTGCCAACTCCCTGACGTTGGAAGTTTTTATTCACGGCCAGGGAATAAAGCCAGCCGCGGTGTCCGTCGTACCCGGAGATGATTGCGCCGATGACTTCATCTTCTTGACTAGCGATGTAAATCTTGTCATCCATTGCCAGCTTCGAGTTAAGCATGTACTGAGGATTGTTGTGAGGGCCAACATCATCGAAAATGTTGCTCCAGAGCTCGATTAGTTGTTGGCGATCACGTTCCTGGTAGTGTCTGATTTCTATTACCATGGAGGATCCTGCTTTTACTCCGCAGCTGGAGTTTCCTCGGCGCCATCATCCTTCTTCCGGATAAATCTTGAAAATATAATACCAGCTTCATACAGCAGCCACATGGGGATAGCTAACAGGATCTGGGAGATGATATCAGGCGGAGTCAGGAGCATCCCAAATACGAAACAACCAACGATTACATATGGCCGCTTCTTCTTCAGATTTTCAACAGTTGTGGCGCCGGTCCAGACCAGCAACAGAGTAGCAATGGGTATTTCGAAAGCCAGGCCGAAGGCGAAAAACAACTTGAGGACAAAATCGAGGTATCGGTTTATGTCGGTCATGATGGTGACGCCTTCTGGCGCGGCACTTGTGAAGAAGCCAAATATCAATGGAAATACAATGTAGAAGGCAAATGCAATACCAGTGTAAAAAAGCAGGATGCTGGAGGTAAGTAGCGGCAGGGCAATTTTTTTCTCACTTGAGTACAGGCCTGGTGCAATGAAGCTCCACAACTGGTGAAGGATGTAAGGCATGGCGATAAAGATAGATAACACCAATGTCAGTTTAAATGGAGTAAGAAATGGGGATGCGACCTCGGTGGCAATCATCGTCGTGCCTTCGGGGAGAAAAGCCCGGAGGGGTTCTGAAATGTAAGTGTAGATGTCGTTGGCAAAATAAAACAAGGGCAGAAAAATGATAAGAACCGAGAAAATGCTGTGTAATAATCTCGTTCTTAGCTCGATGAGATGATCTATAAGCGGTTGACCTTTATCTGATTCAGCGGATGTTTCAGACACTGGATTGTTTTGACCCATTGTCCTGAATTTCAACTTCGTCGTGTCTGCTTTTTGATTGTGTGCTTTTGGCTGGACCAGCCGCTGCAGACTTCAGGTCTGAAACCGAAGTATCCATATTGTTGATGGTTTTGTTTACATCCTTCTTCAAGTCTTCAAACACATCTTTCGTTTTCTCGAGATCCTGCATAATTGACTCGTTATAGAGCTGGCTGCGAATTTCATCTGCACCGATCTCCTGCTCGATTTCCCGTTTGATTTTTGCAAAGCTGCGCCTGAACCTCCCCACCCACAAGGACATGGAACGAATGGCACCGGGCAACCTGTCAGGTCCAACGACAAGGAGGGCGACAATGCTAACGATCAGTAGTTCCGGGAACCCGATATCAAACATTGAGTCAGTTCCTGATTCGACAATGACGAACTGGTGAGGATGTTATCGCGAATTCCTCACGATTTAACTTCACTCTTCTCGGTTTGTTGCAGCGCTGCAGCATCAGTTTCTTTTTCATCTGTCACGCTTTCGGTGACGGTTTTCACCTCATCATCGTCATCGCTAACAGCTGTCCTGAAGCCCTTGATCGCTGATCCCAGATCTCCGCCGAGTGATTTAAGTTTACTGGTGCCGAATAACAGCAGTACGATGACCAGCACAATAATAAGTTCTGTAATTCCGAATGACATAGTGTTTGTCCTCTATTTTTTCCTGGTTGTTTCTCGAGTATTTCTCGATTGTTTCGCGGCCATGCCCGATATGCCAAATCTGCGTTCCAATTCTGCATAGATACTGGTTGGCGATTCTCCGAGATGATCGAGCATGACGAGAGTGTGGAACCACAAGTCCGTGGTCTCCCGGATGAGCTCGGTGGTGTTCTTAGAACCTGCGGCATCTTTCGCGGCAATAATCGTTTCAACGGATTCCTCGCCTACTTTTTCGAGTATCTTGTTGATCCCGGCCTGGTGCAAGCTGGCGACATAAGATTCTGACGAATTCTCAATCCGCCTTGCCTTGATCACCTCAAAGAGTCTATCGATTACATCAGACACATTAGTTGCCTCATTTGCCACATGTCAAAAGCACGGGATAAAGGTACAAAAATAGCCTAATCGAGATTGTAAATCTTGTCAGGATCCTTGATGACCGGATCTACCTCTACCCACTGTCCGTTCTGTAATGTCCTGTAGAAACAGCTTGCTCTTCCCGTATGACAGGCGATACCACCCATCTGTTTAACCATCAATATTATCACATCACCATCACAGTCCAGTCGAATTTCGTCGATGATCTGTTCATGACCTGATTCTTCGCCCTTTCGCCAGAGTCGGTCCCTTGAGCGAGACCAGTAAACAGCTTTTCCAGTGTCGATTGTTTGCTCCAGTGAGTCTCTGTTCATCCAGGCGACCATAAGAATACGGTGACTACTGGCATCCTGTGCCAGCACGGGAATCAGCCCTTTGTCATCAAAATTGATTTCCGAGCGCCAATCGGGAGTTGTGCTATTTACATCAGACATGGGGGGGAGGGGCTAAAAAGGTAGGCGAGAATATCATGTCAGGGGTGAATAAACATCCAGTAAACACCCAGACTGCCTAGAATTGAGGTGCCGACCAGAACCTCTCTGACATCCGCATATCCCGCCAGTGGAAGCATTGTGCTAAATATGGCAGCGATAAGTGCCAGACCTCCTATGCGCTGTGAGCGGCTGCGTCGTCCCTGTTTGGCAATTTCTGCCTTGAGGGAGGTAAGGGCAATCGTCTGCTTGCGAGTATTTTCGCCGAGGTGATTAAGTTCCCTGAGCGCCGTAAAGGCAAGGTCCGGTAGTTCAGGAAGTTGCTCAAACCACCTTGGTGCGTTCTTACCAAGCGCCTTCAAGGTTGCACGAATACCCATTCTCTGGGCCATCCAGCGCTCCATAAATGGTGCAGCAGTTTCCCAGAGGTCGAGTTCATCGTAGATCTGCCGACCCAGCCCCTCGATATTTAGCAGCGTCTTTTGCAGTAGTACCAACTGTGGCTGTACTTCCATGTCAAATTGTTGAGCCGTCTGAAACAGACTGACCAGCAACTTGCCAAATGAAATATCCTTAATCGGCTTCTGGAAAATCGGCTCGCAAACATTACGGATAACTGACTCGAATTCATCAATGTTGGTATCCGGAGGAACCCAGCCACTGGCAATGTGTAATCTTGCAACCTCGTAGTAGTCTCGATGGAAAAATGCCAGCAGATTCTTCGCCAGATAGCTTTTATCGTTTTCTGTCAACGAACCCATTATGGCGCAATCAAGGGCGATGTATGTCGGGTTTTCCGGGTCTGTTATATCAATAAAGACATTGCCTGGATGCATGTCGGCATGAAACAGATTGTCTTCAAAAACCTGGGTGAAGAATATCTCAACCCCGAGATGGGCGAGTTTCCTCATGTTCACGTTGTTCTTTTTCAATGTTGCGATGTCAGATGCTCGTACGCCGTGAATTCGCTCCATCACCATCACATTTATGCTTGAGTACTCCCAGTGAATAGATGGGACGTAGAGCTTGTCGGTGTGTAGCCAATTTTCTCTAAGTTGGGAGGTGTTCGATGCTTCCAGCTGAAGATTTAGTTCGTTCAGTATGGTTTCTTCATAATCATGAACTATTTCGACCGGATGCAATCGTTTGCCGTCCGCCCAGAAGTTCTCAACGATTCTTGCAATTAGAAACAACACGCTGAGATCTTGCCTTATCGTTTTTTCTATACCAGGCCGGATAACTTTTACAGCAACGTCTTCGCCAGAATGCAATGTACCAACATGAATCTGTGCGACCGAAGCGGAGGCAAGTGGAGCTGAGTCAAATTTGCTGAAAATCTCCGCTATTTTCTGGCCAGTGCTGTCTTCAATAATTTTCATTGCCACATCTGAATCAAATGGCGGCACCTGATCCTGCAGCTTTTCAAGTTCATCGGAGAGTTCACCGGTGAAAAGATCCTTCCTAGTCGAGAGTATCTGCCCGAACTTGATGAAGACGGGTCCCAGCGATTCGAGGGCGAGTCGCAGCGATATAGGCGGAGTATGCTTTGGCACCGGGAAGATTTTTATCGGGGCAATGAAAATCCTGACCCAGACAGGTAAAGGAAAGTCTTCAGGGATTAGCCTGTCGAGACGATATCTGGTGAATGTCAGGGCAATCCTGATGATTCTTATGGTTCGCATGGGTCAGGCCTTTGAACCCTGGTGGATGGCCACTACACCGTTTAGCAGGTTGTTATACTTCACAGAAGTGAACCCGGAAGCAGTCATCATATCTGCCAGTTCCTGCTGTTTGGGGTGCATCTTTATTGATTCCACCAGGTACTGATAACTCTCTTTATCTCCGGTAATAAATTCTCCGACTTTTGGCCAGAGTTTTGAGAATGCGTCATAAGCGGTTTTGATACCCGGATTGACGGGGTGTGAAAACTCCAGCATGACAAGTCGTCCGCCAGGTTTTAACACTCGCCTGATTGCTTCAAGTGCCCTGTCTTTGTCAGTAATATTGCGAAGCCCGAACGCCATGGTGACAGCATTGAAGTGACCATCCGGGAATGGTAGATTCTCCGCGTCGCCAATCACGTAATCAACATTGCCGACGATCCCCTTATCATGGAGTCTCTGCCTGCCGATATTGAGCATTGATTCATTAATATCACAGAGAATAACCTGGCCTGTGTCGCCGACAAGCGGTGATAGCTTTTCTGTAAGATCACCAGTACCTCCAGCGAGGTCCATGATTCTGTCACCGGGTCTGGCCAGGGTCAGTTCGATGGTAAATCGTTTGATGAGCCGATGACTGCCGAGCGACATCAAATCATTCATCAGATCATATCGACTGGCGACGGAATGAAACACGTTCGCGACGCGACGTGCTTTTTCTGCCACGGGGACTGTTTTATACCCGAAATGGGTCTCTTGGCCTTGAGGCATTGTGCTTTTACCCTTGCTGGGGGCAAGATTTTACACTATTTAGGCGTTTGTAGAGTCTGTCTAGGTACTTACTGCTAAAAACTGGGGTTCACGGGATTTTCCCGCCTGCTCCAGGCTAGAGAGGTATTGCGCCCAATTTGACTCGAAATTAGAGCCAAGCTCCCTGAGGTAAGCCCAGCTGTAGATACCGGAATCATGACCGTCTGAGAAAACCAGTTTAATGGCGTAGTTTCCCTGGGGTTCGATGTCCTTGAAGCTCACGTGTCGTTTTCCGTGCTGAAGTATCGCCTGATCCGGGGAGTGGCCTTTGACCTCGGCAGAAGGGGAGAACACGCGAAGATACTCCGCCGTCATGGTGTAGGCTTCTTCCCCAAACCTGACTTCGAGTGTATTTGATTGCTTGTGAATATTGATTACAGTTGGGATCACTTTTTGCACGTTGTTAAAGGCTTGATTAAAGGATGTACCGACTTAAGTCTGCGTCATCGGCTAGATCTTCAAGGTACTGGTTTACATAGTCCGTATCTACTGTAATGCACTTTTTGTCATCCTGGTTACCGGCCTCGAATGAAACCACTTCCAATAGCTTCTCCATTACTGTGTGTAAGCGACGGGCGCCAATATTTTCAGTACTCTCGTTGACCTGCCAGGCAATCTCGGCGATGCGGTGAATTCCCTCTGGCGTAAATGTCAGGTCCAGGCCTTCAGTGGATAAGAGTGCCTGATATTGTTCGGTAAGTGAAGCATCGGGCTCAGTAAGAATGCGTTCAAAATCAGCAACACTTAGGGCGTGGAGTTCCACGCGAATGGGTAGTCTGCCTTGCAGTTCCGGAATCAGGTCTGAAGGTTTGCTTAAGTGGAAAGCGCCAGAGGCGATGAAGAGTATGTGATCTGTTTTGATCATGCCGTATTTGGTTGAGACATTGCTGCCTTCGATTAGTGGAAGCAGGTCTCGCTGGACCCCCTCACGTGATACATCAGCTCCTCCATGGTTGGCACGTGTTGCGATCTTGTCCATCTCATCGATAAATACAATGCCGGTTTGTTCTACTGCTTCAACAGCCTTTGCACGAAGATCATCTTCATTGATGAGCTTTGAAGCTTCTTCTTCAGTCAGGCGTTTTAGTGCTTCTTTTACGGTGAGCTTACGGCTTTTCGTCTTACCTGGTGCCATGGAGGAAAACATGCTCTGGAGTTGGTTGGTCATTTCTTCCATTCCTGGCGGGGCCATTATTTCAACACCTACACTGGTAGCCTGTACATCAATCTCGATTTCTTTGTCGTCCAGGTCACCTTCACGGAGTTTTTTTCTGAAGAGCTGCCGGGTACTACTCGAATTCTTATCGGCGGCATCCTCTGTTCTGGCAGGTGGTAGTAAAACATCCAGTATCCGTTCTTCCGCTGCATCTGCTGCCCTGGGTTGCACCTGGAGAATCTGTTCGTCCCTTAACATTTTGATTGCGGCATCACCTAAGTCTCGAATGATGGACTCAACGTCCCTGCCGACATAACCCACTTCTGTAAATTTTGTTGCCTCAACTTTAATAAATGGTGCTCCTGCGAGTTTTGCTAGGCGTCTGGCAATCTCGGTTTTACCTACTCCGGTAGGCCCGATCATCAGGATATTTTTAGGGGTAATTTCCGTCTGGAGATAGGCGTCAAGTTGTAATCTTCGCCAGCGATTTCGCAGCGCAATCGCGACTGATCGTTTTGCATCTGATTGACCGATGATGTGTTTGTCGAGATCGTGAACTATCTCTCTTGGGGTCATGTTGGACATATTCGGTGACTTTACTTGGTTATTTCTTCAATGGTTCGATCGTGGTTAGTATAGATGCAGATATCAGCTGCGATTTCCAGGCCGCTTTCGACGATATCTCGAGCGCTGAGGTCTGTGTTTTTCAGAAGAGCCAGGGCGGCTGCTTTTGCATATTGGCCACCAGAACCTATCGCCATTATGCCATCGTTAGGTTCGATCACGTCTCCGGTGCCTGTGATGACTAAAGAGTCATCTGCATTGGCAACCACGAGTAGTGCTTCAAGACGTCGCAGGGCTCTGTCAGTCCGCCAGTCCTTTGCAAGCTCTACTGCGGCGCGAACCAGGTTCCCCTGTTGTTTTTCGAGTTGTCCTTCGAATCTTTCAAACAAGGTAAACGCATCTGCAGTGCCGCCTGCGAATCCGGCGATGACTGTATCCTTGTAAAGCCGCCGTACTTTTCGAGCATTTCCTTTCATCACGGTCTCGCCCATGGTCACCTGGCCATCACCACCGATGACAACTGAATTTCCACGCCTTACGGACAATATGGTCGTTCCTCTAAGTTGTTCCAAGACTATTTCCCGTGTCGATAGTAATTAAAATGGTATGGAAATGCGTACGAGTAGAGAAGATGGGGGTGTCGGGCGGCCTTTTCAAGGTGTCTGCGCCACCTTTTGAAAGTTATTGCATAGCCTTAATCGGAATTGACTCTATCTCGGCTGCTGCAAGTTTATCCTGTGCCCTGTTCAACCCGAGATCTGTATCAAATGGACCCACCATGACCCGGTGCCATGTGGCTCCCTTGACCTCAATTTTCTTTATGAAGACTTCCAGCCCTTGAAGGATGAGGCTCGCTCTTAACTGGTCTGCATCATCGGGATTCCGGAATGAACCGGCTTGAAGCAGGTAAACAAATGGATTCGGGCTTTCGACGAGTATGCCTTCCTGGTTGTATTCTTCGACTATGGGGACTTCAGATTTCGGAAAGAGATCGTAAAAATCGAATCGCATCTCTTCAACGGCCTGGTCAGGTTCGGCTGTTGGGACTTCCCTGCCATCCGCTATCGGCGAGTCAGCCGGGACAAACTTCCAGAGGTATCCGAGAAAGGAGAGAAATACTCCGGCTACTAAACCGGTAAAAAACCATACCCACCCTGGTATGGAGGAAGAACCATTGGTTGTGGTTGTATGGCGTTTTGCGAAATCCTGAGTCATGAAACGTGTCTTTGAAAGCGAAATTTTTGAGAAGGCTCCATTGTAACAAATCGGTTTGCCGCAAATTGGGTTTTAGGCCCAGGAATCGGCATCTACCAGATTTGAATCAGGTTTTTCAAAACAGTTCGACTGGATCGACATCGACTGACCAGCGAACTCGATTGGCTAGTCTGGAAGCTTCGGCTGTTTGCACCAGTTGACTGACTGCCTGATGCAAAGAGGTACGAGACTGACTCTCGATCAATAATTGAGACCGATACCTGCCAGCTCTTTTTTCCATAAGAGCTGGTATAGGGCCTAACGTTTCAACAGAGGTGGTCGGGTTGGTATTCCTCACAATATCATCGAGAAATTCCATGGCGTATTTCTTATTGATAGATGCCGCACGGATGAGGCAATGAAAGCTGAAGGGGGGCAGGCGGTTTTCTTTCCTATCCTCCAGGATGGTATCGGAAAATGCTTTATATCCATTTTTGATGAGGCTCTGCAACAACGGATGATCTGTGAACTGTGATTGTAATATCACCTTACCGGATTTGGCAGCCCTGCCTGCGCGGCCCCCTACTTGCAGGATGAGTTGCCCCGTCTTCTCCAGCGATTTGAAATCAGAGCTATAGAATCCTGAGTCAATATCAAGCAAAACCACCAGCGTGACATCGGGGAAGTGATGTCCCTTTGCCAGCATCTGGGTGCCGACAAGAATGGTAGGTTCGCCTGATTGAAGATCGGTCGCAACTTTTTCGAGTGCCCCTTTTTTCCTGGTTGAATCTCGATCAACACGAAGAACAGGGAAAGATGGGAACAAGTTTTTAAGAGATTCTTCGACTCTCTGGGTACCGAGACCCAGTGGCAGGACCTGAGTTGACTGGCATTCACTACAATGACTGGGGAGTTGAGTTCGAGTACCGCAGTGATGACACATGAGGCTCCTTTCGACAAGGTGACACGTCATTCTTGCGTCGCATCGCCGGCATGTCGCTATCCACTGACATTCGGAACAGTACAGAACCGGTGCAAAACCCCGTCGATTGATAAACACCAGCACCTGGTTGCCGTGCTCGAGCTCTGTTGTGATTGATTCAATTAATTCGCTTGCGAAACCATCCTGGAGTTCCTTGTTGCGCAGGCTGATAAGTTGATATCTTTCCTTTTTCACTCCCTGGGGCCTGTGCGGAATCGTAACGAGTTGGTACTTTCCCAGTTGGCAATTCTGAAAGCTTTCCAGTGATGGTGTCGCTGACCCCAGAATCACTGGTAGCTTCTCCATTTGTCCTCGCATAACGGCGATATCTCGTGCCGAATACCGGAAACCATCTTGTTGCTTAAATGAACTGTCATGTTCTTCATCGATGATGATCACACCGGGATGTTTCATAGGCACGAATACAGCTGACCTGGTGCCGATGATAATACGAGCCTGGCCACTCGATGCTGCTCGAAATGCGAGCAGGCGCTGGCGGTCGGTCAAAGCCGAGTGAATGACAGTGACTGGCAAACCGAATCGATTTTCAAATCTGTTAAGGATTTGTGGCGTCAGGCCGATTTCAGGCACTAGTACCAGGGCCTGTTTTTTCTGTTTCAATGCAGATTCAATGATGCGCAGGTAAACTTCTGTTTTTCCACTGCCAGTGATGCCGTAAATCAGGTAGGTCCCAGGGTTTTTGATTTTATCAATTGCAGACTGTTGCCACTCATTCGGTTCGATGCCCTGGTAATCGCATAAAACCGGTTGGTCAACTTCACATTGTTCCTGATTGTGTTGCTCTTGCCAGCATGCCAGTTGTTTTGCAACTAGCGCACGGATGGTCGAGGCTGAAATGCCCAGGTGTTTGAGTCTTTCTTTCGAAAGGGGTCGGCTGGCAAGTAGATTGAAGAGCTCCTTCTGCCGTGGTGCTGATTTTAGTAAATCTTGCCCGAATTCGAGACCCGCCTCAGATAATCCAAGTGCCGGTATTGGTTCGTTTGCCGGTTTACCTTTGCGTAAAAGAACTGGCAGTGCGGACGTAACAACGTCTCCAATTGGGTGATGGTAGTACTCAGATGACCATAGGCAGAGTTTCAACATTGACCCACTTAGTACAGGCGTTTCGTCAATGACCTCGATGACAGCCCGGAGTTTTGACGTGGGAATTGTCGGCTGATCAGAGAAACCCAGGAATATGCCTACCAGCGTCTTTGTGCCGAATGGCACAAGTAATCGACAACCGGGCTTAATATCCCTGCAATCATCGTTTGGCAGGTATTGGAAGGTTTTCCGGAGCGGTACTGGAACAGCGACTTCCAGCAACTGAAGCCTTTGTTGGGGGTTGCTCATCGGTCTAATGTGCCCATTACCTATTATGCACCCAATGTGGCGTGGAATAAGTCGTAATAAGTGTCAATTTTCCACGAGCAGGATCTTGCTATCCGATTCGACTCTGGTATGATTCGCCCCCTTTCGATCCGTGCCCTTCTCGTGAGCATGGGAAATCAATAGCAAGGTAAATCTCATGAAAGCTGAAATTCATCCAAAATATGAGGAAATGACTGCGACCTGTAGTTGTGGCAACGTGATCAAAACACGATCAACCATCTGCGAAGATATTCATCTGGAAGTGTGTTCTGAGTGCCATCCTTTTTATACAGGCAAGCAGAAATTGATCGATACAGCGGGTCGAATTGATCGTTTTAACAAACGATTTGGTGCCAGAGGAACCAGCAGGCAGAACTCCTCTGTGTGACTGGAATATGCCTCCTTAAATGTGAGGCACGAAGAAAAGGGTGCCAGTGGCGCCTTTTTTTATGCCGATATGAAAACCCTGTATATAAATCCTGAACTAGGTTTCACGTTAAAAAATCTGTTTATGGGAGTTTGCTTCTGCATCTTTTTTGGCGAGATTTTTTGCCGGTGCGTATTCTTGTCGAAAAATTTCGAAGATGGCATTCGGGTCAGTTGGGTCTGCACGTAGACCGGTTTTCGGGTCTATTCGAACAGATACTATGCCGTTAGGCCTGGCCAGCGTCGATGATTCTGCCTCGGGCGGAAGGGCCTGGGACATAAAATCAATCCAGGTTTCTATCGGTACGGTAGAGCCCCACTCCCGACTTCCCACCGGGCTGTTGTCATCGAATCCTGCCCAGGCGGTGGCCACCAGGTCGTGTGTATAGCCGGAAAACCAGATGTCAGCATTGTTGGTGGTACCGGTTTTACCTTTCAAGTCGCCGCGCTTGAGTGCCCGTAATGCCTTCGTTCCGGTGCCACGGCGGATAGCATCAGAAAGGATACTGTTCATAATGTAGGCAACTCGTGGTTCAACAACCTGTGGGGCAATGTTTTGTTGTTCGCACTGCTGCTGACAGGCAACCAGTGGGCTTGCTTCGAAGATAATATCTTCGTTGATTGAATCAATCCGCTGGATCAGGAATGGTGTGATCTTGAAGCCGCCATTAGCAAACACGGTATATCCGGTTGCAATGTCCATGGGGCTTAATGCAATTGTGCCTCCACCGAAGGCAAGCTGGGCGTTGTTCGGAAATGAAGAGGTGTCAAATCCAAATCGCTTCACATAGTTGATGGCATTTTGGGGTCCGTAATCAAGTATCACGCGCAGTGAAACAAGATTGACGGACCGATAGAGTGCCTCTCGCAGGCGCATATTACCTTGAAATACGTCACCTGAATTTTTTGGGCGATAAGTTTCTTCGAGTTCACCACCGGGCAGGACGATGGGTGCATCATTATAAATAGTGGCGGCAGTCAATCCGTTCTCGATTGCTCCACTATAGAAGAAAGGTTTGAAATTTGATCCCGGCTGCCTTTTCGCCTGGGTAGCATGGTTGAACTGTTTGGCCCTGAAGTCGTAGCCCCCTACCAGCGCCATGATGGCCCCTGTTTTTGGATAGAGTGCAACCAGGGCGCCCTGGATATCGGGGACCTGGCCAAGCTTCCACTGATCGCCGATGAACTCGATACGGATGACGTCACCGATATTAACTATTTCTGAGGCTTGCAAAGGTCTGCGGCCTCTGGTGTTGACGTTGATGTACTTCCTGGCCCAGCGGAGACCTTCCCAGGAAATGTTGATGACATCACTATCCTGATTGAGGACCTTTATTTCCTGTTCAGCAATTTCGATGACGATGGCGGGATGTTGGGTTCCCAGTATGCTGGCCTGGGCCAATGTCTCAATCCAGTTGGCAGGGTATCCGTATTCCGGTGCGTTAATGTACTCATCTGTCCCCTGGATTTGTCGATACTCGGATCCACGGAATCCGTGTCTTCGATCATACTCGCCCAGCTTTTTCTGGAGCGCGAATTCAGCAGCAGACTGCATGTCGCTGTTGACGGTGGTGTGGACAATCAGCCCACGGTTGTAGACATCCCGGCCATATTCCCTAAGTAAGCGCTTGCGAACCATTTCAGCTATATATAATGCGGGTAATTCGATAGTTCGTTCATGAACCAGTGCGGTCAGTGGTTCACTGGCTGCAACCTGGTACTCCTCTGCGGTGATTGAGCCCTGGTCCCGCATTCTTTGCAGCACAAGGTTCCGGCGGGTTAAGGCACGTTCTGGTCCATTGATTGGGTTCCCGGCTTCTGGTGCTTTAGGAATTCCGGCGAGCATGGCGAGCTGCGAAAGGGATAATAAGTGTACGTCTTTGCCATAGTAGGTGTTGGCAGCGGCCTGGATACCGAATGAATGCTTGCCGAAGGGAATCATATTCAGATAGAGGGTGAGGATTTCTTCTTTGCTCAGTTCTCGCTCAATCTTGAGTGCGAGCAGCATTTCCTTGAATTTCCTGATGAAGCGTATTTGTGATTCACCAGATATATTCTTGACGAGTTGCATGGTGATTGTAGACGCACCACTTCTGATAGACCCCTGGTTTCGAACAAGCTGCCAGGAAGCATTAGCCAGCGTGATGAGGTCAATGCCACTGTGCTCAAAAAAACGTTTGTCTTCAGTATCAAGTAAAGCACGCAGGAACAGGGGCGGAATATCCTCGAATTCAATGGGCGTCAGGCGTTCTCCGAATTCCTGGATCAGCTTGTTGTCGGCGGAATAGATTCGAAGGGGAGCCCTTAACTGCACGTCTTTGAAGGTAGCGGCATCTGGTATCTGCGGGTTCAGGTACAGGAAGGCTGCCGACAATAGAAGGATGCTCCCGCTGGTAAATACAGTCAGAAACCAGAATATAAATCGACCAAAATTGTGCATCTATTGGCAGTAGCGGTTGGGAGGGGAGCCTAAGTATAGGTGGTTTGTCGGGGAATGGTGAGTCTGACATGACGGAAATCACCATGACAATTTACTGGATGATGGGTGTTATATCGCTTTCGTCGCAAAATTGACCTGGTCAGGAGTGGTGGTTGTAAAATGCTCGTAACACTAGGGCTAGTGCTTTTGATGGTTCCCATACCCAAGATATGCGAATGTGGATTATCAAAAAACGTTGTAAAATGAATGCATTACAGGATTTATTTCATTTAAATTGTTTGCGCTTATGTTAAAGGTGTTATTTAATGTAATATTGCATGTATCGACTGTAAGTGCGTGTACTAATAGGAATTTTAGGAATCTATAGTGTTTAGTTTTCTCAACAAAGGACCTAACACCATGCTTGGACTGGACATTAGTTCCACGTCTGTAAAGCTATTGGAGTTGAGCCGATCCGGTGGAAACTACAAGGTCGAGAGCTACGGCGTCGAACCTCTGCCAGAAAATGCGGTGATTGAAAAAAACATCAGCGACGTCGAAGGCGTTGGTGAAGCGATCCAAAGGTTAATTGAACGCTGCAAAACAAAAGTGAAATTTGCGGCTGTCGCTGTTGCCGGTTCAGCAGTCATTACAAAAACAATTGAGATGGGGGCGCTTCTGACCCCTGATGAAATGGAAAAGCAGATCGAGGTAGAAGCCGATCAGTACATCCCTTATCCCCTGGATGAAGTTGCACTGGATTTCGAGGTCCAGGGAATATCACCAAGAAGTGAAGAGCAGGTAGAAGTGTTGCTTGCTGCCTGCCGCCGGGAAAATGTTGAGATGCGTGAAGCCGCACTTGAACTTGGTGGCCTAAAAGCCAAGGTAGTGGATATCGAGGCTCATTGTATTCAGCGTGCTTTTGAACTGGTCAGAGAAGATTTCAGTGAAGAAGGCGACGAAGAAGAAGGTCGGATTATTGCCATCATCGATATTGGCGCAACCATGACAACCTTGAGTGTTCTCACGGGAGCTGGTGCGCCCTACACCCGTGAGCAACTATTTGGTGGAAAACAGTTAACGGAAGAGATTCAGCGTCGTTATAGCCTCTCTGTTGAAGAAGCTGGCCTGGCAAAGAAGCTAGGCGGCCTGCCGGACGATTATGAAACGGAAGTCCTTGTTCCCTTCAAAGAAGCTGTTGTGCAACAGGTGACTAGGTCGTTACAGTTTTTCTATTCATCGAGTGCCTATGATGATGTCGACCATATCATTCTTGCCGGGGGAACTTCATCCATCGATGGGCTTGCAGATATGGTCGCTGCCAAACTTGGCACACCCTGCTCAATTGCAAATCCATTTCTGCACATGACCATGTCGTCTAAAGTCAATGAAGCAAATTTAGGTAATGATGCTCCTGCCTTGATGATTGCCTGTGGTCTGGCATTGAGGAGTTTCGATTGATGTTGAATATGAAAAGGGCATGGTGTTAGCAAATGTCTGACATAAAAATCAATTTATTACCGTGGCGTGAAGAGCGGCGGGAAGCGAAAAAGAAAGAGTTCCTTAATGTTATTGTTGGGGTACTTTTGTTAGGTGGTGCAATTGTTGGTGGCGTTGACCGCTATTTTGCCAATGCAATAGATACGCAGATTGCCAGGAATAATTTTTTGACAGCAGAGATAACTATTCTCGAAGGCAGGATCGCTGAGATCAATTTACTACAGCAGAAGAAAAATAAGCTGCTGTCGAGAATGAAAGTAATTCAGGAATTGCAGGGCAACCGACCCATCATCGTTCGATTGTTTGACGAACTGGCCAGAAAACTAGCCCCACGTGTTTTCTATCGCAACCTTCAATTGATAGCCAAGGATCTGTCTATCCAGGGAATTGCAGAATCAAACAATCGAATATCAAGCCAGTTACGAAATTTGAATGAATCGGATTGGTTTGATCAACCTAATGTGACTGCCATCAATGCGGACCCTAATTATGGACCCCAGGCGAGTCAATTTTCACTGAGCGTGAAGCAGAGTACGCCGAAAAAAGAGGAGGAAGAATAGCCATGGTTTTGGATGACCTCCTGGAGAGTGTACAGAATTTCGACATGGATCAGCTGAGCGACTTCAACAATGTTGGGTCGTGGCCGATGGCCATCAAAGTGATTATGTGGGTATTGACCTTCGCAGGCGCATTGGCACTGGGCTACTTCCTGCATGTGACAAACCTTCAGCAGGAGCTGGCGGGTGTCCAGGTAACGGAAGGTCAGCTGAGGGAAGATTACGAAGAGAAATACTTCAAAGCGGTGCATCTCGAAGACTACCGTAAGCAACAATTAGAGATGGAAGAATCTTTTGAGACAATTTTAAGGCAACTTCCTTCAGACACAGAAATCCCCGGCCTGATTGAAGATATCACGCTGGTTGGTCTAAAGAACGGGCTGTCTTTTTCCAGCATTGATTTACAGCCAGAAGAACTGCATGAATTCTATATAGAAAAGCCGATCCGGATTGTGGTTACCGGTGGCTACCATGAGCTTGGCGCGTTTGTTAGTGACGTTGCAGACTTGTCGCGAATTGTGACCTTACATGATTTTACGATTGCACCGGAAGGTCGTGCAACGAAGCCAGGAGATATAACAGGCGGTTTATTGCGCATGACCATATTGGCGAGGACGTACCGATACAGTGATGACCGAACTTAAATAAGATGATCAAAATCGATAACCTAAGAAATACCAGAGCGCTGTTAGCCGCTTGCCTGGCGTTATTGATTGTTGGCTGCACTGGCGATGATAAATTTGCTGAAATTCGATCATTTATGAAGGATGTCGAAGCCAAACCCAGAGGGTCAATAGCGCCTTTGCCGGAATTTGAGCCGTACCAGGCATTTACCTATGGTGCCGCAAACTTGAGGAGTCCTTTCGAGCCAGAGGTAGTCGTACCAGTTAAAACGGACGAGCAGAGGAAAAATATTGGTGTCAAACCGCCAAAGGACCACGTCAAACAGTATCTGGAACGATTTAGTCTGGCTTCTCTATTAATGGTTGGCACATTGCAGCATAACAATGAAACCTGGGCGCTGATTGAAGATGATACGGGAGGCGTCCACAGGGTACAGGTGGGCGATTTCATGGGTTCGCGGTGGGGCCAGATCGAAAGTATCGAAGATGGAAGGATTGACATCACCGAAATTGTTAGTGATGGCGGGGATGGTTGGCTCAGAAGACCTAGAACGATTGAGCTAAAAGGCCTTGACTGATGACGAAGAAATTAGGGGGTAGACATGGCGTTCACAATGATTACTAGAGTGGAAGCAGAAAAACTCAGGCTTCATCTAGGAAGGTTTTTACTGGTTATCTTCCTCAGTTTGTTTGCTCAGGCATCGCACGCAGAAGTCAGGCTGACTGACATAGAATTTTCTTCTCTACCCGGAGATAAGGTAGAAATTAGAATGATATTTGATGGCACGCCACCGGTACCCACAGGCTACACCATTGAAGAACCGGCAAGAATTGCGCTTGATTTGGTGGGCGTGAAAAGTGGTCTGGGCTCAAAGTATCATCCATTGGGTGGTGGTAATGCCCGCAGCGTGACAGTCGTTGAAGCGGGAGATCGAACCCGTGTAATTGTTTCTTTGACTGAACTGGTTGCTTATTCTTCACGAGTGGAGGGTAATTCACTCTATGTGCTGATCGGTGAAGAGGCAGCAGGAACAATGGAAACCACGACGACTACCAACGTTCTTAGCCAGATTGATACGCCTTCATCACTATCCGGGCAGGATATGCCAAGCATCGAAGAGATTGATTTTCGGCGTGGCGAGGGTGGAGAAGGTCGAGTCATCGTCAAACTTTCTGAACCTGGTATTGGTGTTGATGTCACCAGCCAGGGCGGAAAAATCAGAATCGAATTTGCCTTAACGCGGATTCCTGAAAACCTTCAACGCCGGTTGGATGTGTCAGATTTTGCGACGCCAGTGCTGATCGTTGATGCCCTGCCCGAATCTAATAATACGGTGTTGATCATCGAACCAACGGGGGAGTATGAATATCTGGCTTACCAGGCAGACAATATCTTTACCCTGGAGGTCAAGCCTATGGGTAGTCGGGTGGACGACGGAACACTGGAAACCGCTTTCCGCTTTCGCGGTGAAAAGCTGTCACTTAACTTCCAGGATATTGAAATTCGTTCCGTCCTGCAGTTGATTGCAGATTTTACAGATTTGAACCTTGTTGCCAGTGACACGGTCAGTGGTCGCATCACATTACGATTGAAGAACGTGCCCTGGGACCAGGCGCTTGAAATAATTATGAAGACCAAAGGTCTTGATAAACGCCAGGTGGGTAATGTGTTGATGGTGGCACCTGCAGCGGAGCTGGCTGCTCGCGAGAAGCTCGAATTAGAGAGCAAGCAGCAGATTTTAGAGCTAGCACCGCTTCGTACTGAATTCATTCAGGTTAAGTACGCCAGTGCTACAGAAATTTACAATCTGTTCCAGGCCAGCGATGATACACAAGGCGTTCTCTCCAGTCGTGGTTCTGTGATTGTT
>Ga0114949_10000603_pt1 | contig 19943 bp, 17 predicted proteins | sample N074metaG_FD_83505 | JGI IMG/M metagenome (GOLD analysis project Ga0114949, IMG submission 83505) | Deep subsurface microbial communities from Kermadec Trench to uncover new lineages of life (NeLLi) - N074 metaG | ecosystem: Environmental > Aquatic > Marine > Ocean trench > Sediment | place...
GATCGACTGGAACGTCTCGGCGCGGATGGGGTCGCCATATGTGAAGACGTTTCACGAGGAACGCGAGTTGACGGTACTCCTTGTGGTCGACCGGTCTGGCTCCGTCGAGTTTGGTCAACCAGTCGCGAAAGCAGCGCTGGGTGTCGAGGTCTCGGCTGTATTGGCGTTGGCTGCCGCACGGCAAAATGACCGCGTCGGGGCGTTGATCTTCTCCGATGGGATCGATCACGTGGTGACTCCGAGGAAGGGGCGACGCCACGCGCTCCGTGTGATCCGGGATCTGATCGCGTTTCAGCCCACCCATGGGGGGACGAACCTGACGGCCGCTCTCACCTATGCGGCTAGGCTCCTCCGGAACCGGTCGATCATCGCGGTGCTGTCTGATTTCCGGGCGCGCGGGTGGGAGGAACAACTTGGCAGGCTCGCGCGGAGGCACGAAATCATCGCCATCACCGTTGATGACCCGCGAGAGTTCAACCTTCCCAACGCCGGTTGGGTCGAACTCACCGATGCAGAAACGGGAGAACGTCACCTCGTGGACACATCGAACGAAGACACTCGCGTCCGAGTTAGCATAGCCGCCGAAGAGCAACGATTGCGACGCGCCAAGCTCCTGCAGCAATCCCAAGTGGATCACATTGCGCTACGTACCGACCAGCCTTATGCGGAGGTACTGCATCGAGCCTTCATAGAACGCGCTCGGAGACTGCGGCGGTGATCACGCTATTGCTGGCATTGCAGGTCCAGAGCGCCTGGACCGTGGCGCCCCAACCGGTGACCGTGGGCGATACCGTGCGCATTTCAAGACGCGTTTTATCGGATGCGGACGTGCAGGCACGGATCGAACCGTTGGCTGATGACGCGGGCATTGTACAACTCAGCGATCCGCGCGCGTCCTTCGCGGAGGGTACGCTCGGAATTCAAGACACTGTCGCGGCGTTTGCCCCCGGAACGTTGGCCGTCGCGATGCCGGATGCCGAGTTGCTGTTTCCCGACGGAAGAACCGAACTGGTGCCCGGCGATACAGCATGGGTTATTGTCGAGTCAGTGCTCACAGACTCGGCGTCGGCACCGCGCGCAGCGGTGGGGCCGATTGATCGCTCTGTGCGGCGGGTGTGGCCTCTAGTCATCTTGTTGTTTGGGGCAGTGGGGTCGACGGTGGCGTGGGGTGGGTTGCGGCGTCGGCAAGGTCAGCCTGACCGCGTCGAAGATAATGGTGGCGACGAGACGCCGAGTCCTCCCGTCGATCGGTGGATTGCCGCAGGGGAAGGCCGCGCCGCCACTGCGTATGTCACCCACCGCCTCCGTGTGGCACTCGCCACGTTGGTGCCGGCAGCGACTCGACAACTCGATACCGAGGCCGTCTTGGCCGTGCTCGTGCGGGAACGTCCCGATCTGCCGGTTGGGGAAATCGAGAGTGTGCTCCGCGGGTTGGACCGCGCACGTTTTGCGCCGGCCGCCATCGATGAATTCGTCGACGTGATCGATCGGGCAGAGCGCGTGTGCGGTGAATTGTACGAAGCGTCTGCGGCGGCCCCGGTATGATCTTCGCCCGTCCACTGATTCTCGCGTTGCTGCTGTTGATTCCTCTGTGGTGGTGGCGTCGTCGGAACCAACGGATGCCGTCCGTGGTCTACTCCGATTCTCGGCAGCTTCGAAAGGTAGTGTCACCGCGGCAGTGGTTGGCGGAACTCCCCGTCGGGCTGCGTAGCTTGGCGCTCGGTGCGTGGATCATCGCGGCGGCGGGACCGGAGTTGAGGTCGTCTTTGATCGAGACGGAAAGTGAGGGAATTGCGATAGCCCTAGCGGTAGACGTCTCGAGCAGCATGCTTGCGGAGGATTTCGCCCCGTCCAACCGGCTCGACGTGGCAATCGAACAGTCCGTAGCGTTCATCGCTGGTCGCAAGTTCGATCGCATCGGCTTGGTCGCGTTTGCCGGTGAAGCGCTGACGCGCGTACCACTCACAGTGGATTACGAGGCGCTCATGATGGCGGTCCGGTCTCTTGGGGTTGGCGAATTGGAGGATGGGACGGCCATCGGCACCGCGATCGCGACTGCGGCAAATCGCCTCCGGCGTGCACCAGGTACCAGCAGGGTTCTGGTTTTGCTCACCGACGGTGAAAACACTAGCGGTATGCTCGACCCGCGGACGGCGGCTGAGGCGGCCGCGCAGTTCAATATTCGGGTGTACACCATCGGCGTCGGCACCGAAGGGGAAGCGCCGATGCCCATTGGCCGTGGAACGCAAGGGCAGCTCCGATATCAGACGCTCCCGGTACGTTTGGATGAAGAGTTGCTGCGGGACGTCGCTCGGATTACTGGCGGGCGATATTTCCGAGCGACCGATCCGGAAGCGCTCAATCGTATCTTCCAGCAGATCGACGAACTCGAGAAGACCCCGGTTACGGTTACCCGGTATACGCAATACGACGAAGCCTATCGCGGACCACTCCTGCTGGGTCTCGGGGCGCTCGTCTTGGAACTGTTGGTGGCGGCTACGGTTGTGGTGCGGGTGCCCTGATGCGGTTCGATGCGCCGTTTGTGTTGCTTACCGCGCCGGTCGTGGCGCTGATTGTGGGAGCGATCGCGTTTTGGGCGCGCCATTCCCGCATTGTCCACGCCCGCCGCTGGTCGGATGATCTCGGTGCGCGTGCCAAACGGTCAGGGCGGCTCTCACCGTTTCTTCTCGGATTGGTGGCGGGTATCGTCATGGTTGCGCTCGCCGGACCCCGCTGGGGCACGCGCATTGTGGAAACGGACACGAAGGGTCTCAACATGGTCATCGCGGTCGATATTTCACGGTCGATGCTTGCCGAAGACGTTCCGCCGTCACGGCTGGAAAGGGCGCAACGCCAAACCCGGCGTCTCATTCAGGACCTTCGAGGTGACCGCATCGGATTGATCGGATTCGCGCAACAGAGTTTCGTGCTGTCTCCGCTCACGATGGATGACAACGCTCTCTTGCTGCTCGTCGACGCGCTTCACCCCAGTCTGGTATCTGCCGGGGGGACGAATTTGAAGAGCGTACTCGATCTTGGCCATCAGCTTCTGCTGAGTGGCGACCAAGTTGCCGACAGGGTCTTGGTGGTGTTCACCGATGGAGAAGGGCACGACTCGCTGCCGGAGTTCTTGAAATCTGCCGAACAACTGCGGCGCAATGGTGTGCATCTGATTCTGGTTGGGGAGGGTGGGGAAGACCCAGTGCCCATTCCGGTGCGCGACGCCGAGGGCAATTTCGTGGGCTACCAGCGGGATCCGTCTGATCAAGTAGTGCAGACCCGGCGTCGCGAGGATGTGTTGAACGCTATTGCCGACGCGGCCGAGGGCATTGTTGTATCGGCAGACCACGGGGATCAGGCTGGTGTCATCCGTGACCTGGTGAACGCATACAAACGATCGCCTCAAGCGACTTCAATGGCGGCGCAGGATGTGTCTCGGGCATGGATACCGTTGTTTATTGGTGTCATGTTGTTGCTCCTGCACACGGCAACGCGCCGGACCATGGCGCTGGCGATGCTGTTGCTCGGTGTCGGAGTCGGGCCGGTCATGGGCCAGGCGCCTCGAGATCCGGCGAGCACCGCGTGGATCCAAGGGGACACCGACCGGAGCGTTCGACTGTACCTCAAACAGGCATTGTCGGGGCAGGGTGGCGACACTGCATGGTTCAACGCCGGCAGTGTTGCGCTGACCGCCGCCGACACCACCGTAGCCCGGGATGCGCTCCGCCGTGCGGCCAACTCCCTGGACCCCGGTCTTCGGTTTGCCGCACTCTACAATCTGGGTTTTCTCGACCTTCGAGCCGCCGCCGCAGACTCCGCCAACGCCCGAAACCATCTCATGGAGGCCCTGCGGGTCTATCGTGAGGCTCTTCTCTTGAATCCTTCGAGTGAGGACGCAAAGTGGAACTACGAGTTGGCGCTGCGGTCGATGCCGCCACCTGAGGAGAATGGCCCGCCGCCACCTCCCGATTCCACGGCGAGTCCCAACCAAGCGCTGTCCGATTCGACACTCCAAGGACTCACCCGGGAACAGGCCGAACAGATCCTCAACTCGATTGCGGAAGAGGAGCGGCGTACCCGCCTCGATCAGAATGCGAACCGGCGCGATGCGCGAGAGACGCGCGGGAGAAGGGAATGGTAGTCGCCGTCCTGGCGGCACTGCTCGTCCAATCGCCCCAGATTGCGGTGGTGGTCGATCGTGACACTGTCGAGGCTGGAGACGACATCATCATCACGATCACCGTCCAAGCTCCTGGAGACATGCCAGTCGAGATCGTTGATCCGGAACTGACGGGGCTCGATCTTCGTAACACGAGCAATCAGTCACGCTACGTGGCGGCAGGGAACCTCGGATCGCGAACGACCACACGGACGCTGACCGTGCGGGCGACGAGGGAGGGAGAAGCGACCATCGGGCCGGTCGTGGTGCGCCAAGGTGACGAGGAAGTATCGACGCCCAGCATCACGATCGTGGTACGTGGCGCACTTCCGGCTGGTGTGCGAGCCCTCGATCCGCGTATCGTAAGCTTGCTGAGTACGATGGAACCGGCCATTCCATCGGCCGAAGAGGTCGCACTCACCGTGTCGGCTGTTCCGGGTGAGGTCACGCTGGGTGAACAAGTGGATGTGATTATTGCGGCGTGGGTCCCGCGCGGAATCCGGTCGCGCTTGCGCAACCCGCCGACCCTCGAGGCGCCACAGGTGCGTGGGGCGTGGGCGTATCAACGACCCACGCCGCCGGGGATCGCGCTGACGCGCGAAGTAGGAGGGATTACCTATGACGTGTTCGTTCAACATGAGGTGATCTTTCCCCTGACGGCGGGATCGGCAACCATCGGAACGGCCAAGGTCTCCTACAGCCTGCCGCTCTCCTATTCCTTTCTCAGCCGCGAAATGCGATACGAAGTCCAAAGTGAACCGGTGGAAGTGGTGGTGACTGCGTATCCCAAGCCGCCGGAAGGGACGGTATTCGGTGGCGCTACCGGATCCGGTCTCGCATTCGAAGTAGCGACGCCGCAGCGAGAGCTTGCCATTGGGGACGCGGCCCGGGTGACGGCAACCGTTCGAGGCGACGGTAACGTCGCACTTTGGCCCGAGCCTGATCTTCGATGGCCGCCGGGGCTCCGGGCGTATCCACAAGGTGTCGATATCCGGCTTCGCGAGACCGGGGGAGTCGTTGGGGGGGAAAAGGCCTTCAACTACTTGGTCATTGCCGATTCCGTTGGGGCTCACCAGGTCGGAGTGCTGCCCTATCTGTATTACGATGTTGGTGTCGGCGAATACCGAACGCTGACGTCCCCGGCGATAGAGTTCGTGACCCCAGGCGGTAGATTGGTCATGGCGAATAGAGGTGAAGGCCTTCCGCCACTCTTGCCTCTGCCGTCTATGCCCCGCGCCGACATGGTTGCAGTAAACTTCTCACGCGGCATGCTGTTGTTCGTCCTGTTGGGTCCGCCATTCCTTGCCGCTGCCATCGGCTTGGTGCGTCGTCGTCGTCGCCGTCCGCGCCGCGTTCGGGCTTCGAGGCCCCCGGAGGATTGGGAGAGTTTGCACGGACTCGATATTGCATTCCGGCGTCTCCTGGAATCCTTGGTGCCGCACGCCGCCGAACGGTCCGGAAGCGAATTGGCGGATGCATTGCGGGCGGCCGGCATCGAAACGACCCTGGCAGCGCATGCGGCCCGCCTCCGCGATCGGTTGAGTAGTGCGGTCTACGGGCCCGGCGATCTGACCGACTGCGATGAATTGTCCCTCGAAGCGCGGGAAGTCATCAAGGCGCTGACCACCGAAAACCGACCGGTAGAACGCCGTGCCCTGGCCGTGCTCACTGTACTGGTACTTGTGCTACCCGGTGGGGCGGCTGGCCAGAGTGCTGAAGTGCTGTACGGGGCAGGTGCGGCCCGGGCCGCGGCGGACAGCCTTTCTGCTCGTGTCGATCAGGCACCGTACGTTGCCGAGCACTGGTACAACCTTGGCAACGCTCTGTCGGCATTGGGTGAACCGGTCCATGCTCGCGCCGCGTGGATTCGTGCCGCACGTCTCGCGCCGCGCAGCGACACCATGCGGCGGACGCTTCGCGGTTCGATCTCGAGCGGGATTGTGCGCCGGCCAACCCGTGTATGGGTCGCTACCTTCACAGCGGTAGAAGCGTACGCAGTGGCGTTATTCCTTTGGATGATCGGGTGGGCGCTCGTCATCGCGCGGCGCCGCGCGCGCTTGTGGGGGCCAACATTGTCGGTGGCCGTGAGCGTAGCCGCAATTGGCTATGCGGTTCATGTTCGGTATGCCGAACCGTTGGCGTTGATCCTGCGGCCAAACGCTGGGTTGCGAGCCGCTCCGTACGGTCCCGCGCCATTCACCGCTAGGGTGGAGGCGGGGGCGCCGGTCACCATCGAACGCGAGGAAGGGCAGTGGGTGTTGGTTCGGTTTGGTCGGGATCGAGGATGGATGCGCGTCAACGAACTCGTGAGAATCTAGATGGGCGACATCAAGATCCTCGACGGTAAGGTGGCCGATCAGATCGCTGCCGGCGAAGTTGTGGAACGGCCCGCCTCTGTCGTGAAAGAACTCGTCGAGAACGCCATCGATGCGCAGGCGACCACGATTCGCATCGAGTTGGAAAACGGAGGCCGCGACTCCATCCGAGTGAGCGACGACGGGAATGGGATGATCCGGGCCGATGCGGTGCTCGCGCTCGACCGGCACGCCACGAGCAAGATTCGCGAGGTGCCAGACCTGATAGGGGTGGTGACCTTCGGGTTTAGAGGAGAAGCGCTTCCGGCCATAGCTTCCGTATCACGGTTCGAGCTGGAGACTGCCTCTGCCGCAAATGGATCGGTGGGGACACGGGTCGTGGTGTCGGGTGGTGGTCGAAATGAAGTGTCGGATGTCGCTCGAGCATCCGGGACGACGATTACGGTTCGAGACGTGTTTCACAACACTCCCGCGCGCCGGAAATTTCTGCGATCGCAACGGTCCGAAACACGTGCCGCAGTCGATGCCGTCACTGTCCTGGCGCTCGCACGGCCGGACGTTGGGTTCCAACTTACGAGCGACGGTCGTGTGTTGATCGACGCTCCACGAGTCGACTCCGTGCTGGCTCGGATCAGTGCGCTATTCGGACGCAAGACGGCTGAACAACTTCTGCCGGTCGAGTACGAGTCGGGGTTTGTGATGGTGCGTGGATTCATCCAGCGCCCGGCGGACGTTCGTACCGGGGGGCGGAAGGCCCACCTGTTCGTGAACGGCAGACCATTCAAGGATCCGTTCATCGTCCGTGCCGCGGAAGCCGGGTACCGGGCAACGATCCCTCCTGGTTACCGACCCACGGTCCTGCTGTCGATATCCGTGCCCGGCGACCGCGTTGACGTCAACGTGCATCCAACGAAAACGGAAGTCCGCTTCCGTGACCAACGATTTGTCGAGAAGACTATCGAAGACGCCGTGCGCAAGAGTCTCGGCCACGTAATGTCTTCCGCAGTCATTGGCGGTGGGGCACCGTTGGCGGGATGGTCGCCTCCGACTGATTTCTCCCGATCGCCCTTCGATCAAGGGGGGGATGGCGTATCGTCGTCGTTCGACAACGGTACCGCCCTGTCCTTATTCGACGATCAACCGGCGACGACTGCGGTCACGCAACCACTCTTGCAGGTTTTTTCCACGTATATCGTGTTCGAAACCCCCGAAGGGATTGCCATTGTCGATCAGCACTCGGCGCACGAGCGCGTGATCTACGAGCAAGTCATGGCGCAGCTTCAGGGATCCGGAGGCTCGTCACAACGCCTGTTGCTGCCGATCACCGTCGACCTCGATGCTGCGGAACTGGAGGCCGTCGAGGCCCACAAAGACCTCCTAGAAACCATTGGGTTCGAGGTAGAGCCGTTCGGTGGGCGAGCCGTGATTCTCCAAGCCGTTCCCAACCCACATCCGCGGTTCGACGCCCGCCGGTGTTTTGAGGAGATGGTCGCGGACTTGGCTCGGAATCGATTTGGCGTGGTGGCGAACCGGCTCGAACGCTTCGCGGCCACTTATGGTTGCCGGGCGGCCGTGATGGCGGGTCATCAACTCGAAGCTGCGGAGATGCGTGATCTGTTGAACCGGTTGTTTGCATGTGAACTTCCGCCGCATGACGTTCACGGTCGCCCGACCATCGTTCAACTCCCGAAAGCGGAACTGGAACGAAGGTTTGGGCGATCCTAGACCACTCGTCCCAGTTATCGTAGGCCCCACGGCGTCCGGCAAGACCGCGGTCGCGGTCGCGCTATCCGAATTCCTGCCCATCACGGTTATCTCTGCGGATTCGCGGCAGGTATACAAGGATCTCGATATCGGCACGGCGAAACCGACTCGTGAGGAACGCGAACGGGTTCCTCACTTGGGAATCGACGTTGTCGCGCCGGGAGAGCGATACAGCGCCGGACGGTATGCTAGGGATGCGGTGCAATGGATGGGTGAGGTGGGAGCGGATCGACAACCGCTCGTCGTTGGAGGGACGGGGTTCTACGTCCGAGCACTCGCCGATGGTCTCTTTCGAGAACCGCCGATTTCACGAACCCAGCGAGACCACCTCCGCGAGTGGATGCAAGGAAAACAGGGCATGGGGCGTTGGGCGGCCCGACTCGACCCCGGATACAGCGGGGGCGGACAGCAACGCGCGAGCAGGGTCGTTGAGGTGGCGCTGCTCACGGGCAAGTCGTTGTCATGGTGGCAGAAAACCGCGGAGAATGAGGGGATCATGCGGCCTTGGTTCATTCGACTCACGCTTCCCAGGGCCACACTTCACACGAGAATCACCAGTCGAACGCGAGCGATGATCGAGATGGGGTTGGTGGATGAGGTCCGTGGATTGCTCGACAGTGGCATCTCCAACGATGCCCCCGGACTCGATGCGGTCGGGTATCGCGAGGTAATACGCATGTTGGATGGCCGGATGCCCGCGGACGACCTCGAGGAGGCCATCACCACGGCAACGCGGCAATATGCCAAGCGTCAGAAAACGTGGTTTCGTCACCAGTTGATTGGACATCCTGTGGTAGCTTTGGACGCGACCGCCACGCCGAGGACGCTGGCGCGCCGGATCGCCGAACTCTGGACCGAACGAGGACGCTGAATGCGCATTGGAATCACCTGCTATCCGACCTACGGCGGGTCGGGCGCGGTTGCGACGGAGCTTGGAATCGAACTCGGGCGCCGCGGACATGAAATCCACCTCATTTCCTACGCGTCACCGTTTCGCCTCCCAGACTTCGCGGAGAACGTCTATTTCCATGAGGTAGACTTGAGCGGAACCTATCCGCTCCTCGAGTACTTCCCATACTCGCTCGCCCTTGCTGTGAAGCAACACGAAGTGGCGGTGCGAGAGCAACTCGATATTCTGCACGTGCACTATGCGGTCCCGCATGCCACGGCGGGGTTTCTCGCGCGGGAAATGGCGAAACCCGATCATCCATTCAAGCTGGTGACGACGTTGCATGGGACCGATATCACGCTCGTGGGGCAGGAGGCATCGTTCTTTACGGTGACGAAGTTCTCGATCGAGCAATCCGATGCGGTTACCACGGTCTCGGAGTATTTGCGGCGGGAGACCCTCGAGAAATTTGGATGCGAGGGATGTTCGATCGAGGTGATCCCGAACTTCATCAATCCGACAGTTTTCTACCCTGGTACCGAGGGAGCCTGCCGACGCCACCTTGCACCACCCGGTTCGAAAGTGTTGATACACATCTCGAATTTCAGGCCGGTCAAGCGTGTCGTGGATGTTGTACAGATCTTCGCCAAGGTTCGGGAAAAAGCGGCCGTGGTGTTGATCATGGTGGGCGACGGGCCGGATCGGCCGTTGGCGGAAGCCGAGGTCGAACGGCTTGAGCTGGCGGAACACGTTCAATTTCTCGGGAACGTCGATGCCGTGGCAGATCTGCTACGGTGCGCCGACGTGTTTCTTCTTCCGAGCAGCTCGGAATCGTTTGGACTCAGTGCGCTGGAGGCCATGGCTTGTGGTGTCCCGGTCGTGGCGAGCGATGTCGGTGGATTGAATGAAGTGGTACTGGGCGGAATCACGGGGGCCCTCGTTCCCGTTGGGGAGGTAGACGCCATGGTTGAGCAGACGCTTGCTCTCCTTGAACCCGAACGCTGGAGTGCAGCCCGCAGTGCCGCTGTCGAACACGCTCAGGTCTTCACCGAAGAGCTTGTGGTACCCAAGTACGAGGCACTCTATGAGCGGGTGCTGGACGAGTGACCTATTGGAAGGGCATCGTGCTCGGGGTGGTACAGGGGCTGACGGAGTTTCTCCCAATTTCGAGTTCCGGACACCTCGTGCTCGCGGAATCATTGCTCGGGCTCGAGACACCTGGCGTGGTAATCGAGGTGGTACTCCATGTCGCGACGCTTCTGGCCGTGGTTCTGGTCTACCGACGTCGGCTGAGCGAATTGGTGGTGGGGGCATTCGCGGGCAACCGGTCGACATGGCGGGTCATCTTTCTCTTCGGCATCGCCACAGTACCGGCAGCCATCGTCGGTATTCTATACGCGGACTTTTTCGAGCGGACGTTCGAATCACTCCTCGTTGTGGGTGTGAGCTTTCTCGTGACTGGTTTGGTTCTCTGGAGCACCAAGTGGATTTTGAAGGGAGGGCGGAACCCGCAGCTGGGCGTGCCTGGTGCCGCGGCGATTGGGTTGGCTCAGGCCATAGCGATATTCCCAGGTATCTCACGGTCTGGGTCCACGGTTGCCACCGGCATGTGGCTCGGGATCGAGCCGGTGCGGGCGGCGGAATTCTCGTTCATCCTTGCGATTCCCGCCATCGCCGGGGCGGCCGTATTGCAGATTCCGGATCTGGCCGATGGCATCGGAGGCGTCGGGGCTGGACCGCTTGCAGCGAGCTTCGTCGCGTCGCTCGTTTCGGGAATCGTGGCCATCAAACTCTTGATCAGTCTGCTCCGGTCTCAGGCGTTCCACCTCTTCGCGCCGTACCTCTGGGGTTTAGGCGCTCTTACGACGGCGTGGGCACTGATTCGGTAACACCGTTTGGGGCTCTCGGGGTGGAGGAGTTGGCTGCCCGGTGGGGTGTGCCGCGAGTGGTGTGGCGCGACCAAGTGAGGAGCACCTTGGATCTTGGTCATGAACTCGCCGCCGAGGGCGCCCCAGATGGAACTGTTATCATAGCGGATGAGCAGATCGAGGGACGAGGTCGGCGGGGTAGGCCGTGGGCTAGCAGACGGGGAACCGGCATTTGGCTCACCTATTTGATGTGTCAAGATCACCCAAGAGATGTCGGAGTTCTTTCCCTGCGAGTCGGGTTGACTGTCGCCCGATCGATTCCTGAAATCGGACCTCATGTAAGACTTAAATGGCCCAACGATATCGTGTTGTATGACAAGAAGTTAGGTGGCGTCCTCTGTGAGGCACGCTGGGAGGGAGCGGCACTCGATTGGGTGGTGGTGGGGGTCGGGATCAACGTCCATGGTCCCTTGCCCGTCCCCCTCGTTGACTCGGCGATTGCCGTCGACGAGGTAGTCGACGGGATCTCGCGACTAGCGCTCCTCGACCAATTCGTGCCAAGTTTGCGGCAAATGCCTCGAGAGGCGAACCTCACGCCGGACGAATGCCAGGAGTTTCAGGATAGGGATTGGCTTGTGGGTCGTGAGCTATCGGAGCCGGTCAAAGGGATAGCCCGGGGCGTCGAACCCGACGGAGCACTATTGGTGGAGACGGAACGGGGCGTGGAACGCATAGTTGGAGGTACGGTTGTCACCGCGTGAACTGCCCCTTTGGGTCAGGGCAATGGGCGCGGTGATGCTGATCATCGGGTCCTGGTGGGTCGTGCACTCGGAACGACTAACAGACATTGTTGGACATTCGATCGGAATTTTGGCGATCGGTGTCTTGACGGCATCGGTCATCCGAGGCCTGGGCGCCCCAATAGGGCTCTGGCCGGAGGGTGATTTCCGGACGCGGTTCGTTCCGTGGTCAGTCGTAGCGGTTGCGGTCGGGTTCAGCCTGACCATCGGGTTTTCCAAGATCGCTTTGGCGGCCGAAGCCAGGAGTCTGGTAGATGTGGGACTGTGGGTGATCGTAATCTCCGGGGTGTTGGCTTGGGGCTTCGTCGTTGCCTTCGTTCCTCAACGACCCTACGCCCAGTGGTTTGTTGGCGCGGCGGTCTTGGCATTGATCCCCTACGCGATCGGAGCGGTGGCTTCGGACGTCGGGTCACAGGCATGCCTGTTCGGTGTTCCCGACGTTTCAGCGCCAAACTCGTGCGAATTCAGCGTGTTACGAGGATTCTTGTTCTTTGTGCCGGCGTCCACAGCCGGCGCCCTTGTGACCTATGAACTTGGTTTCAGGAGACTGTTGGTTGGCGATCCGGAAACTGGCGGGGTCGTGTTGGTGATCGTCGCTGCCATCGTGGCCGGAGCGTGGGCTTGGATGGTAGGGGGCGATATTCCTGGATTGGCTTCACGGGCGTGGATCATTGGGGCGACGGCACTCGGCGCCGGATCTCTCTATGTTCTCTCGGGTTCGTTGTTGGTGTCGTCTGTCTACACAGGGACGGCCGTCGGCACCCATCTCGCGTTCGGATTGGCGGGCCGCATCGACCTTCAGGGGGATCCGTCGATGCTCGACATGGGGGGCAGTTTGGCCTGGTTGCATCTGGGTATCGGCGTAGCTCTTCTCATCGTCGTTGGCCGGCGCCGGGGAATGCTCGGGGGATTGCGATAGCATGCTATTGGCATTGGATATAGGGAATACCGAGATCACCATTGGCCTCTTCGTGGGTGATCGGCTGCAGGTCAAGTGGCGCCTCGCTACAGCCAGTGCGAGGACGCCTGACGAGTGGGCGGCCACGCTGACTTCTCTCATCACGCAGGCCGGGATTTCTCCGGCCCAGATCGACGCCGCAATCGAGGCCTCCGTGGCGCCGGCTGTCACGGTGGCGCTCGCCGAAGGCGTGGAGAAGGCGGTCGGCGTGCGACCGGAATCGGTGGGACCCGGATCGGCGCTGCCGATCGTTCTCGACGTCGATGAACCGCTCACGGTTGGCGCGGATCGTGTCGTCAACACGCTCGCGGCCGCCAGGCTCTACCAATGTGACACGATCGTGGTTGACTTCGGCACGGCGACCTCGTTCGACTGTATCACGAAGGATGGAAGGTTTCTGGGCGGGGTCATCGCTCCCGGGCTGAGCACTGCGGCCGACAATCTCACCAGGCATGCGGCAAAGCTGCCCGCAACAGAACTCGTGGTCCCGGAGCGGGTGATCGGGAAACGCACGGAAGATTGCATTCGCGCCGGCGTGTTGTTCGGAGCGACTGACTCGGTAGACGGGATCGTCCGGCGTATCAAAGCGGAATGGCCGGGTGATGCGGTGCCGCTCGTCGTGGCCACTGGTGGCCTGGCGGGGATGATCGCCCCGTTGTCGTCGGAGATCGAGAAGGTGGAGCCTGATCTCACCCTTCGCGGCCTTTGCATTGCGGCGACGGAACTCGGGATCGTCAATCGGCCTTAGCCCGCGCCACCGTCTTTCCCCACTTACGAGTTGTTGGTATCTTCCGCCGTCTCGTTCCATGATCCGGAGCACACTTCATGACAGCGGTAGCTGAACCGGTCTTAATCGAACGATCCGACCCACGGTCCATCGTGGGAGGTGGCGCAATTCTCGGTATCATCACTGCCGTCGGGGTCGTCGTGTTTGCGCTCGTTTCCCGTCCCATGGAGGGAATGGCGGAAACGGTCGTCCAGTCGCTTCTCGTAGTCGTTGGCGGTGGTGTAGTCGCGTACTTCCCGTCGATGCGGATCCAACCCCGCTCGGTCGATTCGATCGCGTGGACAGCACTCACAGGGCTCATGGGTGCGCTGTTCTTCACGGCTATCGACACTGCCGTGTTGCGGCCTTTGGATGTGTACTACTGGACGTGGGATGCGATCGGTGGCGGCAGCGGTTGGTGGTATGTGCCTGTCTGGTGGATTGGCTCGGCGGCATTGGCGTGGTTGGGTGGCTGGGTGACGGCGAACGTCGCTGGCGGCGGGTCGGTTTCCCTTCCTGCAATTGCGCTGCAGAGCATGATCATCACCCTCGTCGTCTTTGCGATCCTCGTGGTGACTTCTATCAGCCCGTTTCATGCCGGCACCATGGCTCTGGCCGTGGCGTTGGGATTGGTCATCCACGTTGTGGCGACGTCGTTGATGAATAGGCGGTGACAGCGCCGGGCGGCAAACGGGTTGTCCGCTTTCTGGGATGGCTGCTCACCCCCGTCGTGGTGTGGGCAGCTTCTTTTTTGGGTGGGTGGGCGGTTGCCCTTGCGACCAGTGCCGACCGCGGGACGATGGGAGTCGTCCAACTGACCATCGGAGCGGTATTGGGGGGAACAGTGGGGTTGGTAGGTTGGTTGGTGGTGATGCGCCGGGGTCGGGAAGATCTCGATGTGAAGCGGCCCGATCGCCGGGATTAGTTCATGCGCCTCATCAGGTCCCGAGGTGCTGTCCGGCCGCGATCGCGACCGCTCGCATCCAATTTGCCCCATGGGCGAGCGCCGCTTCATCCCACCAGAAACGGCTCGAATGGGCGGGATAGCTTTGCCCTGGCGGTTTGGCCCCGTAGCGGATGAAGCATCCCGGCACCTGCTCGACATAAAATCCAAAATCCTCACCACCCATGTTTCCTGAAGCCATCGGCCGGACCCGTGCTTTCCCGACGATGTCTTCGGCGGCCAATCGTGCAATCGTGAGCGGTGCTCCCTCATTGATGACGGGAGGCGTACCCTCGACAATCTCGACTTTCACATTGACGCCATGTGCCGCGGCGATTCCCTCAGCGAGTCGCCGGACGCCGTCTTGTAGCTTGGTTTGCGCAGTAGGGTGCTGGGCGCGCAACGTGCCGTCCATTGTCGCGACGTTGGCGATGATATTCGGTGCCGTCCCGGCGTGAAACTGTCCGACAGACAACACGGCGGCGTGCGTCGGATCGAGCGTTCGCGTGATGATCGTCTGGAATTCGCTCACCAGGAGGCTTCCCACGACCAGCGGGTCTACCGTTTCGTGCGGTCGGGCGCCATGGCCGCCGGTTCCCGACAGCGTGATGTAGAACTCGTCCGTCGATGCGTTCACCCATCCTTCGGTGACGATCAACTCACCGGGATCGTAGCCCCGGTCCAGGTGGCCGCCGAAGATCATATCTACGTCGTCTAACGCGCCCTCTTCGATCATGCGTTTGGCTCCGGCGCCCAACTCTTCGGCGGGCTGGAAGATCAACCGGATGGATACTGGAAGGTCTTGTTCGAGCGCCAACAGTTCAGCGGCGCCGAGCAATATCGAAACGTGCCCGTCATGTCCGCAGGCGTGCATGACGCCTTCGTTGGTTGAGGCGAACGAAAGACCGGTTTCCTCATTTAACGGTAGGGCATCCATGTCGGCGCGCAGCGCGATGCACGTCGCCGTCTGCCCGGGAATGTCGGCGAGGATACCGGTCCCCGCGACGTCCTTCCGGAACGCAATTCCAAGTTCGCCCAATCGATCGGCGATGACCCGAGCGGTGCGTTCTTCCTGCCAGGAGAGTTCGGGGTGTTGGTGAAGGTCCCGCCGGATCGCAACGATGCGTTCGTGTGCGGGTGAGCCCAACATCATGGTCATCTGGATACCGTCTCCATGCGCACCGTGAGTGACTTCACATAATCCATGTCAACTTGTACCCCCATGCCCGGTGCTTTCCGGGGCACAGTGATCTTCCCATTTTCCATCGTCCATTCGGGCACAACGATGTCTCGATCCCAATATCGACTGCTCGGGCTCAGGTCTCCAGGCAACGTGAAGTTTGGCAACGAAGCGAGCGCCACGTTGTGCGCTCGCCCTATGCCGCTTTCCAACAAACCGCCGCACCAGACGGGTACATCATGCCGTTCCGCCAGGTCATGGATGCGTATCGCTTCGGTGAACCCGCCAACCCGCGCTGGCTTGATGTTGATAATGCGTCCGCTCTTCAAGTGTATCATGTCCTCTGCGCGGTCCAACGACACGATGGACTCATCCAGGCACAGGGGCGTCGTCAGGTGCTTTTGGAGTTCCGCGTGTCGCACGAGGTCGTCCCAAGGGAGCGGCTGCTCGATCATCAGGAGATCGAACGCGTCGAGACGTCTGAGAACTTCCAGGTCGTCCAGCGAATAGGCAGAGTTGGCGTCCGCCATGATTGGAAGGCGATCACCAACTGCGTCATGGACCATCGCCACATACTTCTCGTCCGCGAGCGGCTGGATTTTCACCTTGATCCGCTTGTATCCGGCTTCCGCGGCCGCGACTGCCTTTTCGGCCAGGCGTTCGGGACTCACCTGAATACCGATCGAAATCCCGGTCTCGATCGACTCGCGCGTGCCCCCAAGAAGCTCGGATAGGGAGCATCCCCGCTTGCGCGCCAGCAATTCATGGGTCGCCATCTCGACTCCCGCCTTGGCCATGCGGTGGCCCCGAATGTTCTTTGCCAGCAGGTTTGCCAGGTCGGCGGGCTGGTCGAACGAGTCGCCAAGAACCAACGGAGCGATCCATTGGCGAATCGCGACCCAGGCGGTATCGACCGTTTCCGGAGAGTAATGCGGGAACTCTCCGGCGGGGCATTCGCCCCATCCGGTCGCCCCATCTCGATCTTCGACCTGAACCAGGAGAATGCGCCGTTCCTGGGTTACGCCAGAAGAGATGCGAAACGGCTCTTTGAGGCGTAGCCCGATTTCTCGAATGGTGATGCGCGAGAGGTGGATCACATGGTCAACGTCGTTGGAGGAGATAGAACGCCCGTCCGGCTTGGCGGTCTCGGGCGAGGCCCGCAATCGAATATCCCAGTTCTCCGTATCGAAGGAATGCTTCGCGGAGCAATATGCGCCATGCCTGAGCCTCGTTGGGGGCGGTCAACTTTAGCTTTTGGATGTCTTCCGGCACTTCGACCAGCACCGTCTGATCCTCGGGGAATTCCGGCGTCTCGTCGACGTTGTCTGTTGAAGCAACGGTGATCACCGCGGCATCTCGTGGTAAACTTGGGTCAGAAGATGTGCTGCCCGATGTCAGATCCCATTCGACAATGAACCGATCCGTGCCGATTACCGAGTCGGTTCTGCTCATCGGATTTTCACCATACATGTTGGGAACATACTCGAGTACCCGGGCGCCAAGCCGGTTGAGATTCAGGTGGGCGTTGCGAGCGACGAGAGGGTCGTAGGTCCACAACATTCGATCGACCCCACCTGCGATCACCTGCTCCCGTTGGTACTCCTTGAGCATCTTGCCGATTCCCTGATCGCGGTGATCTTCTCGTACGGCAAGCATGTGGGACCAATGCAAGGGTTGGCCGTCCACGTAGCCAGCCAGGCCGTAGACGAACCCCAGGAGCTTCCCGTCGTGGAAGGTCCCGGCACAGACCCCTCCGATTTTCTGGGAGATCTTGAGTAGGGCCGGCGCCACCAACTCCCGAAAATCACTGCCCCAAGTGGCCCGCTGCAGATCCACACACGCTTCGTATTCGACCTCAGTCGTGAGCGGTCTGGTTTCCACTGGACCTCGTGTGTTCGAGTTAGGGGATAGCCCATACGGTGCCGGTCGGTCAGATTTACCAGGATCGCTGAGGTGGGACAAGGACGAGGGGGGAGCTAATGGAACATTTGAAACTGTGGTTCATGTGGGTCGGGCTGGCTGCATTGGCGCTAACGGTGTCGCCAGTGAGCGCCCAGACGATGACACAAATTCGTGTCCGGGTGGTAGCGCACGACGCCAAGATCATTGGATCGGGCGTCGGCGGCGCTCGAATAGTGGTGAAGAATGCCGAGACTGGCGAGGTGTTGGCGGAGGGGATCCAAGAAGGCAGCACCGGAGATACCAAAGCGATCGTGGTCGAACCCATCACGCGAGATGCATCGGTGTTCGACACACCAGGGGCAGCCGAATTTACGGTCGCACTCGAGCTCCATGAGCCGACGGTGTTGGAGTTCGTGGGCGAGGGGCCACTCGGGTTCGCGCATGCGATGCAACGAGCGACGAAACGGATGCTCGTCGTTCCCGGGGAGGACCTGCTGGGCGATGGGGTGGTGTTGGATCTTCACGGATTCATCGTCGAGCTTCTCGAACCAACCCGCATTCCGGACGGTGCCGACGAGATCCAGGTCCGGGTGCGCATGATGTGTGGATGCACGTTGGAGCCGGCGGGATTGTGGGATGCCGACCGGGTGGCCGTGCGGGTTCAGGTGTACGGGCCACACGGCTTGGTGCGCGAGGCGCCGCTTGGCTATGCGGGTGAGCCCAATATGTTTGCCGGATCCCTGTCCCTGGCCGGCGTGCCCGAGGGGTCGCGGGTCTTTGTAGTGGTGACGGATCCGGCCCGTGAGAACTTTGGCAGGAGCCTGGAACTCCAGATCAACTAGTCTACGAACCGGAGTGAGAATGAGAATCCAAAAATTGATATTCCCAACCTTGGTGTTGGCCCTTCTGTGGGTGCCGGCCGCGACGTTGCGCGCGCAGGGTGGTGACAGTGTGCTGCACGCCCCCGACCGGCGTGCCGACGAAGGGGAAGGGCCGTTCGAGCGGTTGATCATCCGTGGTGCCATCGTGATCGATGGAACGGGCGCACCCCCTCAGGGCCCAATGGACATCGTGATCGAGGGCAACCGCATCGTGAGTGTCCGGAGTGTCGGCGCACCAGGCGTTCCGATCGATGAAGATCGACGCCCCGATGGGGCTACGCGTGAGGTCGATGCCCACGGGATGTACGTCATGCCCGGGTTCATCGACTTGCACGGGCATATTGGCGGACGATCTCAAGGGACACCGGCGGAGTACGTCTACAAGCTATGGATGGGGCACGGCATCACGTCCGTTCGCGATCCGGGTTCGGGGAACGGCGTAGATTGGACGCTCCAGGCTCAAGAGCGGAGCGCGGCCAATGAGATCGTCGCGCCGCGCCTCTTTGTCTATGTGCGTCCTGGTAGCGGTTGGGACGACGGCAGAATCGACACGCCGGAGCAAGCTCGTGCGTACGTGCGATGGGCCGCGGACAAGGGCGCCGACGGGTTCAAACTAGGCTCATACGATCCGGAGGTCATGGCCGCAATCATCGATGAGGCCAAAAAGCATGGGTTGGGAACGCAGGCGCATCTCGGTCAAATGGGTGTGGCGCGCATGAATGTCCTCGACGCCGCTCGTTTGGGCTTGGGCTCCATGGAGCATTGGTACGGCCTGCCCGAGGCGCTGTTCGACGATCGCACGGTGCAAGACTACCCGTACGACTACAACTACAACGACGAATATCACCGGTTCGGTCAAGCCGGGCGCCTGTGGAAGCAAGCCGCTGAGCCGTACAGCGATCATTGGAACGCAGTGATGGATGAGTTGCTCGAGCTCGAGTTCGTGCTCGATCCCACGATGACGATCTACGAAGCGAGCCGCGATATCATGCGTGCCAGAGAGGCGGAATGGCACGATGACTACACGCTCCCATCCCTGCGGGAGTTCTACACGCCAAGCCGGTCGAATCATGGGTCCTACTGGTTCAACTGGACTACGCAGGATGAAATCGAGTGGAAGAACAACTACCGTTTGTGGATGACCTTCCTCAACGAATACAAGAACCGCGGTGGCAAGGTATGCACGGGTTCGGATTCCGGTTTCATCTACAAATTGTACGGCTTCGATTACATACGAGAACTCGAGTTGCTGCAGGAAGCCGGGTTCCATCCCCTCGAGGCGGTGCGGGCGGCGACCCTGTGCGGAGCAGAAACGCTCTATGGACCGAAGGGGCAGGAGGTAGAGATCGGTATCGTGCGCCCCGGCATGCTGGCCGACCTCGTGATCGTGGAGCAGAATCCGATTCAAGACCTCAAGGTGCTGTACGGGACCGGTGCGGTGCGCTTGAACGACGAGACCGGAGAAGTCGAACGGGTCGGTGGCGTGAAGTACACCATCAAAGACGGCATCATCTACGA
>Ga0114949_10000604_pt1 | contig 19912 bp, 19 predicted proteins | sample N074metaG_FD_83505 | JGI IMG/M metagenome (GOLD analysis project Ga0114949, IMG submission 83505) | Deep subsurface microbial communities from Kermadec Trench to uncover new lineages of life (NeLLi) - N074 metaG | ecosystem: Environmental > Aquatic > Marine > Ocean trench > Sediment | place...
GCCCTGTCCGGTGTCCTGTCTCACATTTTGGGTATGAGCGAAATAGGCCGGCAGAACCTTCAGCGCCTGCATCAGACCGCCCATGGTCAGCTTACGGCGCTCGCCAATCACTTTGTCCTTGTACAGAAAATTGAGGCTGCGCTCCATCTCTATGGTGAGAAGCTCGCCTTTCTTCATACCCAGCGCCCTGAGTGTGGAGGTAATTTGGTGGATCGCCCACATGCATTGCAACAGAGGTTTTTTCTGGCCGGGATCTTTACTGTACTCAACCAGCGCCTGCTCTGCGTTCTCGCCCTGCTTGTTCATCAGGCCGATTACCCACTTGAGAGAAACGATATCGGTTTTTGTAGCCACTAGATGTTACCTCCAATTTTTGTATATGCGCACACACCGGGGCAGCGCACCAGGGTCATACTGACAGCCTTTCCTCTTCGGCGGATTCCAGCGCAGACATCTCTGCTTCTTCATAGATTTTAGACGCGCCCGCACTGCGCACAGGCTTGTCCACAGTGTCGGATTTTTCAATTTTGAACTGGCTCAGGTTCTGTGCCACTTCGCGCATGGAGTTTTGTAAGCTACCCACACCACCCTGGGTATATTCACTGAACTCACTGATTTCCAGATTGCGATCCCTGATCTCGGACATGGAGTTGTTCATGTGGCGCGCGCTGTCAGCAGATTGGCCAGCGGCATCATCCACCGATGTTACAATCGCGGTAATCGCCGCGGAGCCCTCGTTGATATCCTCCAGCGATGCATCCAGACGGTCGATGTACTCCAGGATGGTAACAACGGTACCCACCGTGTTTTCCATGCTGTTCAGGTTGTCTGCAGACATATTCTGCAGCATGCGAACTTCAGAAATAATCTTGCGACCCTCCTCCTCGGCCTCACGCAAAAGGTCACCAATCGCCTCGGCAATTCCCAGGAAGGGACGTCCGTGCTCGCCAGCTTTTTCGGCCTCAATACGCGTATTGATCGCAACGACCGATATCTTGGTATTCAAGGCCTGGATGTATTCCGCTGCGGTGGTTACCGATTGAATCAGTTCACCCTGGCGTTTCGCAGATTTCGATGTCTCCTGGACCGACTCTCGAACGTCAGCGGAGGCCTTGGACATGTCTTGGGTCAGCTCATATCCCCTGGCTACCCTGGCACTGTTGCGCTCAGATGTTCTCGCTGCTTCTGCAGTGGAGGCTTTAATTTCCTTACTGGTGCGCACCATTTCAGTGGCCGCTGTAGTTGACTCAACGACCGAACGGGTGAGTTCCTTGCCTTTATTCACCTGGTCGGAGGCGGCCTTACCGATCTTGCCTATCTCCTCAATCGAGATACGGAACGGTGTTCTGATATTTCTGATCAGTTCCCGCTGGCGCATTGTTGAGGTATTGATTTCACGGGCAATTTCCCGCGTTACGCTATTGTCTTCTGGCACTTCAATCGTCAGATCTCCCTCGGCTATTTTCACCAGAGCGGCGTTAATCTCTTCCACGCCCTGCTCCGTATACAATACCCGGCGACGCTGGCTGCGAAACATAGCGACCAACAGGCCCACCGCGAGTACACCAGGGGCACCAAACAACGCCATCAAGGTACCCCGGTCACCCATGCGGGTAGAGGTCATACGGTCAATCGCAGGCACCAGTGCGGCAACCGCACTCACCAGTGCAGCATTGGATTCAATAATCAGCTTCCTGGCTGCTGCAGCTTGACGCAACTCGCCAGACGCACCCTCGATTTGCTCAATGGAGGTCGAGACCACCGAGAACAGTTCGGTGCCCAGCTTCACTGACGCTATGGCATCGGGGTCCCTCAATTGTTGTATACCCATAACGCGGTTGCCATTTTTCAGGCCGTCCACGATGCGAGAGAAATTTGCCGCATCCATACGAAACTCATCAGCAGCGGCCTGGCTCTCGTCGCCACCGGCGAGAATCTTTTCAATATTCCTCGCGATACGTTCGGTTAACCACAGTGTGGTTTGCGCAGCGACAATAGTGTCAGAACTCACAGATTCATCACGGAGAATATCGACTACCTGGGCAAATTCACTTTGGATAGGCTTGATATTCTGCTCCAACTCCTGCGAAACACCGTGGATAAAGACAATGCGAGGGCCCGCGTCGATCAGTGTCTCCGCCGCTTGCTCCACCGGCAACCATTGCGCCTGTATGTCGCTCAGCTCTCGGTCCAGACCCGTACCCTGAAGCTCACCCATCAAATCGCGGTATTCAAACAAGCCGCTCTGCAGTTGCGAGAACGTGGACGGCTGGCCCAGGTCGGTTTCCCTGGCTTGCAACGACACAGTCTGTGACAGTACGCGCAACTCTTCGGCCACCATACGCGCCTCACCGTCCTCACCGGCTTCCTGCTGCATCATGTAGAATGTGTATGCAATGCCGCCCAGACAAGCCACAATCGCTATCGTCATTACCCCAACCCACATTGAAGTGGTGCCCTTTTTTATTGATTTAGTCATCGGTACTTTCCTCGTTTGACGCGCGATTTGTGGCTGAGGCATTTGCCAGGCCGCTCTCTGCTACTAGTTTGTCTATATCCAGCACTGCTAAAAATTTGTCCCCATAGTGAAACCCACCCAGGCAATAGTCGGAAAAATCCGCATCAATCGCCTGTTCCATATCGCGCTCAGCAATGGGGAATCGAATGTCCCGCTCTATGTGACTCAGGGTAATGGCAAAGTGAAATCCAGGGCGGCGCACTACCATGCAATACTCTCTGGTCTTGCCTGCATAGGGCGTCTTCCTGAACAATACATCACCGCAAATAATGGGGATAAGCCCGCCCTTGTGGGAGGCAACGCCTAACACCCAGGGCTTGGTACCCGGTATGGGCGTACAGGCCGGTGTTTCAATAATTTCTTCGAGCTCGCCCTCACCCAGCAGCAATGGCACAGATGCCACGCTCAGTGAAGTGCCTACCCAGTACATCTGGTGATTTTCAAAAACCGGAGCTGGCACCGCTCGCGATGCATAGCTTTGCTCCAGCTGGTCGAAGGATGCTAGCGTTAATGCACTCATGAATCAGGCAACCGCTGGCATGGAGGTATGGTTGTATATCAACTGGCGCAATACACTCTCGGAGGGTATCTTGGTGACATGTGCCGTCGCGCCGCGCGCCTGACCTTTGGCGATATCAAAAATACCATCTGAGGATGAAAGCATTACCACGGGGGTGTCCCGGGTACCCTCGGCATTTCGAATCAAGGTGCACGTCTGGTAGCCGTCCAGCTCTGGCATGGTGATATCCAGGAAGATCAGGTCGGGTTTAAAGCGGCGCAGCATACCCAGGGCCTTGTAGCCATCCTCGGCGCACTCCACTTCGCACCCCATTTTCTTGAGTGTATGTGACATCATCATGCGTATGGTTTTCGCATCGTCTACCACCGCAATTTTTACCCCGGTGATATCCATCTCTACATTTTGGTCTGACATAATCCGCCCTCTTCTTTTTTTGTATCTTGTGATCTACTTCACATAAAAGTAACAATCACAGTATTTGCGCCTGTCAAAGTGGGTTCAAGAAAAAACTGGAGTTATGTAGAGAAAGTCAGGGTTCTAACACGCAGGCACGCCATAGACGCGCCATAGAGAGCAACTTCGCAAAGAAAGTGCGAAAAAAAACCTCAGGATTTAGACAAATAAAGCTTTACTAATGCCTTTGCCAGCACTTCGGCGGAGCCCGCCAGTGCCCACACGCTGCTACATCGGCCCAACTGCTGCCCGCAACTGTGAGCGTGTCGGCGGCGGACTTTTCTGCAATAGCGCTAGTCACTGGGAAACATATAGTTTTTGAAGGGCTCCATATGGCCGGACTGAAAATCACGCAGTTCGTAGATATTTAATTTATGCATGAATGTCAGGCAGCGTTGAAATACTTCGTCCGCTGCATAGGCCGACGGGGAAATTTCATACTTGTCGGTAATTTGGGCAAAAATCATGGTGGCTATATCTCTTCGCGATTTGTCTTCACGATACATAATATGCTTGACCGGCGAGGACACGATAGGTGAACCATACAGAAGAAATGCCTCCCAACGCTGCACATTGTGGCTGTCCTGCAATTGCCCCACCAGAAACCTCACCATGTTGTGAAAATCGAGGCGAGGGGGCAGCACATCACGCTGCAACCACTTCCTGACATCAGACTCACGCCACTGACTGTTAATACCCAAAATACTGAGTATGCGCCCTTCGATCTGTGAGGGGACAACATCGGCGAGGTCCCACAACATATTGAGCCTGGCGGAGAAACCCAAACTCACAGGCAGCTCCCCCTCTTCACTGCCGGCGTACGCCGCGGCGTATTCGGGCAGCGACTTTCGCGCGCTACCATCCACCACAATGGCCCCGAGATCTTTATGCCCCCTGGTCATGATTCTCCCTAATCGTTTTCCGGTAGGTTGGAACTGACATGTCCATTACCTGTGCTCGGCTGGCGAGCCGCAAATTCGCACTGAGTTTTTCCAGGTGCGTCACCAGCATATTGCGGGAAGCGTCAAGTGGTGACAGGGAGGACTGGGAAACCTCCCGCGCCCACTCGCCCACCAAGCGCTGTGATTCGTTCCAGATTGAACTGCTATTACGGGCGCTGGCCCGCGACTCAATACCTGCCATCCAGCGCCCCACATTACGCGGCCGGGTGTGCAGAAATTCAGCCGTGGCCCGCATATTGCCTCTGTAGCGGGCCTTGACAGAGAGAACCAGGTCATCGGTGAGCCAGGCACCCAGCGGCTCCAGCAAATTCGCAGCCAGCATATTATTGAGTGCCTGACCCAGTGCCAGGTCCAGCTGTTCCAGTACCGTGGGGTGGTAACTACCTTCGGCCGGCTGCGACAGTGTATCCATCGATTCGAGAAATGACGCCGGCGCGGGTGTGGCATAAGGCTGGTCGGCAAGCCTGCCCTCGTAAATGCCCAGATCAACCGGTGTCACCCACTGCCTGTGTTCGGCTGCGACCACTTCCAGCGCCTGCCCAATGCGCTGACGCATTTCACTGATATTACCCAGCCAGTTGTGCGCCAGCATGGCCCGCTCCGCCTCACCGGTAAACCCTTTAAACTCCCTGCCGCGTTTTTCGCTTTCCTGCCCCAGTATCTTGTCGGCCCAGCGCAACACAGCTTGCTTTCTATCTTTAATGGAAGGCACGTTGATGGGGAAGCCCGCAAACACACTGGCCAGTTTTTCGGTGAGGCTGCCAAACAGAATCAGCTTCTCGATGGTGTCGGGAAACAAAGCCACCAATTTCACATTGGGCAAATATCTAACGGGCATTACATCGGCCAGGGTTCTGGTAGCAATCTGTCTGGCCAGCTTGTTCTGGACATCGGCGGACATCAAATGCGGTGACTTAAAAACAAGCGTCTTGCCCTCGGATTGCTTCAGTTCCTTCGCAATACTGCGAATGGCTTCACTGCGGTTGCGGAAGGCGCGGCAATCTATCTGCACAAGCATGCCCGGCTGCCTGCCAGATTCGCGATGAACCACTTTGGCAACATACATCTTACCGGTGCCGTGAGGCCCGACGATGGCCACGGGGATATCCAGCTTGGCCAGAAAAGAGGCTTGATCGACGGCACCCTCCATATTGTCCAGCACATAGCCGTCAATGCCACCATCAGTTGGCGACGCCGTACTGTCGGCCAGCTTGCTGCTGTCAGTCATAGCTTGCATTGCCAAAGTCTACTCTATTTAAGCTCAATGCTAGCTTTTTTTGCGAGGGAGAAACAGGTATATTCTGATAATGAACGAGTCTGTTATTTTGTATCACGTACACGACCCTATGTGCAGTTGGTGCTGGGGATTTCGCCAGTCCTGGGATCAACTGCGCGCTACCCTCCCCCCTATTGTCAAGGTGACCAATGTCGTGGGTGGCCTGGCACCCGACTGCGATGAGCCCATGCCGGCGCAGCAACAAAAAACCATTGCGGGCTATTGGGCCGAGGTTGCCCGGCAGACCGGCGCGCAGTTCAATTTCGACTTCTGGGAGCACTGCCAGCCCCGCCGCTCCACCTACCCCGCCTGCAGGGCAGTAATTGCCGCGAGTAAGCAGCGCGCCGAACAGGCAATGATTGACGCCATCCAACACGCTTACTACCTGCGAGCACTGAACCCCTCGGACAACAGTACCCTGCTTGGCCTGGCAAAGGAGATTGGCCTGGATGAGCAACGCTTTGCCCAGGACTTGAGCAGTGCGGAGACGCAGGCGGAGTTACAACAAAATTTTGCACTGCGTCGAAAAATTGGCGTGCGCAGTTTTCCCTCGCTGGTGCTGGCCCGCAGAGAATCCCTGACACCTATTGCGATAGACTACCGATCGTTCCAGCCCAGCCTGGATGCCATTACCGCACTGCTTTAGTGTGCGCCCGGTACCGCCTCGCGGCTCTACACTAGTGCACCGCGGCCATTTTTTCACTAAACTACGTTCTTTTCGGGCCTATTCATGAACAAGCAAACCTCAGATCCGTTGCGAACAAGCCCGCAGCATGCAGCGCGGTTGATGAAGCAGGCAACCTATGCCTCGATTTCGGTGGCCATCACGCTGATTGCCGCCAAACTGATGGCCTGGGGGCTGTCGGGGTCGGTCAGCCTGCTGGCCACCCTCATAGACTCCACCCTGGATGCCTTGGCCTCGTTGATCAACCTACTGGCCGTGCGCCACGCACTGTCACCGGCAGACAAGGAACACCGCTTTGGGCACGGTAAAGCCGAGGCGCTCGCCGGCCTGGCCCAGGCCGCGTTTATAACGGGTTCCGCCGGTTTTTTACTGCTGGCAGCGGGCCGCCGCATGCTACACCCCGAACCGCTTCTGGCCTACACCACAGGCATGTGGGTGATGGCGTTTTCTATCGTTCTCACCCTGCTACTGCTGCGTTTTCAAAAGCATGTCATCGCGAAAACCGGTTCCACCGCAATCAAAGCTGATGCCTTGCATTACCGTACCGACATCCTGGTGAATGCCAGTGTCATTATCGCGCTGTGGTTGTCGGTGCGAGGATGGGCAGGGTTTGATGCGCTGTTTGCCATAGGCATCGCGTTTTACATTCTATGGAGCGCGGCCGAGATTGTGCGCCAGGCATTTGACCACCTGATGGACAGGGAACTGCCCGACGAGGACCGCGAAAATATCATGGAAATTGCCAAGGATCACCGTGATGTCCATGGCCTGCATGACTTGCGTTCCAGGCGCTCGGGAACTGCCACGTTTATCCAACTGCACTTGGAACTGGACGACGACTTGAGACTATTGGCGGCTCATCGAATTTCGGATGAGGTGGAACAGGCCATAGGAAAAGCCTACCCGGGCGCCGAAGTGATCATCCACATCGACCCGATTTCTGTGGTTGCCAGCGAACCCACACCGGATTTCCTCAGCGGTGAGCCTGCCGACAGTGCACGGGAGAAAGGGTGATAGCGTTGGTGGCACCGCTCCACCCACAACTCCACTCTCAACTACAAGCCCTTATCGGCGGCGCCAGGCGGCGGGAGAGGTAGCAAACCAGCGCCGAAACGCGCGGCCAAAATTGGCGGGCTCTTTATAGCCCAGCAACTCCCCCACATCGGCCACGGTCAGGCGCGCCTCGCCCAGCAAGGTCTGGGCGTATTCTCGCCTCAGCGCCTCCAGAATATCCTTGTACGCCGAGCCTTCCTTTTTGAGCCGCCTGATCAGTGTTCGAGTCGTGAGGTACATCCTCTGGGCAACGACCTCCTGCGTGGGGGGTGGCTCATACGCCGCCACTGCGGATATCTGTCTGTCGAAGTGGCTGCGCAAATGGGTACGCACGATAAAGCTGGCATTGTCGGGCCGCTCACGCGATGTAATCAGTTCGCGACATTTGGCAATGTTTGCCCAATACATGGCCTCATCATACAAAGGCGACGGCAGACGCCACCAACTCTGGGGCACAAAAATTGCGTTATCAACCGCATCAAACACGACCTTGGCATCATAGGCTGCACTGAACTCTTCCACCGCCGCCGGGGGAGAACGGGTGAGTGTCACTATCACATTCTCACTCACCGGGTGCCCCAGGATGGCCGCCATCACCGACTCCCCCACTTTCAGGACAATTTCAGCCAAGAATCCAGCAAAAACGGCATCCCCGGTGACATCCCACACGCGCATCGCATAATATCCGCCCTCGTGTACAAGTTCGGCGGCCAGCGCGGTAACACGGGACGGGTAGAATTCCACCAGGGCCTCCACCGCGGCACCCAGTGTCGGCGCACTCAAAGCGGCAAAACCCAGGGAACCGTGGGAAGTGGCACTGAATTGGGCGCCCAGATCTACAGGCCAAGCCGGCGATACCCCGTGGTGCCTATCAATATTGTGGAACATGGTGGCCAGAATTCGCCAATCGACATAGTCAGCCGACATCAGAAACTGGGCGGTCACACCCGTGTCCCGCAGTAAGTCAGCCAGGGGAAGCAGGTCTGATTGCATAATCAGGCGAGCATAGGCGGTGGAAATTTCCATAGGCTGGTGCATGCCACCATCCTAGCCGTGCGTCGTGATATTGTCACTAATTAACCAGTATAATGTCATTTAGTGAAATACGGGGCTCCGCCAGCCTGTCATAGACTGTGCCGGATTGAAATAACACACAAGCTAAGGTGACCCCTATGACAAGCTACACGATGGACACTCCCGAAAAGGGACGCATTGAGTACCGCGATAAAAAACGCTATTTGTGGATTTTATCGATATTTCTTCCCCTGTTCCCCCTGGTGGGGATAGCCGCGTACTTCCAGATAGGCTCGCAATGGGTATTGGCCGCTCCCCTTGCCTTTATGTACCTGGTTCTGCCTTTTATGGATTGGGCGCTGGGCTCGGATACCAACAACCCCCCCGAGGAAATCGTTCCGCTACTGGATGAGGACCGCTATTACCGGGTTTTAACCATGCTCACGGTGCCCCTGCATTTCCTGACATTGATTGCCGTTGCCTGGTTTGTCGGCACACAGGACCTGACACTGTGGTCGGTGGCGCTGATGGCATTGACGGCTGGCGCATTCAGTGGCCTGGGTGTGAACACCGCCCACGAACTGGGCCACAAAAAACCTGCCATAGAACGTACCTTCGCCAAATTTGCCCTGGCGGTTCCCGCCTATGGCCACTTTTGTATCGAGCACAACCGCGGCCACCACATCGATGTTGCCACCACAGAAGATCCCGCCAGTTCTCGCATGGGGGAGTCCATCTACCAGTTTGTTCGCCGGGAGATACCGGGCGCTTTCCGCCGCGGTTGGGCGGCTGAAACAGAGCGCCTGCGCCGCCTGGGCAAAGGCCCCTGGTGCCCGCAGAATGACATCCTGCAGTCCTACGCAATTTCTGCAGTACTGCAGGGCGGCCTGCTATTGGCCTTCGGCTGGATTATGATTCCCTTCCTGGCCATTCACAATGTGTGGGCCTGGTACCAATTGACCAGCGCCAACTATATAGAGCACTACGGCCTGCTGCGCCAGAAACAGAAAAATGGACGTTACGAGCGCACCCAGCCACACCATTCCTGGAATGCCAATTACATCTTCAGCAACATCGTTCTATTCCACCTTGAGCGGCATTCAGATCACCATGCCAACCCCACACGGCGCTACCAAAGCCTGCGCAATTTCGAGGACATTCCCGAGCTTCCCAGCGGCTACTTCGGCATGTACCTGATCGCCTATATCCCCTGGTTGTGGTACGCGGTGATGGACCGGCGCGTACTGGCCCTTCCCCATATTCAGGGTGATTTGAGCAAGGTGAATATCGACCCCGCCAAGCGCAGTGCTATCTATGCCAAATATGGGAGTACACTGGCGGCTGCACCCGCCTGACAGGCTCTGAAACCCGCAAAAACACGGCTTGCTTGGCGCTTCTGTCGCCCTGTAAGCCCCATATTTTTCACAGCTTTTCCCCATTCCCCAATTGCACCCGGGGGCACTGCCGTGTTACTTTTTCCACACGAGAAACAGACACACTGTGGACATAGGACCCATGACAGTTGCGGGCAAAATCAATGCGCTGATAATAACGTTATCACTGTTTGCGAGCAGCGTACTGACCGCCTTTGTGGTCGTTTCTGAATACCATTCACAACGTGACAAAATTCGCATTCAATCTACCGCAGAGGTCAAAAGCCAGCCACAGCTGCAATTGGATATCTATTTCAATGACACGGCCGCTTTGCGGCAAACACTGAACACATTTTCATCCAGCGCCGGCATTCAATACACGCTGGTGCGAGATGCCCAGGGCAAAATCCTCGCCAGACAGGACTCGGGCAGTTTCGCCCCTTACAAGCTGGTGAAATTTGATACGCTTCGCCGGGAGGTCTCAGTGGTAGAGGAGGGCTTTGTGCCTCACTACCCCCCGGAGTATTCCGGCAGCTATACCTGGTTGGCCTCCTTGACCGGCGGTGCGAAAATTTTTGACCTGACCATTCCCATCTTTTCGGTGGTCAATCCACTGGAGAAGCAACTGATCCGCAGTGATTTTGGCTACGCACTGACAGCACCCGAGGCCGTCGATAGCCTACATGTCATCGGCTATGTGCAGCTGGGCATCAGCCGCACAGCATTGTTTGCCAGCATCATTCCCTTTGTAATAAAAATACTGGTTCTGGGCCTGCTGTTCGTGCTTGTCTGCGGCATTATCAGCATGCTGGTGACGCGCCGCATCACCGCGCCGCTCTCTCGCCTGGCTAAAATGGCAGACCGGGTGGCATCAGGACAAACCGATAGGCCCCTGAAAATTGAAGGCAGTGGCGAAATCAAGGAAATCGCCACCATTCTCAACGGGGTTTTCGCCGAATTGAAATTGCACAAAACCAAAATGGATGTTGACCATCAACTGCTGAGCATGAAGGTGGATGAGCGCACATTACAGCTTTCCAGGCGCAATAAAGAGCTGAATAAGGCCGTCAAACAGGTCACGGAAACCAAGGACAGGCTGCGCCAGATGGCCTATTTCGACAGCTTGACGGCCCTGCCCAACCGCCGCCTGTTCACAGAACAACTGGGCTTGTTGCTGCGCATGGCAACCCGCAATTCACAGATACTGGCATTGTTGTTCCTGGATCTGGACAACTTTAAACGGATTAATGACTCCCTGGGGCACAGTGCGGGCGACCTGTTACTGCGCGAGGTAGGTGTGCGTTTGTCGGGCTGTATTCGGGACAGTGACGTACTGGCCCACTATGTCGACTCAGAAGGCTCCCGCATAAATGTCTCGCGACTGGGCGGCGATGAATTCACGGTCGTCCTCAACCAGATCGAGAGCGTCGAGTCCGCCGCCATTGTCGCCCAGCGCATACTCGATACCTTGAGCGCCCCCATGATCATCGACGGTCACGAACTGGTGATTACCCCCAGTATTGGTATCGCTATCGCACCGCGGGACGCCGGCGATGTAGAGGGCCTGCTAAAGGCTGCCGATACTGCCATGTATCACGCCAAAGCCAATGGCAAAAACAGCTTCCTCTACTACAACAGTGATATGGATGCGGCCACTGAAGACAGACTGCAACTTGAAACCGACCTGCGCAAAGCCATAGAACGAAATGAACTGGTGCTGTACTACCAGCCCCAGGTGGATACGCAGTCGGGCACCGTGATTGGCGCCGAGGCTCTGGTTCGCTGGCAACATCCCGAACACGGCCTGGTACCACCCGACAAGTTTATTTCCCTGGCCGAGGAAATGGGCTTAATCAACCAATTGGGCGACTGGGTATTGGAGGAGGCCTGTCGCCAGATGGTTGAACTGCGAGAGCAGGGAATCGAACTGCCCAAGGTAGCGGTAAATGTCTCAGCCCTGCAATTTAACAAACGCTTTATCATCCATGTGGAGGACGTACTGCGCCAGACCGGCCTGGCCCCTGCGGCACTGGAACTGGAGCTCACCGAAGGCCTGGTCATGGACCACTCCACTGCAACCTTAGAAGCGCTGAGGGACCTCAAGGCGTTGGGAGTGAGTCTGTCAATTGACGACTTCGGCACAGGCTATTCTTCCCTGAGCTATCTCGCCCGCTTTCCCCTGGATGAGCTAAAAATTGACCGCAGTTTTGTCGTCGACTTCGACAAGAGTGACAACGACGCCAGCCTGGTTATTGCCATCATAGCCATGGCCAAAAGTATGAACCTGAACCTGGTAGCCGAGGGTGTCGAAACACATGAGCAATACCATTTCCTGACTCAAAATGGCGCCAATGTCATTCAGGGGTATTTATTCAGTAAACCCGTCCCGGCCGAGGAATTACGGCCCCTGTTAGCGCCCTACCACTTCCTCAACCAGATACAGATGATTAACGAAACACAAACGCGTGTAAACAGGCGCGAGAACTAAACGCCCGGCAGTAAACAGCCCCCGGTCTCTTTACTGACTCGGCCGGGTTTTCTTACTGCGTTGTATATTTTCCAGGCTGGCCTGGTATATCTTGGCGAGCTTTTCAACCCCGGCCGGGTTGAGAATATTGGTATTGCCGGCGATGGCATAGGTGGCATAGATGCCCGACGCCGACATCAGCGCGTGGGAGACAGCACCGGGTTCCAGGCCCTCATCCTTCATGGCATTGGCTAACTCGATAAACCTGTCGACACAGCCGGTGTGGGTTTCGGCTTGCTTGGAGGCGTCGTTTGTAGCGTTACTGGCAGTCACGGTAATTCTCCTGTTGGCATACTCTGGGAATGGCGATAACCGGGGAACCACAACGGCGACCCTGGCATACCGGGCGTGGATTTTAATGTACTGCCCATCAGATAGCCAGCTAGTGAAAATACTGGCGGTCACCAATTGATGTAAATACTGGAACCTCTATAATCTGGGCTCTATTGAATTCGCAGGCACTGACAATGAAGGCTGAGAGACACGAAACAATCGCGGTGGTGGGCCTGGGTTATGTGGGCCTGCCGCTGGCTGTCGCCTTTGGCAAGCATACCAGGACCATTGGTTTCGACCTGAACGAAGAGAAGTTGGCCAGCTATCGCCAGGGCATAGACCCCAGTGGAGAACTCGAAACCACGGCCCTGGCGCTAGGTACGCAACTGGAGTTCACCAGCGACCCCACCAGTTTAACCGCTGCAGAATTTATCATCGTGGTCGTTCCCACGCCTATCAATGAGGCCCACCGACCAGACCTTGGTCCACTGGAGAGCGCCTGCCGCACCGTGGGGCAGAACCTGTCCCCCGGCAGCATTGTGGTGTTTGAATCCACAGTCTATCCCGGTTGCACCGAGGAGGTCTGTGTTCCCCTGTTGGAAAAATATTCCGGGCTGACCTGGCTGGGGGGAGACCAGAAAAGTGAGGGCCATGGCTTTAACGTCGCCTACTCCCCCGAGAGAATTAATCCGGGCGACAAAGTGCACCGGTTGGAAAACATCATCAAAGTGGTTTCCGGCGATACACCAGACACCCTGGCAGAGGTGGCGGCGCTGTACCAAACCGTGGTGCAGGCCGGTGTGTACCGCGCCAGCAGCATCAAGGTAGCCGAGGCGGCCAAGGTCATTGAAAACACCCAGCGCGATCTGAATATTGCCCTGATGAACGAGCTCGCCCTGATCTTTAACAAGCTGGATATCGACACCCTCGATGTACTGCAAACCGCCGGCACCAAATGGAATTTTTTGCCCTTTCGCCCGGGTTTGGTGGGCGGCCATTGCATAGGCGTTGACCCCTACTACCTCACCTACAAAGCGCAGAGCGTCGGTTTTCACCCACAGGTTGTGTTGGCAGGTCGCGATACCAATGACGGCATGGGGAAATTTATTGTGGAGCAGACAATAAAGCAGCTGGTGAAACTGGGCCACCCGGTGAGTGGTGCCCGGGTGACGGTGCTGGGCCTGACCTTCAAGGAGGACTGTGCAGACCTCAGAAACTCGCGGGTACAGGACATCCTCAACGAATTGCACGAATACTGCTGTGAGGTCTCGGTACACGAGCCCATGGCGAAACCGGCCGATGCCCTGCAGGAATACGGGGTAACACTGATAGACTGGGAGGACCTGCCCGCGGCCCACGCCGTCATTCTGGCCGTGCCGCACCGGGACTATCTCGATAGGGGGACCCAGGGCATACTCACCCGATTATTGCCCGGCGGGGTGATCATCGATGTGAAGTCGGTATTGGATCGCGATACGGTCGCCGCTGCGGGGGCTGTTATCTGGCGACTGTAAACCGCTTTTGGGCAAAGCAGCTCAAGCGAGCGCATCCACCTGGCTTGCCTTCCAGTCATCCAACAAATCTCGCGTATCCAACTGCCAGGGGTGGAAGCCGTCGCGGAAGTACGCTTTGTAGTTGTGCCAGACGCGGCGTAAAATACCCCCTTTGAAAAACAGGAATTTCCAGCCCTGGGCCCACAGCCTGACATCCCAGAATTTCTTGTCCCTGCGCAACATGTGAACCGTGCCGATCAAGACGTCTATCATAAGAAAAACGGTTGCGCGGCGCAGCGCCTGCTTGCGCATTTTCTCCGTACCACCTACCGCCCGAAACACATCAAACGCCACTGACTTGTGTTCCATTTCTTCGGCTGCATGCCAGGTCCACAGCGTTTTCATGTCGGCGTCTACCCCGACGGCCATCGGACTATCCTCGCCAAGTGCCGACTCGGCCATAATGGCCGTGATATGTTCCAGGGCTGCTGTTATCGCCAACTGCTCCATGCGGGACAGGAATTTTTTAGAACGGGCTATATTCTTCTCGATGCGCCCTTCAAGATAACCCAGGTCGTAGCCGCGCTGCTCGCACAGTGACTGGTTATAACGCTCATGCTCCCTGCGGTGAAAGCCCTCCTGCCCACAAAAGGCCTTAATTTCATCCTGCAATTTTGGGTCTTCTATTTGAGGGGAAAAATTACGGACACTATCGATAAAAAACTTCTCACCCAGGGGAAAAGTAATCGACATGGCATTGAACCAGGCTGTTTTGAACGCGTGATTGTCAAACCAATCACGTGCAAGAGCACCGGAGAACTCATGCTGTCGATTGCGTGGTTCGATGGCGACATTTTCGGGCGTACTGGATTGCTTGATCATAGGCTAACCATACTCGCTCTTCGGAATAAATAAAGGCCGCCAAAACAGTGCAAATTGCCGTCATGTATACGACGTATGTTCTAGTGCGCCACGCAGACATTATGTACACTTTCACTATGCGATTTTTTGTCTCCCTTGCCCTCTCATTAGTGCTGACAGCTTGTTCGGGCTATGAATTCAAGAACCTGGCAAAGTCCGATATCGATATGGTCACCGATGAATTTATCAACGAGAGCCGACGCCTGGTACGGGAGCTCACGGTAAAGCTGTACAAGCGCAATCCTGTGGAATTGGCCAAAAATCCCGGTATAACAATCGACATGCGACTCGCCCAGCTGCGCAGCCAGCCGGGGCCGCTAAACTTTGTCGAGCTGGCCGGCAAACAGGAAATTTCGGCACTGGAACTGGTATTTGACCCCACTTTCACAGGGGACCGGGTATTCGCCCTGGTGGTGGGGCTGGGCGGTATGTTGCGCTACGCCTACGGCTACAACTCCGAGTCGTTTTTGTTTGACAGCCTGAACGCCGACCGCCTCGCGGCCAGCGCGCACAACGTTGAAGTGCTGCTATGGCGATTGAAAAACTCGCGCCGCAACGATAACTCACCCTTTCTTGTGACCTACGAGTACCGTGGAGTTATCGACAATCTCAGCTTCGAGCGATTGTTCGGAAAAATTATTGTACTGCAGGAAATGATGGCAAGAATTGCAGGGGATGCCAGTCACCGCCATGTAAACAAGGCGGTTCACACGGCCTCCTCGGTGTTCATACCCCTGCCAATTTAACTCAGTTCTATCCAGCGAAGCATGCCGCCGGATATGTTGGCGACATCGGTAATGCCGGCTTTTTGCAAAATACTGACGGCCATGGCAGAGCGCCGCCCCGACCGACACAGGCAGACGATAGGCTTGTCTGTGAGCACTTCGCTAATGGAATCACGCAATTCGCCCAGTGGAATTTCCTGGGTATTCGCCAGCCTGTCCACCGCATTCTTCAGCTCGGATGCCTCACGTACATCGAGTATGTGTACGGCGTCCCTGTTGGAAATAACCCATTCGACATCGATTTCTGGAACCCCCGAGAAACTGTAGTGAACCGGTGCCCAGCTCACCTCTGCGGGTAACTCACCTCGGTCCAGTTCACCACTTTTCATGTTAGCGGGGACAGCGTGATCAATCAGCCGCGGGTGTGGCAGCTGCATGGCATCCATATACCCGACAAAATCCTGCTCGCTGGCATCACCGCCCAACCGCGTATTGAAGGCTTTTTCTTCGGCCACCGTGGTTTCTATTCGCCCGTTATAATCGTGACCCGGGTAGATTGCACAGTGGTCCGGCAAGCTGAACAACTGATTTCTCACCGAATGATAGAGTGTCGCGGCATTGCCCTGTTGAAAATCACAACGCCCACAGCCACGTATTAGCAGCGCATCCCCGGTAAAGGCTTTTGTGTGGTCGGCTGTAATAAAGCTTAAGCAGCCCTCGGTGTGACCGGGGGTAGCCCGAACCTCCAGCACCTCATCACCCACGCGAACCACATCGCCATCGTTCAGGGGAACATCCACACCGGAGGCGCCGGTGGCTTCCGCACTGGCAATGACGCAGCCCGTCTTTTGCTTGAGCAGCCAGGCCGCTGTCACATGGTCAGCATGGCAATGGGTTTCACACACCGTCTCCAGGGTCAGGCCCAATTCCTCAATCAGGGCCAGGTCGCGCCGCGCCTGCTCAAATACGGGGTCTATCAGCAACGCCTTTTTAGTGCGCTCACAACCGATGAGATAGGTGTAGGTGGAGGAGCTGAGATCGAATAACTGTCTGAAAATCATGGTGGGTTGGCTGCGTTGTTTTGACTATTTGAGACGGGAGTTAACTATAGCGAAAAAATGGCATGGTTGCGCACGCGGCGGGACAAGTAAGAGTAGATTCCATAATCGCGCTCCTCTCCATAGCCTCTGGCTCACTTAGTGAAATCTCACGCTGAACAAAAACCGTGTGTGATTCGGACCATTCAGATCCTGTATGACACCCCCTTCAAACACCCACCGTTTTGTCACTCGCTGGAGGCCCAGGGTGAACTGGTGAACGGTGCTGTGCGCCTCGCTCCAGCGCCCGCCCAGCTCTGTCACAACATACCATTCAGGTGGGATGCCCCACTCCGGATATTCAGATGGGCTGACTCGGTGTTGCCACGACAGATCGTAGCGCGCTGTGTTGTCCCGATTACTCAAACCTTGCTGATATAACACATCGAAGTCGATCTCGTTTTTCCCGCGAAAGCGGGTAAAGACAGCACCGATTTGTAGGGCTTCATCCCGGTTACTATCGGTGGGAATAATGACACCACCCAACAAGCCCAGTCGATCTGTCCCGTCCTTTTGGTCGGATTGAAGCACAATATGTCGATACAAAACACTCACACCTCCCACCCGGTCGCCTTCACCCGATGATAAGCGATAAGGCACGCCGAACAGCAATGTCTGCCGGTGATCGATACCATAAGCTGCGCTGAGAATTAGATGATTGGCATCCGTATCGGCATTATGTCCTGCGGTGGCGCGCCACACAGTGCCACCTTGCTCAACGGGTAAGGCAACGAACGAACGTAAACCCATGCCAAGGGCCACTGGCGAGAAAAAGATCCCTAATAGCAGGGTATAATAGCCATGCAATCGTTTACCCTTCATCCTCAATGATACTGACGTTGACTGGCGTGAAGCCGGAATTAATGACGGCCTCCCTGATTTGGTCAATATCAATATGATCCGCGCTCGAAACGATGCGTACCTTTTTAGATTTCAAACTCACATCGACTTGTTCAATATCCGGGAGTTTCTTCAATTGCCGCTGAAGGCTATCGACACAAAATGCACAGCTTAGTCCCTGCACGTCCACTTCGATCGTAACGGCGGTCGTTGCTGAGGACAGTAACAGCGTAACAACTAAAATCCCTAGCCTGAATCTCCACATAAATGACCTCCTATACGCCGATGACGTTACGGATGGGTAGCAGCAGATAAGCTGAAGTGAAGCCAATCACCCAAACCACGGAGGCCACCCAAAACACTCGCCGGTTCCAAACGGCTGCCTTTGCACACTGCTCGGCCAGGGCAGAGTCACCCGGACACTGCTGAGGGCGAACCCACAGCACCCATGCCGTGATACCTAGCAGCAACGCGGACACAGCGAACATCCAAGGCTCATACTGCGCCAATGTTACCAGAACTGGTAGCGAACTGGTTAGCGTGGCCACCACGGCTCCGAAACCCAAACTGACCATCAAGATTGGCAAGGCACAGCACAATAGCGTACCTGTGGATGCAAGCAAAGTTATCCAGCTCAAAGCGCGTTGTTGATTGGACTGGTCAGCGTCGGTAGGCATCGGGCAACTCTCTGGTGGTTAACCAAACCGGGTGTTTGATAGAAGCTACACCTTCCAGCCACTGGAAGGTCAAGCCATTATTCTTGGCAGGACTGCCAATGGTATCAATAAATTAACCTCTCTGGGTCTGGAAAGGGCACATTCATTTTTAGGCAACTGCCCTGCTCCTCTCGTTGAACACACCTTCCCTCGCACTATCAGAGCAATTCAATCACTTGGCCAGGTGAGCAATGAGTGTTAATTTGCAATAGCACCTACCCCTGTATGCTTGGAGACCTAAGATAGTGAGGGTATTTCAATACGGCTCAAATATGAGCACGAACCGTCTTAACCACGAAGACCGCCTCTCAGGAGACGCAATTGTAGTGGAGATCGCCAGAACCATCGAACCTCATAAACTGGCATTCACCGTCTGGAGTAAAAACAATAATTGCGCGGCTGCGGATATATTCCCGGAAGAAAATGGCAGGAGTATTTATGGCGTTGTCTATGATATTCCCAAGTACTTGATATCTCGTGAAACCGCCCAAAAAGTGGGACGTACGTCGTTGGATGCTATTGAGTGCGCAGGTAGCAATTATCAACGAAAGCAAATAGCACTTTTTGGTGCAACTGGGGAAGAGTTCACTGCATTGACCTATGTCGCCTGTAATCGAAAGCCAAGCCTAAAGACGGAACAATCATATGTGCAGCATATCCTCAATGGCCTAAAAGAGCACAACATGCCCGCAGAGTATTGCCAGTATGTGCAAGAGCAAATTGTGCTCAATAACCCTGGCCTTAGGCGTTACTTCAAGGTGTAAGCAGCTAACTATATGCTCACAATGCAGCTTAAATTAACGGAGGGCAATCTGGGCGCAATACCCTGTTTAATTCGCCTATACTTGCTATGCTGGCATATATGCTTGAAGGTGCAGGGGTTCCATGCTCACAGGACAAAATAATAAACACACCGCCTACAGTTGGATCTGGCCGCAGCGCAATTGGCTGAGTCGATAAGTAGCTCAAGGGAGAGCCCAATTGAGTGAAAATATCAAACCGGTAGTACTGGCAATAGACGACACGCCGGAAAACCTTGATATTGTGAAAGCCATCCTGACTCCTGAATATAAGGTCAAGGTGGCGACAAATGGCGCGTTGGCATTGAAAATAGTTAATAGCCAACCACCCGATATCATTTTACTGGACGTCATGATGCCGGAAATGGATGGCTATGAAGTATGCCGTCGCTTGAAGAGCGATCCAAGCACTGCAGAAATTCCCATCATCTTCCTGACCACCCAGGACCAAACCGCCGATGAGGCGGAAGGGTTTTCGCTGGGAGCTGCCGACTACATACACAAACCCGTTAACCCCCAGATATTAAAGGCCAGGGTGGCCACCCATGTCGCTCTCAAGCAGAGTATCGATGACTTGCATGAGTTATCTGAGGCTCTGGCGCAGGCAAAGGAGAGAATGGAAAAGGAGTTGAAGGTGGGGCACGACCTTCAAAAAAGTATGTTGCC
>Ga0114949_10000606_pt1 | contig 19873 bp, 20 predicted proteins | sample N074metaG_FD_83505 | JGI IMG/M metagenome (GOLD analysis project Ga0114949, IMG submission 83505) | Deep subsurface microbial communities from Kermadec Trench to uncover new lineages of life (NeLLi) - N074 metaG | ecosystem: Environmental > Aquatic > Marine > Ocean trench > Sediment | place...
CAGCGATCAGTACGACGACACGATCGACAAGGTGCCGTTCCTGGGCGACATCCCGATCCTCGGCTGGATGTTCAAGTCGACCTCGCGCACGCTCACCAAGAAGAATCTGCTGATCTTCCTGACGCCCCACATCATCCGCAACCAGGACGACCTGATCGCCGAGACGATCCGCAAGCGGGAGGAGTACATCGAGCGAAGCGCGCAGGGTCTGCGGATGTCCGACCGCGAACGGGCGGCCGACGAGCGGCTGCGCAAGCAGGCCGAGGCGGCCGGAAAACCCTACACGTCCGGCATGGGTCTGAACCCGGTGCGACTCGCCATGTTCGACCACGCGGCCCGATATCCACTCGAACGGATGCTCGAGATCGAGAAGCGGCGCGCGGATGAACGCGTGCGCGCCGCCGCAAGATCGAAGCAGCCCGGACCGCAGTACCTGTTGCGAACCGTCGAATTCACCGATGAGCAGCAGGCGGTCGATGCCATTACGACGCTGGTGGACCTCGGCTACGACGGCACTCTCGTCACCGCTGAGCGCAACGGCCAGCTGCTGTACGAGATCCGGGTGGGCCCCTACGATTCGCTGCAGGACGCCCAGCAGGCAGCGCGGGTGCTGGAGCGGGTCCAGGGCATCTCGTCCACGATCGAGGTCCAGGCCCCGGAGGAGAACCCCGAGCCATGAGCCAAGCCTCCATGACCCCGCCCCAGGCCGGCGGCCGACTGGATCTGGGCTCGATCCTGCTCGAGACCTCGGACCTCACCGAGGAGCAGCTGGCCAACGCCCAGCAGATCCGGCTGGAGAGCGGTCGGCGTCTGGCCGACGTGCTGGTCGGCGAAGGCTGGGTCAATAGCGACGAAATCCTGGAAGCGATGGGCAAGCAGTTCGACTTGCCGATCCGACCGAGTATCCGCACCGATGAGATCGACGAGGAGCTGATCGAGAAGATCCCGATCAGCTTCTGCAAGAACAACGTGATGCTCCCGCTTCAGCGCGAGTTGGACGGTTCCGTCCGCGTGGCCGTGGCGAATCCGCTCGACACCGAGCCCCTCGACGACCTGCGCCTGCTGTTCCAGGGCGCCGAGGTCAAGGTCGAGTTGGCGACCCAGCGCACCATCCTGGGCGCCATCAACGAGGTCTACGACCGGGGACCGGGCTCCACAGACGCCCTGGCCGAGGACGCCGCCGAAGACCTGGACCACCTGGCCCAGGGAATCAGCCAGGAGCCCCAGGACCTGCTGGAAGCGGCCGACGACGCCCCGATCATCAAGCTGGTGAACTCGCTGCTCCAGCACGCGGTGAAGGAACGCGCCAGCGACGTGCACATCGAGCCCTTCGAGAGCGAGATCCGCGTGCGCTTGCGCATCGACGACGTGCTCTACGAGCCCATCAAGCCGCTGCCCCGGTCGCTCCACGCCAGCATCGTCTCGCGCATCAAAATCATGGGGGGTCTCAACATCGCCGAGAAACGGCTGCCCCAGGACGGTCGCATCCGGCTCAAGATCGCGGGCCGCGACTACGACGTGCGCCTCTCGACCATCCCCATTACGTACGGCGAACGCGTGGTCTTGCGTCTGCTGCCACGAACCCAGGACCTGCAGAACCTGAAGCTCATCGGCTTCAACGACCAGCTGCTCGGCGTGCTCGAGAAGCTGATCACCCGGCCGAACGGCATCCTGCTGGTCACCGGCCCCACCGGTAGCGGCAAGACCACGACGCTCTACGCAGCGCTCGCCCAGATCAACGCCACCGACAAGAACATCATCACCATCGAAGACCCGGTGGAAATCCAGCTTCCCGGCGTCGGACAGATCGAGGTGAAGGCCAACATCGGACTCACCTTCGCCACCGGCCTTCGCTCGGTCCTGCGTCAAGACCCGAACGTGATCCTGGTCGGCGAGATTCGCGACCTGGAGACGGCCGAGATTGCCATCCAGGCGTCGCTGACGGGCCATCTGGTCTTCTCCACCCTGCACACCAACGACGCCGCCAGCGCCATTACGCGCCTGGTGGACATGGGCGTCGAGCCTTTCCTGGTCGCTTCCTCGCTGGTGGCGGTGCTGGCCCAGCGCCTGGTGCGCGTGCTGTGCCAGGAATGCCGCGAGTCCTACGAGGCCGGTCGCGAGGAGCTGCTCGAGATCGGAGTGGAACTGCCCGAACGTCCCGTACAGATCTACAGGCCCCGCAGCTGTGCCAGCTGCAATTACACGGGCTACCACGGTCGCGTCGGGATCTTTGAACTGATGCTCGTCGATGACGACATCCGCGCCATGGTCTCCCAGAACATCGATTCCAAATCCATCAAGAAGAAGGCACAGCAAAAGGGCATGAAAACCCTGCGCGCCGATGGTGCCCGCAAGGTGCTCCAGGGCATCACCTCGGTGGCCGAGGTCCTGAGAGCGACCGAGGAAGAGGGCGTCGTCGCCCAGGTCTGAGACACAACATCGTGCCGGTCTACGCCTATAAAGGAGTCAACGCTGCGGGCAAAGCGGCCCGCGGCCATCTGGACGCGGAGACGTCTCGCGCCGCGCGCACACGGCTCCGGCGCGACGGCATCTTCATCACCGACTTCGAGGAATCGAGCGCCGAGGCCGTGAAGCGGTCCACATCGGGGCCGCGTTTCAACATCAACATCTCGTTTTCGACCTTCCAGCGCATCTCGCCCTTGGACATGGCGCTGATGACGCGCCAGGCGGCGACGCTGATCGGAGCCGGGATTCCGCTGGTCGAGAGCCTGGCGGCGCTGACCGACCAGACCGAAAACCCGCGACTCAAGGCAAACCTGGGCCAGATTCGCGACCGGGTGAACGAGGGCGCGTCCTTTGCCGATGCGCTTTCCCAGTCGGGGGCCTTTCCCGACCTCTACGTCGGCATGGTCCGGGCCGGAGAAGAGAGCGGCGCCCTCGAGACGGTGCTGCAGCGTCTGGCCGACTATCTCGAATCCCAGGTCCGACTGCGGAACAAAGTCTCGTCCATTCTCATCTATCCCCTGGTGATGCTCGGATTCGCAGGCTTGGTCGTAGGCGTGCTGGTGACGGTCGTTCTGCCCCAGATCAGCGAGCTACTGGTCGGCATGAACAAGCCCCTGCCCTTCTACACCCGCTGGATCATCGACGGCGCGGGCTTCGTCCGCAGTTGGTGGTGGGCCCTGGCCCTGCTGGCCGCCGGATCCTTCGCCCTGTTGCGGGCCGCGATTGCGACTCCCAGAGGACGCGTCGTCTGGGACGGGCTCCTGCTGCGGCTTCCCGTGGTGGGACGGGCGGTCCGCTCGATCGCAATCTCTCGTTTCACACGCACGCTTTCGACGCTGCTTGCAGGGGGCCTTCCGATCGTCCGGGCCTTGGAGACCTCAAAGGCGGTCGCCGGCAACGTCATTCTGGGGCGCGCCATCGACAAGGCTCGAGAGAGCGTCACCGAGGGCGCCAGCCTGGCCCGCCCCCTACGGGAGAGCGGAGAGTTCCCGCCGCTGGTGACGCACATGATCGAAGTGGGCGAACGCTCGGGTGAGCTGGAGGCGATGCTGAGCAAGGTGTCCGATACTTATGAAGAGCAGGTCGAGACCATGGTGACGCGCCTCACGGCGCTACTCGAGCCGCTCTTGATCCTGATCATGGTCGGGATCGTGGTCGTCATCATCCTGGCGACCCTCGTTCCCCTCCTCGATCTCACGACATCATTGTCATAATGGGAGAGACGCAGATGGCCCGAAAACAAGCGCGCTACTCCACCGGCTTTACGCTCATCGAGATCATGGCGGTGGTGATCATCATCGGTCTGCTCACGGGAATCGTGGGCGCGGCCATCTTCAGCCAGGTGGACAAGGGGCGCGTCACCGCGGCCCAGGCCCAGCTCAAGAGCCTGTCGGGGGTCCTCGAGCTCTACCGGATGGACAACGGACGCTTCCCCACCACCGAGCAGGGACTCGAATCGCTGGTGCGTGCCCCGAGCGGCGAGCCGGCGCCGCGGCACTATCCGCCGGGCGGCTATCTGAGCGGCGGCCGGCTGCCGCTGGATCCGTGGGGCGAGCCCTACCTCTATGAGCGGCCGGGTCTGCAGAACCCCCATTCTTTCGACCTCTGGTCGCTGGGCGCGGACGCACGCACGGGGGGTGAGGGCGTGGACTCCGACATCGGCAACTGGGCGGAAGCATCCTGAGCCGCGGGCGTGGACAGCCACCCCGCGGGATCGAGCATCGCCATGTCGTGCAGGGCCATTTCCGGAGGATCTGCCTTGGCGCAACAACGACACAGCTCGGGTTTCACGCTGATCGAGATGATCGCCGTGACACTGCTGTTCGCTGTGATCTCGGGCATCTTCGCACCGCAGATCGGACTGCTCTCGTCACGAGCGCTCGGCAACCAGGCCAAGGATCTCTCCGCCCACATCGAACTCGGTCGCCAACGCGCCATCATCACGGGAACGCTACATCGAATCCTGCTGGATCTCGAAGCCGGCGGCTATCGCCTGCAGTGGCTGGTCACCGAGCTGGAAGCCTTTGGCGCCGAAGCGGAGCCCCTTGCCCCGCTCAACATTCTCGGCCAGACCCCCATCCCGATGGCTCCGCCAACCGAGCTCGAGCTCGACTTCCATCCCGTCCCTGGAACGACCGGCGACTTCGTATGGCTCCAACAGGATCTCTTCTTCGTCGGCCTCGAAACCCAGCAGGGTTGGTTCAATCGAGGCGAGGCCGCCGTGGTCTTCCGCGCGGACGGCACAGCGACCGGGGCCCGGATCCATCTGGAGGACGCGGACGGCATGGGCCTGGTGCTGGAAATCCTGCCGCTGTCGGACAGCGTGCGAATCATCGATGCCGAAGAGATCTGAGCGAGCCTTCACCCTGATCGAGGTGCTCGGGGCCATCGCCCTGCTGGGCATCGTGTATCCGATCATCATTACCTGGGCGGGCCAGGGCATCCGTAGCGAAGGCAACAGCCGGCGACGTCTGGAAGCCTCGCTGATCGCCGACAAGCGACTCGCCGACATCGAAATCGCCTTCATCAATGGGACAGCGCCCCAGCTCGGCCTAACCGAGACCACAGAAGACGGTTACCGACTCGTCACGCTGGTCGAGGAATACGAGTTTCCGCTGGCAATCACCACCGATCCCTTCGCCGACGAAGCGGGTTCTCCCCGTGCTGCCGAGGCCACCGAAACGCCGAACCTGCTGCGCCGGATTGTCGTCCGGGTGCTGCTGCGTCAAGAAAACGGGCAGGCAGACGGGCCGGAAGACGAGCCGGCTCTGGCCGAGCGCGTCAGCTTCGCGTGGGACACCGATGCGGTGTCGTTCCTGACCGGCGGACTCGCCGGGTTGGCGGAGGACGGACAATGAGATCGGATCGAAGCGGAGCCGCCTTCACCCTGATCGAAGTCCTCGCCGTGATACTGCTGACCAGCGTCGTATTCGGCGTCGCCATCAACGGCTATCTCGACCTTTCCCACGGCACCCAGCGCGCATCGGATACGACACGTGAAATCCGTCGGGCCACGGCCATTCTCGACCGTATCGCCCGCGATTTCGAGAACGTCGTGCTGCTGACGGCGCCCCCGGACGTCGACCCGATCGAACACCCCTGGGTCTTCCTCGGCGAATCCCGACGCATCGACGTCGGAGCCGACCACCTCAAGTTCGTGACCCGAGGTCGCCACCCGCAGAATGACGACGTCCACGAGTCGGATCTGGAAATGGTGGCCTACTCCCTCCGACGCGCGGCAGACGACGACAGCTTCGAGCTGATGCGCTGGTCCTCGCCGCGTCTGCCCGAAGGTCTCGATCGATACATCCCCACCGACGAGTCTGACGGCGCGATGCTGCTGGCCGATGGCCTCGCCCACTTCGGAGTCCGGTTCATTGCCGAGGACGGCGACGTCGTCGACGACTGGGACTCGTCTCTGCTGCTGCATTCCGACATGCTGCCGATCGCCGTCGACATCGAAGTGGCCTTCTACGATCCCGACTGGGACCCGGGCCTCGATCCTGACGCCGTTCTGCCCAGCTACACCCGGCGCGTCGTCCTGCCGATCCGGCCACTGAATCTCGCAGAACTGCTCGATCCCAGCAGTCTCGTGAACGGGGGTACCGGCCCAGAAGACGAGATCCTGGATGACGAGCAGATCGCAACCACCGATGGCGGAGGGAGCATTGAATGCGAACGGACGCCGTGTTCCGGGATGCGAGCTTGCGCGGCGATCGGCTGCCTCCAGAAAGAGGGCCTGTACGGCGCCTCGATCGACACCATGTTCGAAGACGTGATGCAGCGCAACCAGAGTTTCTGCGCGTGGCGCAAGTCTCACAGCCTCCAGCTCCGCTGGCTGATCGACAATCCGGCATGCCGATGAGCCCGCACCGGACCGATCGGGATCGGAGCCAGCGGGGCGTGGTCCTGTTGGTCGTCCTGTTCTTCGTGCTGTTGCTGGTCAGCGGGATCGCGACCTTCGCCAAGCGCTCGACCATCGACGCCCTGATCTCCAGAAACCGCGACGACTTCTCCAGTGCGAGCGCACTGGCACGCGGCGGCATCCGATTGGCCCAGGCGCTGCTGATCCAGGACCGGATCGACGAGCAGGCCGCGAACGTCCCCGTCATCGATACGCACAAAGAACTGTGGGCACGGGTCGACAAGGCCACCCTGGAGAACGGCCGCGGGTCCCTCGAGCTCCGGATCGAGGATTCCGGCTCGCGCCTCAACCTGAACGCCCTGTTCCAGATGGACGAAGTCGGCACGCTGGTCCCTTCGGACATGACCGAGCCGTTCCTGCTGGCTTTTCTGGAGAAGGTCATCTCCGAGCTGCCCATTCCGCCGGGCGAAAAGGCCCTCTACGACGTTCGGGAGCTCACCAACAACCTGATCGATTGGATTGATCCCGATCAGGAGCGCGTCCGGGGCGGACCCGAGGACAGCTACTACCAGGATCAGGACCCGCCCTACCGCGCCGCAAACCGGGCGCTGCTCTCGGTGGACGAGCTCCGCCTGATCGAGGGTTTCGACGCGACTTTGGTCAAGGCCCTGCGTGCCTACGTGACGGTGTACCCGTATGCGCCGGCGGGTTGCCAAATCGTCAGTCGGGGCTGCGGGGTCAATCTCAACACCGCCCCCCCTCACGTGCTGGCAACTCTCTATTACAACGATGGTGTGGACCTGCGGCTGGCGGACGAAGACCTGGTACGAGACATCCTGAAGATCCGCCAGGACGGGGGCATCATCTGCTCGCCCGACCACAACATCGAAGGCTGCACCCCGATCCACGATCTCGTTGCCAACGCGATCTTCCCGGCACCAACCTACTCGACCCAGGTCTTCCTGGTGAAGGCCGAGGCCCGGGTTGGACAGGTGCGAAGAACCGTGGAGGCTACGATCGATCGCAGCGACCCGGCGGTACCACGGCTGCTATCCTGGCGCGTCCGGTAAGGGAAACTCGATGGCGCTCTTGAGAAATGCACTCGGACTGGACCTGGGCTCCCACAGCCTGAAGGCCGTCGAGTTTCAGCAGGGGCTGCGCAGCATCGACGCAGTCGCCATGCGCACACTGCCCCGGCCGGCCGAGGATCTTCCGCTGTCCGAACTGGTCCGGCGCTTCCTCAACATGCACAATCTCTCCACGGACCACGTGGTAGCGGCATTGCGCGGCGACCACATATCGTCGCGCCACTTGAGCTTCCCCTTCGCCGACCGTCGCCGCCTCAACCAGGCCGTGCCCTTCGCCATCGAAGAGGATCTGCCCTTCGACCTCGAAGAAGTAGTGGTCGACTGGGACGTGGTCGGCGGTGACCGCAACCAAAGCGAAGTCCTGGCGGCCATCGCGTCGCGCAGCGAAGTGTCCGCCCTGCTCGAGCAGCTGGACCAGGCGAACTGCGCGCCCCGGATTCTCGAGGCCGAAGGCCTGGTACTTGCGAATCTCGACGTCGTGTTCGATCTCCCCGGAACCCGGATTCTCGCCGACCTCGGCCACACCAAGACGACCCTATGTTTGATGAATGACGGCCGTGCCATCGCGTCCCGGACCATTGGCGTCGGCGGCCAGCACTTGACCGAAGCCCTGGCAGCGGATCTCGGCCTCTCCGTCGCAGAGGCTGAGCTCGCCAAGTGCGAGGAAGACATCCTGGGCGAAACCCTCTCGCCCCCGCCCCAGGCGACCAAGGTGCTGGACCGCATCGCGCGCGAAATCGTTCGCACCGTCGCGACCCACGAGCAGCGATCGGCAAGCGCGTCGGTGGACGAGGTCACGATCTTCGGTGGCACGGCCCTGCTCCAGCGCCTCGATGGCTTCCTCGCCGAACGTACCGGCCTCGCCACGGCCCGGCTCGGACTTCCACGAGAAGGCTACGGCGAGAGTCTGGTGGCCGGCGGCCCGCCCATTCTTTATGCGACGGCGATCGCCCTCGGCCTGCGCGGCACTACCCGGGCCCGAACCTCCATGAACTTCCGGCGCGACGAGTTCACCGTCCGACTCGACCTGAGCCAATTCCGCCGCGACTTCCGGTGGACCGGCTGGCTCGCAGCCGCGACCCTGGCGCTGGCCCTGATTGGTTTCGGGGCAACCATTTCCCTCGAAGGACAACGCGCCCGTGTGCTGGAAGCGCGGGCCGCCCAGCTCTACAGCGAGGTCATTCCCGGCGCTGCTCCGCCCGACGACACGGTCGCCGCGCTCTCGGCCCAGGTCCGCGAGGCCAACGACCGGGCCGACTTCCTCGGCGTCTATCGCGGCAATCTCTCGGCCCTCGACATCCTGAGCGAACTCTCCAAGCGGGTTCCCGTGGATCTGGAGATCGGCCTCGAAGAGCTGACCATCGACCGCCAGACGATCCGCATGCGCGTCCAGGCGGAAGACTTCAAGGCCACCGACCGTCTCAAGGCCGAGCTCCAGAAGTTCGCTCCGTTCGTAGCGACCCGGATCGGCGCCATCGAGACCGACAAGAAGACCGGCAACAAGCGCTTCAGCGTCACCATCAGCCTCCAGGAGGACCGCGGATGAAGCGCTTCCTGCAACCGCTCATTACGGCGTACCGCAACCTCGCGCCGCGGGAACAGGTCCTCGTCGGCGCCGTCGGCGTGCTGCTGGGCATCGCGGTGGTCTGGTTCGGCATGATCGGGCCGATGGCCGACGCGGGCGCCCGGGTCGAGATGCGCGTGGCCGATGCCGAACGGCAGCTCAAGATCATGAATCGGTTGCGAGTCGAGTACGACGAGATCAGCTCGCGCCTGACGGCGGTGGAAGAGCGCATCCGCAGTGGGAATGCGGGAAATCTGCGAACCACCCTGGACACCCTCTCTCGCAAAGTGGGGATCCCGATCGAGTCGATGGAGCCCCAGGCCGCGCGGCCGAACGATCGATACCGGGAGACCAAGCTCGAGATCGCCTTGAAGCAGGTGACCTTGCCCCAGACCGTCCGCTACCTCCATGAGATCGAGTCGACCCAGCAGGTCCTGTCCGTGAAGGCGCTTCGAATCCGGACCCGGCCCGACGACTCGCAGCTGCTCGACGTGACGTTCACCGTCTCCTCGTTCGAGCCGATCTAGCGGCGGCCCCGGCCAGCGTGTCGTTCCCCCTCGGCCGCCTCGGAATCGCGCTGGCCTGCGCGTTCTTGACCCTGCTGTTCCTGGTCATCGGCTTTCCCTACGAGCTCGTGGGTCAGAGGCTCGTGGACAGCGTCAACCAGGCCAGCGGTGTCCAGCTCGAGATGGACGACCTGGGCCCGTACCTCTCGCTGCAGGGCCCGGGCTTGCAGGCCAGCCATGTGTCTCTGAAGGTCGCCGACGGAACGCGCTGGCAGCTCAACCGGGCTCGGATCCGTCCGGCCTGGTCGACTTCCTGGTTTCGGCTGGAACCCGCCATCCACCTGGAGATCGACGCTGAGATGGGCAGGATCGAGGGCACCCTGACGACGGGCGACACCCCCGGGTTCGACGGGGTCTTCAGCGACGTGGATCTGGCTCGATTGCCGCTGGACGCCTTCCTTCCCGGCGCAGATTTCACGGGGATCCTCAACGCCGAGATCGATCTCCAGCGAGTGGACGGAGTGGTCCAGGGCCTGCTCGTGCTCGGCGCGACCCAGGGCCTGCTGGCGGGTGACCTCTTTCCAATGCCACTACCTTTCGATTCGCTGGAAGGCGAATTCTCCTTTGGCGGAGACTCGATGCTCGAGGTGACGAAGTTCGACTTCCAGTCTCCGCTGCTGACGGCCCAGTTGGCGGGCAGCCTCGGGATGGCCAGCAGCTTCGCCGTGGCGCCGCTCGACCTTCGCCTGGAGCTGCAGCCCAAGAGCGGCATGAACAAGATCCTGCAGAGCGCGGGCATCCGCTCGAAACGCAGCGGCAAGATCACGCTGCGGATCCAGGGCACGGTGGCGAACCCAAAGATCCGCTGACGCCTCCGCCGTCGAGTATCATGCACGTATGGCGGCCGAAGATCTGCAGCGCATCTTCAAAACCCTGTCCGACCCCACCCGGATTCGCATCCTGACGGCCCTCCAGCGCGAGGAGCTTGCCGTCCAGGAATTGATGGAAGTGCTCGGGGTGGCCCAGTCACGGGTTTCGCGCCACCTGGCCATCCTGCGCGAGGCCGGTTTGATCCGTGACCGGCGCAACGGCACCTATGTCTTCTATCGCTTCACCGTGCCCGCCGACGGCCCGTGGCACGAAACCTGGGAGCTGATCTCCCGAAACCTGTCCCGTGACTCAACCGTCGAGCGAGATGCCGCTTCGCTGGCAAGGGTGCTGGAAGCCCGTGCAGACCGGGCCCGTACCTTCTTCGACTCGGTCGGACCCGAATGGGACGCTCTGCGTAAGGTCTTCGCCGATGACGTACTGCGTGCACGCGCCATCACGCGCCTGGTTGCGCCAAACCTGAAGGTGGCCGATTGCGGAACGGGCACGGGAATCCTGGCCATCGAGCTGGCGCAGCTCGGACTTCAGGTGATCGCCATCGACCATTCGCCGCGCATGCTCGACGCGGCGCGCACCAAGCTCCAGGAGGCCGGTGTCGATGGCGTCGAGTTGCGCCAGGGTGACCTCGGTGCGATGCCGTTGGCCGATGACGAAGTCGACGCCGCCCTCGCGCACATGGTGCTCCACTATCTCCCATCGCCCGCGGAGGCCATCCGCGAGATGGCCCGGGTCGTTGCAGCCGGAGGATCGGTGGTGGTCGTCGACTTCGTGGCCCACGAACACGAGTGGATGCGCGAGGAACTCGGCGTCACGTGGCTGGGCTTCGAGCTCGACGAGGTCAAGAGCTGGTTCGACGCCTGCGGCCTCCAGGACCTGCAGTGCGAGAGCCATCCGGGACTCTCGGCAGGACGCAACCTGCCCGCCACCTTCATCATTTCCGGACGAACGCCGCGTTGATTCGCGCCGTCCTCTTCGACGCCGCCGGAACCTTGATCGAGCTTCGGGAGCCGGTGGGTGAAAGCTACGCGCGCGAGGCTTCGGCCCAGGGCCTTTCGATCCCGGCCCGGCGGCTGGACGATGCCTTCCGGCGGGTCTTCGCCGCGGCCGATCCGATGTTGTTCCCAGAGGCTTCGCGCGATGAAGTCGCCAGCCTCGAGAAGAACTGGTGGCGCGGTGTCGTCCGCTCGACATTCCTCGCAGCCGATCCCGCCCAACGGCTTCCGGACTTCGACGCCGGCTTCGAGGCGCTTTGGAAGGCGTTCTCAACGCCGAACGCCTGGCGGGCCCGGGCCGGCGCACACGAGCTGCTCGAACGGCTCCGGAGCGAAGGACTGCGCCGGGCCATCGTTTCCAACTTCGATCACCGGCTCCCCGAGATCCTGGCCGGCCTGGGGCTCGGCGAGTTGATCGAGGTGATCGTGCTGCCAGCGGACGCCGGCGCCAGCAAGCCCGATCCGCGTATCTTCCAGCGCGGCCTCGACCGGCTGGGGATCCCGGCCGAGGAAGCGATCTACGTCGGCGACGACGCCCTGCGCGACATCGAGGGCGCTCGCGCCGCCGGACTGCTGGCGGTCGCGGCCGGATCCCTTGCTACCCTCACCGAGCTTCGCATTCCACCGGGAGCAGCATGAGCGACGACGCCCTCAGTTTCTTTCGCGACCACTTCGATCTGGACGACCGGGCCCTGACCCGAACGCTGGACACGACCCTCGAGCGAGAGGTCGACTTTGCGGACCTCTTCTTCGAGTACACGACCCAGGACTCGGTCTCCCTCGAGGAAGGCATCGTCAAGAGCGGCGATCGCCACCTGCAGCAAGGTGTCGGCGTGCGCGCCCAGGTCGGAGAACGTCAAGGCTACGCCCATTCCGACGAGGTGACGGTCGAGAGCCTGGATCTCGCGGCCTCGACGGCCCGCGCCATATCCAGGTCCAGCGGCGGTGTCCACAGTGTCGCCCCCACCGGAAACGGCCGTCCGACCCACGACCTCTACCCTGTGGATACGCCCCCGACCGAGGTGCCGATCGAACGCAAGACGGCCCTGCTCTTGGAGATGGACGCCTACGCCCGACAGCTCGACTCGTGCGTCCAGCAGGTCATGGCCAGCGTCGTCAGCCAATATCGCCACGTGATGCTGGTTTCCAGCGACGGACGACTCAGCGCCGACGTGCAGCCGCTGGTCCGGCTCAACGTGCAGGTGGTGGCTGCGGACCCAAGCGGTATCCGCCGCGAAGTGGGCTACCAGGGAATGGGCGGACGCTACGAGCTCGAGCGGCTGCTCCGGCCCGAGGCGTGGAAGCCCCTGGTCGAAGAGGCCGTACGACTCGCGAAGCTCAACCTCGAGGCGCAGCCCTGCCCGGCCGGCAGCATGGACGTGGTGCTCGGCCCGGGCTGGCCCGGAGTGCTGATCCACGAAGCCATCGGTCATGGACTCGAAGGCGACTTCAACCGAAAGAAGACTTCGGCCTTCAGTGACCGGATCGGTGAGCGTGTCGCCGCCGACGGCGTCACCATCGTCGACGACGGTACGCTGGAACAACGTCGTGGCTCCCTCAATTCCGATGACGAAGGCACGCCGACCCAGCGCACCGTCCTGATCGAGAATGGAATTCTGCGCGGCTATCTCCAGGATCGGCTCAATGCGCGGCTGATGGGCGTCGAGCCTACCGGGAACGGTCGGCGCGAGAGCTATGCCCATCTGCCGATGCCGCGCATGACCAACACCTTCATGCTGGCTGGCGAAGACGACCCGGCCGACATCCTGCGATCCGTCAAGCAGGGTCTCTACGCCGTTTCCTTCGGCGGCGGCCAGGTCGACATCACCAGCGGCAAGTTCGTGTTCTCGGCGAATGAGGCCTACAAGATCGAAGACGGCCGGATCGGCGCACCCGTCAAAGGCGCGACGCTGATCGGAAACGGACCGGACGTGCTGACCCGGGTCTCCCGTATCGGCAACGATCTCGAACTCGACCAGGGTGTCGGCACCTGTGGCAAGGACGGGCAGAGCGTTCCGGTCGGCGTCGGCATGCCGACCATCCGCATCGACGAACTCACGGTCGGAGGGACCGAGGGATGAGCGGTTCCCAGGATCTCACCTTCATCGTCGAACGCGCCCTGGAACGCGCCCGTTCCGCAGGTGCGGATTCGGTCGACGCCCTGCTGGTGGAGGCCGATTCCATCGAAGCCCGGGTGCGGGACGAGGAGATCGACTTCGTAAAGCAGTCACGAGAGCGCACCCTCGGCATCCGCGCCCTGGTGCGCGGTAGCAACGGGCTGCGTTCGGCCCTCACCTCGACGAATGACCTGTCGCCGGCCGCCGTGGACCGGATGGCGGAAGAGACCGTCGCCTTGGCACGGGCCACGGCCGAGGACCCGTTCGCGGGTCTTCCCGCGGAGGACTACGCCACCGAACTCCCCGACCTCGATCTCTTCGATCCCAGCGACCGAGGCATCGACGTGGAAACCCGGATCGAGGACGCCCGTCGCGCCGAGCGGGCAGCGCGCGAGGCCGATCCCCGGATCACCAATTCCGAAGGTTCACAGGTCAGCTCGGATTTCGCGCGCATCGTCTACGGCGACACGAGAGGCTTCCGGGGCGAGTACAGCGCCGCTTCCCATTCCCTGTTCTCGGAACCGATCGCCCAGCAGAACGGCTCCATGCAGCGCGACTACTGGATGACCCGCAGCCGCCGCCTGGCGGACCTGGAAGACCCCGGCGATGTGGGCCGCCGCGCAGCCGAGCGCGCGGCGCGTCGGCTGGGAGCCCGGCGTGTCGCCACCTGCGAAGTCCCCGTGATCTTCGACTCGGTGACGGCGCCCAGCCTGCTGGGCCACGTCGTCGCCTGCGTGAACGGCGGCGCCGTCTACCGCGGCATGAGCTTCCTGGCGGAGCGGATGAACGACGTCGTCGCAAGCAGCCTCATCACCGTGGTGGACGACGGCCGAAAACCCGGCGGGCTTGGCAGCAAACCTTTTGACGGCGAGGGCCAACCGACGCGTCGCACTGTGGTGATCGAGAACGGACGGCTCGTTTCCTGGCTGTTGGACAGCTACTCCGCCCGCAAGCTCGGCTTGGCGACGACGGGAAACGCCGCCCGCGGACCGGGCGGCGCCCCATCGGCAGCCCCCACCAACTTGTGGCTCGAGCCCGGTAAGCAGACCCTGGAGGAGTTGATAGCCTCGACGCGGCGGGGACTGCTGGTGACCGAACTGATCGGCATGGGCTTCCATCCCATCACAGGCGACTACTCACGCGGCGCAGCCGGATTCTGGATCGAGGGCGGAGAGATCGCCTACCCGGTCGAGGAAATCACCATCGCCGGAAATCTCGGCGACATGCTGCAATCGATCGACGCGATCGGATCGGACCTGGTCTGGTTCGGAAGAACCTCCTCTCCATCGGTCCGCGTTTCGAACATGACGGTGGCAGGCCAGTGATGGCTCAATCCCCCCCGGTGATGATCGGCCTCGAGATGCCGCCGCTCGACGTCTGGTCCGAGCGAGTGACCGTGGCTCTGGGACAGAACCCGGGCATCTTCACGGGACCGGGCACCAACACCTACCTGGTGGGAACGGGGAGGGAGCGGATCCTGCTCGACACCGGCGACGGAACCCCGGAATACCTCCCCGTGCTGGCGGACGCACTCGAACATGTCGGCGGCATCCGGATCCAGGAGATCGTCCTGACCCACGGACACCCCGACCACATCGGCGGTGTCTCCTCGGTCCTGGAACGACACGGGCCCATGCGCGTCTCCAAGTATCCATGGCCGGCGGTCGACGCCCGCATGGACTTCGAGCTTCACAGCATCGATCACGGATCGGTAATCGAGACGGAGGGAGCCACCCTGCGCGCCGTCCACACACCGGGACACGCCGAGGACCACCTCTGCTTCATGCTCGAGGAGGAAGGTTCGGTCTTTTCGGGAGACAACATCCTCGGCATCGGCACGACGGTGATTCCCGGCGAAGGGGGCTGCCTGCTCGAATACATGCAGTCGCTGGAACGGCTGCGCGAAGAAGAACCCGGCGTCATCTATCCGGCCCACGGCCCGTGCATCGAAGACGGAGTTGCCAAGATCGACGACTACATCGCCCACCGTCTCGAACGAGAGCAGCAGATCCTGGCCGCTCTCGACCATGGACTTGAGCGGATCTTCGAGATCGTGGAGCTGATTTACGCGGCGTATCCGAAGCAGCTCCACGCGGCGGCCGCGGCCTCGGTGACGGCGCATCTGATCAAACTCGAGAAGGAGACGTGCGTCCGCCGCGAGGACGACTCTGCCCCTCTCGAGGCGCGCTGGATCCGGGTGTGAGTGAGGCGATCGCCGACCGCCTGGCCAGTGAGAATCCCGATGAACGCGCCGCAGCCTGCCGAGAGACCTTCGCTCAGCCTGCGCCCGAATTGATCGAGCCGCTCATCACGGCCCTGGGCGATCCCGTGAAGGCCGTGTCGAGTGCAGCCTCCGAGGCGCTGGCCCGGGCGGCCGTGAAGGGCGAGGTCGTCCCCGCGCTTCGACGCGCTCTGCACGACGGAGATCCCGTACGCGAACTGGGAGCCGCCCTCACTCTGGCCCGGCTCGAACCCCCCGACGTGCGACTGCTGCCGGCGCTGGTGCGCGGCCTCGAGCTTCCGGACCAGAAGCGCCGCTGGTGGGCGGCCAAGCTGCTGGTCGAGACCGGCCGGGTCGAGGGACAGGTCCTGCCCGTGCTTCTGGGGCTCGCTGCAGACCATCCAGACCCGGCAGTGCGTCGCATGACACGCTATTGCCTGCGCGAACTCGCACCCGACGACCCGAGCGTGGCGGCGACACTGGCGGCGGGAACGCGCGACCCGGACGTCCAAGCCCGACGCGCTGCCTACACTGCATTGGCATCGTTGCTCGCTCCCCCGAGCAGCGTCTTCGAACTCCTCGTCGCCGCGCTCGTGTCGGAAGACGATGGCGCATGCCGCAGGATCGCGACCGTGGCGCTCGCCCAGCTCGGACGCGCGAATCCCGACCAGATCGATGGGCACGTGCTCCAGGCTCTACGCACCGCAGCTGAGAATCCTGACGACGCCGGCCTGCGCCGCGGCGCAGGTCGCGCGCTCGAAATCCTCCAGCGGAAATAACGGGGACGTCCGACTCCCCCCTCGGCCTGCCGTCAATTCCGGAAGATCAACGCATCCAGCGAGAACATCCCGGGACCCAACAGAAAGAAGACGAAGCAGATCGCCGCCAGGTTGACGGTGTACTCGGCACCGGGAGGATCGTTGGTGATCAGGTAGCCGGCGTTCTTGTGACCCAACCAACCGGCCACGAGCATGGTGCCGATCAGGATCAGACAGGCCGGACGCATGAAGAAGCCCGCCGCCAGCAGGCTTCCGCCGACGATTTCCGACAACATCGCGACACGCGCCTGAACGCCCGGCATCGGAACGCCGAGCTCTTCGAGCCAGGCGACAAAGCCCTTCATGTCCCCACTTCCGACCAGTCCGAGCTTGCCCAGACCGTGGATCACGAAGCAGATCCCGATGAACAAGCGGCCGATGAGCAGGGCGAAATCGGGCCACAGGGATTCGTTCAACAGGCTGTCCAAGATGATGGGCTCCTCCCGGCGGCAGCTTACCCCGCTGACCCCGCAGGACGAAAGACCGGATCTCCCCGGAATTCCTCGGGCTGGCGATTGACCGGAAGCGGGCCGTCGGTCAAAATCCGGACCCAGGCTTCACACGATCGACCGACGGAGGACGCCAAACCATGGCCGATATCAAGGGGACCAAGACCCACCAGAACCTCAAGGATGCATTCGCCGGCGAGTCCCAGGCGAACCGCCGCTATCTCTACTTCGCGCGACAGGCCGACATCGAGGGCTATACCGACGTCGGTGGCCTCTTCCGCGACACCGCCGAGGCCGAGACGGGCCATGCCCACGGCCATCTCGATCACCTGAAGTCGGCGGGCGATCCGGCGACCGACAAGCCGATCGGGTCGACCGACAAGAACCTCGTGGCCGCCGTCACGGGCGAGACCTACGAGTACACCGAGATGTACCCCGGCATGGCAAGGACGGCTCGGGACGAGGGATTCAGTGACGTCGCCGAATGGTTCGAAACCCTCGCCAAGGCCGAGAAGTCCCACGCCGGCCGCTTCCAGAAGGCTCTCGACGAGTTGCCGACACTTTAGCGTCAAGGCATTCGTAGCGGGTGGGCGCGTTGGGTGTCCACCCGCGCTGAATTCCCACGCAGTGCCACAATGAAGGTCCCGCCTCCCGAGCACGCGTCGACCGAACTCGACTACGACCACCCCGCGTACGGGGAAGCGGCGTCGCTTGAGCGTGAGCTGCGTCGCGTTGGCGAGATCTGTCACCAGTGTCGCCGCTGCCTGCCGCTCTGCCCTGCCTTTCCCCGCCTCTTCGACCTGATCGACGCCACCGATCGCGAGATCGAGGGCGTCAGTCTGCAGGGCTTCGAGGAGGTCAACGAGCTCTGCTTCCACTGCAAGCTCTGTTACAACCACTGCCCCTACACACGCGACCACGAGTGGGACGTGGACTATCCGGCGCTGATGCGCCGCCATCAGATCCATCGAGCAAAGCGCGACGGAGTGCCGCTGACGCGACGGCTCACTTCCCAAACTGACCTGATCGGCAAGCTGGCTTCGCTGGCTCCGGCCGTCATGAACTTCGCCAACCGCAACCGGACGTCCCGGATCCTGATGGAGAAGACGGTCGGTATTCACCGGGATTGGGTGCAGCCGCGCTACTACGGCGAGACCGTCGAACGTTGGTGGAAGGGTCGGGGCCCGCGGGTCGAGGGCGCCAACGGCCGCGTGGTGCTCTTCACCACCTGCTCGGTCAACTACAGCGACCCCCACACCGCACGCGCCCTCGTCGAGGTCCTGGAACGGAGCGACGTGCGAGTCGATGTGGAGTACCAGCGCTGCTGCGGCATGCCCCAGACCGACATCGGCCAGCTGGATCGTGCCCGGCAGAGCGCCGAGCGCAATGTCGCCGACCTGCTCCCCTACGTCGACGCGGGTGCCACCGTCGTCGTGCCCGGCCCGTCGTGCTCGCTGTTGATGAAGAACGAGTACCCGAAGCTCCTCAAGACCGAGTCGGCCGCAAAGGTCGCGGGCGCCGTCCAGGACAGCATGGAGTATCTCTATCAGCTGGCGCGGTCCAAGAAGATGAATCGGGACTTCGAGAAGACCCTGGGCCGCGTGGCATATCACGCTCCCTGCCACCTGCGCGCGCAGAACATTGGTTTCCGCGCGCGCGATCTGCTGAAGCTGGCCGGTGCCGAGGTCGAAGTGGTGGACGCGTGTTCGGGCGTCGACGGCACCTGGGGCATGCAGGCTCGCCATCATCAGGCCTCGCTGGGCGTGGCTGAAGCCATGCTGCGCCGCATCCAGCAGTTCGAGCCCGATGACGTGTCGACCGACTGTCCTCTGGCAGCGCTGCGCATCCAGGAGTCGCTCGGCATCGAAGCCGTCCACCCGATCGTCCTGCTGCATCGCGCCTACGGCATGCTTCCCTCATGAGACTGGTGAGCAGCAGCGAGATCGTCGGGCTCGACCGTTACGAAGACATCCGGCCGCGCTACCGGAAAGCCGTCATCCGTCACAAGGCCGACCGCAGGCTGTCGGTCGGCGAGAACGTGACCCTGGTGTTCGAGGACCGGGAGACGCTGCGCTTCCAGATCCAGGAGATGGTGTGGATCGAGCGGATCTCGGACCCGGCCAAGATCCAGGACGAAATCGACGTCTACAATGAGCTGGTACCCGGAGCCAACGAGCTCTCGGCGACACTCTTCATCGAGATCACCCACACCCCCCAGATCCGCCGAGAACTCGATCGCCTGATCGGCATCGACGAACACGTCGCGCTGGTTCTCGGAGCGGATGGCGAGGAAGACGTGGTGGTCGCCCGCTTCGATCCGAAGCAGATGGAAGAAGAGCGAATCTCGGCCGTCCAGTACATCCGCTTCGTAATGACCCAGGACCAGGCTGACCGATTCGCGGATCCGAGCCAGCCGCTTCGCATCCGGATCGATCACCCGAACTATGCCCACGAGGTGCTTGTCCCCGAGACGATGCGTGCCAGCCTGACACTCACGCTTTCGCAGGATCCGGCTCCGCTGCTGGAGGTCGACGAGATCGGGCCGGCCCGCGAGGACGAGCTCCTCCATCAGGGAACCCATGTTCGCGCGATCCGGCCCGCCGGTCGGCCCGGTGCGGAGCTGGTCATCGTGGAAGCCCTCGAGCCCGGTGGAGACCTGTCCGCTGCGACCCCCGAGCTGCTGCGCGAAGCGCTGGCGGTCGTCCAGCGCTTCGCAGCCGAGATGTCGCGCGTCCATGGACACTGTCGGGTCCAGACCGACCTCGGATCGGAGGTGGACCGGTTGCGCTGGCAGATCCATCCTCCGCGTCGTTGAGAGTCCTCTTCGTTGAGACGCCGACCCGGAATCTCGACCCCACACAGACTCCTCGATGACCCTCGCCCACCCGATCTACGTCGA
>Ga0114949_10000607_pt1 | contig 19845 bp, 17 predicted proteins | sample N074metaG_FD_83505 | JGI IMG/M metagenome (GOLD analysis project Ga0114949, IMG submission 83505) | Deep subsurface microbial communities from Kermadec Trench to uncover new lineages of life (NeLLi) - N074 metaG | ecosystem: Environmental > Aquatic > Marine > Ocean trench > Sediment | place...
ACCCATGTGACCGGTCTGATGTGTAACCTATGTGCCCGGTCTGTACCGCTGGGCGGGCTCCTACAATTCTATTTAGCAATGTAGGAGCCCGCCGTACGATAGGAGTGATTACTCAGTCCTTCTGAAAGTCGCTCGACCGGCACGGGCGAAATCACTACGCCCAGCGATGTCCAAAATCCGCGAAAATACCGGATCATTGCGCCAACGCTTCAGCCCATGGCCAGGAAACTCGTCTTTATGGGACAGCAGGGGGTTCGACCCCGGTTTTTGTTGTTCGGACTTGATTAGCGTCGGTACTTGGAATAGATTGCGTGCGCACCGCATCGTGAGGACCTGAAGAATGACTTTTATCGTGACCGAGAGCTGCATTAAGTGCAAATTGACCGACTGTGTCGAGGTTTGCCCGGTCGACTGCTTTCACGAAGGTCCGAATATGCTGGTCATCGACCCGGACGAGTGTATTGATTGTACGCTGTGCGAGCCGGAATGCCCGGTGGAGGCCATCTACTCCGAAGATGAAATTCCGGCCGGCCAGGAGCAGTACCTGCAGCTCAACGAAGAGCTATCGAGGGACTGGCCGGTCATCACGGAAATGAAGGACCCCCCGGAAGATGAGGCTGAGTGGCGTGAGGTGAAAGAAAAGCTGCAGTATCTGGAACGATAAGGTCAGGCCGCGCAAGTGTTCCAGACGCTTCTGAGAATTCGACCTGGGGATATTACGAAGGCGTTCGATGCCACACCCTGAAAAAAGGTGACAAGTTGCTTGAAAGCTTTCTCGTCGGTCAGAAGCTCACTAATGCCGAGGTAGCAATCACGGTCCGCGAACAACTCGGTATCGGCAGGTCTCTGGTATGACGCCTCCTGTCGTAAAAAAGGAGCTACATCCCAGAAAGCAGGTGCTCTACAAGTTTGTTCTGTTGTGCATTTTGCTGGTCAGTTATTTTGCTTATCTCAGTTTCGAATACGATCTGAGGACGGGCGGAATCGCGTCCGCACTTACCTGGTCTTTTTTCGTTTTGTGTACGCCGATCGCTGACGCCGGTTTCCTGCTGGATTTTCCGCTCAGGCTTATTTTCGGCATCCGCGTATTATTTTCGTAAATCGCTGTCTGGGCGCTGGCGATCACCATCAATGTCGTTGCATTGTTTTTCTTCGCGGAGTATTACGAAACAACGAAGCTGACGATGCTGCTACACGCCATTGTTACCACGCCCTATCCTTATTGGGCAGTGATATTATTGTCCGGAATCGGTACTTTTCTTTCGATTCGTTTTGCCGATGAACTCATGGATGTTTTTCATCACAGGGACAGAAAATTTTTTCACCGACACGCGTTCAAGCACGAAATTCTTATTGTCGTCTTCTTCGTGGTTGTGCTATTTGGGTACTACGAGCTTATCGTATCGCTTGGCATAGATACCGATTTCTGAATGACGGATAGCCGTTTAATCCCAGCGATAACTCCAGGCAACCGTAAAGGTATCCGAGTCATTGCTGACCCGACCGATGACGCCAGTATGCGCGAGAAATTTCAGATTGTGTTTCGAGTTAAGGGCGACGGTCCACGTCAGGCCGAGTCGTGAATTGTTCTGCCCGGTCGCTGACTGCGCACCATCCTGAAATGTGTTGCCACCGAAAAAATAATTGGCATCCAGAGAGACCCACTGGCGCGGCGTCAGGTCGTAGATCACGTGGGATTGGATATTGTAAAGCGGATTCTGAGCCAGTTTCACGTCACCCAGAAAGTCGCTATTGTCGCTGAAAATACGAACTCCCGCAGCAAATTCAAAACTCCACTTATTCAAGGGGATTGATACACCGATCTCCGGTTTTATGTACCAGCGGTTTGCGCCAATATTCAGCAGTTTGTCAGAATCGTACTGCCCGGTTGGCATTCCTATCTGCACGCTGGCGCCAACAACAGTCGTTCTCTTGCGGCGGGCAAAATCGCGCAATTCGGTCGCCGGGGCGCCAACAAAATTGTAACTGACCCGCAGCGCAGCATCTCCCAGGCCACAGACCTCGCGGCTCGCGCGCTCGCCATTGAGTAACGCACTGCCTGCCACGCAGACATAGGGCAGCAGCATATCTACAGAGGCTGATTTGCCAGCTATCGCGAATGATCGCAAGTACGCCAGAGCAGGACCATCGATATGTATTCTTGCCTCTGAAAGTGGCGCCGAGGCGGCGAAATTTACGTCGCCCTCCGAATACAGAAAAGCAAGGACGAGGAAGTTCTGCGCTATCGGAATATTTGTATACCGTCGCGGGTCAAGATCCTGCGTATTTGCGTTGCTGAACACCAGTATCGTGACAACCACGATAACGAGCCCTTTGAGAAAGCGTCTCATTACGCGACTAGGACAGCCAGGCATCGGACCACTGATTAACATCAATGTCGGGACAGGTAGATTGATTAACAGACGCCGTCATGATACTTGCTTCGCCCGTCACCAATTAGCGCTCAGGTAAACGAACAACCCTTCATAACTGGTCTCTTGCGCATACAGGAGGCTCGTGTTGCCTACGAGCAAAATACCGACAAGGACGATTACCTTTACATCATTCATCATTGAAGGATCCGCATCGTCTCGTTATTCTCTGCACCGCCGGCCTGGCAGCTACGCTGGCATCAACCTCCTATTCTACAGTAACCGATTTCGCCAGGTTTCTTGGCTGATCAACGTTAGTGCCTTTGAGCACAGCAACATGGTAGGCGAGTAACTGCAACGGAATGGTATATAGGATCGGCGCCTGAAAATCCTCGATGAGTGCCGGCATGCGCATGTCATGCAGACCGATACGATCGCCAAACTGTACTCGCGGGTCTGCGAAAACGTAGAGTTGGCCACCGCGGGCATCGACCTCGTGCAAGTTATTCTTCAGTTTTTCCAGCAGAGCATCGTCCGGCGCGATGGCGACAACCGGCATGTCTTCGTCGACCAGCGCTAGTGGCCCGTGTTTCAGCTCCCCTGCCGCATACGCTTCCGCATGAATGTAGGAGATTTCTTTGAGTTTAAGAGCGCCCTCCATAGCGATCGGATTCTGCACACCACGACCAAGAAACAGCACATGTTGTTTGTCTACAAAATGGGTCGCGAGCGATTCGATTGCTGAATCCAGCGTCAAAACCTGCTCGATCAGGTGCGGCACCTCCGAAAGTTGTTCAACCAGGACTCGCTCCTGTTCTTCGCCCAGGCCATTCCTGCGCGCCAGCGAGATAGTCAGCAATGCAAGCGCTGCAAGTTGTGTTGTAAATGCTTTGGTTGACGCGACGCCGATCTCCGGGCCAGCGTTCGTCATCATCACCAATTCAGATTCACGAACCATCGAGCTTTCCGGCACATTGCATATGGCTAAAGTAGAGATATAGCCCGCCTCTTTTGCCGCCCTGAGGGCTGCAAGCGTGTCGGCTGTTTCGCCGGACTGGCTGATGGTGATGAACAAGGTGTTTTCGGGTACGACCGGAGATCGATAGCGGTATTCACTTGCGATCTCAACCGAGCAGGGCAATTTGCACAAATCTTCGATCCAGTAGCGCGCAACCAGTCCTGCATGATAGCTGGTGCCGCAGGCGACTATATGCACAACCCTGGTTTGATCCAGTACCTTTATCGCCACCGGTCCGAAGGCCGCATCCAGCACCTTGCCATTTGCAATTCTGTCTTCCAGGGTGCGGGCAACAGCTTCCGCCTGTTCGTGAATTTCCTTTTGCATGTAGTGACGGAATTCGCCACGCTCTGCGGCATCAGCGGTGAGCTCACTTTCCTTGACCGGTCGTTCAACCGCATTGCCATCAGTATCGTATATTTTGACTGCGGTTCTTTTTACAACCGCAATGTCGCCCTCTTCGAGAAACATGAACTTGCGTGTTACCGGCAACAGTGCCGCAATGTCGCTCGCAACATAGTTTGCGTCATCACCGAGGCCAATCACGACGGGTCCGCCAGCTCGTGCGAGTATCAGCTTATCGGGATCACTCGCGCTCATTACGACGAGTGCATAGGCGCCTTCGAGCTCATCGATTGATTTTTTTACGGCAGCAAACAATTCACCAGTTTCTTTCAGGTGGTGTTTGATGAGATGAGCAATAACTTCTGTGTCGGTTTCTGACTCGAACTCATAACCCCGTTGCAGAAGATCATCACGCAACGCTTCAAAGTTTTCGATAATGCCGTTATGCACGACCGCAATATCGTCCTGGGAAACGTGCGGATGTGCATTGAGTTCTGTTGGCGCTCCATGAGTTGCCCAACGGGTGTGAGATATGCCGCTGGCGCCGCTTAATGGTTCCAGATCGAGTGCATTCTGGAGTTCCTGAACCTTCCCAACCCGACGCAGACGAGTGATGACATTGCCATTTCCAATCGCAATGCCGGCGGAATCGTAGCCGCGATACTCAAGGCGGCGCAGACCCTCCATGAGAATCGGCACTACATCCTTTGCAGCGACTGCACCAACAATTCCACACATTAAATACTCTCCTGGCAGGTCAAAACGCGTTCGCCGAAAGCACCGAATTAGGCGCCACGGCTACGGTCTCACGACTCGCGGCTGCTCAGATTGCATGAGTTGGCTCATATCAGCAAGCTGCACTTTACAGTTCGACGAGAAATAGCATAACTCGTTGATATTAAAATATATTACTTGTTCTTCACCGGCGCTTTCCAGCCTCGGACAGTTACCTGTCTGGCGCGCTCCAGGGTCAGTTTATCGGCCGGCGCAGGCTTGGATATGGTCGAGCCGGCACCGATGGTCGCACCCGCACCAATTTCAACCGGGGCGACAAGCTCTACGCCCGAACCGATAAATGCACCGTCGCCGATTATCGTTCGATGTTTGTTAACACCATCGTAGTTACAGGAAATGGTTCCCGCACCGATATTCACTTTCTTGCCAATCGTTGAATCACCGATGTAACTGAAATGATTGATCTTGCTGCCATCCGCGACGGTGCTCTTTTTGATCTCAACGTAGTTGCCAATATGAACTTCGTTACCCAGTTCCGCGCCCGGTCTGAGCCGCGCGAACGGGCCAATCTCGCAATCGTTACCCATCGTTGCATTGTCGAAATGACAGTTAGGATGAATCACCGAGCCACTGCCAATCCGACAATCACGAATGACATTATTCGATTCAACTCTTACGTTGTCACCAAGACTCACGTCACCTTCAAAAATAGCATTGACGTCAATGAACACATCCTGACCGCAGGTCAAATTGCCGCGAATATCAACCCTGTCCGGATCGGCGAAAGCCACGCCCTGGTCCATAAGTTCTTCCACCAGGCGCCTTTGTAGAGCCCTTTCTGCTTCTGCAAGTTGTCGCCTGTCATTTATTCCCATTGTTTCCACCCGGTCATTCGTGATGACACCGTGGACGACGATACCATCCGCAACCGCCATACCGACGATATCGGTGAGATAGTATTCTCCCTGGCTGTTGTCATTGCTCAGGTTTCCCAGCCATGCTTTCAGTTTATCTGCCGGGCAACATATGACACCCGTATTAATTTCTTTGATCGACTTTTCTGTGTCGCTGGCGTCTTTTTCTTCAACGCTCTTCATAACAACACCGTCTTCGCGAACGATGCGACCATAGCCGAAGGGATCGTCCAGTTCGACAGTCAATACCGCTATGTCATCGTCACCACAACTTGAGAGCAGGTTTTGCAGCGTTGACCCTCGCAACAAGGGCCCGTCGCCATACAGCACCAATACACGATTGACGTCCGGCATTTCCGGCATCGCTTGCTGTAGTGCGTGCCCGGTTCCCTTTTGCTCCTCCTGCAATGCCCAACGGATCTCCTCATCGGCGAATGCTGCCCTGACATCATCCCCACCGTGCCCGTATACGACGCAGATATCTTCTGCACCGAGGCTGCGTGAGATATCGATAACATGTTGCAGCATAGGTCGGCCTGCCAGAGTCTGCAAGACCTTGGGTTTTGCGGAATGCATGCGTTTGCCCTGGCCGGCGGCCAGGATGATGATGCTGGTGCTCAAGCGGTACTGCCTCCCTCAACGTGCATGCATGATACCGCATCGTCCCTATCGGTATCTGTACGAGGATCACGCAGGTAGCTATTGGATTATGTGAGATGCCATGAATTTGAGAGGCACTTCAGTGCTGGTTAAGGAGTTTTTGCGTATGCTGCTACCAAGTCGACGACTCCGGGTTCTCAATGCACATTCGCCTGCTTTATTCGCTGCCACTTATCCTCTTAATCTCCGCATGCAACGGCCAGGTATACCTGCGCGACGGTGTTACAGATGGAGACACTTTCTATCTGGCGGAATATGCCTGGACGGAAACCGACCCGGTACTGCAAAGCTGGGTAAGCTACAGTCTTGCAATAAGCACCTGTCAGTTACAGATCGGTGGTAACAACCCGGCCCGCACCAGTTCGTTTGATTGTGAAGTGACTGCCAGACGATTACTGCTGCAGACATGGTCTGAGCAGCAGGCAAAAACGGCTGACTCAGAGGACGAGTATCTTGATGACCTGGCGCAAGTCCAGGCTGCCGGCTATCTTGATGAGTATGTAGCGAGGTTCCTGGAAAAGAAGCACTGGGATATACCTGATGATCTTGAGACCAGGTCTTTCAGGGTATGGCGACGAAAACATCTACGCGGCCATGAACCCAAAACGCGAATTATCGGTTCCTGGAATTACGCAAGAAATGTCTCTGGACGCTAGTTCTGTCCGGTGAGTAGAATAAGCTAGTGGCCACCTAATGCCAAAGCCAGAACAATAACCAGCGGCGCAGCAATCGCGTCAGCCAGATACAACGGAAGCATCACCCAGGTAGACGGCCGATGACTCGCTGATTCGTAGTAGATACCAGCCACCGGCCAACCAAATGTTTGATCAAAAAAATTGACATAGACAATCTTGTTGTTTTCCGGCCAATCGACGTACGCCGCCCGGATATGAGGAACATGTGGCGGTGAATAAGTTGCATTGCGAAGCGAGTACTGGAATACGAATGGCACACCATTGTCCGGATAAAGCCTGGGCAGATCGAATCCCTGATGCCGCAAATCGTCGTTGTTGCTGAAACTGCCATCTGTTCCCCTTTTTGTCAAAAACCCTTTATGAAGCGTCATGATGTCCGCCGACAAGACCTCAATTTCTACGGCGCCTTCTGGCAGTGACTTCGGGCATTGGTCCTTACCATATTCTTCGTGCAGCATAATCGCATTGGAGACCATCCCGCCGTATTGCTTAAGCCCGTTCTTCTCGCTGATCAACGGCCAACTAATGATGTACTCCTGTGGCGCGGCCAGACCAGGACGTTTCCCAATTACGCATAGGTAGATTGTGTTATGCCTTATCGTTATTCGCTGGGAAATACCCGGTTCTACTTCCTCCCTATCGTCAGAAATAATAATATGCGTGTTGAGTATATGGTGCCGGGTTTATTTCTTTTCGCAGTAAATAAACCCGGCACCTTATTCGCTCGCTTTTCGCAGTAAATAAACCCGGCACCTTATTCGCTCCGGCACCTTATTCGCTCGTTAGACGGTAACCCCGATTGCAGAGACCCAAGGCTGGCACCGCGCTTACCATAAGTCCGGGCGATCTTCGCACCAACCAGCTATAATATAATTGTAATGAACGCCACGGAGTACGTATGTCCGTCCAGCGACTTATCAATAACAGTTGGCTTTGCTCGTCAGGAGCACTATTGATGGGGTTGCTCCCGGCGATAAGCCTGTGCCAATCGGCACTCCCTCAGGATGCTGAAGAAAAATCAGCTGAGCCAATCGAGGAAATCATCGTTTATGGCGAGAAATCACTCGGCAATTTACACCGGGAATTGTACAAGACAGAAGAAAATTTCTTCGCGGTGTTCAGTTCACTAAACGACGAAGAAGAATTCGACATCCTTTGTTTTTACGAAGTGCCGAGTTTTACCCACATCCGCAAGCACGTATGCAGAGCGAACTTCGTAAAGGACGCAACCGCTGCTGACTATGCGGGTTGGCGGCGCCGTCAACCAGTTGTTCCCGCTGGTACCGTAATTATGCAAAAGAAGAGACGACTCGGTAAGAAAATGGAAATCCTGGCAGCCGAACATCCGGAGCTGCTTGAGGCATTGAATGAGTACACCAGTGCCAAAGAAATCCTGGAATCTGAGAAGACGAAATGTGCCGGGCAATTGATTGTTTGTCGACGGTAGCAGAGTAGCGTCGTCACACGCGTATCGGATGAAACGCGCCTCCCAAATCCACACTGGCAATTCGCGACTTGACCGCACAATGCTGTTGCGCTGTGGCATGGAGTATGTCGAAGTTGCCACCTGACAAAACGCTGTGCTGGCCGTGGGGCAATTCACCGGCCGTTTTCTGCCGGACCTGCAACTACTTCACCTGCCAGATCTGCGGTACGCTGGCAAAAGACATTTCATACCCGCTTTTACCCTGCTTGTGCCACCGGAGTTAACAATGATTCGTGTTCCAGGTTACATACTATTACTCGCCGCTGCTTCTGCGGCTTTCGGCCAGGACGAATCCAGCGTTCAGTATCTGGCGAATGCAGGTGTCATGGTTAAGCATGGTGAAACCACCATTTTGTTTGACCCGTTGTTTAACAACAATTATGACCGGTATCAGCTTGTACCGGATGAAATGCGCGCGGCGATTATGACTGGGGCGCCGCCGTATGACGGTGTGGATGCCGTTTTCATCAGTCATTATCATGGCGATCATTTTTCTGCCGAAGATGTGTTGCAACTAATGAAGGCGCAAACTGGCATTCACCTTTATGCGCCGACCCAGGCTGTTGTTGCGATGCGTGAGGTTGCCGGGGAAGGCGACGAAAATGTATTCAACAGGGTGACGGGGCTGGATCTGGAGTATGGGGATTCTCCGGTAAGTATCCGCACCGAACAGTTGACCATCGATGCTGCGTACGTCCCACATTCCGGTTGGCCGACAGCCCGTGCCGATGTACAAAATATCGTTTTCAGGGTGACGCTGGAGAACGGCGGCACGGTCATGCACATGGGTGATGCCGATGCGCACACCGTTCACTTCGAAATGGATGAAGAATACTGGGAAGAGGGACAAGTCGATCTGGCGCTGCCACCGTACTGGTTTTTTGCCTCAATCGGCGGGCGTGAAATTCTGGAAGACCGTATTAATATCCGCCATTCAATCGGTATTCATGTACCCGATAGGTACGCCAATCCGGAAAACCGACCTGCTGAACTCGCGCGCTATGACCTCTTTACACGGCCCGGTGAGGGGCGCCGATTCAGGAACTAGTTGTAGCGAACTACGGCGACGAAGTTTTTATTCAGGCAGGTTCACCTCAAATTTTATTGCGGCCAGTTGTGCAGGCGATTTGCCAAGCTTTTCCAGCAACACGAGCCACCGCGGATCGTCATACAAATTCCGGTATAAGGGGTTGATCATTATTTCTGCCAGATCCGGGTGGCCAACATCAACCGCTCGATTGATCCAGTCGAATGCTGCGTCGCTTTGTTTGCGATAAGCCAGTACCTGGGCAATATTCAGGCTCCAGTCATCTGCATAATCATTCATCAGCGTTTGCAGCACTGTATCAGCCTCATCTGTATTGCGCATAGCGAAATATATAATCGCCAGACCGCAAAGCCGATACCCATCGCCTGGTTCCTTTTTCACCTCCCGTAAGGCAGTTTCAGGATCGCCTGTCTGTAGCAAAGTCATGGCCAGAGAAAATTGTGCGCCTGCGTAACCCGGGCTTAGATCCAGCCCTTTTCGAAAGCTGGATACTGCCTCTTCGTAACGCCCGGCATTTGCCAGAGTTGTGGCGTAATTAATCAGGCCTACCGGGTGTACCGGGTCACGGGCATTTACGTATTCGCCCAGGGAAATCGCGTCATCGAGGCGGCCTATGACATTCAGAAAACTGACGGTGTCGCCGAGGCTTGTAATGTTGGTCGGATCCAGGTCCAGAGCGTGCTCATACGATTGTGCAGCAGCTTGCATATCGCCATCGTAGAACATCTGAATCCAACCCAGCTGTATGTACATACGAGCAAAATTTGGGTCCAGATCTATGCCTTTCAAGGTCATCGTGCGTGCAAGTTCATACCCTTCGTTGAATGATCTTTCGCCGGAGTGCGCCTGGTTAATGTACACCGTGATCAGGTCGTCCATGGCCGGCAGGTAATCAGGATCGATCAGAAGCACCTGTTCCAAAAGTTGCTGTGACTGTTGCAGGCCGTCTGCAGTATTTTGCCGGCGCATAAACCTCGCTTGCAGGAAAATCGAGTATGCGGCAGGGTCGGTCTCGATAATTTTTGGCGCCTCCCCCAGCAACTCGATCTTCAGTCGTTCTACAACCATCGCCGCAATTTCATCTTGTATCGCAAAAACATTATCCAGGGTGCGGTCATAGGTTTCCGACCATAAATGGGTATCCGCACGCGCGTCGATCAACTGCGCTGTAATGCGTATCTGGTCACCGGCCTTGCGCACGCTGCCCTCGAGTATGTGTGCGACGTTGAGTTCACGAGCTACGACGGCGAGATTGACATCCTTGCCTTTGTACGAAAAGGCAGATGAGCGAGAGATGACTCTCAACTCCGGTATCTGGGCCAGCAGATTCAGCAGTTCTTCCGCAATACCATCTGAAAAATATTCCTGGTCACTGTGCTCAGACATATCCACGAAGGGCAACACGGCGATCGAATGTTCGCCAAAGGATTCCAGCAGCGCATCCGCTCGGCCTTCCTGGCGAGCGGTTTGTACAATGGTTGCCTCGCGGGACTCCGAGAGCACGAACTTGTCGAAAGCAAAATAGCTCAGTGCCAGAGCCAGTGCCACGATGATGAAGCGATCCAGCTTCTTGCCGGTATGCACAGTGACGGATTCACTACGATCTACATCCTGCTCTTTCTTCAGGCCCTCCGGGGTTAGCTCTAAAGCCCACGACAGGATTAATGTTGGGACAAGGCCGATCGCCAGAACGACAGTGACCAGGCGAAGTGCAGCATCACCAACACCGAACGCTGGAAAAATCGTCTCTACGACCTGGATAATGAGCCATGCACCAACAATATAGGCGGCACCTACGCGCAGGACATTGCGGCGTTTTAGCTCCTCAAAGAATGAACCCTGCATACACGCCTCCCCGGCGGCCAAGGAAACAAGGCAAAAACGGTCTCCCAATCACCCTGTCAGTTCATCTTAACTTCATTGCCGGCGATATATACGCTGCGCAAGGATCGCGTCGCGCTGATATCTTCAAGAGGATTTTCTGCCAATACGACAAAATCAGCCCACTTGCCAGCTTGCAACGAACCGATATCAAAGTAATTAAGGCAGTCCGCAGCCACTGAGGTAGCACTCAGCAAAATCTCCCTTGGCGTCATGCCCGCTTCGGCCATCAGGCGAAACTCTTCATGTTCGAAGTAGCCCGGGAAACGACCGCCAGGTCCGGAATCGGTGCCAAACGCGATGGGCACGCCGGATCCGATCAGGATGCGTAAATTGTCTTGCGCCTGTTTCAGTCCCTGCCGATAAACTGCTGTTGACGGGTTTGCTGCCATCTGCGCCATGAAGTCTGCATCGCTTACCCGCGCCATTTCTTTCTTGTTGGCGTTCGCAAGGAAGAACGGATCATCGAAGAACGCCGGGCGACTCGCGTAAGTGAACGTTGATACCTCACGCATCAGTGTTGGTACATAGCAAACACCGGAGCTCAGTAAGGTTTGCACGAATTCGTCACTGACTTCACGATCGCGTACTGAATGTGCGATCAGCGCAACGCCCATCTGCAGGGCGCGGGCTGCGTCGTCCATGGTGTAAATATGTGCGGCCACCGGAGTTTCGGATGCCTTGCCGGCATCGATGGTCAGTTGTACAGCGTCCCAGGACATCTTTTCCGCCGTGCCAAGCCGGTCATCGATCTGGATCTTGAGCCAGTCTACTTCCTGCATCACGTTGGCCGCCATGATGTCTGCTGTATTCTCAAAATTCCTGTCATTGACTGGCACGCCGGCAACATACAGGCGGGCATGATCCAGCGTTGTGCTGCTGTTTTCATCGCGCACGGCGAAGGCGTCCGCTGGAATACCACCAAGGCCGTTAATCGTGGTGACTCCGTAGCGAGCATAGAGCGACAAATCCGCTCTTACTCTCGCCGCATCACCGGTCACGTCATCGCCGGCCCAGTAGCCGAATACATGGCCGTGTGAATTGATAAATCCCGGTACGATCCACAGTCCGGCAAGATCTATGATCTTCGCACCTGCCGGCACTGCATCGGTGCTCACACTCTCTATTTTGCCGTCACGAACAACCAGGTTGGCACCGCGCATGGTTGCAGACCCCGTGCCATCCCAGATGTTTGCACCAACATAGGCCACGGCGCCGAGACCAGGCTGTGCTGCTGCAACTGGCTCCTTACTCGCTGCGCTATCGTCGCTTACGGAGGACTCTGGTGCTTCGCTGCCACAGGCGGCAATCAAAAAGAGCATGGTGGCGATGCTGACAGTTCGGATCATTGCTTTCTCCGCAAAGGGTTGGCGTTTGCTTTTTCTGGTTTTCGTTTTGTAAATCAAGGATGCATTATCAGGGTCGGACCAGCTGGCCTTTGCTGATAACTGCAAAAATTTGCTTGCTGTTACTGATGTCGGCCAATGGGTTTGCGTTCAACAGCACTAAGTCTGCTTTCATACCAACCTCGATTGTGCCCATTTTATCCTGCAGTGAAAAGTACTCGGCTGGTTTCACGGTAGCGGCACCGATTGCCTCCAGTGGTGTTAGCCCAGCGCGAACCAGCATCTCCAGTTCCGAGTGCAGGCTGTATCCAGGTATGGATAAACCGATAGGGGTATCGGTTCCCGCCGCAATCGGTACGCCCTGATTGTGCATTCGTTCAACCAGGAACATGCTCCATTCTGCAAACTGCCGAAAATCTGCATTCGCATCAGTGGCATCGTACGGTCGCTCCTCACTCTCGGCACTCCAGGCTTCACGCGCATCTTCGGGAATCTTCGACAAAGCGTCTTCCCAATCGTCACGCTCATAGGGAGGCATAATGCTTAAGCCATTCAGACGCAACGTTGGCACCTGGGTCGTTGCTTTCAGGGCGGCAATAGTCCGATCGCAGCGCGCTTCGTCATACTTGTTGATTGCCGGGATCCGCTGCAATTTGTGCAATGATGCGCGCAGCTCATATCCAGAGAGACCTTGCGGATTATTAAGTGCCGCAAGTCGGGTCTCGTGGAGTTCCGGGGCATTGCTCGCGCAATCCAGCTCGATGTTGCGCAGGTGTTCGATCGAATCGACGTTGGGACCTGCTGTGCTGGCACGCATCGACAAGGGCACATGTGAATCAATTGGTAACTCGAGTTCGTTCGCTGCCTCGACCATTGCGGCGAATACATCGGCAGTTACCAGTTCGTAAATCTTGATGAAATCGACGCCCTGCGATTTCAGATCAGCGATCATTGCCTTTGCTTCATCTGGTGTTGCGTTGCGTGTGCCTATTTCCGGTCTTGAGACACCGTCGTAGACGACGAAGTTGCCATCGAGTAACGGTCCGGAGAAAAATACGCGTGGCGCCAGCGCACCTTCAGCCCGCATTTTTTCTACGACCGGCAGAATTTTGTGCATTAACCCGCCAGTATCCCGAACGCTGGTGATGCCGTAGGAGAGAAACAACTCCGGCATCGTCTCAGTGAAGCGGTCGTCATAGGTCAGGTGGACATGGAAATCCCATAGCCCGGGAATCAGGAACTTGCCACTACCATCAATCGAGTCCGCGACGGCGATATCCGTTTCGCCCGACTCGACGGCAACGATCTCATCACCATCGAAGATGACAGTCTGGTGTTCACGGACACCATTAATTGCATCAATCACCGTGACGTTGGTGATCGCTGTACCAGTAGGTTCCGGCCCACCACATCCGGCAAGAACAATCAGCGAAAAGAGTGTCGTCGCAATGAATATCTTCATGCTATGGCTGCAAATCAATTCGATAGCCAGTGACCACCTGCAGGAACTTCGAAATTTCGATCATGTCCTTGCCGACGAACTTGATCGTGTGTGAATTTACTTTTTCCACATTCGAAAGGTACGCCAGCAACTCAACAGGTTGATAGTGTTTCAGGCTGAGTTCCAGCTCGATCGGTGTCTCCAGCACATAGGGCTCGAAATCTTCGATACGGTCGATGGCCGACTTGGTGCGGGTTCGAATCACCTCGTATCCGGCTTCGGGCGTCAATGTCTGCGCAGAATGGAAGCCCCTGGCCCATTTGACGACTGCACCCTCAATATCACCAATAATGACCTGGTTTTCCGCAACGGCCACGTCGTCACCGGAGACCATGATGACCGGCACACCGAAGTGCCCGGCGATTGCCGCATTCATGCTGCCCTCCGTCATTGTCATGCCGTTCAATCGCAAGCTTGTAATGCTGGCGCTGGACATCGTATGTGCCCGTACGCCACGCGTATTATTGGTGCTCGCGTGATAGCCGAGGAAAATCACACCATCGAAAGTTTCATCGATGCCCTCCATCATCGCCAGCTCGCGCGGCCAGGAACGAACAATCATCACGTCGTCGGGCAATTTCTCGATCAGAATATTTTGTCCGTTGCCATGTGAATCGCTGATCAAAAACTCTGTGGCGCCGGCGGCGCGGGCAGCATCGATGGCTGCATTGACTTCGGCCGTCATGAAGCCGCGAAAACGCTCGTACTCAAAACCGTCCGGCCCAAGCTGTTCGCCGGTGACCACGCCGACCACACCTTCCATATCTGCCGAGATGTATATCTTCAGGCCATCCTGAGCGCTCGCGAGCGAAGTGAACGATGCCATAGCGACGACGCAAAACAATGTTCTCATGTTCATTTTGAATTCCTCTCTAACGTCTTACCGGCAAGGTGATTTGCGAGGGATATTCCTCTGAGTGATGCACGGTGTTGTGTGCGGTTACGCTCTCTGTTTCGTCGTAGTTATTGCCACCTGTATTCAGGTTGCGCATGTATTGTGGAAACTTGCTCGACGCCACCTCGACACGAATGCGATGGCCTGCTTTGAATTCGTAACTCGTGGACATCGCCGTCGGATTCAGTTCATAGACCTCTCCCGCCTCCATGAAGACCTCTTTGTCATAGCCTTCCCGGTACCGGGCACGAAGGATGGTGTCATCGACATTATAGGCCGTGCCATCGGGGTATACGTCGACCAGCTTGATACTGAAATCCGTATCTTTGGCGTCAGACGACACAAAGAGCTGCGCGCGGATAAAGCCAGTCACATCAAGGTCTTCCTCAAGCGGCTCTGTTGTATACACCAGCACGTCAGCCCGTGCCTCAATGCCGCGCTGATCATAGCTGCCGCCCAGCGATGCATCCCGGTTGCAGCACACGCCACCACCCAGCGAGGGTACCGGGTTCATTGGGTCGTAGGTGAACGTATCCGATCCACCGTTGCCGGCCATTTTCGCTGACAGTGAACCATCGCCAAATACGCTGTTCGCGTTGCCACCACTTGCCAGGTACATCGTCAGTGGTTCGGTGTTTTCCGGCGGCCAGGAATTTGCTGATGACCATTCATTACGACCCATCGTGTAGAACTGGACGCGCGGCGTATTCTTGTGGAAATCATTTTTCGCGTCTTTGAGGTAGGTATCGAGGAACGAAAATATCGTGTCGTAATACGGGAAGGTCGCATTGCCGACATTTAGTGCACCGACGATCAGATCCTCGTGCTCGGGTGTGCGGAAAAATCCGCAGTGCAATGTTGGAGCGATTACCATGTATTGACCATCACGAACGGATTTGTCGCTGGCATTTTGGCGAACGTGGTTATAAAGGGTCAGGTTCGGGCCCTGGCTTACATCGAACCAGCTGTTGAACCAAAAGGCCGGGACACCCCAGTCTTCGTTGTCGTGATAGAGGCCACCTGCATACCATTTCGGGTCATTTGGGCCGCGCGCCATCAGGTCGGCGCCAGGACCATCGTTACCACCGCTGTTTTTCAGCCATTCGATCGAGGGCAGCTCGCGCATTTGCTTGGCCCAGTCCACCTCCGGCATTTTAGCGGCCAGATCATAAGCTTTGCGCAGCCTTTGCAATTGCTCCTGGCTCAGTCCCTGCGGAAATTGTGGGCGAATATTTTGCTGCACACCGTAAAGCCAGACGGTAAAAAGCGTTTGATGGACTCCGCCTTTGTACCAGTTACCCTGCTCGTAGTACTCACCAACCCGGCCGATTCCCGCCCCGGAAGCCATTGGGACCATGGCCGCATGTGCCGGGTGATTCTGCGCTGCCAGCGCCAGTTGCCACTCGGCGGTTGATGAACAACCCATTGTCGATACCTGGCCGGTAGACCACTCCTGTTCCGCCAGCCAGGTCAGAGAGTCGTAGCCATCTGTGCGCGGACGCCCGAGAATGTCCCATTCGCCTTCGGAGTAATAACGGCCGCGTTCATTTTGCACGACAAATGCGTAACCGCGCTCCATGGCCTCGATAGCCCAGTCCAGCTGTATACCGGAAATCTTGTTGAAGTTATAAGGAGTCTTTACAAAGATGACCGGGAACGGCCCCTCACCGTTTGGCAAATAGACGTCGGTAGCGAGGCCGATACCATCGCGCATTGGCACCATGACCATGGTGTCTGCTTCGGAAATTGCATTGAGCTTGGCGACATCCGGGTTGTCTTCCTGCTGTGCGAGCGCAGGTGTTGAAAACGTTGCCAGAACCACGATCCATATAAATAACCGGACGCGCGAATGAGCGCCTTCTAGTAGCTTCATGGTACCCCCACCATTAAATTTCTATTCGTTGGACAGTATACGTACATCCACAAGCCAGAAAAACACACCTCCAGGGATTTGTAGCTGATGCAAGCTACTCAAAGATCAAAAACTGTAGCAAGGCATCGTAGGAGCCCGTCCCGATGGGCGACAAACAATTAAGGGCATGTTGAAAACATGCCCTTAATTGTTTGCAACCACACCAACCAACCACACCCTCAGAAAAATCGCGCGTACCGGGCGACAGATAGCGCGGAAAATTCAGCGCATATCGCCCGCTGGGCGGGCTCTACAGGTTCGTCGTGGTACTTAGCGTTTGCCTTTGAGTTTCTGCGCAGCGCGGTAGCGGGCGCGGGCTTCAGCGAGTTCGAGCTGTGCGCGAGCGAGATCGGTTTCCTCTGATATGCCTTGCAATGCCTCTTCGGCAGCTTGTTGTGCCTGCAATGCTGCAGCTTCGTCCAGCTGCTCTCCACGCAGTGCAGTGTCAGCCAATACCGTGACGAGATGTGGCTGAACCTCCAGCATGCCACCGGTGACGTAAAAGAAGTGCTCTTTGCCGTCTGTGTCTTCTACACGCACTTCACCGGGCTTTAAAGCCGTCAACAACGGTGCGTGACGCGGAGCGATACCAACCTCGCCCATACGTGCCGGGGCGTAAACCATTTTGGCTTCGCCAGAATGAATTTCGCCTTCCGCGGATACTATGTCAACTCTGATCGTGGCCATTTCTCTGTACCTGATCGACTATTTCAGTGTCTCGGCTTTCTCGACTGCTTCATCGATAGAGCCAACCATGTAAAAAGCCTGCTCCGGCAAATGATCGTAGTCGCCAGCGACGATACCGTTAAAGCCGCGGATGGTCTCAGCCAGTTGTACGTACTTGCCAGGCGAACCGGTAAAGGTTTCTGCCACGAAGAACGGCTGTGACAGGAAGCGCTGGATTTTTCGCGCGCGGGTAACAGACTGTTTGTCATCTTCAGATAACTCATCCATGCCCAGAATCGCGATGATATCCTGCAGCTCTTTATAACGTTGTAATACCGCCTGCACACCGCGGGCACAATCGTAATGTTCCTGACCGATAACGTTCGGGTCTAGAATACGGCTGGTAGAATCAAGTGGATCGACCGCAGGGTAGATACCGAGCTCTGCAATTTGCCGCGACAGTACGAGTGTCGCGTCAAGGTGAGCAAAGGTTGTTGCTGGCGACGGATCCGTAAGATCGTCCGCTGGTACGTAGACCGCCTGGAAAGAGGTAATGGAGCCGGTCTTGGTTGATGCGATGCGCTCCTGAAGTACGCCCATTTCCTCGGCCAGAGTTGGTTGGTAACCTACCGCTGATGGCATGCGTCCCAGCAGCGCAGAAACTTCTGTTCCTGCCAGTGTGTAACGGTAAATGTTATCGATGAACATCAATACGTCACGGCCCTCGTCGCGGAATGCCTCGGCCATCGTAAGACCAGTCAGTGCTACGCGAAGACGGTTACCCGGAGGCTCGTTCATCTGCCCGTAAACAAGCGACACCTTGTCGATAACGCCCGAATCAGTCATCTCGTGGTAGAAATCATTACCCTCACGAGTACGCTCACCAACGCCGGCAAACACTGAGTAGCCCTCATGCTCGTGTGCGATGTTACGAATGAGCTCCATCAGCGTAACGGTCTTGCCCACGCCGGCGCCGCCGAACAGGCCAACCTTGCCGCCCTTTGAGATTGGCATGATCAGGTCGATAACCTTGATTCCCGTCTCGAGAATCTCGGTAGACGTGGCTTGCTCATCGAAGCTCGGTGGTGAACGGTGAATCGGCATTAAGGTTTCGGCACCAATATCGCCTTTGTTGTCGATCGGCTTGCCGAGAACATCCATGATACGGCCCAGGGTTTTCTCACCAACCGGTACCATGATTGCACTGCCGGTATTGCTGACTGGCATACCGCGTTGCAGGCCTTCACTCGAGCCCATCGCGATTGTCCGTACGACGCCATCGCCCAGTTGTTGCTGAACTTCGAGCGTGATGTCCACCTCGTCGATAATTAAGGCGTCGTAGATATGTGGTATTGCATCGCTTGGAAATTCGACATCCACAACAGCGCCGATGATTTGCACGGTAGTTCCGGTGCTCATTATTTAATCCTCTAACCCAAATTCGGCGATCTTGCCGCCATTATTTGTAACCAAAAAACTGACTTTAATTCGTTCTATCCGGACACCGCGGCTGCGCCACCAACGATCTCTGAAATTTCCTGCGTAATCGATGCCTGCCGTGCCTTGTTATAGGCAAGCTGCAGGTCGTTGATAATATCGCCTGCGTTGTCGGTAGCCGATTTCATCGCCACCATCTTTGCCGCCATTTCACTGGCGAAATTTTCGACCGCACCGCGATAAACCTGGGACTCGATGTAACGCATCAATACGTCGTCGAGCAGTTCAACGGCGTCTGGTTCGTAAATGTAATCCCAGTGCTTCTGCAGCGTTTCATCGCCGAGATCGATAGCGCTGACCGGCAATATACTTTTTACGACAGGGACCTGGCTTATCGTACTGACGAACTCGTTGTGTACCAGAAACAAACGGTCAATTTTTCCGTCGCTGTAGGAGTCGAGCATGATCTTGATTGAGCCGATCAGGTCGTTAATCTGCGGTTTGTCACCCAGATGCGTCGCGGTGCCAACAACGTTACCGCCGAGGCGGCGGAAAAACTGCACCGCTTTGGCGCCAACAAGTGCCAGGTCTACTTCAATATTCTTTTCCTGCCATTGTTGCAGTTCACCGATAACAGTTTTGAACATGTTGATGTTCAGGCCACCACAAAGACCGCGGTCAGTCGAAATAATGATATATCCGACCCGCTTAACTTCCCGATCAACCAGCCAGGGGTGTTTGTAATCCGGATTGGCATGGGCAAGATGACCGACCACACGACGAATACGCTCAGCATAGGGACGTGAAGCTTCCATCTGATCCTGCGCTTTGCGGATCTTGGATGCTGCAACCATCTCCATGGCTTTGGTGATCTTCTGCATGTTTTTCACGCTGCGGATCTTTGAACGTATTTCTTTTTCGTTGGCCACGTTAA
>Ga0114949_10000610_pt1 | contig 19832 bp, 13 predicted proteins | sample N074metaG_FD_83505 | JGI IMG/M metagenome (GOLD analysis project Ga0114949, IMG submission 83505) | Deep subsurface microbial communities from Kermadec Trench to uncover new lineages of life (NeLLi) - N074 metaG | ecosystem: Environmental > Aquatic > Marine > Ocean trench > Sediment | place...
CGAACAGGCGATCCTAGCGGTCGCTGTTGAGGGTACAACCAGCCAGACATTTCGTGACCTCTGGGCAAGCGTTATACCCTGGATGGAAGTTTCCAGCCCGAAGTTTGTTGCACTGGTGCAAGCAAAGGTGAATGTTCTAGATTCTGAGACTGACCCGGTCTATACGGCTGTACCCGTAATGCATCAGCGCGTGTCAGAAACCTGACAGAACGATCAATTCAGGCCCGATTCGACAGCCAGGGCTTCCTTGAACTGACTGGCATCGATTGGTTCTACCAGAAGACCTGTAATGGCTCTGGGCAGCTGGGTTGTAATCAATCTATCTCCCAGGACAATTTCCGGGGAACGAACCAGTATCTGATAGGACCCGTCTTCTCCAATGTAATCACCCACTTGCTTGACCTGAATACCTTCGAGACGATTGTCGGTGACCCGATAAACCCGATTATTTTCATAAATTGATTGTATTGGCAGTGCGATGACATTTTGCTCAGGAGGAAGCGTGATACTCAGATTGATGACCCTGCCAATATCAAGAGTTTCATCCGATGCCGTCTTAAAGAAAGCATCCAGACCGCTTTGCCCTGACTTGACGTCGCCCGATAATCTGACCAACTCGAATGCGAGTTTTCTGCCATCAAGTTCACCCACGGCTTTTACAATTTGTCCCTGATTAACCTTTTGTCTGAGTTCATAGCCAATCATCGCGGGTATCGCCGCCCGAACTTCCAGCCCATCATAGTCTGCTACCTGGATGACTCTGGTGCCTGGCAGAACTCTATCTCCCGGTGCGACATAGGTCCTGATGACACGCCCTGTAAATGGCGCAACGATTTCTGTCTGCTGAACATCCAGTTGAGCACGATCAGCCAGGGCTTTGCCTTCGGCCACTGATGCTTCATGTTGATCGATAATGTGCGGAAATATTTTCAAGTCAGCAAGATGCCGTTCCAGCATGATTGATCGTTCACTTGCCTGTTTTCTTGCTTCATCGAGAATTGAATCGGAGACTACCCTGGTTTTGTACAAATCCAGGTGTCTTTCCAGTTTTGCCTCGGCAATTTCCTTAAGCTCGCGATGATGTCCTGTCACCTTTTTTGCCAATTCAAAATCAGTCTTGGCCGATTCAAACTGTGCGATTCGCTTCCTATATTCTGCAGTTGCCACGACCAGTGCCAGTTTCATCTCCTGATTATCCAGTCTTACCAAAAGATCCCCTTTATTCACCCAGCTTCCCTCTGGTGTAACAACTTCTACAACCGGGGCGGTAATTGAAGTCTTCAGATTCGCAACCTGTCTTGATTCTACTTTGCCATAGGCGGCAAGGACCGGCTCCTTAACTGCGGGCTCGGCTACTATCACTGAGACAGGCCAGGCTTTTTCAACCCTCTCCAGCGGTTGCGCTTCAGGACCTGTCACCAGGATTAATGCGCTTAACAAGGCTGAACCACCAAGGATAGTCACGCTAAGCAATTTGTAGTGGATGAGCTTGTTAATTACTTGTTTTATCTGCTTCAACATACTCGCGACTCTCAATTGTTTGCTATTGGACATCATCGGACTCCTGGATTACTTTTTCCGGCAACCACTCAAGCCCGGCGATACTGGAATGTATATTCTCGATGATGATGATCAGCGCCGGTACCACTAATAAGACAAGAAAGGTTGAGAACATCAGACCAAAGCAGATCGTGATGGCGATTGGCACCATATACATGGCCAGTGTCGATGATTCAAACATCAACGGGGAAAGCCCGGCAATCGTTGTCAGGGAAGTGAGCAATACCGCCCTGAATCTCGAAAGCGAGGCATCACGAATTGCATCGATGGTTGATAATCCTTCAGCCAAACCTCTTCTAAAAAAGCTGATTAAGACAATGGAGTCATTGACGACGATGCCGGTGAGGGAGAAGAATGCCAGCAGGGACATTGCACCAATATCCACATTCATGATCCAGTGCCCCATAATTGCCCCGGTCAAACCCAGTGGAATCGCCGTCATTACCGCCAGGGGCCAGGTATATGACGCAAAGGACCAGGCAAGTATCAGGTAGATAAATACAAGTGTGATTACGGCCCCAACGGTCATTGTTTCAATGATTTGCTGACTTCGTTCAGTGGCACCGCTTAAATCAGAGGTCAGGCCATATCGATCCTTGATTTGCTTCAGCTCGTGGTCGTTCAGGTGGGCAACGACTTTTTGTGTATTGTTGATTTCTGGATCTACCGTCGCATTGACGACAACAGACAGGTAACCATTGTTGTGATTGATCGTGTCAATTCCACGCCGGTTTGAAAGTTCAGCCACCATGCCCAGTGCCACCAATTGACCGCCTGGCGTTTTCACCGGGAATTGTTTGAGAGATGAGAGTTCATCGCGCTCGTCGTCCGGCAGCATGACCATGACCTCAATTTCAGCACCATTCTGGTTGAATATCTGGACCCTGCTGCCATTGTATGCGGCTCGCAATTGCCTTCCCAGCGACTCCGTCGTCAACCCCAACGATTTCCCCATAGGAGTAATTGAGAAAACTATCTGGTCTTTTCCATAAGGCAGATCGTCAAATATATTCGATACACCTTCATAGCCGGCCAGGGCCTCGCTCAAATCTTCGGCCGCCTGTTTAAGCGTAGGAATGTCCTGACCTCTTAAGACCAGAGAAAGGTCCGGCATGCCATTGTTAACTCCACCCGTTACTTCGAGCTGCAGTTGCTCAACAAAGGGCAGGCGGATTACCTTCTTACGCCAACTGTTCAGAAATTCATGTGGCGAAACGGTACGCTCCTCTTCCCAGGCATACTCCACCTCAAGAGAACCATATTGGGTTCCGTACTTCCTTTCCTGATTCAACCTTGCACGGTTGTACTTGGTGACGAAGCCGTTGACGTTACTTTTTTTAAACTCGTCGTTAGTCTCACTAAGGGTTCGTTCAAGATGCGCCATAAAACCCGATCGATCTCTTTCTGAGGCACCGGCACCGAATTCGACATTGGCCTCAAGGGTCTGCAGGTCCAGACCCATCACAAAATTAACACCAATCCGACCGCTGGCGGCCAGGCTAAATGCCAGTACGACACAGGCGAGGGCCGAGGAAAGGGTCACTCCAGGATTGGCTAGCGCCTTTTCAAGCAGTGGCCGATAGTAGGTTCCCTTAATATGGGCAAATCGTCCATCAAACCACAGCCGAAACCGCCCGGGTTTATTTTGATCCATCTTTTCGAAGCTCTGCTTCAGATGGCCGGGCAAAATCAGAAAGCATTCAATTAACGATGCAATGATGACACAGAGCAAAACCGTTGGCAGGGTCACAATGAACTGGCCCATATCTCCGCCGGTGATCAGCAATGGGACAAACGCAGCCATGGTGGTCAGTGAAGAAGTCATTACCGGTATAAACATTCGTTTTGCACCACCGGCCGCGGCTTCCTCTGGAGAAAAACCCTGTTCAAATAATGTGGTGGCATCCTCGCCAACGACAATGGCATCGTCGACGACGATGCCTAAAGCCATGACAAAAGCAATCAGCGCAAGTATATTAATGCCACCATCGAATACCGCATAGTAGATGAGTGTGGCAAATATGAAGCTGACGGGTATTCCGATAGTGACCCATAATCCGACTCGACCACTCAAAAACAGAAACAGCACGGCGACGACCAGCACAAGACCGGTGCTGCCATTCTCAAAAATCAGCCCGAGCTGGTGTTTCAGAAGCACCCAGACTTCCTGATAGACATGAATTTCCACGCCCTTTGATAGAACAGGTTTCGTGTCAGCAATCCACTCCTGAAGGATTTCGGCAGACGAAATCGCATCGGTATTGGTCAAGCGTTGCAGGTGCATGGTGATGGCTGGTTTACCATCCCGCATGAGTCGGGCTTGGCCGACTTTCGGCCGCCTCTCTATGACAGCGAGATCACCCAAACGGGCAAGTCGCGCGCCTGACTGCAGAGAGACTTCCATTTGAGCGAACTCTGATACCTCGCGCTTTTGATCAAGACTCCTGAGTAGCCTTGCACCTTGCCCCCGTCCTACCGTACCGGCCGGGGCATTACGGCTGCGGGTTCTGACTTCATCGGCAATCTCATCCAATGACATATTGAGCTCATACAATTTACTACTGGGTATCTGGATCGCCAGTTCTTCTTCCGGGAGACCTTCAAACTCAACAAGATCAATCCCCCGGCTCAGCAACTGTTTCTCAAACTCTCTGACAAGGGGAATCAGTTCCTGAAGTGTGCCTTCACCGGTGACCTGGACTGCACTGATATACTCATAATCTGTCACCCGATTGATGGTGATGGGTTCCATGTCCAACGGGAAGTTTCGGATCTGCGCAACCCGCTGTTTCACCTCATCATTCGCCTGGATCATATCGATATCGTGGCTGAACTGAAGTCGAATCCAGCCCCCACCGTTGTAACTGACTGATCGCATTTCCTGTAAACCGACTATCGTCCGCAATTGCTGCTCGACTGGCACGACAATGAGTTTCTCCACATCTTCGGCAGATGCACCACGCCAGTTTGCCCTGATCTGAACAACCGGCCAGTCAATGGCGGGATCCAGTTGTGTTGGGATCCTGTCCACCGCCCACAATCCAGACATAACCATCATGATCATGGCAAGGTTTGACGCCACCTTATGGCGGGTAAACACATCAATCAATGTGTTGGACACACTCACTCAACATTCCCCTCTATAATTCAGGATTGGGCGCAAACTTGTCCTGATCCGTGTATAACAATCTATTTTTTATGTGCTCTACTGGAGACATATTCAGGATTCATGCCAAGTGCTTATCTTGTTGTTTTTACTAACTATTTGGTGAATCGGGGGGTGTTAATGTTGGTGAATATCACCACATGAGTGTGATTTAGCCGATAAGTGGTCGTTAGGCTTTATAGCCTAGATCCTGGAGCTTTTTTTCATGGGAAGATTTTGTGATCTCGTATTTCGAGATGATGAACAGGGACAGAGCAGGCAGCGTGATACCAAGAATCACGACCGTAGCCGCCAGTCGTTCGATGGCCAATACCTTGTCCTCAGCACTTACTGCGACTGAGAAGCCGACTGCCGTCAGTATGGCTCCTTTAATAATGTATCCCAGACCGGTGACACACTTTTCAATCAGGTGAGGTCCTGCAAAAAACAGCCCCTCCGATCTTCTCCCTGTTGTTGCCTGACTGTCTTCAACAACATCGGCGGTCATGGAACCCACCAGAATACCAGCCATGGTTCCAATGGTGGAAGTGATAAACGAATGGGAAATCAGGATCCACCATAAAGAACCATATATTGGCCCATTCGATGGCAGAATACTTGTCCCCAGCCACAAATCTGACAGGCGTAGTATAAACGGCAGCTGACCTAATGATATCACAATGATATATAAGCCAACTGCGAGCTGTTTCTTGTCCCAGTTTCTGGCGAGCCTTGAGGCGAGAGAACTGATAATGAGCGAACCCACTAGATTCGTTAGTGCAAATATCGCGACATCAGATGGCTTCCACTCCCAGAAATAACTGTTGAAGTAGATTCCGAGACCCACCGTGACCCCGGCATGGATACTGGTGATCACTCCTGCGATAAATAGCATCAACCATGATCGATGATTCAGGGTTTCCTTGATCTCCTTCAGAATTTCACGCGCTTCTGCTGGCCTCTTCTGCCTCGGTGGTTCAAGGTATGGTATTTCACGATGTGTACCAACAGCGAAGATAGTGCCGGTCACGAGAATCAGTAATGCGCCCCAGAAGGCCAGGTCCTTGTATCCCTGTTTGTTGTCATAAGAATCACCAAGAAAAACCGCGGTCGTCATATACCACATGATGGCGCCACCAAACCAGCCGAAAAACGTGCTCACCGCCGTGAGTGTATTCCGCTGGTTATAGTCTTTACTCAGCTCTGCACCCAGTGCCTGCCGTGGCACATTGAAAAATGTCCAGGCCAATCTCAGTAACGTGGCCAGTATGAACAACTGGGTAAACAAACCCGCTTGAGATTGACTGTATTCCAGTGATAGCAGCAGGTAGTAGAAAATCGGGCTCGGGATCAGGCTGACATAAATAAAAGGGTGTCGGCGACCCCACCGTGAATTTGTGTGATCTGAGATGTACCCCAGAAGTGGGTCTGTTACGGCATCAACCACCAGTGAAAGTGCCAAAGCGAAACTAACAAGATAGGCTTCGAGGCCCAGCACCTGGTTGTAATAGTAAAACAGGAAGAATATGAAAAGGTTATTCTTGATGGTTGGGGAAATTGCACCTATCCCGTAAAAAACCATCGTGCTGGGTCTGGCAAATGTCGTCACAGGTAAATCCTATACATTAAATCGAATCCCTGACCGCGCCATTCCACCGCCGATGCCAATGGGTGTGCCATCGGCTCGCCAGCATGACGCGCCAGTCATCATGCTTTCTCCAAACATGATCATTCCTGTACCAGCTCCGACCACGGGAACTTTTACGATGTCATGGCCTTTTTTCTCCAGAGATTCTACGATGGTGTCCGGGTAACCTGATTCCATTTCAACATCTTCACCCTGGGTCCAGAGTCTGGGTGCTTCTACGGCTTCCTGGGGAGACATGCCATGATCAATCACATTGACGATAGCCTGTAGCGCAGACGGGAAAATTCTTGTGCCACCAACAAGGCCAACACAGAAACAGGGTCTTCCATCTTTCTCAACTATAATCGGTGACATGCTGCTGGTCACCCGCTTACCCGGGGCGATCGAATTGGCCATACCAGGGTGAGGATCGAAGATATTCATCGTGTTGTTCAACAGCATACCGGTACCTGGAACGGTTGCCTTGGAACCAAATGCACTGTGAATCGTGTGGGTGGCTGAAATAATATTGCCGTCATTGTCTGCCGCTGCCATGTGGGTCGTGCTGTTGGATTCGGCATCGTAGGAATTATCAACGACCCGTGCTCTTTCCATATCGATCAGTGCCCTGCGGGTTGCTGCAAATTCCTTATCAATCAACTTATCAACGGGTACTTCTACGAAATTAGGATCGCCCATGTAAGTTCGGCGATCCTCAAAACCAATCTTGATCACTTCAATCAACAGGTGAAGGCCATCGGCTGTACCAAACCCTAAGGCACTCACATCATAGTCTTCAAGAATATTCAGCATCTCGATAATATGGACTCCACCTGCTGTTGGTGGTGGTGGACCTATAATATCGAAACCCCGATATTTACCACGAACGACCTCCGCATTCATGGTTTCGTATTCATTCAGATCTTTCATGGTGATGATCCCACCTGTCTCCTGTATGTATGAGACGGTGGTCTCCCCCAACTTGCCTTGATAAAGCACATCCGGGCCGTTCCGGGCAATCAATTCCAGAGTATCGGCATAGTCCGACAGAATGACCCGATCTCCAGGAGTTAGCGGTTCGCCGCCTGGCATCCAGGTTTTTGAAGTTTCCGGGAAATGAAGAATATCGGCAGAGAATTTTCTGATTATCTCGCACAGGTACCGGGTAGCCGGGTAGCCCCTGCGGGCAAATTTGATAGCCGGTTGCAACACCTCCTCCAGTGAGAATGTGCCGTAATCATCAAGCGCCTGTGTCCACCCTTTGAGCGTACCGGGGACACCCGTTGCGAGGACACCAATTTCATTCTCCCGCTTCTCAACGTTCTGGTAGTCAGGCCAGGTGTCGGAAATCGTCCGGTACATTTCCGGAGTAGCCGCCGCCGGGGCAACAGTGTAATTGTTAATGAACCTGTGTTCACCAGAGGCCAGCCGTATTGTCGACATACCCGCACCGAAGACACCGACCATCATTGGCTCGACAACGGTCAGCGCAAACAAGGAAGCAATCGCTGCATCAATTGCATTGCCACCAGCTGCGAACATTTCTACCCCGGCGACGGACCCCAGGGGATTATTCGTTACAACCATACCGCGGGATCCAGAAGCAGAATCCTTCTCCGGTGTAAACAAGGTGCCAGCAAGTGAACGCCAATGATCAGTCATTTGATCTGCTAATCAGTCCCAATTTAGTGTCGATGTTTCGCAGCGTAACATCTAAATCCAATTAACGGTAAACTCCCCCACGCAACGATAACCCTGGAGTGAACAATGGGCTGGTCCATCAATCGGGCAACAGGATTAACTTTCCATCGGCAAGGTCTTTCAACGAAGGGCTACACATTGTTAACACCACATGGAGATACGTCCGCCTATCTCATTGATATGGATGGGCGGGTGGTTCACCGCTGGACCTTCAGCCACATCCGACCTGGGTATGGTCGATTGCTGAATAACGGCAACCTGCTGATGTCCGGATCTGATGTCAATTTGCCTGACCCACCCAAAGATGAACCCACCAAGGCTCCGCTTCCTTTTGAAAAACATGTCACTCGCTTAGGTGGCTACCACACGACTCTGGTGGAGATGAACTGGCAAGGTGATATCGTCTGGGAGTATGTCAATCTTGGTCAACATCATGACTTCTACCGATTCGAGAATGGCAACACCATGGTACCGGAATGGGTTGAACTTCCGGATGACCTGCACAAACGGGTCAGGGGTGGTTACAAAATGCCACGGGAACGGCTGCCGCGCTTGCTGGGAGATGACCTGGTTGAAGTTGATAAGAATGGAAAAGAAGTTCGTCGGATTCAAACCTGGAAACTGCTTGATCCGGTAAAGGATCCGATACATCCCACGAGAAGACGCTGGGAGTGGACCCACATTAATGCCCTTGATGTGAATACCAAGGGAGACATTGTTTTTTCTGCGCGCAGTGCCAACAGGGTGGCTATCATCGATGCGGAATCTGGTGAAATTAACTGGAAGTTCACGCGAGTAAATGGACAGCACAACACCACCTGGGTCAATGACACTAACATCCAGGTTTTCGACAATGGCGAAGCCACTTCTCGAGTTATTGAGATAGATCCTTCAACCGATGAGATCGTCTGGACATATCATGGCGTTCCTTTTAATCAATTCTTTAGCGGGCACATCTCCGGTGCATCACGACTCGAGTCTGGCAATGTCCTCGTGTGTGAAGGTACGAGCGGCAGACTTTTCGAAGTGAATCGCGCCAGCGAGGTCGTCTGGGAATGGATCAATCCATTCGTCAACAACAACAGTCGTGGCGAAGCAACCGTCAGCATTTACCGGGCGCATCGATATCTCCCCGATCATCCGGCACTAAATGATAAAGATCTTGATCCTATGCAATTTGCCAATTTAAACCGTCTTAACGGCCTGGCGTAAAAAAGTTATGCAGAGTACTCAATCCGGTACCAGCCCAGCGTGGACCTCAAAGTTTGCTTTTATGATGGCATCAATAGGATTCGCTGTCGGGTTAGGCAATATCTGGCGTTTTCCCTATGTGACGGGTGAAAATGGTGGCAGTGCCTTTGTCCTGGTTTACCTGGTTATGGCCTTCGGAATCGGTGTGCCAATATTGATGGCTGAACTGTTGATTGGGCGGCGGGGAAAGATGACACCCCCAGGTTCACTAAGAGCCGTGGCTCTCGAAGGAAATCATTCGCCGCATTGGCAACTGGTGGGGGTGATGAATCTCGTCGCTGCATTTCTGATCATGGTGACTTATTGTGTTGTCGCCGGTTGGGTACTTAACTATCTCTTTGAGGCCGTCATGACCGGATTCGAAGGCGTAGAAGGAACAGCTGCTTCGAAAGCCTTCGACGATATGTTGGGGAATGTCGGCAATATGCTGTTCTGGACATTGCTGGGACTTGTACTAACAGGTTCCATTATCTACGCAGGTCTTCAAAATGGAATTGAACGAGCCGTCGTCATCCTCATGCCAGGGCTCTTCTGTCTTATGTTTATCCTGGTTGTTTACAATTATTTCGTCGGCGGCTTTGCTGAAGCCATTGAGTATCTGTTTTCACCAGATTTCAGCAAGATCACTCCTACCGTAGTACTGGCAGCACTAGGCCAGGCTTTCTTCTCCATCGGTGTCGCGATGGCTGGCATGATGACTTTTGGTGCATACCTCCCCCACTCAGTCTCTATTCCAAAATCTGTGGTACTCATTATTATGGCTGACACCCTTGTTGCATTGTTGGCAGGGCTCGTTATTTTTCCTGCCGTATTCAACAATGGACTCGACCCGGCTGGTGGGCCTGGGTTAATTTTTAAGACACTACCAGTTGCATTTGCCCAGATGCCTGGCGGGCATTTCGTCAGCGTGACATTTTTTCTGCTTCTTTCCGTTGCAGCGATAACATCAATGGTGGGACTTATAGAACCCCAGGTTCATTGGCTGGAAGAACACCTGGGCTTTCCGCGACACAAAAGTGCGTTCCTGGTCCTGGGATCTATTGCTGTCCTCAGTATTGTCAGTATTCTTGGATACAATCTGCTAAGCGACTACACCCTGGGTGGCAAGGACATTAATGGAGTTGTGGATTATTTTTCCAACCAGATTCTACTGCCCGTTGGTGGCATGTTGCTTGCGGTTTTTGCTGGATGGTTTATTAATCGTGAGACTTCCCTGGAAGAATTGAATATGACTGATGGTCCAGCCTATAAACTATGGTATCTGCTGATTCGTTTTATCGTTCCGCCAGCTGTATTCATCGTTTTTATACTAGGGGTCGGCTGGTAGGTAATGGACTTGCATAAGAACTCCTGTTTCAGAACACTCATGACCATTCCAATACGATCATCCGACTATGAAAGAGCTGTGCTTTAAAACCGCGACTGAGCTTCGACATCTAATTGATAGCAAAGCAATTTCTGCGGTGGAACTGCTGGAAGCTCACATTGAGCGGATCAATTCTACCAACCCGGCACTAAACGCCATTATCACGTTTGTGCCTGACCGAGCACTCGAAAAGGCCAGGGTAATTGACGCCCAGATTTCCCGTGGCGAGAATCCCGGCATACTCACCGGGCTACCCGTGGCACATAAGGACCTGTTCAACACTAAAGATATTCTGACTACCTTCGGTTCGCGAATCTTCAAAGACAATATACCTGAGGAGAACGCATTGATTGTCCAAAGAATCATCGATGCGGGTGCCATTACGCTCGGCAAAACCAATACCCCGGAGTTTGGCGCAGGTTCGCAGACGTTCAACGAGGTATTTGGCGCGACACACAATCCATATGACATCAATACGACCTGTGGTGGCAGTTCCGGTGGTGCTGCCGTTGCTCTGGCTGCAGGCATGGTGCCGATCGCGGATGGCAGTGACATGGGTGGATCGTTACGCAACCCGGCCAGTTTTTGCAATGTGGTTGGCTTGAGGACTTCACCGGGAAGGGTGCCGGTTTATCCTTCTGAATCTGCCTGGGCGACTCTTGGTGTTGTCGGTCCGATGGCACGAACCGTTGAAGATTGCGCGCTATTGTTGGCAGCAATATCAGGCCCTGACTCAGGAGTACCGATTTCAATCGATATACCCGGCACTTCTTTCCTGGGTTCTCTGGATAGAGATTTTAGGGGCGTGAGAATTGCCTTCAGCCCGGATTTCGGAGGCCAGATACCCGTCGCAATGAATGTTCAACAGGTCATCGAAAGCAGTCGTCATTACTTCCAGGCACTTGGCTGTGTTGTGGAAGACACCTGCCCTGATTTTGACGGTGCGGACCATGCATTCAAAACTCTCAGGGCCTGGTCATTTGCAGCCACACACCGAGAGAATATTGTAAAGCATCGCGATTTATACAAGGAGAGCCTCATCTGGAATGTTGAGGAAGGAATGAAACTGACGGGAACCGAAGTGGCGCTCGCAGAACGTGAACGCACTACGCTGTACCGGCGTGTTGTCAACATGATGGCTGAATTTGAGTTTCTAATTCTGCCGGTGTCCCAGGTACCACCTTTCAGCCTTGAACAAGAATATGTCACGGAGATTGAAGGTCAACCAATGGAAACATACATAGACTGGATGAAATCCTGCTACTACATCTCGAGTATGGGCCTACCGGCTATCTCTGTTCCCTGCGGATTTACCGATGGTGGCTTGCCGGTGGGCCTACAAATTGTTGGCAGGCACCACGCTGAAAAATCTATTCTGCAATTGGCCTATGCTTTCCAACAAGCTAATCCGGTCTGGAAAACCCACCCAGACATAAACTAGCCACCGGACCGTGACTCCAACCTGAATGACCACCAGTGATCAGGTCTCTCGCCGATTTCTCTGGCACCTACCTTATTCGCTCGCGCCTGCCAGGCAACATCCAGTTCTGCAAAATCAACGACCCGAATTAGAGTCACTGGATACACGGAAGATCCAGCCCGAACTCGCCCATTCGAATTCATCATCGCTTTCGAAGACCAGTATTTACCATCACAATTTGAACAACTCACATACAGTGCACGGTTTGCAGACATACAGTTCACATTAACCGAGTGTGGCAGGAATGCCGACACTTCAACCTGGCACAAGGGGACGTCTTCTTTTGAATTGACAAAAGACCAATCGCTGACCATTTTGTTCATTTCGCCACCGGAAAGAGACCCACCCGGCACCATGGCACAGGGGCAAACGACCCAGACTGTGCTGAACACCACGGCAATAACGATGAGAAGGCCTATTGCAAAGATCTTTAGCATTGCTGTTCTCCTCTGAATTCAGAATCTTAAAACCAAATTTCACCCAGGTACCATATTACCTGACTTGCTGAACCCAACATTTCGATCCAGGTACTTCATACCACAATCCGGTGCGGCGATCACATGTTCCATCGGACCGACCTTTAGAAATACTCAGGTCAAAGTATCTTTCGCATGATCAGCCTCTTGATTAGTCCGCTCACTCCCATAGAATTCGTAACCAGCACGGTGACTCGAGCCAGACCAGTTTTATTCATGTTAGTTTGTTCGTGCTATCAAATTCATGTCATGCCACTTTATTTGCGAGACGAACCAATGCCTGAAATTCCAACGTTTGTAACACATCTCGAATGTAGTGAAACCGGTAAGCACTACCCACCGGATCAATTGCACAACTTGTCAGAAACCGGTATGCCATTGCTCGTCAGATATGATCTTGATGCCCTGGGTAACGCGGTATCGAAAGAAATGCTTAATAGCCGTGAACCTGAATTCTGGAGATACCGGGAATTTCTACCTATCCGCCGAGAGGAAAATATTGTGCGCCTTGGGGAAGTAATGACACCACTGCTACCCTCGCGGTATCTTCAGGATACCCTGGCAATGAAATCTGTACTGGTAAAAGATGAAGGCAGGTTACCGACGGGATCATTCAAGGCACGTGGAATTGCAGTCGCTGTATCCATGGCCAAAGAACTTGGCGTCAAAATGATGGCCATGCCAACTAACGGCAATGCAGGAGCTGCACTTGCCGCCTATTGCTCAAAAGCAGGTATCGAGAGTTATGTATTCTGTCCAGATGACACGCCTGAAATAAATATACGGGAAATTGCATTTCAGGGCGCTCACACCTTCCGGGTTAATGGGCTCATCAATGATTGCGGTCGAATTGTTGGCGAGGGGAAGAACGAAATGGGTTGGTTTGACACTTCTACATTGAAAGAGCCCTACCGTATTGAAGGCAAGAAAACTATGGGACTTGAATTAGCGGAACAGTTGAACTGGGAATTACCTGATGTGATCCTCTACCCTACCGGCGGCGGAACGGGCCTGATCGGAATGTGGAAGGCATTTGCCGAACTTGAAGCGATCGGCTGGATCACAAGTAAACGTCCCCGAATGGTCGCTGTCCAGGCCGAGGGGTGTGCACCCATCGTCAAGGCATTCGATGAAGGCAAGACCCACGCCGAATTCTGGCAAAACGCCACGACTGCAGCGGCCGGTATCCGTGTACCCGCCGCCATTGGGGACTTTCTCATCCTGAACGCAATCCGCGAAAGCGGAGGTTTTGCAACCGCTGTCAGTGACAAGGATATTCTCGAAACCCAGGCTTGTATTGCCCAGCAGGAAGGACTCCTCCTGTGTCCCGAAGGCGCAGCAACTGCGGCAGCACTTGTGAAGGAGATTGGAACAGGCCGGATCAAACAAGATGAAAAGATTATTCTGTTTAACTGCGCCACAGGCCTGAAATACCCAATGCCAGAAGCCAGCAATTTCATCGACCTATCATCGACTATCGATTACCAGTCCCTGGCAAATCCCCGAAGTTGAAGTCTTTTTAGCCTGATCGAAATTGGCCATCATGTCCGCTTGCGAGTATACTGACCCCTGTTCCTTAGGGGTGGTCTTTAAGACCTGAGATTCCTGCATTGCGGTGAACCCTAGAACCTGATCCGGACAATACCGGCGTAGGAAAAGGATGCTCTACATCTCACACCCTCGTCTCGTTACTACCGGGTCTCTTTAATACTTAAGGAGAGGCTCATGGCAAAACTTAATCAATTCAAATCACCTCGATTCACGTGGCTGCTTGTGGCCGGGCTTAGTTTATGCGTCCAGGAATCCAGCGCAACAAACGACGTCATACCTGAAATTTTAGTAACCGCCGATTACCGACATTCAAATGAGCTAGAGACGGCTTCAAGCATTACTGTGATGACTGAAGAAGTGATTAAATCAAGGTCAGCACTGCATTTTGACGATCTGATCAATGCCATTCCCAATCTGAACTATGCCAGCGGTACTAACAGGGCTCGTTTCTTCCAGATCCGTGGGATTGGCGAACGAAGCCAGTTCGCGTCACCCCTCAATCCGTCGGTAGGGCTTCTGATAGATAACGTAGACTTTAGTGGAGCAGGCAGTGTTGCGACGATGATGGATGTCGAGCAGGTGGAAGTCCTGCGCGGTCCACAGGGAACACGTTATGGCGCCAATGCACTGGCAGGACTGATCAATATCAAAACAAATGATCCTTCTGACACATTCTCTGCAAGCTTTAAAGCCGGAGCCGCCGAATACAACACACAGACTCTCGCGGGGATGCTAACGGGGCCACTCGGGGACTCCATTCGAGGCAGGCTGGCCATCGAAAAACATAAATCAGACGGCTATTACGACAACGATTTTCTGAACAGCAGTGATGAAAACGGCAGAGATGAACTTACAATAAGGGGTAAGTTGTTTTTCAATATCAGTGATAACTGGGATCTCAAGCTGAGTATAGCTAATGTCGATATTGACAATGGTTACGATGCATTTTCCCTGGACAACACTCGCCACACACTTTCCGATACACCCGGGCATGATCGTCAGGAATCGTTAAGCCTTTCAATCGAAAGCACCTGGAAGACACCGAACTTCGATGTGATTGGTATTATCAGTGCTTCGGATTCAGATATCGAATATGGCTACGATGAGGACTGGACTTTCGATGGCTTTCATCCCTTCGGGTATTCCTCCTTCGATAACTACATCCGGGATAGAAAAAACCAAAGTGCAGAAATCCGAATCATCTCCAATGAGAGCAACAAAATTTTTGGAAACTCTACAGATTGGTTAATAGGAGCCTATGCGCTAGCCAGTGAAGAAGACCTGGTGCGGCGATATACATTCCTGTCCGCTGACTTCACCAGTCGCTATGACTTCGATACAGTCGCTACTTTTTTTCAATTGGACACTACTCTCTCTGATAACCTGGAACTATCCACCGGTCTCAGGTTCGAGAACAGACGTACCGATTACAAAAATTCCGACGGCAGTGCCTTCACACCAGACGAGAACTTCTGGGGAGGGAGAATCGCCCTCAAATATTTTAACAACAGTGACACAATGTTCTACGGCAGCATCGCCCGAGGATACAAAGCGGGAGGTTTCAACACGGACGGTTCACTCGACGAAGACTTACGGGAGTTCGATGAAGAATACCTGATTGAATACGAGACCGGTGTTAAAGCCAGACTACTTGATGACCGACTCGCAATTCGTGCCGCACTCTTTTATGACGAGCGGCATGACCAACAAGTTAAGAGTTCTATTGTCCGCGTTCGTCCGGATGGAAGCTCTGAATTTATTGATTTTCTGGGCAATGCCGCCGAAGGTACCAATAAAGGGTTTGAAATCGAGACAGACTGGTACGTCACTTCTACGCTCAACCTTTCCGCCAGCATCGGTTTATTAGATGCTACTTTTGATTCTTTTATCAACGAATTCGGCGAAGATCTCTCCGGCAGGGACCAGGCGCAGGCACCGAAGTATACTTACAATCTCACCGTGGACTACCAGACGAAACATTGGTTCCTACAGGTTTCGCTGGACGGAAAGGACGAGTTCTTTTTCTCCGATCGGCACTCGGTGAAGAGCGAAAGCTACGCACTTCTGAACGCGAATATTGGTTATTCAGGCGATAACTGGAGCATCAGGTTATGGGGACGCAATCTTACGGATAAGGATGTCTTCACCCGGGCATTCGGTAGTTTTGGCAATGATCCACGCAAAGGATATATCACCGAACCCTATTACCAATATGGTGAGCCACGGATCATCGGTGTTACCTACGAGTTGTCTCTATCGCCATAAGTGAAAAGCCCGGCATCATGATGTTCGTCATCTGGTCCCCATGATCAAAAAGCTATCACCAGACAGTCGTGACCGCCTGAATCAGGTATTATCGACATGGAGGCAGTGGAACAATCCTCCCGCTTCAACGCCCATCCTGATAGGAAGATTAGGCGGCCACACCAATGAGTCCTATCATGTCGGTGACTTGACGAACGAGTGGGTGGTGCGACTCAACGTTTCAAAACCCGATGGCGGAATTAGCAGAAGCAATGAAATACTGGCGATTGAAGCCGCGAATGCCGAAGGAATTGCCCCGGATATCGCATTTCACAACGATCAGACACTCGTCCTGAAGTATTTACGAGGTGACAAACCAACTGGGGATGATCTCCCGGCAATAGGAAACCTGTTTAGTCAAATCCATTCGCTCCACGCCGACATTAAACCGATGGACCTTTCTCAACATCTGGGCCGCTATTATCATGAGGCAGCGCCAGACCCAGATATATCAAACTGTTTTTCGAGGTTCAATCAGTTAATCCAGCCCGGGCAAGCTACCCAGGTCTTGTGCCACCAGGATGCGACGCTGGATAATTTAATCAAGTGTCATGTTGAATCTGGCAAGCCAGGCCATCCACAATCCGGGCAAGAAGATCGAATATTTATTATTGACTGGGAATACACACATCTTTCTGATCCTGCTTATGACCTGGCTGTGTTCTCCTACACCACTGGCTTGAATGAAGCACAGAAGGTAATTTTTTTAGACAACTATAAGCGCGAAGAAAACGATTTGCTCGATCGAGTTAACTACTACGAAAGTTACTATGCCCTGATAGAAATACTCTGGTGGTTCAATCGTGGCCAGAAACTTGATGAGAAAATCTCAGATCTCAATCAACTCCTCGATCAGGCATTGTCCGGTTGAGCCCCGGCGCCCGGAAGATGAGCCTAACGACGAATGTGCCTCAATCAACAATCTGGTGTAATCTAGGAAACGGCAACCACGTGGAGACCCTATGAACGCTGGTAAACCTCTTGAAGGGCTTAAAATTCTCGACTTTTCTGCAGTCTACGCAGGCCCAATCTGCGCGCGTCTTCTCTCTGATTGTGGCGCCGATGTCGTCAAGGTTGAGCCGCCTTCTGGTGGCGACCTGATGCGCGGTCCGAAAGGGACGAACCGGGTATTTGTCCATTTCAATGCCGGTAAAAGAAGCATCGCCATCGACCTGAAGAACCCTGAAGGCCAGCGACTTGCAATGAAACTGGCAGCCGAAGCCGATGTCATCATCGAAAATTTCCGCCCTGGGATCATGAAAAAATTTGGACTCGATTACGATTCGGTTAAAAAGGTTCACCCATCAATCGTCTACTGCTCAATTTCAGGATTCGGCCAGGTTGGCCCCTATGTCAACCGGGCTGCCTATGCTCCGATTGCCCATGCAGCGAGCGGCTTTGACGTTGCCCATACCTCTTCACAGGGAGACCCGGAGGGTCGTCATGCCGTCTGGGGAATCATGATCGCGGATATTCTAACCGGCTCTTACGCCTTCGGTGCCATTCAAACAGCACTGCTGGGGCGCGAACGAACAGGTCGGGGAGAATACATCGATGTCACTATGCTGGAGTCAATGATGACTCTTATCCCTGCTCAGATTCAGGCTGCCCAGGTGAACGATGCGCCGCCACCGGGAGGATTCCATCCTATCACTGTAACTGATGGGTTCGTCATGATATGCGTCGTGTCACAAAAGAATTTGATCGGACTCAGCGAGGCAATGGATCGCCCCGGACTGCTCGAAGATGAACGATTTGGGCGCGCTCTACGTTTCAAGCACACCAAAGAATTTATTGCCGAAATCGAATCCTGGTCGTCACATCTCACTGCCTCAGAGTGTGAAGGCAGGCTGAATGATGCTGGCGTACCATGCAGCGCTTACAATTCACCACATGATCTGTTCGCACACCCACAGATCCTGTCGAGGAAGGCATTCGCCGAATTTGAGGATGCGAAAGGAACCTATCTGGTCCAGAATGCGCCTTTCCAGTTTGCGGGGTCGGATATCTCAACGCCGGATCGAGTTCCGCTGCTCGGGGAACACACCGCCGAGGTACTTGGCGAGATTTTAGGCATGTCTGAAGGCGAGATCTCAGCCCTACTCCAGAAAGGCGTTGTCAGTTAAGTACCTGAACCCTGAACCCTGAACCCTGAACCCTGAACCCTGAACCCGGCTAACATCTCAACATGGACAATTGAGTTTATGACAGTTTTCTACCAGATTACCGACACCCATGTGCCGCCTGAAGACGGCAAACCAGTACGCTTAAACTTTTTAGCCCTGATGGATTATGTTGCCAAAAACCCGGCTGATTTGCTGGTGCTCACGGGAGACTTACCTGGTGAAGATGGCAGCAGGGAAATTTATGAATGGATGAAGGCACAATTACCTGCCAACCAGAAAACAGTGGTTATTCCAGGCAACCATGACGACAACAGGAACCTGTTTGAGGTATTTGGGGAAGAAATGTGCGTCAACCATGAATTTTTTCATACACTGTCCCTGGACGAAATTGATGTTGTTTTTACCGATTCCTCTTCAGGGACACTGCCAGCCGTTCAACTCGACTGCCTGTCTTCAGCTGCGATTCGGAAGCACTCTGTTTTATTTACTCACTACCCAACCAGAAAAATCTCTGACGGGTTTATGGATTCAACCTACCCGCTCAATAACCTGGACCAGGTGGATGCGACGATCTGCAACAGTAAGATTGACCACGTTTTCTGTGGCCACTTTCACACAGAACATCAATCGCTGGGTGCCTATGATCTTCATATCACACCCTCTCCGGCGTTTGAGGTTGACTTATATTCGACCGAGATAAAACTGAGCAGAGCGCGGGTGCCACTCCGAAAGATCGAGATAGATGGTACTAAGACCACAACCGAAGTTATCTACCTCTAATCTGGAAGACCCAGAACCCGTTTTGAAATGATATTCTTCTGAATCTCATCAGTGCCACCGTAAATGGTCATAGCGCGAGTTTGCAGGTAGGTTCTTGTCGCCTGGAGTTCTTCTTCATTGAAGGAATCTCCCTCCCACCCATAACCTTGTGAACCCATGATCTCAACCCTGAAATTAGCTGCATCACGGCCCATGGTTGCACCGTACAATTTAAAGATAGAGGTTGCCTCCGCTGGCGTACCACCGGAGGTATTCTCTTCCCTTGCCCGCCTTTGGGTGCTGCGAAAGCTGCGTTGATTCATGGAAAATTGTATGACCCGGTCTCGGATCGAGGAATCAGAAATTTTACCATCCTCAGCTTCACCAACATACTTCCTGGCCGTCTCAACTAGTCTTGGCAGTGGTATTTGTGCCCCGGCAGTTCCGGGACGCATTCCGCCCTGACCGGATCGTTCGTGTTGCAAC
>Ga0114949_10000611_pt1 | contig 19830 bp, 20 predicted proteins | sample N074metaG_FD_83505 | JGI IMG/M metagenome (GOLD analysis project Ga0114949, IMG submission 83505) | Deep subsurface microbial communities from Kermadec Trench to uncover new lineages of life (NeLLi) - N074 metaG | ecosystem: Environmental > Aquatic > Marine > Ocean trench > Sediment | place...
AAAAGCGCCAGGCCGGGCACCGGGACAAAGGCGATGGCCGCCAGAAACCCCGCGACCATGATCAGGCCGGTGATCACCCGCTGTCTAAGCATGCTCGACCTCGCGTTCAAGGTGCCCTTCAGCATCGCGCAGTCCGAAGCGCCGCTCGCGGCGACTGTAATCGGCCAGTGCCCGGGCAAATTCCAGCTCACCGAAGTCAGGCCACAGGGTATTGGTGAAATACAATTCGCTGTAGGCAAAGTGCCACAGCATAAAATTGCTGATTCGCGCATCTCCGCCGGTGCGAATGCACAAATCCGGGCGCGGCAGATCGGCGATGGAGATATTGCGGTCGATCAGTTCTGCTGTAATGTCTTCCGGGTCAAGGGTGCCCGCCTGCACTTGGTAGGCCAGTTTTTTTGCCGCCTGCGCAATATCCCACTGCCCGCCATAATCCAGGGCAATGACCACAGTGGAAACCGTGTTGTCCCGGGTCAGCGCCTCGGCCTGTTCCATCAGGCGTCGCAGCCTGTTACCGAATTGGTGACGCTGGCCGATAAAGCGCAGGCGAATACCATCTTTGTGCATTTCGCGGACTTCGTTGCGCAGGTAGCGGGTAAGCAGGGCCAACAGGGCGCGCACCTCGGGTTGTGGCCTGCCCCAATTTTCGGAGCTGAAGGCAAACAGGGTCAATACCTTTACACCCTGGTTTCTACAGGAGCGCAACACACCGCGAACAGCCTCCACACCGGCTCTATGCCCCGCAGGGCCGGGCACACCATTGCGCTTGGCCCAGCGGTTATTACCATCCATGATGATGGCCACGTGGTGGGGAATTACCGTTTCCAGGACCTCCCCCGAGGCGGATAAATGTGTATCTTCGGACATTGCGTACTGCGCTATATTTCCATTAAGTCGGCTTCTTTACTCGCCAACAGTTTCTCAATTTTTCCCACGTAGCTGTCTGTCAGTTTTTGCACGGCATCCTGGCCGCGGCGTTCTTCGTCTTCGGAGATTTCCTTTTCCTTCAACAATTCCTTCAGCATTGCCATACCATCGCGCCTGCCATTGCGCACGGAAACCCTGGCAGACTCGGCATCGTGCCGGGCCTGGCGAATAAAGCCCTTGCGCGTTTCTTCAGTCAGCATGGGCATGGGAATTCGCATGACCTCACCCGCAGTAGAGGGGTTCAAACCCAGGTCCGATTTCATAATGGCCTTTTCAATATCGGGAATAGTGGTTCTGTCCCAAGCGGTCAGGGTGAGGGTTCTGGCATCTTCCACACCGATATTTGCCATCTGGTTCAATGGCGTTTTTGCCCCGTAGTAGTCCACGGTAATACCGTCCAGCAAACTGGGGTGGGCCCGTCCCGTGCGAATTTTATTAAAGCTGTGTGCCAGCGCCTCCAGACTCTTGTCCATACGCTCACTGGCTTCACTTTTAATATCGTCTATCACGCTACTCTCCTGAATTCGAATTATCGTCTGCGGGCCCAATCAATGTTCCCTCGTCGCCACCTCTGACAATGTTGAGCAGAGCACCCCGCTTTGACATTTTAAATACGCGCAGAGGCATGTCGTGATCGCGAACAAGACAGATGGCAGTCAAATCCATGACCTCCAGCTTTTTGTCCAGTACCTCATCGTAACTGAGCCGATCAAATTTCACCGCATCCGGGTTTTTCATTGGGTCTGCAGAGTAGACGCCATCGACCTTGGTTGCTTTCAACACTATCTCCGCATCCACCTCAATACCGCGCAGGCAGGCGGCGGAGTCGGTGGTAAAGAAAGGGTTGCCTGTGCCGGCGGCGAAGATAACGACATCGCCATTACTGAGGGCACGTATGGCCTTGCGCCTGTCGTAATGGTCCACCACCCCGCTCATGGGGATGGACGACATAACCTGGGTGGAGATATTGGACCGCTCCAGTGCGTCGCGCAGGGCCAGCGCATTCATAACGGTGGCCAACATACCCATGTGGTCGCCGGTTACCCGGTCCAGGCCCGCCCGCTGCAGTTCAGAACCGCGAAACAGGTTGCCACCCCCGACCACCAGGCCAACCTGTACACCAATGCCGACTAATTGACCAATTTCCAGGGCCATGTCATCCAATATTTTTGGGTCAATACCAAAACTTTGGCTGCCGGTGAGGGCCTCACCACTGAGTTTCAGTAAAATTCGCTTGTACTTTTTATCACCAGCGGTTTGGGGCATATCAATGATCTCCTGAACTGCGGCGTATCTTACAGGACATTGTGTTTACACTGAACATAAAAAAGGGGCCGAAGCCCCAATCAAACTACTTGTATGGATTAGCTCGCGCCGAGTTGAGCAGCAACTTCTGTTGCGAAATCCATGGTATTAACTTCGATACCTTCGCCCACCTCAAATCGAGTGAAACTGACCACTTCAGCGCCGGCGGCTGCAACCAGCTTGCCAACTGTCGTGTCGGGGTCTTTGACAAAGGCCTGCTCTGTCAGGCTGTTTTCCGCTAAAAACTTCTTCAGACGACCACCGATCATCTTCTCGATTATTTCTGCGGGCTTGCCGGATTCCTGCGCCTGGGCGGTGAAGATCTCCTTCTCCTTGGCGACGACCTCCTCTGACATGTCTGCCGGGGATACAACCTGTGGGCTTACTGCCGCCACGTGCATGGAAACATCCTTGGCCAGGTCCTGGTCACCGCCTTTCAGCGCCACCAGAACCGCGATGCGGTTGTTACCGTGCACATAGCCACCTACAACACCATCTTCTGCAACGACCACTGCAACACGGCGCACAGAGACATTCTCACCGATTTTCTGCACCAGGGCCTCTCTGGCAGATTCCAGATCACCGGCCATCAACAGGGCCACATCGGTCTCTTTAGTGTCATAAGCTGCATCGACAACACTTTGCACAAAGCCCAGGAAGCCGGGTTCGCGTGCGGCAAAATCGGTTTCGCTGTTCACTTCCACCAGTACGCCGTAGCTGCCGTCGTCGGACAAGCGTGTTTTAACCACACCGTCAGCGGCGGTGCGACCCGCTTTTTTGGCGGCTTTCATGCCACTTGATTTGCGCATCTCTTCAATGGCTTTTTCAACGTCACCGTCGGCGGCTTGCAGTGCTTTTTTGCACTCCATCATACCCAGGCCGGTGCGCTCACGTAGTTCTTTAACCAGTGCGATAGACATTGGTTTCCCTCCTGCTGCAACTCCCTAGGGGAGTTGGATTAGAAAAATGATATTCCGGTGGCAGACCGCCACCGGGCTTGCCAACGAGACCTACTCGCCAGCGTCCGTTTTGACCGGCTCAGCACTGTCGTCAGCTGCAGCGGGTGTCTCTGCAGTTGCTTCAGCGGGCGTTTCGGCGGGCGTTTCGGCCACGGCGGGTGCCGCTGCAGTTGCTTCAGCGGGTGTTGCGGCCACAGCAGGTGCCTCTGCCGTTGCTTCAACGGACGCTTCTGGGCTTGCCTCTTCAACAAACTCATTGCTGGCAGCAGCCATTTCACCGGCTTCAACCTTGGCGGCAATACAGGTATCAGCGACAGCGGATACATACAGTTTGATGGCGCGAATGGCATCGTCGTTGCCGGGGATCACGTAATCGATGCCATCGGGGTTGCTGTTGGTGTCTACGATGCCGATAACCGGAATACCCAGTTTGTTGGCTTCGGTGATGGCAATGCGCTCGTGGTCAACGTCAACCACGAACAAAGCGTCGGGCAGGCCGCCCATATCCTTGATACCGCCTATGCTGCGCTCCAGCTTGTCCATCATGCGAGTACGCATCAGCGCCTCTTTCTTGGTGAGCTTCTCGAATGTACCGTCGGCCTGCTCAGCCTGCAAATCACGCAGACGCTTGATGGACGCGCGAATAGTCTTGTAGTTAGTGAGCATACCACCCAGCCAGCGATGGCTGACGTGAGGCATTCCGGCGCGTTCTGCCTCCTCTTTGATAATCTTTCCGGCGGCACGCTTGGTGCCGACGAACAAAATTTTGTTCTTGTTGCCAGCCAGTCGCGATACCAGTTCCAGGGCCTCATTAAGGGCGGGAACGGTGTGCTCCAGATTGATGATGTGAATTTTATTGCGGGCACCAAAAATGTACTGCTCCATCTTGGGATTCCAGTAACGGGTTTGGTGTCCAAAGTGAGCGCCTGCCTGCAGCAGTTCGCGCATGCTTACTTGTGTCATAATATTTACCTTGTTGTGGGTTGGGCCTCCACATACCCCATGCTTCAACCGGTCGAAACTGATAGTCTCGACCAGCACCCTGAACCATGTGACGATATGTGTGTGGATTTAGTACCCTGTTACGGGCTGTTTACTCTCCGGACTTGATGCCGTTGCCGTCATAGCCCCGAAAGAGGCGCGCTTTATATCACAGCAAGGCATGGGATAATAGCCCTTTGGGGGCCTAAGCTGCTGTTTTCACAGCGATGATGGCTCTCATTGCAAGGGGCAATAGGGTAGACTGTGGCGCCCCGGTGGGGGGAAGCGACACCCAAGAGTGGAACTTTCTCAATATTCTCTATATTTATCATTAGGTTATAAATGCCCGCAACAATCAAGAGCGCCGATGAAATCACCAAAATGCGGATCGCCGGCGGCCTCGCGGCAGACGTATTGGAAATGATAAAACCCCATGTACAAGTGGGTGTTACCACCGCAGAGCTGGATAAGATTTGCCACGACTATATTACCGGCACCCAGGGCGCTATCCCCGCCCCCCTGAACTACAACGGTTTCCCCAAATCCATCTGCACCTCGGTTAACGACGTGATTTGCCACGGTATCCCCTCGGAAAACAAACGCCTCAAGAATGGCGATATTGTGAATATCGACGTCACCGTGATCAAGGACGAGTACCACGGGGACACCAGCATCATGGTACAGGTGGGTGAGGTCGCGCCCCACGCTCAACGCCTCATTCAAGTCACCCAGGAATGCCTGTACAAAGCCATTGCTATCGTCAAGCCGGGCACAACCCTGGGCGATATTGGCCACATCATCCAGGCACACGCCGAAAAGAACTACTACGCCGTGGTGCGCGAATACTGCGGGCACGGCATTGGCAAAATTTTTCACGAAGACCCCCAGGTCTTGCACTACGGTCGCAAGGGCACGGGCCTGGTACTGGAGCCGGGCATGACCTTTACTATAGAACCCATGATTAACGCCGGGCGCAGGCAGACCAAGTTGAACAAAAAAGATGGCTGGACCGTGACCACCAAAGACGGACGCTTGTCTGCCCAGTGGGAGCACACCATGGGCGTCACCGACAAAGGCGTAGAGGTGTTTACCCGACGCCCCGGCGAATCCTTCTAGGGTTTCTGGTGTCCGACCAAGGTTCACTCGCCCCGCTGCCCACAACCCTGTTCGACCTGCAGGAATTTCGCTTGCAACTGAGCGCCGGCGACGGCATCACCTGCTGCAAGGATGCCATTGCCAAGGCCACAACATACCTGGATAAACAATTCATGGCCGGCAGGGACGCGCGCCAGTTGCTCAACTCGCGCTCCGACTTTATGGACGCGCTTCTGGGAGCCCTGTGGGACAGCGAAGCCTGGCAGGATAGCGAGGCGGCACTGGTGGCGGTGGGCGGTTACGGGCGTGGAGAGCTGCACCCCAAATCGGATATCGACCTGCTCATCCTGCTCGGTGAAAACTGCGAGGACTGCGGCCCGTTACTGGAAAAATTCCTCACCCGTCTGTGGGACATAGGCCTGGACATAGGCCACAGCGTGCGCACCGTCGAAGAGTGTGTCAGCAGCGCCGGCGACGACATCACCATACTCACCAACCTGATGGAGGCACGTGTTATTCGCGGCCCCCAGGCGCTGATGGACGCCGTACGCGAGCGCACAGCCACCGACAAAATGTGGCCCAGCCCAGAGTTCTTTCAGGCCAAATTAAAAGAGCAAAAAGCGCGGCACAGCAAGTTTGCCGATACCGAGTACAACCTGGAGCCCAACGTTAAAAGCTCACCGGGCGGCCTGCGCGACATTCAAATTATAGGCTGGATCGCCGAACGACACTTTGGTGTGGTGTCATTAGACCACCTGAAAGCCGAGGCATTTCTAAACCCCGAGGAAGCCGAGATACTGGCCCGGGGCCAGGATTTTATGTGGCGGGTGCGCTATGCGCTGCACATGATTACCGGCCGGGAAGAGGACCGCTTGCTGTTCGAACACCAGCGGGAGCTGGCTAAACTGTGGCAGTTCGAAGACGGCGACAAACTGGCTGTAGAGCAATTTATGCAAGTGTACTATCGCTGGGCAGGTGCCCTGGGGCAGTTGAATGAAGTGCTGATACAAAATTTTGACCAGGCGATTATTCACGCCGACAGCGAAGACAAGGTCGAAATTATCAATGAGCGCTTCGCGATCCGCAATGGCTATATTGAGGCCAGGGACGACACCCTGTTTCACGATACGCCATCGGCCCTGCTTGAAGTCTTCCTACTGAGTGCCAACAACGACAGCATCACGGCGGTCAGCGCTCCCACGGTGCGCCTGATACGTGACAACCGTCACCAGATAGACGACGCATTTCGCGCCAATGCAGCCAACAAGGCGCTGTTCGTCGCTATTTTAAAATCACCTTTCAAACTCACCCGCCAACTGCGTTCCATGACCCGCTACGGCATACTGGGGAAATACCTCCCGGAGTTCGGCCGCATTGTCGGGCAGATGCAACACGACCTATTCCACACCTATACCGTGGACGCCCACACCCTGGAACTCATCGAAAATATCCGGCGCTTCCAAATTCCGGCGTTTGAAGAAAAGTTTCCGGTATCCAGCCGGATTACCAAGCGCCTGCCGAAAATCGAATTGCTGTACATGGCTGGCCTGTACCACGACATTGGCAAGGGCCGCGGCGGAGACCACTCCGAGCTGGGCGCGGTGGATGCTACAGATTTCTGCCAACGGCACGGGCTGAGCGAAGAGGAGACCGAACTGGTCACCTGGTTGGTACTCAACCACCTGACCATGTCTGCGGTGTCCCAGAAAAAAGATATTTCCGACCCGGAGGTCATCCAACAATTCGCCGAACACGTGGGCGACCAGCTGCATCTGGATTACCTGTTCTGCCTGACCGTCGCCGACATCAATGCCACCAACCCCACCCTGTGGAACGCCTGGCGATCGAGCCTGCTGCGCCAGTTGAACACCGAAACCAGTCGCGCGCTGCGCCGGGGCCTGGAAAACCCGGTAGACAAGCAGGTGCTGATAGACAAGTCCCGCGCGGCGGCGGCCGAGTTATTGGAGTACCGTGGCTTTACCGACGATGAACTGCTTGAGCTGTGGAAAGCGCGCGGTGAAGATTATTTTTTGCGCGAACGCACCGAGGACATCGCCTGGCACACCGAGGCAATCGCCAGGCACTACGACACGGAGCAACCCCTGGTGCTGGTCAGAAGCACAACCGATTCCAGCGTTGCCAATGCCACCCAGATTTTTATTCACGCCCGCAGCCGGGCGCACCTGTTTTCGACCATCTGCGCCGAACTGGAGCAACTGGATCTCAGCGTACACGATGCGCGTATCTACAATTCCAACGATGGCATGAGCCTGGATACGTTTTTTGTCCTGGACTCATCGGGGAAATCTTTCGCCGAGGACAGCGCACGCATCAAAGACATCGCCGCGCACCTGACCCATGCCATAGCCGCCTCGGTTAGCGCGCCGGATATTCCCCAGCGCAGAACCCCGCGCCAAGTCAAGTCGTTTACCATTCCAACGGTAACCAAAATGACTCTGGATGAAGCCAAAAACCTCTCTGTACTGGAAGTGGCTACACCGGACCGCCCGGGACTGCTGTCCAGAATCGCCAGGATATTTGTCGATTTTGAGGTCGAGCTACAGGGCGCCAAAATTCAGACCCTGGGTGAACGGGTAGAGGATGTGTTCTTTCTTACCGACGCCTCACAGCAGGCCCTGAGAGACGCCGATTTATGCGATGCCATACAGTTGGCCATACGCACCGAGTTGGACGAACAGGCCGCCGCCTGAGTGACTATGAACCCCGACCTGTTCAAGCTGCAACCCTACCCTTTCGAACAGCTGAGCCAGTTGTTTTCGGATATTTCGCCCAACCCCGACCGGTCGGCCATTAGCCTGTCCATTGGTGAGCCCAGGCACGCGCCACCGGCATTTGTATTGGCGCAGCTGGCGGCCAATTTGGACAAGCTGTCCAACTACCCGCTCACCCGGGGCATAGCCCCCCTGCGCCAGGCCATTGCCCACTGGCTGCAACGCAGGTTTGGCCTTGAAAAGGTAGACGCCGAAACACAAGTGCTGCCGGTGAACGGCACCCGGGAGGCCCTGTTCGCCTTTGCCCAGATTGTCGTCTCGCGTGGCCCCACCGCCACCGTACTCAGCCCCAATCCGTTTTACCAGATTTATGAAGGGGCGGCGCTGCTGGCCGGCGCGCAGCCGCAGTTTATCAATTGCACGGCTGCTAACAACTTTCTACCCGACTTTGACAGTGTGACAGAAGCTCAGTGGCAGCAGTGTCAACTGCTGTATTTATGCAGCCCGGGCAACCCCACCGGCGCAGTAATTCCACTGGACAAGCTGCAACGCCTTATCGCGCTGGCGCGGGAATACGACTTCGTCATCGCCAGCGATGAATGCTATAGCGAATTGTACTTTGACGAGGGCCACCCTCCCCCGGGCTTACTGCAGGCCTGTGAGCTCATCGGCCGCGGTGACTACCGCAACTGCGTGGTATTCCACAGCTTGTCCAAGCGCTCCAACCTGCCGGGATTGCGTTCCGGTTTTGTCGCCGGGGATGCCGGCCTGCTCAAAAACTTTCTGCGTTACCGCACCTATCACGGTTGCGCCATGCCGCTGCACCACCAACTGGCCAGTGTCGCGGCCTGGGGTGATGAAAAACATGTGGTAGAAAACCGTCGGCTGTACACGGTAAAATTCGCCGCCGTACTGGATATCCTCGACGGCCACCTACCGGTACTGCGGCCCGAGGGGGGCTTTTACCTGTGGCCTGAAACACCTATCCCGGACACCGAATTTGCCCGCCAACTGTATGCACGCGAGCACCTGACCGTGTTGCCGGGACGCTTCCTGGCCAGGACAGCCAATGGCATAAATCCGGGCGAAAACCGCCTGCGCATCGCCCTGGTTGCCGCACTGGACCAGTGCACCGAGGCCGCCCACAGAATTGTTCGCGTCCTGGAAATGGGGTAGTGCCCAGCACATGCTAAAAGCCCAGCGCGTCGCCTACATCCTTCAGCGTTTGCAAGAGCTCTACCCGGAAACCCCTGTGCCGCTGGATCATGGTGACCCGTTCACGCTGCTGGTGGCGGTATTGCTCAGTGCCCAGTGCACCGATAAGCGGGTCAATACGGTTACGCCGGCACTGTTCGCCCTGGCGGACAACCCGACTGACATGGCGCGGCAGGAGGGTGCGGCTATTCAGGCAATTATTCGCCCCTGCGGCCTCTCCCCACAAAAATCCAAAGCCATCAAAGGTCTCAGCAAAATACTGGTGGAAGAGCACAATGCCGCTGTGCCACGGGACATGGATGCGCTGGAGCGCCTGCCCGGCGTGGGGCACAAAACAGCCAGTGTAGTGATGTCACAGGCATTTGGTGTGCCCGCTTTTCCGGTGGACACACACATCCACAGGCTGGCACAGCGCTGGGGCCTGAGCAGCGGCAAAAATGTCGTTCAAACAGAAAAAGACTTGAAGCGATTGTTTCCACAGGACAGCTGGAACCGCCTGCATTTACAAATAATTTTCTATGGGAGGGAGTATTGCTCCGCCAGAGGCTGTGATGGCAGGGTGTGTGAAATCTGCCGTAGCTGTTACCCAAACCGGGCGACGCCCAAGCAAACACGCAAAGCCTAGGGCATCTGTACTTTTTTCCAGAACCTCTTTTTTGCTCTACCCTGGGGTCTTCGCCCGTAAATGCCTGGCGATAGCCTGGGTAGCCAGTAACTTCGATTTAAACTGTGGGTTGCTAGCGGCAGATGCCACCGGCTGGCTGGAAAACCATGCGATAACCACATTGGCACTGCGATTGATGTATATGACCTGGCCATGTACGCCCACTGCGGCATACTCGCCCTGCTGGGCATCCAGTATCCACCACATGTTTTTATAGGCTGTCCAGGAATCCGCCACATACTTGGCGTTGTTTTTCATTTTCTGCCTGTCCCGGGCAGCAATGGCCAGGCTCTGGTCCACCCAGGCCGCGGGCACAATCTGCTCGCCACCCACACTGCCGCGATTGAGAATCATCTGCCCAAACAGGGCAGCGTCACGTACGGTGCTGGCCATACCCCCGGTGGCCACAGGCATAAACGCCCGGTCGACGACTATCAGGGCATCGTGCTCAGTGCCCAAACGGGACCAGATTTTCTGCTGAATAAAGTCCTGCAAAGGCATCCCGGACACCCGGGCAACCAACCAACCCACCACATCGGCATTGGCGGAGTTATAATCAAATTCCTCACCCGGCTCAAGGGACTCATCGGGGCGAATAAACTTTTCCAGAAAATTGTGTACGCCATAGATCTCGGTGGTTTCCGGCTGGGCATCTCTGCCCCCTGGGATGAACGCCATGTTGAGCGCAGGCCCGTAATACTTCAGAAAGTCGGAATTAACATCCGTATAATTCTCCTTGAAAGCCAGTGCACTGCTGTGATTGAGTACCTGCTGAATCGTAGTGCGCTCAAAACCGCTGCCTTTTAGCTCGGGAATATAGTGCGCCGGGGACTTCTCCAGGTTCACCTTGCCCTCCTCTACCAAGATACCCAGGGCCGTGCTCACCAGCGATTTTGTCATGGAGAACCAGATATGTTGGTCGTGCCTGTGCATACCGCTGTAATAGCGCTCAAAAAGCACTTCGTTATTGTGCAGCACCACAAAGGCATCGGTATCGTTGTCAGCTAAGATTTGCTCTACGCTGCGACGATGACCAAAACCGTCCTCCAGGCGCATGGCGCCCAGCTCCGCCAGGGGCGTTTCCTTAAGGGAGGTAATTTGCCCCTCTCTGGGAATGACAACCACATTCAGGGCGGCACCAATGTTGTGGAAAGCCCATTTGCTAAACGGGTAATGACGATAGTTTTTAAAGCTTACCTGACTCTCTACGCTGGGGGGCGTACCCACCATCAACGCGGGTGTTCCGGGTTCGGCGAACACCGTCGCCGCAAACAACAAACAGCCCAGTCCGGTGACGGTTAAATAGTTTTTCACGGCCAATATCTCCAATTTAATTATCTGGCATAAGCGAAATTACGCGTGCACAGGACCAAGCATAGGCCGCTACACCTGACACAGCCAATTTGCTATGCTACGCCGCTCCCCATTACCCTAACATGCGATGGAGCGGTCTGGTGGTAACACTCTATGGAATAAAAAACTGTGACACGGTCAAAAAGGCCCGGCGCTGGCTGGATGACCGGGGTATTGACTACCAGTTCCACGACTTTCGCGTAGATGGGCTATCACCGGAATCCGTACAGCTTTGGCTGGACCAATTGGGTTGGGAAACCCTGGTTAATAAACGCAGTACCAGCTGGAAGCAATTGAGCCAGGAGGCGCGAGACAACATGGATACCGCAGCGGCAAAATCTGCCATCCTGGTTCAGCCCACACTTATCAAGCGGCCATTACTGGACACCGGGCACAGTCTCTCCACCGGGTTTTCAGCACAGCTTTTTGACAAGATTTTCACTCAACACACCCTCTGAACAGGGTCGTACAGGAACCATTATGACTTCCAGCATATTTGCCTTCGGCCTGGGTGTAGGCACCCACAACAGCAGCGGTGCTTGGCTGGAGGTATTTTATCCCGCCCCCGCGCTCTCCCCCGGCAGCGCGCTTGCCAAGTGTGTGGCCGACCTGGCCCTAGACGAGAACAACAACACCCCGCTGAACGCGCAGCAGCTGATGCAACTGGAAGCGGCCCTGAGCGCAGCAGGCGAGCTGCAGCAGGCAGAGCTGGCGGGGAAACTGCGAGATTCAAAGGCCCCTGTGGTAGCCGTTGTGCTGGCTGATGATAGCCCTCCGGCCACGGTTCCCGAGGCCTACCTGAAGCTGCACTTGCTATCACACCGCCTGGTAAAACCGCACGGCACAGACCTGACAGGCCTATTCGGCATACTGCCAAACGTGGCCTGGACCAATCGGGGTGCCATCGACCTCGCTGAACTGCCGGCACGACAGTTAGCCGCCAGAATGGCGGGTGAAACACTGGAGGTCAGCTGCGTGGACAAGTTTCCCAAGATGACCAATTACGTGGTGCCCGGCGGTGTTCGCATCGCCCACACAGCCCGGGTTCGCCTGGGGGCTTATCTAGGCGAGGGTACTACCATCATGCACGAGGGCTTCGTCAATTTTAATGCCGGCACCGAGGGCCCCGGCATGATAGAGGGGCGTATTTCGGCCGGCGTAATGGTCGGCAAAGGCTCTGACCTGGGAGGCGGCGCTTCAATCATAGGCACGCTTTCCGGTGGTGGCAAAATCGTCATATGTGTGGGCGAGGAATGCCTGATAGGCGCCAACGCCGGCATCGGCTTCCCACTGGGCGACCGTTGTACGGTGGAGGCGGGGCTGTATGTCACAGCCGGAACAAAAGTTGCAATACTGGACAGCGATGGACAGTGTGTGCAGCGTGTAAAAGCACGTGACCTGGCCGGTAAACCTGATCTGCTATTTCGACGTAATTCCACCAGCGGCGCTGTGGAATGTCTCACCAACCGCTCGGCCGTAGAACTCAACGCCGAACTGCACGCTCACAACTGATATGGCTGGAAAGCTGGAGCAGGACAGCACCGTACAGCTTTGTTGCGAACTGATTCGTAGGCAGTCGCTGACCCCCCGGGACGCGGGTTGTCAGGCCCTGATGATGGAACGCCTGGAAAAAATCGGCTTCACCTGTACCGCTCTGCCCTATGGAGAGGTCGACAATTTTTGGGCCGAGCGCGGCACGCACGGCCCCATATTGGTTTTTGCCGGCCACACTGACGTGGTTCCCACCGGGCCGGCGGAGCAGTGGGCCACGGCACCCTTCGAACCCACCCTGATAGACGGTAGCCTCTTCGGTCGCGGCACAGCAGACATGAAGGGCAGCCTGGCCGCCATGGTGGTTGCCTGCGAAGCGTTCGTGGCCGAACACCCCGACCACCCCGGGCGCATTGGTTTTCTGATTACCTCCGACGAAGAGGGCCCGGCCGTCGACGGGACGGTAAAAGTCATGGACTACCTGCGCCAGCAAAACAAAACCATAGACTGGTGCCTGGTGGGAGAACCCTCAAGTAGCGAGCGACTGGGCGATACCGTTAAAAACGGCAGGCGCGGTTCACTGGGTGCAAACCTGACCATTAAGGGAACCCAGGGCCATATCGCCTACCCGCAGCTGGCAGACAACCCCATACACAAGGCCCTGCAGGCGCTACAGGCATTAACCAACGAGGAGTGGGATACCGGCAATGAATTTTTCCCGCCTACCTCCCTGCAAATTTCCAACATTCACGGCGGCACTGGCGTCACCAACGTCATACCCGGGGAATTGGAAGTACAGTTTAATTTTCGTTTCTCCACCGCCGTCACCGACGCTGAACTGCGCGAGCGAACCGAGGCCATACTAACTGCGCACGGCCTTGACTATCGCCTGGCCTGGAACCTCAGTGGCCAGCCGTTCCTGACCGGCGGCGGTGAACTGATAGACGCCACCCTTGCCAGTATCCGGGAAATTACCGGCTTGCAAAGTGAGCTTTCCACCGCCGGCGGCACATCCGATGGACGCTTTATCGCACCGACAGGGGCCCAACTGGTAGAGCTGGGGCCCATCAACGCAAGTATCCACAAAATCGATGAGCAAGTACTGGCAGCCGACTTGCCCCGCCTCGCTAAAATCTATCAGGCGATACTGCAGCGCTTGTTGGTTGACAGCTAGAGCGCGTCCAGCTGCTTTTTAAGGCTCTTTTTAGCCATGGCCAGATTGGCCTCGCCGGGCACCACAATAAGCTGGCCGTCGGCCAGCCCCTGTAAGCTGGCGGCAACTACCTCGTCAACCTCCATCCAGTACTCGTCCGGCACCACGGCCTTGTCAAAGCGCCCCATGGTGGGTGTATCGTGAATTCCTGTTCTAGTGTAGCCCGGACACAGAGCCTGCACTGTAATACCGGCCCCGGCCAGTTCAGCTTGCAAGGACACCGAAAAAGAGTTGAGAAACGCTTTGCTGGCGGCGTAAACCGCGATACCGGGAAAGGGCGTAAAAGCGCCAATGGAAGAAACATTAACGATATTGCCCCCGCCATTGTCTCGCATAAACGGGATGGCGGCGCGACACAGCGACAAGGTGGCATTGATATGCAAATTGACCATGGCGTGTTGCGTGTCTATGGGCTCCCCTGCAAAATTCCCCAGGGTGCTGAAGCCTGCATTATTGATGAGATAATGCAGAGGGCCCTTCTGGCGTATGGCCTCCATAGTGCGTGCCACACCCTCAGTCGTTGTCAGGTCAGCTTCCAGGACATGAACCTCCACCCTGTCGCGTAGCTCACTCGCCAGGGCTTGCATGGGTTCAGCTCGTCTGGCTACCGCAATAATAACATCGCAGCGATCGGCTAACTGCCGGCAGAACTCCGCTCCCAGACCAGAGGAGGCCCCGGTTACCAGGGCGGTGGTATTTTTGTCGGACACGCTGTACTCCTGTTGCTGCTTTGCTTGGCATAAATAAACACTAATTCAAATCGACTGCATGTTTTTTTAACAGGGCCAGGGGAATAATCTCCAGGGCCTTGATATGGGTGCTTCTCAGATGTAGCCTCGGTGCCATATTGCTCTCCTGCGCCTCCAGCCACCGCGCGGCACACAAACACCAACTATCGCCCGGTTTTAAGCCCTTGAAATTAAATTCAGGTATAGGCGTGGATAGGTCGTTGCCCCTGAATCTCGAGTACTCCAAAAATTCCCTGGACGCTTCTATACAAACCGTATGTGAGCCCTCATCACTCTTACAGGTATTACATTTACCATCCCGGTAGAACCCGGTCACGGGGTCGACGCCACACACTTCCAGTTGTTCACCAAATACGTTTATCGATTCGTCCATTTCCATGATGTTAAACCCATTTATCCATGACCATTAAAACCAAGCCTCACACAGGCAGGCTGCCTGGCCTGCTGCGTAGAGACGTACCTTACACGCTAAGCATTCAATTGAGGTATGATTATTTTCCTATCAATCTCAAGTAGTAGCAACCATGTCCAACAACAAAACAGCCTTGATAACCGGCGCCTCGGCCGGGCTGGGTAAAGAATTTTCACAACGCCTGGCAGCCGCGGGCTATCAACTGGTGTTGGTGGCGCGGCGCAAAGAAAAACTGGATGAACTCGCCGCCGACATTCGCGGCACCCACGGTGTTGCCGTACACACAATATCAGCGGACCTGAGCGACCCGGCCTCACCGGAGGAAATTTTCGAGGAAGTTAGCGCCACTGGGCTGCACATCGACTTTCTGGTTAACAACGCCGGCGCCGCTGGCTGCGATTTGTTACTGGACAGGAAGTGGCCAGTGCAGCAGGACTTTTTTCAACTGATGATGTTGTCGGTGGCGCATTTGTGCCATTTGTTTATACCCGGTATGCGCGAAAATGGTTTTGGTCGCGTGATTAATATCGCCTCGGTGGCGGGACGCGTGCCCCGGGTTGGCGGCTGTAATTACGGGCCCAGCAAGGCCTATTTGATCGCGCTCTCGGAGGACTTGTCGGTAACCTTGCACGGTAGTGGTGTCAATGTCTGTGCCCTGTGCCCCGGCTATGTTCATACCGATTTTCACAGCACCGCCGGTCTGGAGGACATGAAAAACGACATGCCAGCCTGGTTATGGTACGACGCTGCGACAGTGGTGGCCGATGGCCTCAGAGCCGTGGAGAAAGGTCGCCCCGTGTATCTATCAGGGCGCTTGTACCGCTGGATAGACCCATTTTTTCAATCGGTCTGGACCCGGCGATTTTTCCGCGTGCCCTCACGGCACTAGGGCGCGCGATACATAGACGTCGTAGCGAACCGCCTTGCCGGATATGCTGTGAGAGGGTTTTCGGCCCGCCAGTTCAGGCGCGCGCGGTGGCCGTTTCACCACCACACGTGCCACGTCCCGCTGCAGAGCCCATAATAACAATTGGTCGGCGTCATCAGCAGCACCCAGCAAGTGGTGAAACAGCGCCATTTCCTTTTTAACCTTGGCCCGTTTGTCGCGCTCGGGAAACATAGGGTCCAGATAGATAACATCAAAGGCCTGTTCGCCCAGGTTCAAGGTTCTGGCATCCCCTGGGTGCAAAGCCATTCTCTGGCCAACCTCACGCAACCAGGCATCATCACTGGTAGCGGCTGAGGCCAAGCCCGAGGCAAGCATTTTGGCCACCACGGGGTTGCGCTCACACAGGTTTACCCGGCAACCCAGGTCGGCGAGAATAAAGCTGTCTCGCCCCAGGCCCGCAGTAGCATCCAGCACATGCAATTGTGCTTTTTTGGCCAGGCCCACCGCTTTGCCCAGCAGTTCGTTATGCCCGCCGTGACGCCGATGGCGCATCGCGGCGCTGCCAAACTCGACTACAACCGGCCCCGGTGCCGCGCGCCCGGTTTGTTGCAGTGCCAGCACGCCCGCACTGCAAACAAGCAGTGAGTTATAACTCGTGCAGTCTTTGGCAGAGGTGCCCACAGGACACAGTGGCAATTGCAGTTCCTGTGCCAGGGCAGAGGCCGCAGGCTCATCTTGCATGGCGGCAGCCACTACGGCGAGTGAAAAATCTCCACCGCTGTTCACCGTCAATGCATCCTGGGCGTCATTGGGACCTTAGTCACCCGTGGAAGCGAGCAGACGCTCTAACGCCCTGCGATTTCTATCGATGGCGTCCAGGTAGAGATTGCCCCCATCAAAAAATGCAGCCACATGCCGGTGAACACCGTTAAAAGCACCCTCCAGCCGCTCTTCGAATACCGTGCTGATAAAACTGGGGGTTGTTGCCAGTAAGTGCTGGGGAGACGAATAGACGATATCTCTATAGCCCTCCAGCGCCCCATCCCCGGCTAGCCCCGCCTGCACAAATTCGCCGTAGAGCCTTTCGCGGCATTTTTCGAGATAGTTGACATCGGCCAATTGCGCTAGCAGGTCGGCACTGCCCAGCAGGGAGCCCAGGGTGTACTCGGCGCTGGACTGCACATTGATACTGCCGGGGTCCTGTTCATAGCCGGTGAAATGTACAATGCGTTTGCATACCGGCAAAATAGACGCCAGGCCGACAGAGGGTAGATAATCAGACATGAAACCTACACTGCGGCTCACATGGATTCGCGTATAAGCGGCCCCGTTGCTGGCGCTGTTATCATCACTACGACGAATATAGCCCGCATCGTGAAACAGGGCAGCGGCAATGCCGGCGAGTGCCAGGTCGGGGCCCAATGCATCACCCGGTTCACTGCCGCTCTCGTAGCCATCGACAAGCCTGGCCATCGCCAGCGTCACATCCAGCACATGCTGCATATCGTGGTAAGCGGTATCACAGGCCCGGTAACCCGGGAACTCGCCACAATACAAGCGGCTAAAATCCTGCACCAGGACATTCACCGGGGAAAAATCAAAACCCGGATAACGCGCATCCAATATCGCGCGCACGGCGGCCAACACCGCCTGTGGGTCACAGACATCAACCGTATTACTGACATCCATGTGGCTTTCCCGGCCCACCGGCAGGGTGCTTGCCTCAGTCTTCGACAATGACATTTTTGGACCGCTTCTTTAACAGGGCCGCCAGATCAACAATGAGTGCTTCGGTACTCACAGCTTCTTTGACCTCGACCTCTGCAAGTGATTTTTCACCTTCTGTCGCCGCCGCGACCGCACCGGGTAAATCGCCCTCGCTCAACCCCAGTTTCAACAGCTCACCCTCCAGATCGAATTCCAGCTGGAGGTTGAAGGCGTGACGGGACAGACCGTGCTTGTCAGTCACCTTAAAACGCCGCGCAGTGACCTCGCCCGAGTAGCCCTCCCCCTGGGTGAGGTAGCAGTGCACCGCCGAGATCAACCTACCGGATAATTGGATGCCGGCCAGATTTCCACCCTCCTCATTGCAGGCCTGGACGAAACTTTGCGTGTTGCCGGTCACGCTGGATTGCGATTCGTGGTCCCATAGCTCACAGGTGAACTCACCCATCAGCAATTGATAGGGCTCAATCAGGTCAACCATTCGCGCCAACTCGATGGTGACGTCGCCCACAATATAGCTGAATATGGTGGGGTTCACGCCCTCGGCCTGGTATAGCTCGTAGTGGCTGCCGATGTGGAATGCGCAACGGATAACAGGGGTTGTGTTGCCCCTGGAGGCGGCACGGGCAACCGCGTTGTCCGCCACCACCAGCATCATGAAACAGAACAGGTCCCGGTCTGCATTGGCACCCAGATCGCGATTCCAGACGTAGTAGCCATCACCCGTGGTAGTGCGGGCGAAGTGAATAGTAATACCGTGGGCCAGCAGCTTGTTATAGGCCGAATTCATGGAATAAGAGAGGCTGTTGAGCTGACTGGCCTGCTCAAAGGGTGTGCGCAATGAAAAGCCGCAGATATCGAACAATAATACTGCACGGCTCTCGACATAGCTGATGCCATAGCGCCGAATCAGTTGCTCCACCTCGGCCAATAGACAGGCCTCATCGGATAATGCGGTGCTCAGTTTAATAAATGTGGGGGAGACATCCAGCCGGGCCGCCACGGCAAACAGCTCCTCCCGGGTTTTTCGCCTCTGGCCCGACACCAACTCGCGGATAAATGCCTCGTTGTCCATGTCGTCGCCGGCATTGAGCTCATCGGCTGCGCAGTAGTTGCCCAGAAAATAGTGTGGCACGAACAAAACCAGCAAGCCGCGTTCATCGGCGCTCCAACACAGCACTATATTCTGCCCCAGGCGCCACTGCTTGCGCATAGTTTTCTCAAGCGCCTTAAGGTTGCCCCGCTGGACAATGCTAATCACTTGGGTTTCAGTTTTTCGGGAATCGGGCATTGTGACACTCGTTTTTGTGCGCGTGACAGGCTAGCATTATAACTCGAATTTTAATGAGTAGCTCCTTCATGCTGCAATGCATACCCCAGTTGGCTATCTTTACGGTGCTCATTCTCCTGACCGCCTGTGAAACCTACGATTTCACTATCAACGAAAAGCGGGTATACACGGCCAAACCCCTGTTCAGCCAATTCGACACACCGGACCCAGCTCTGTATGAGTGCCTCAAGCAACGCATCATCGACGAAAAAATCACCAGCGCCGCCCAATTGACCAGCCTGAACTGTAGCCACGCGGGCATCGCCACGCTGCGGGGGCTGGGGGTATTCACTGGGCTTACCCAGCTCAAGCTCTCCTCCAACAAAATCCGCAACCTGGTCGAAATTTCTGCCCTGCCAGTGCTGCGGGAGCTCTATCTCGACAACAATGTAGTGATAGACCCCATACCCCTGCAACAAATTCTCAGCCTGCGCCTGCTAGACCTGAGCCGCAATGCGACATTGCAGTGCCCCAGCAGCCAGGGCTTCCCCCTGGTTGACGCTCTCACCCTACCCAAGCACTGCGGCTAGCCCGAATATGATGCTTTTATACCGCGCAATCAGTTGGCTGCCGTTTCCTCTTCTATACGCCGCGGCGTGGGTAGCCTACCTACTGCTGTACTACGTGGTAGCTTATCGCAAAGAGGTAGTACGAGAGAATCTCAGCATGGCTTTTCCCGACAAAAGCGCGAGGGAGATCACAGTTCTGGGAAAAAAGTTTTATAGACAGTTCACCGACACCGCCTTTGAAATTGTCAAAGCCAGGCGCATGAGTAAAGAGGACTTTCGCC
>Ga0114949_10000614_pt1 | contig 19825 bp, 24 predicted proteins | sample N074metaG_FD_83505 | JGI IMG/M metagenome (GOLD analysis project Ga0114949, IMG submission 83505) | Deep subsurface microbial communities from Kermadec Trench to uncover new lineages of life (NeLLi) - N074 metaG | ecosystem: Environmental > Aquatic > Marine > Ocean trench > Sediment | place...
AAGACCGGCCGGCGCCGATAGGTCGGCCAGATCAAGTAGTACCATTTTCTTTCCGGCGTGCCGATTCCCATTCCTAGCATGGAATGCAGTGTGGGGGTGAAACGCCGTTTCGATGTAGGCGTGTTTATGCGGTCCGGAACGTTTTGTCCCGCTACGGCGGGTGAGGAGATAGCGACTCGATGGCTCGTGTTGACGTGATCATGCCGCAGATGGGCGAGTCGATCGTCGAAGGCACGGTATCCCGGTGGTTAAAACAGATCGGGGATACGGTGAAGCGAGACGAAGCCATTCTCGAGATTTCGACCGACAAGGTCGATGCCGAGATCCCGTCGCCGGCGGGCGGTGTGCTTGCGGAGATCAAGGTAGCCGAAGGTACGACGGTTGAAGTACAAACCGTTGTGGCAGTGATCGAGACGGACGCCGCAGCCGCGGCTGCGCCGAGTGCCGATGCCACAGGGCCGGCCGTCGCGGAACCGGCACCAATACCGGCAGCAACCGCGGCGGCGGCAACACCCGCCCCCGCCCCCGCCCCCGCCCCCGTCCCCGCCTCCCCGACACCAGCTCCCGCCGCGGATGGCGGAGAGGAAACGGCTGAAGCACGCCTACGCCGGCGGTCGACACCGCTCGTCCGGCGCATCGCTGCCGAGCACGACGTCGAAATCAGTGGTATTACGGGAACTGGTTATGCAGGCCGGGTCACCAAGAAGGACATCCTGGCCTTCATCGAGAGCGGGGCGTCTCCAGCCGCATCGGCTCCAGCGTCCGCAGCAGCACCCTCGGCGGCCTCAGAGATCGTGCACCCGCTCGTCGAGGCCTGGCCTGGCGATGTGGTCGAGCCGATGAGCCGGATCAGAAAGCTCACCGCCGACCATATGATCATGTCTCGGCGCACGTCGGCGCACGTCGTCAGTTTCTTTGAAATAGACTACACCCACATCGCAGCTCTCCGGCGTGCGCACCGGAAGGCGTACGAGAGTCGGGGTGCGAAAATCACGTACCTGACGTTCATCTTGAAAGCGGTCGCCGACAACCTACGGAAGCACAGAGTGGTCAACGCGTCGGTGAGCGGGGAAAACGTCATTTACCGCCAACAGATCAACTTGGGGATCGCGGTCGCCCTCGACTGGGGCCTCATCGTTCCGGTGCTCAAGGGTGCGGACGAACTCTCGATGACGGGCTTGGCTAAACGCGTGGCCGACCTCGCCGATCGCGCTCGTTCGAAGAAACTCAATCCCGATGAAGTGCAAAACGGCACGTTCACGATCACCAATCCAGGCGGTTTTGGTTCGTACGTTGGCATGCCGATCATCAACCAGCCACAGGTGGCCATCCTCGGTGTAGGGTCGATCGAAAAACGTCCCAGGGTCATGACGCTCGATGACGGGCAGGACGTCATTGCCATCCGAACCATGGGCATGTTGTCGCTGGCCTACGACCATCGAATCGTAGACGGGGCCAACGCGGATCGATTCATGGCGGACGTCAAGGCAGATCTCGAGAGCTTCCCGGAGGGGGCCTTGTAATGACGCGTCGTGCGATCGAGATTCACGGGGAGCGTTGGTATGTCTATCCATCCGGGCGGGTGAGCCAGTATGATCGAGACGAGTTCGGGTTGGTGTTCGAAAAGGGTACCGGACCCCAGCGCGTCAGGCGTGTAACGCGGTTTTCACCTCTCGGAGCTCGGTCGTGGGACGCCGCACTAGCCGAGCTCTCCGACCGCTACCTCATGTCGTTGTTCGCCCAATCCCAAGTCGCTCGGACGAGTCCCGACGTTGACTACGGACAGTTGCCAGAGGCGTGACGCGCGTCGATCTCCATGTGCACTCGACGGCTTCTGACGGGGAGGTCGACCCGGCCCGGGTCGTAGCCCACGCCGCATCAGCAGGCGTAGGTACGCTCGCACTCACTGACCACGATACGCTGGCAGGGATTCCAGCCGCGGCACAGGCGGGGCAAACGCATGGCGTTCGCCTTATCGCGGGCTGTGAATTTTCCGTGGAGGTCTGGTGGGGAGAGATGCATCTCCTTGGGTACTTCCTTACTATCGGCGATCTTGAGTTGGACGGATTCCTCGATGAGCAACGTCAGCGCCGTTCGGTTCGCGCTGCGACGATTGTCGACCGCCTCAATGACGCCGGCGTTGCCTTGTCCTTTGAGGATGTGATGCGGGAGTCGGTCGGCGCGGCCGTAGGGCGACCCCATGTGGCGCGCGCGCTGGTCGTGGCCGGGGCCGTGCCGGATGTCTCCACCGCGTTTGCCCGCTACCTTGGTCGAGGAGGTCCGGCATTCGTCGCCAAGGATCTACCCGAACTCACTGCGGTGACGTCGTTGGTTGCTCGCATGGGTGGCCTGACGTCGGCTGCGCATCTAGGACGACGAGCTTCGCGCCCGACACTGACTCGGTTGAGAGACCTCGGTGTGGATGGGGTCGAGGCGCGCCACCCATCACACGACGATACCGTTACCGCGAAGATCGAACGATTGGGAGGGGAGCTTGGCATGGTGCTGACGGGTGGGTCCGACTGGCACGGTGACAAGTCAGGGCACGATAACGCTCGTGGTTTGGGTGGCATCGACGTGCCGGGGGGGTGGGTGGAGATTCTCGATGAATATGTGAACACCAAAGCAAGGGAGCGTAGCGCGTGAAACCGTTGGCCTTACCGGGAGAGCAAGCGCCGGAGTTCCATCTCGAAGGATCGGATGAAAAGACGCATTCATTGAAAGAGATACTGCGGGAATCGCACGCACTGCTCGTGTTCTATCCGGGGAACGACACCCCTGGCTGAAACAAGCAACTCTCCGCCGTGCGCGATGAGATCGAGAAGTATGAAAAGAAAAATGTGCGGCCGTTTGGCGTGAACCCGGCGAGCATAGAGAGTCACCAGCGCTACGTCGCCAAGTTCGGATTCCCGTTTCCCCTGCTGAGCGATCCCGAGCGCGAAGTTACGGACGCATATGGTGCGCTCAAAGACGACGGGCGAAAGGTCCAGCGCAGTGTCATCCTCATTCACCAGAACGGCCAAGTGCTGTTTTCGGCGCGCGGCGCTCCAGGGGCCGATGTGAGTTTACCGAACCTCGAGTGATGGATCTCGGCGGGAAGGTCGCGCTGGTAACCGGCAGTGGCCGGCGAGTTGGCCGGGCCATCGTGGAGGCCCTAGCCGGTCGCGGCGCCCGCGTGGCCATCCATTACAATTCTTCGCGGCCCGCTGCCGAAGAGTTGGGTGCTCGTCTCGATGGCGCCACCACCTTCCAAGCCGATCTGCGGGATGCTCTGGCTGCAGAGGAACTGCCCAGGAGGGTCAAGGCTGAGCTGGGACGCCTCGACATCGTGGTCAATTCAGCGTCGGTGATGATGCGCCAGGAGCTTGGGTCGGTGACGCCGGACGATTGGGACCAGGTGCACGACATCAACCTCCGCGCGTATTTCTTCGTTGCTCAAGGCGCCGTTGACGGGTTGAGGGCGGCTCGAGGAACACTCATCAACATCTCGGACCTGTCCGCGATCGAAGCGTGGCCGGCCTACATCCCGCACTCGTCTAGCAAGGCGGGCGTCGATGCCCTCACCAAAGGGCTGGCCAGAGCACTGGCGCCGGATGTTCGGGTCAATGCCATTGCCCCTGGGGCCGTTCTGTTGCCCGACGATTGGGGGCAAAAGGAAGCCGACGAGATCATCCGTACGACACCGCTCCGACGCCTGGGGTCTCCGGCTGACGTGGTCCGGGCCGTCGAGTATCTGATCGATGCCGACTACACCACCGGCACGACGTTGGTGGTAGACGGAGGTCGACTGTTGGCGCCCCGCACCAAGTAGCCCGCCATGAGGCACGACTCCGTTATGTTTCCGCTCAGGGAACTTGGGGAGTGGCCCGTACGTTGGAATCGGTACGGAACAACGGAGTCGAGGTGAGGCGACATGGGTGAGAACGAGAAAACTAACTTCGATGTCATCATCGTCGGTGGCGGCCCAGCCGGGCTGTGCGCCGCGCTGTATGGCGGCCGCGGGATGGTGGATACGCTCTTGATCGAACGAGGGCTTCCGGGGGGGGAGCTGCTCAACACCGATCTCATCGAGGACTACATCGGCTTCCACAGTATCAAGGGCCCCGAACTCGCGCAGTTGATGACAGAGCACGCTAAGAAATTCGGTGCCAACATCATCATGGACACGGTGGACCTCATCGAAAAACAGGAGAACGGCGAGTTCCGGGTGACGACGCAACTCGGCAAGGAATACCATGCACCAGCCGTGATCATCACGGCGGGTGGTACTCCCCGAAAGTTGGATGTTCCCGGTGAGCAGGAATATGCCGGACGCGGCGTGTCGTACTGCGCAGTCTGTGACGGGGCGTTCTTCAAGGGAGAGACCCTGGCCGTCATAGGTGGCGGTGATGCCGCGGTCGAGGAAGCAGACTATCTGACTCGGTACGCCGAGAAAGTCTACATCGTCCATCGTCGCGACGAGTTTCGCGCGTCGCAGCTCATCCAGAAACGCGCGTTCAAGAACCCCAAGATCGAAGTGATCTGGAACAAGGTCGTCGAGGAGGTCGAGGGAGGCCCCCGGGGTGTCACCAAGATACAGCTCAAAGACACGGTGACGGGCGACGCTTCGTCGTTGGCAGTCGGCGGGGTGTTCATCTTCGTCGGGTTCACGCCGAACTCGGGTTTGATCAAGGGGCACTACGAGCACGACGCCGGTGGGTACATCATCACCGACAATCACATGATGACCTCTATACCGGGCCTCTTTGCCGCCGGCGACCTCCGCGTGCAGTTGACCCGTCAGATCACGACGGCGGTCGGCGATGCCACGACCGCGGCAATTGCCGTAGAGAAATACCTAGTCGACCTTCGTGACCAATCAGAAACAACCGCCGACGAACGGGAGGCCGTTGCCTCGAGCTAAGGTAATTTGCCTCACCAACGGGGCATTTCAGGAGAACTGCTACATCCTTGCCGACGAGGATGCGGGCGTTGCCGTTCTCATCGACCCCGGCGAAGACGTCGAACTCTTTCTCAGTCGACTCCAGACGGAAAACTTCCGACTCGAGGCCATCTGGCTCACCCACGCACACGTCGATCACATCGCGGGGGTGAAAGGGGTGGTCGATCGCACGGGTGTTCCGATTCACCTGCCCCCCGATGAACGGGTGTTGTACGACCGAGCGACCGAGCAGGCCGCTTGGCTTGGGGTCCGGATCGATGCACCACCTCCGCCCGATCACGAGATTCACCACGGGGACACTCTGACGATTGGGGGGCTGTCGTTCGAGGCTCGGGCCGTGCCAGGACACAGCCCGGGGGCAGTGGCCTTCGTTGGGTATGGAGTTGCCATCGTAGGTGACGCATTGTTTGCCGGTTCGATCGGTCGCACGGACCTTCCGGGGGGTGATCTTCAGACCCTGCTGAGTGCCATCCGAGAACAGTTGTTGACCCTTCCTGACGAGACCATCGTGTTTCCCGGTCATGGACCGGAAACGACCATTGGAGTGGAGCGCGGAAGCAATCCATTCTTGACCGGGGCGGCGCGGTTGGTCTGAGCCAACCTTGTGGCAACGCCGGCTCCGACTAGGATTCACTGATGGATACGTGGCTCACGACGGACGATGCCCCAGAAGATGGCACCCATGAGCGTGAGACCAGGCTCGAACGAGACTCCCTGGGGGAACTCCCCGTGCCGCGGTGGGCGCTCTACGGCATCCAAACGGAGCGAGCCCGCCAGAACTTTCCAATCTCTCACCTCAGACCGTTGCCGGTATTCGTGGACGCGATGGTGTGGATCAAGCGGGCGGCGGCGCTCACCCATGCGGAAACGGGGCGACTCGAGCAGCGGTTGGCGTCTGCCATCGTCACAGCATGCGACGAGGTGCTGTCAGGTTTGCACGCCCGCCATTTTGTCGTCGATCCCTACCAGGCAGGTGCCGGAACGTCCCACAACATGAACGTGAACGAGGTGCTCGCGAATAGGGCCAACGAGATATTGGGGGCTGAACGGGGTGCATACACACCTGTGCATCCCAACGACCATGTCAACATGGCGCAAAGCACCAACGACACGATCCCCACGGCAATTCGGCTCGGGGCCTTGGCAAAGCTCCCCGAACTGGAGAGTGCAATGTCGGCGCTGGCTAGGGCCTTCGACGAACGCGCTAACTCATTCGACCCAATTGTCAAATCCGGCCGTACCCACCTGCAGGATGCGACCCCAATTCGACTCGGACAGGAGTTTCGCGCCTACTCCCACACGATCGTGCGCAACAGCGACCGTCTCGCCGATGGCGCGGACTGGCTACGGGAGCTCAACATCGGTGGGTCGGCGGTCGGAACCGGTCTGAATGTCGAACCGCAGTATCCGGCGATCATGATTCGCCGGTTGCGGGAACAGACCGGCTTGGATGTTCGGGAGGGCGAAGACCGGATTCAACTGATGCAGTCGATGGGTGACTTTGCCGCATTCTCCGGGCTGTTGCGGACCTACGCGGTCGACCTTGGGAAGATTGCCAACGACCTCCGGTTGATGGCGTCGGGTCCGCGGACGGGACTGGCCGAAATTACGTTGCCGGCGGTGCAGCCCGGATCGAGCATAATGCCCGGTAAGGTAAATCCGGTGATCGCCGAGATGGTCAACATGGTGTGTTATCAAGCGATCGGTAACGATGTCACGATCGCCGCTGCTTCCGAAGCCGGTCAACTCGAACTCAATGTCATGATGCCGATCATCGCTCACAACCTGCTGTTCACGATGACGATCCTCACGTCAGCGACCCGAGTTTTCGCAGATCGATGTGTGGTGGGAATTGAGGCAGATCCGGAAATGGCGGCGTACTGGTTGGAACGAAGTCCTGCAATCGTGACCGCGTTGGCGCCCCGAATCGGCTATGCCGCCGCCGCGGCCCTCGCCAAGGAAGCGGTCGAGCGTGATATGACGATCCGGGCGCTCGTTCGCGAGAAGGGATTGCTCGACGACGGGGAAATCGATCGGATTCTGGATCTGCAGGCGATGACCGAAATCGGTGTGCTTGCCAAGCCAAAACCGTCTTTGGATACTTAGGGTTGGGGAGGTGGAACGATGCGAGTAACAACGTGGGCAGAATACGGACTATTGGTGGCGGTGCACTTGGCTAGGCGCGGGCAGGATGCGCCCGTTCCGGCGCGTGACGTCGCGGAACGCGAGCGACTCCCGGTTGACTTCGTCGAACAGATCCTCTTGAGATTGCGCCGCGCCCAACTTGTGGAGAGTCGCCGCGGTGCGCGCGGCGGGTACGTGTTGGCACGACCCCCGGCTAAGGTGAGTGTACGCGAGATCCTCGAGGCGACCGAAAACCGGACGTTCGAGGTCAACTGTGATGTTCGTCCTCTGGACGAGGCACGCTGTGGTGTGGAGTCGGAATGTTCGGTGCGTCCGGTGTGGATGGAACTTCGGAACCGCGTCGATGCGTTTCTGGGAGGCGTGAGTTTGGCCGATCTCGTTCGTCCTGAAGCTGAGGTTCGGGAGTTGGTGCAGGCCTAGGCCGAAGGGACGCGGCTATCTTGGTGAATTCGAACAGCGATTCGCTCAGTCACGAAGAGATCCTCCGCTACTCGAGACATCTGATTCTTCCGGAAGTCGGTGTCGAGGGGCAATTGCACCTACGGGAAAGCTCAGTGTTGGTGGTGGGTGCAGGAGGGCTTGGGTCACGGCTGCCATACCTTGCGGCCGCTGGAATAGGCACCCCTGGGGCTGGTGGATTTCGACACGGTAGATATCAGCAATCTCCAGCGCCAAGTGTTGCACGGCACCAGCGGTGTGGGAATGCTGAAGGTCGAATCGGCCCGGCACCGGCTCGCCGACCTCAACCCCCACGTCCACCTGGATCTGCGTGAACTTCGGCTCACTTCCGAGAACGCTCGCCAAGTGATTGCGCAGTACGATGTTGTGGTAGACGGCAGCGATAATTTTCCGACGCGATATCTCGTGAACGACGCGTGCGTGCTCGAGGGCAAACCCTATGTGTACGGCGCGATCTTCCGGTTCGAGGGTCAGGCTTCCGTTTTCGGCGCCACGGATGGTCCGTGTTACCGATGCCTGTTCCGAGAACCTCCGCCGTCAGGGACGGTGCCGTCCTGCGCGGAAGCAGGTGTGTTGGGAGTCCTGCCTGGGATCATCGGCAGCCTGCAGGCGCTCGAAGCGATCAAACTACTTCTCGGTGCCGGCGATTCACTCGTTGGGCGTCTCGTGTTGTTCGACGCGCTCAAGCTAGAGTTCCGCGAGCTTGCTCTGTCCCGTGGTCCAGATTGCCCGGTCTGCGGTGATGCGCCTACCCTCACCGAGTTGGTTGACTATGAAGAATTCTGTGGACTCCGGCCTCAAGTACCCGAAGACGGGGACGAGATATCGGTTCACGGTCTCTCGGCTGTTCGGAAAAGCAGAGAACGCGTGTTGATTCTGGACGTGCGAGGGCGTGGTGAGTCGGAGATCTGTCGCATCGATGGTGCTGTGTTGATCCCGCTCGGACAACTCGCGGCGCGGCTGGGAGAAGTCGAAACGGACGTCCCGATCGTCACGCTGTGCCACACCGGCGTGCGCTCGATGCGAGCGCTCGAGATTTTGCGTGCGTCCGGGTTCTCCGATGTGAAGAACCTTCGTGGTGGGATCGACGCCTGGGCGGCTGAAATCGAGACGAAGATGGCCCGGTACTAGGGGGGGGACAGAGGGGACAGATGGGATAGGGTGGACTGTCCCCCCTGTCCCCTCTGTCCCCGCTGAACATGCCGAAGGGGGGATTCGAACCCCCACGGGCTTGCGCCCACTGCGCCCTGAACGCAGCGCGTCTACCAGTTCCACCACTTCGGCTGGAGCAGTCGAAAGACAATATGTTCCTTCCCACGGTCCGTTGTCGGCCTCGCAATCTAGCCGAGCCCCGATTTCCCGGCAACCATTTTCTTGACCCCTCCGAAGTGGTTATCTATCTTGCACTTAGCTCGTGTCGAAGCGCTCCCTGCCGGACGAGAGTTCCGGCCAAGTCGTGGCCCGCAATCGAAAGGCCCGCCATGAATTCGCTATTCTGGATACCTGGGAGGCGGGGCTTGTCCTGACCGGCACCGAAGTGAAGTCGATCCGGGCCGGTAAGGTGAGCCTCAAAGGCGCTTACGGAACCTTGCGCCGTGGCGAGGTGTGGTTGGAGGGGATGAACATTTCGCCGTACGAGCGGGGAGGATATGCGAATCACGAACCCGAACGACCGCGCAAGTTGCTCATGCACCGCCAAGAGATTCGACGCCTCATCGGTGCACTAGAGCGGAAGGGGCTGACGTTGGTTCCACTCGATGTGCATTTTTCCAATGGAGTTGCCAAGGTTACGGTAGCGCTCGCGCGAGGAAAGAACCTACGCGATCGTCGCGAGGACGTGAAGCGGCGCACCGCGGAGCGCGAAGCTCAACGGGCCATCGGGAGGCGGGAGTGAAGGTCTTCGCGTTGCTAGTGCTCCTGGGCAGTGCGGCGTTTTCGCGCGCCGACTTCGCGGCTCCGAGTTCCGTGGTGATCGTGACTTCCAAAGGTGAAACCGCGATTCGCGTGGCCACCGAATTCGGACACCCCACATTACCCGCCCCATCGCTGGCCCGCGTGCTTCCGGTTACGGGTCTGGTGGAAGATCACTGGGCGGTCGTGAATTTCGCGGGGCAACCGTTCCGGTTCCTGCTTGGTGCACCGGTCATGGAGGTCAACGGCCGAGTGATCCCGTTGGTTGGTGGGGCGTACGTGATTCGTGATACGCTATTCGTCCCACTCCAGTGGTTGGCCGAAACGGTCCCCGAGATGTTCAACGAGGGCTACCGGTACGATCCTTTGGCGGCCCGGTTCGAGGAGGTGCGATTCACACCCGTGGTGACCACTACCACGCGGGGTGGATTGGTTCCGAGCAGTGGCCGTCGCAGGCCGGCCAACGAGTTGGAGCTTGCCAACGGTTTCCGGATCCACCATACGGTGGTGGTTGATGCCGGTCATGGCGGTGTGGACACCGGTAATCCAGGAATTTACCTGCCCAAGGGTGTGCAAGAGAAGCATGTCACGCTTGCGATCGCGAAGGACGTGCAGGCGGCGCTCGAGCAGCGCGGTATTGAAGTGATAATGACCCGCACCACCGATGTCCTGCTAACCCTTGACGACCGTGCGCCGACTTGCCGGGCAGATTGTGATCTTTTCGTGAGCATCCACGTCAACTCCATGCCGCGACGCGATCAACGGCATATTCGCGGCATGATGACATTCTTCATTGGTGATGAGGTGACTGAGGAGGCGGAACGGGTTGCCCAAATGGAGAACGAGGCCCTGCGCTACGAGACCGACTACGTTCCCGCAGGTACCAATGATCCGCTTGCGTTCATCATGAAGGATCTGCAAACCAACGAGTACTTGCGAGAGTCGGCGCAACTCGCAGAACTGATTCAGCGTGAAGGAACGAGGGTCCATCCCGGCGGTGACAGGAAAGCGCGGCAGAGCCGTGGGCTCGTAGTTCTGCGCACCGCTACTCGCCCTGCGGTACTGGTGGAGACCGGATTCGCGACCAATCGGGAGGATGGGGCTTTCCTCTCTGCCCGGAAGAATCAGAAAAAACTCGCCGACGCCATCGCCCGCGGGATCGTCGAGTACCTCCACCAATACGAGCGCAAGTTGCTCGGCGGATCGCGGTGACGGCAACGACGACGCGCAATCCCATCGCCGTCTTCGGCACCACATTCCAGAATCCCATTCTTCTTGCTGCAGGTACGGCCGGCTTCGGTCGCGAGTTGGTCGACGTCATGCCGGTCGATCGCATGGGGGGCATCGTCACCAAGGCGGTTTCGCCGGAACCACGAGCCGGGAATGCGGCGCCGCGCGTTTCCGAATTCGACGGCGGCATGCTAAACGCGATTGGGCTTGCTAACCCGGGCCTGGAGCAGGTGGTTTCGGAGCAGCTTCCCTGGCTCGACGCCAACGTGGCGTGTGCGCGGGTGATCGTGAATGTCGTGGGGAATACGATGGCCGATTACGTCGCCGTCGTCGAACGGCTGACCGAGTTTGGCGTGGTGACCGCGTTCGAGATCAACGTGTCATGTCCCAACACCGATGAGGGTGGCGAGGAGTTCGGCGCGAATGACGAAACGCTCACGACGTTGGTCGCAAGGGTGCGCGCGGCGACTGCGAAACCCATCGTCGTCAAGCTCGCCCCCGATCTTCCAGACCTGGGTCGCACGGCCCAAGGGGTCGAAGGTGCCGGTGCCGATGGGTTCACGCTCGTCAACACCATGCCGAGCGAGGCTCTGGGCGAGGCGGCCCGAGCGGCCGGAGCCCGGTTGGGGTTGGGCCGGGGGGGCGTGAGTGGTCCATTACTGCTTCCCATCGGGGTCGAGGCCACAAAAGTCGTGCGGAGGGTCACCTCGCTTCCAATCATTGGAGCCGGGGGGGTGAGAGCGTACGAGGACCTAAAACGGTATCTAGAAGCGGGCGCGAGTCTGGTTGCTGTGGGTACCGCAGCGTTGGTGGACCCGAGGGTCCCCGAGCGACTCGTCACCGCGTGGGAAGCCGATGGCTGAGGTCGTTGTTGCGCTCGACTTGGATGATGTCGAGGCGGCGTTGAGCCTGGTGGACCAACTCGAGGGTCTCCGGTGGGTCAAGATCGGGCCCGTGCTCTATGTCCGGTCGGGACCGTTTTTGGTTGGAGAACTCAAGAACCGCGGGCTGGACGTATTCCTGGACCTCAAGTGGTATGATATTCCCAATACGGTGGCTGAGGCTACACGGGCCGCCGCCGGAGTGGGAATCGACCTGGCCACCGTGCATGCACTCGGAGGGGGCCGGATGATCGAGGCTGCCAGTGAAGCGGCGGGCACGATGCGATTGGCCGCGGTCACTGTCCTTACTGCGTTCGACCCCGGCGACTATTGGCGGACCGTGGGTGGTCGAGGCGGCGACGATCTGTCAGGTGAGGTCTCGCGGCTGGCGAAGCTCGCGGTTGGGGCGGGGGCCGGTGCGGTAGTTTCCTCAACCGCCGAGATCGGCGATGTTAGGACTGCGGTCGGGCCGGATCCTTGGATCGTCGTCCCGGGTATTCGACCTCAGGCGTTGGACGGGGACGACCAGCGACGCGTAGGCACTCCGCGCGAGGCTGTCGCGGCTGGTGCGACTCACTTAATCGTCGGGCGGCCGATCTATCGAGCGGACGACCCGGCTGGGGTATTCGAGGAGCTGTGCGAAGCAATAGATTGACAGGTCGTAAGTTACTGATAAGTAATGACTTGGATGAGGGCACCAGTTCACTCGTGCCCTTACACCCTCGCGCCCTCGCACCATATGTCCGGCTCTTCTGTGCCCTCGCTTTGCTCTTCGGGTCGCCGGTAGCTGGCCTCCGAGCGCAGTCTTCTCTCGAAGAGGCGGTTGCGGAGGCCCGGGAGGCGTGGAAGGCCCACAGGGTGGCGGTTCTGGTGTCCAAGAGTGACACGGTTCGCCTTCACCTTCCCGGCATCGCGATGTCCGCCGCACTCAAGCCGGGCCAAGCCTCGAAGCTCTTGGGCGAGTACCTTGAAGATGCCGAAGAACTCGAGTTCGAGCTTCGGGAGGTTCGCCAACTGGCGGACGACCACGCCTATGCCGAAATGTCGAGGGTTTTCGTGGTGAAGGGGACGACGGAGAAGCGGATGGAGACGGTTTTTCTGGGATTTCGGATTCTGGCCGGCGAATGGAGCCTTCGCGAGGTCCGGATTACTCCCTGAAAATCGGTGTAACCACTGCCTTGCTTTCGGTTTAACCCACTTCTATATTAAAAGGCTCCATTGCAAATCTTCGAGTTTAGGGGAAGCGTGAAAGTTCGTTCGAGCGTCAAGCCAATCTGTGAGCACTGCAAGGTCATTCGCCGCAACGGTGTGACTCGGGTAATTTGCAAGCGCAACCCGAAACACAAACAGCGGCAGGGCTAAGGCATGGCACGTATTGCAGGCGTGGATCTTCCGCGCGAAAAGCGCGTCGAGATCGCGCTGACCTATATCTTTGGCGTCGGCCGGTCTACAGCTACACGCATCCTCGACGACACGGCCGTGGATCCGAACCAACGGGTCCGCGATTTGTCGGACGCCGAGGTGGCGCGGCTGCGCCAAGCTATCGAACGACAAGTCAAGGTCGAAGGTGCGCTTCGCACCGAGATCGCGATGAACATCAAGCGACTGATGGACATTGGGAGCTATCGTGGCATCCGCCATCGTCGAGGTCTTCCCGTGCGCGGTCAGCGTACACACACCAACGCCCGTACCAAGAAAGGGCCGCGCCGCGCGATCGCGGGGAAAAAGAAAGTGGTGAAGAAGTAGGATGGCGGATCAGAAATCTAAAGGACGGCGCACAAAAAAGGTGGTTGAGGCCGAGGGTATGGTTCACATCACGGCGACGTTCAACAACACGCTCATTACGGTCACCGACATGCAGGGCAATGCCATTACGTGGGGCTCAGCCGGCAAGTCGGGTTTCAAGGGTTCGAAAAAGTCCACATCGTTCGCCGCGACCGTTGCGGCGGAAAACTGCGCCCGCGAAGCATTTGGGATGGGGGTCCGTCGGGTCCACGTTCGGGTGCAAGGTCCAGGAGCTGGTCGTGAGTCGGCCATCCAAGCCTTGGCGTCAGCGGGTCTCGAAGTACGATCGATTCGCGACGTGACACCGATTCCTCATAACGGGTGTCGGCCGCCCAAGAAACGGCGGGTCTAGACGATGGGACGATACACAGGGCCGGTCTGCAGGCTGTGCCGGCGCGAGAGCACTAAGCTCTTTCTCAAGGGATCGCGGTGCCTCACCGAGAAGTGTGCAGTTGAACGCCGCGCCTACTCTCCGGGGCAACACGGCCAACAGATGAGCCGCCGCCGCAAGGCGTCGGAATACCAAAAGCAGCTTCGGGAAAAGCAGAAGGTCAAGCGGACCTACGGCCTAAATGAGCGCCAATTCCGCAATGCTTTCGAGCGGGTCCGGCACCAACAAGGCGTGACCGGTCACAATCTGTTGATCGTGCTCGAAACCCGGCTCGACAACATAGTGTACCGGATGGGATTTGCGCAGAGTCGCCGTGCGGCGCGGCAGTTGGTGCGCCATCGGCATATCGAGGTGAATGGGAGCACGGTCGACATCCCGTCGTTTGCCGTTCGTCCAGGGCATGAGGTTCGGGTTCGGGACAAGAGCAGGGATCTTACTGTCGTGAAGGCTTCACTCGAAGCGCTGTCGCGGGCGGTGCCCGTGTCGTGGATAACCGTCGATACAGACAAGGTGGCCGGCAAACTCACCGAGGTTCCCACGCGGGAGACGATCCCGTTGGCGGCCCAGGAACAGCTCATCGTCGAACTCTACTCTAAGTAAGCCATTATGCCAATTGATCTTACAGGACTCGTTCGACCACACTTGGTCGAAATGACTAAGCGGGAAGGCCTTCCCAATACGGCCGAATTCCGGCTCCAACCACTCGAGCGGGGGTACGGGTACACGCTGGGGAATGCGCTTCGCCGCATGCTGTTGTCGTCGCTACCTGGTGGTGCAGTATGGGCGTTTCGCCTCGAGGGCGTGGTGCATGAGCACCAGACGATTCCTGGAGTGGCCGAGGACATTCATCAGATCATCCAGCGTTTGAAGTCCCTGACCTTGAAGATGGATGACGATGTCAGCGAAGCGACGCTCGAACTGAAGGTCAGCAAGGCCGGCCCCGTTACCGCGGCGGCCATCACGCCCAAGTCGGGTGTGGAGGTCGTCCAACCGGACCACCTGCTATTCATCTTGCAGGAAGACAAAGAGATCTCGGGCGAGCTGTACGTCCGGAAGGGTCGCGGGTATGTCGAAGCGTCCCAGCACGAGGTGGATCGTTCGCTGCCCGTCGACGTCGTGCAGATCGATGCCGTCTACAATCCGGTGCGACGCGCGAACTTCACGGTTCACGAGACCCGGGTTGGGCAGCGTACGGATTTCGACAGCCTCCAGTTGTCGGTCGAGACCGACGGCGCGGTTTCTCCCGAGGACGCCATGGCGCAGGCGGCAGCGCTCCTCCAGGAGCATCTCAAGTATTTCCTCGATTTTGGCCGTATTCCCATGGCTCCGGCCGAAGCACCGGAAGTCCAGGGTGCCGACGACGCGCAGCTGCGCGATCTGCTCGCCAAGGCGATCGACGACTGCGGGCTTTCGGTTCGGTCGATCAACTCGCTTAAAAATTCGAGCATCAGCACGCTTGGAGACCTCGTGAAGTACACGCGTGAGGACCTCCTCAAGGTCAAGAATGTGGGCGAAAAGGCGCTCACCGAAATCGAAGCAATGCTGGTCAAAGAGAAGCTCACGTTTGGAATGGATGTCGTGGTGGACACGGACTTCGGGTTCTCGCCAGAGCCGATTGTTTCGGTGCCGGCCAACCCAGGGATGATGGGGGCATAGAGGGATGCGGCACCGTAAGAAAGGTCGGCGACTCAGTCGCACGTCGCAACACCGGCGCGCTATGCTTCGTAACATGGCGACGTCGTTGTTCCAGCACGATGGGATTGAAACGACGGTGGCGAAGGCCAAGGAACTCCGACCGTTCGCCGAGCGGTTGATCACGCTGGCGCGGCGCGGTGACCTTCATGCCCGGCGCCAGGTCGAGCGGCACATTCGCGATCGAGGCGTGTCCGGAAAGCTGTTCGGTGAATTGGGTCCCCGGTTTGCCAGTCGCCCGGGAGGCTACACCCGGATCGTCAAGCTCGGCCACCGGGTCGGCGACGGCGCCGAGATGGCGAGGATAGAACTGCTGGGCGAGTGACTGGGGCAGTAAGGTACGGAAAAGGAAAAGGGGACCGCGTGGTCCCCGTTTTTTTGGTCTTGGACGGCGTTGCCAAGTTCAGACGCCGGCTGGCAGCCCCTTTGGAGCCTTGGTCACGCGGTTCGACTTGATGCATTGTGTACAGACCCGAATGCGCTTGATTTGGCCGTCAACGATGGTACGGACACGCTGGAGATTCGGATACCAGCGCCGATTTCGCTTATTGTTCGCGTGGCTCACGTGGTGTCCGAACACCGGTCCCTTGCCACAGATATCACACACTCGTGCCATGATCTCTCAACTACCTTTGGAATCACAGATTTTGCCAAGCCGTAAAGCTAGTGGTGGCGATCCCGTGAGACAACCCCGAGCCGGGCTGGCAGGAGGGGGGAGCCCCGGCAATGCCTAGGGCGCTCATCACCGGCATCACGGGGCAGGATGGCTCCTATCTCGCGGATTTCCTGCTCGAGAAAGGCTATGAGGTTGTCGGTGTCGTTCGCCGTACCTCGCACGACTCTTACGAGCGGATTGGACATCTGCTCGAACGGGTGACGATCATGCCAGCCGATCTCCTCGACCAGCATTCCCTGACGAGTGTAATCAGCGATGTGATGCCGGACGAGATCTACAATCTCGCCGCGCAGAGCTTTGTACCCACTAGCTGGACGCAACCGGTCCTGACCGGCGAATTCACGGCCTTGGGCGTGACCCGTATTTTGGAAGCAATGCGCCTAGCGCATCCCGAGGCTCGGTTTTACCAGGCAAGTTCGTCCGAGATGTTCGGGAAGGCTGCTGAAACCCCTCAGAGCGAATCCACGCCGTTCTACCCGCGGTCGCCCTACGGAGTGGCCAAGGTCTACGGGCATTGGATCACGGTGAACTATCGTGAATCCTACGGGATGTATGCAGTGAGCGGGATTCTATTCAACCACGAGTCTCCGCGCCGGGGTCTGGAATTCGTTACCCGGAGGATTTCGCATGGCGTGGCGCGTATAAAACTGGGGTTGGCGAAAGAACTCACATTGGGGAATCTCGAGGCCAAGCGCGATTGGGGTTACGCGGGTGACTATGTGAACGCGATGTGGTGCATGCTCCAACAGGACGAACCCACGGATTTTGTCATCGGAACCGGGGTCACGCACTCGGTCCGCGAGTTCGTGCAACTTGCCTTCGAACACGTTGGGTTGGATTGGGAAGAGTTCGTCCGGGTGGATGATGCGTTGCTCAGGCCCGCCGAGGTCGAGATCCTGCAGGCGGATCCCTCCAAGGCGCGTACCGACCTGGGTTGGGAACCCGCCGTGGGTTTCGCGACGCTCGTAGCCATGATGGTCGATTCCGATGTCGAGAGGCTCGAGCAGAACCGGTGAAGGTTCTTGTTACCGGTGCGGATGGTTTTGTGGGAAGGTGGTTGCTCCCCGCCCTTCGGTCAGGTGGGCACGGGGTGGTCGGCGCCGTCATGGAATCCGCGGCGCTGCCGGATGAATTCGAAACCGTGACTTGGGATATTGGCGACACCGAATCGGTCCGCAGGGTAGTTCGCCATGCGTCGTTCGATGCGGTGATCCACTTGGCGGCGGTCGCTTCGGGTCGTGACGCGCGAGCCGACATCGCGGCGGCGTGGGAGATCAACTCAGTTGGGACTGCGCGGCTTGCCCAGGCGTTGGTCGACGCAGGTAACCAGGGTATCCGGTTCTTGTACGTTTCGACCGCTGAGGTCTATGGAGTCACTGGTACGACGACACCCATCGTCGAGACCGATCCGGTAGCGCCGTGCTCGCCCTACGCGGCCTCGAAATTGGGAGGGGAGATTGCCGCGCTGGAAAACCATAGAAGAACCGGGATGCCCGTGATCGTCGCGCGAGCCTTTCCTCATTCAGGACGAGGGCAGGATGCCCGGTTCGTCATTCCCGCATTTGCCCGGCGATTGCTTACGGCCAAGAGAGTGGGAGCGCCGGCCATGAACGTTGGGAACATGCACCCGGTACGGGATATTCTGCACGTATCCGACGTCGTCGCGGCCTACGTGCAACTGGTCGAGCGTGGAGTTCCAGGGGAAACCTACAATATTGCATCAGGGGATGGATATTCGGTCGGCGATCTCCTCGAACGCATGTGTGCCATCGCGGATTATCGCGTCGTGACCGAGGTCGATGCGTCACTGGTTCGCCCCGCGGATATCCCCTACCTCGTCGGGGACGCGACCAAACTTCGCGATCTAACGGAATGGAGCCCGAAGGTGAGTCTTGGTGAACTGCTGTCAGAGGTGGTGAATGCCCAAGCGAACTGACATCGAATCGATCCTGTTGATTGGGTCCGGTCCGATCGTCATCGGGCAGGCTGCCGAGTTCGACTACTCCGGGACGCAGGCCGTGCGGGCCCTCAAGGAAGAGGGCTACAAGGTCATCCTGGTGAACTCGAATCCCGCGACCATTATGACCGATCCGGAGATTGCCGATCGGACCTACATCGAACCGGTGACGCCGGAATGGGTGACCCTCGTCATCGAGCGGGAGCAACCGGACGCACTACTGCCGACGATGGGCGGCCAAACGGCGCTCAACGTGGCGCTTGCGCTCGCAGAGGATGGGACGCTCGACAGATTCGGTGTCGAACTCATTGGAGCCGACCGGCGGGCGATTCGCATGGCGGAAGACCGTCAAGAATTCAGTGACGCGATGGCGCGTATTGGCCTCGCCGTGGCGGAAGGAGCCGTCGTTGGGTCTCACGACGAGGCGATGGGGTTGATCGAACAGATTGGCTACCCCGCGATCATCAGGCCCTCTTTCACGCTCGGTGGCACCGGGGGAGGCGTCGCGTACAACAGGGAGGAATACGACGAATTGGTTGCGCGGGGACTCGACCTCTCACCGGCCGGGACGGCGTTGATCGAACGCTCGATCATCGGGTGGAAGGAGTTCGAGCTCGAGGTCATGCGGGATTGCCGCGACAACGTAGTGATCATCTGCTCGATCGAAAACTTCGATCCGATGGGGGTGCACACGGGCGACTCGGTCACGGTGGCCCCCGCGATGACGCTGACGGATCGCGAGTACCAGATCATGCGCAATGCGGCCATCGACATCATTCGGGAGATCGGTGTGGCCGCTGGGGGCTGCAACATCCAGTTCGCGATCAACCCGGATACGGGAGAGATGATCACGATCGAGATGAACCCTAGGGTGTCACGGTCGTCGGCGTTGGCATCGAAGGCCACAGGCTTCCCGATTGCCCGTATCGGAGCGAAGCTGGCCGTCGGCTTCACGCTCGACGAACTGCCCAACGATATCACCAAGACGACTCCGGCATCGTTCGAGCCAGTGCTCGACTACGTCGTCGCCAAGTTTCCACGGTTTGCGTTCGAAAAGTTTCCAACTGCCGACAAGCGGCTGACGACGCAGATGAAGTCGGTCGGCGAATCGATGGCGATTGGACGCACCTTCAAGGAAGCGTTTCAAAAGGGTATTCGCGCCTTGGAAATCGACCGGCCTGGTTGGGTGGAAGGGAAGCGTCTGTCGGATGACGGGCTCGAGTCGGGTGAGGTCGATGAAATCCGCGCCGCTTTGCGGACACCGACCCCTGAGAGGGTCTTCCAGATCAAGCGGGCGTTGCACGCTGGTGTATCCGTCGACGAAATCGCGGACCTCACTAAAATCGACCGATGGTTCCTGTACCAACTGCGGGAGTTGGTCGAAAGCGAGACCGCGTTTCAGGCACTCGACGACGTCGGTGCCCAGGACATCCGTGAGATGAAGCGCTTGGGCTTCTCGGACGCCCAACTCGCCGAGTGCCGTGGCATGGACGAATCGGAGTTTCGAGCCCTTCGTTGGTCGCACGACATTCATCCGGCGTTCAAGGTCGTCGATACCTGTGCCGGTGAATTCCCCTCGGCGACGCCGTACTACTACTCGAGTTACGAAGAAGAGAACGAATCCGAACCACTAGGTGAGCAGGGTGTGGTGATTTTGGGGAGTGGTCCCAACCGGATAGGGCAAGGGGTCGAATTCGACTACTGTTGCGTCCGGGCGGGTCTGGCTCTTCGTGAGTTGGGTTACAAGACCATCATG